>Ga0207909_1000198_pt1 | contig 23128 bp, 25 predicted proteins | sample LakMenEpi05May10_FD_150672 | JGI IMG/M metagenome (GOLD analysis project Ga0207909, IMG submission 150672) | Freshwater microbial communities from Lake Mendota, WI - 05MAY2010 deep hole epilimnion (SPAdes) | ecosystem: Environmental > Aquatic > Freshwater > Lake > Epilimnion/Euphotic zone ...
CTTTAGATGAAGCCGGCGTCGACATCATCCAGTGGGATGTCATGGATGGCCAATTCGTGCCCAATCTCACTTTCGGACCAGATGTCATTGCCTCTGCTCGCTCGTACAGCACTAAGCCGTTTGAAGCTCACCTCATGGTGCTCACGCCCGACGTCATGGCGCAGCGATACGTAGAAGCTGGCTGCCAACGACTCATCGTTCACGCCGAAGCATGCACGCACCTGCATCGCACACTGGAAAACATTCGCAACATGGGTGCTTCTGCTGCAGTCGCGCTAAACCCACACACACCAGCAAGCACTGTTGAACACGTGCTCGATCTTGTTGACATGGTTCTTGTGATGACAGTGAACCCAGGGTTTGGCGGGCAGAGTTACATCTCCACCATGGAGCCAAAGATTCGTGAAGTGCGCAACATGATCACAGCACGCGGTCTTGGCGACACTGTGCATCTTGAAGTTGACGGCGGCATCTCGCCCACCACTATTGCTGGTGCAGCGCGCGCTGGTGCCAACGTGCTGATTGCTGGTAGCGCGTTATACCGCGACCCACTTGGCTTGAAGCATGCAGTTACTGAACTGCGCGCTCTTGCTACTGCAGCATTTGCTGACTAGTTAGCGCCGTGTTCCTCTGCGGAACCACACCAAGCCAACGAGTCCCATAAACACCAACACGGGTGGAAACAGAAACGCCGCAAGCAACAACAGCGGCTTGTCGAAGAAGTTGACAAATAGTCCCGAATCAATGGATGTCCCATCAACATTGATCGTGCGAGCAGCAGCTTCAAAACGTGGGCACTGAATGTTTGAACCGATCGCTTCTGGCACACCGAAAATTTCAGCAGAGTCACGAACAGTTGAAGCAAGTTTTCCGGTGGTCTGGTTAATAGCAACACCAACGATGTACGACGCGCCGGTATCTAGATACTTCACATCGCCGCCGTAACGAACTTCAACGGTGTTCGCAGTACTGATGTAGCCGTCTAGCGAACCAGCGCGAACTTGCGACACTAGAAAGATTGCCGAAACTGCGTCTGATTGTTTCACTGAACCCACAAACACCGCTTGGGCAACTGGCGGCAACGCGCACCCTTCAGGAACCGTGGTGACTGCGCTTGGCACGGTTGTGGTCGTGGTGGAAGTAGTGCTTGTTGTGGTGGTGAGCGCCGGATTGATGCAACCCACCACAGGCACGGTGGAAACAGTGGGGTCGCCCGATGGTGGACACAGAACGGGAAGGCTTGTTGAAGTAGTGGTGGTAGCGGCCGAAGCAGTGAAAGCCGGCGCACCCAGCCACAACAGGAACACCACAAGTGAAGACGTAAGTACTGTGCGGCGCATTGTCTCCACGCTAGTCATCATGTGTCCGTGTTGAAGGTCGCTGTGGAGGCGATACTAGAGATATGGGATTCAATCCGACACGCAAACAAGTAGCCCGCAAAAGTGACATTTGGTTTGTCGGCATGGCTATCGGTGTGGCTGTGGTTCTCGTGGCGTGGGCATTTTTCGGATAACAATGGCACGCGATATTTGGGACAACTTGTACGGCGAAGTAGAGACTCGACGGATTCAGCCATACCAAGCTCTGAAGTCATACATATGCCCTGGATGCGAACAAGAGATTCCCGCAGGCATGGGCCATACGGTTGCAGTGCCCACTGAAGCGCCCGACTTGCGACGCCATTGGCACCATGCGTGTTGGCAACGACGCAGCGGTGGAAATACTCGCTAACTCAAAACGCGTCTTCGTACACCGTGAGTTGTGTACCGAGCACAGTTGCAACATCAAAACGTAACGAACAACCTTGCTCTGCTAATTCACGCACAAACGCATAACCTGCGCGACGCACCCTGTGTTGTTTCGTGGTGGTCATCGCTTCTAATGGCGTTCCAAAATTGTTGTTTGCTCGCGATTTCACTTCGCACACCACAATCAACTTGCCGCGTCTCGCAACAACATCTAGTTCTCCCCCACGCATCAACCAGTTGCGCGCAATGACTTCATATCCGTTGCGCAGGTACCACTCGGCTGCGCGTTCTTCACCCCAGCGCGCTCGCGCGAGACGAGCCGCAGTTAGATCACTACGTTCGGATCGAGAATGTCGTCCGACGGAAGTTCCTCGACGTTCACGTCCTTGAAACTGAGGACCTTGACCGTGGGGATGAATCGGGTCTTGCGGTACATGTCCCATACCCATGCGTCTGTGAGCTCCACTTCAATAAGTGGGCGTGCGCTGTCTCCGGTGACTTTTACAGAAACTTCGTTCGCCAAATAAAACCGGCGCTCGGTTTCAACGGCATATTTGAACATGCCAACAACATCTTGATACTCCTGGGCAAGTTTGTACTCGCGTTCAGCCTCGAAGTTGTCGAGATCGTCGGTATTCACCGAAGAAGTTCCGATGTGCTTTGCAGGAGCCTACGACTCGCGCTTCTCGCGAATCTTGGCAGCCTTACCAGCGCGATCACGGAGGTAGTACAACTTCGCGCGACGAACATCACCGCGACGGAGAACCTCGATCTTTGCTACTGATGGGCTGTGCACTGGGAATGTGCGCTCAACACCAACGCCGTAGCTGACTTTGCGCACCTTGTAGGTTTCGGCGATGCCTGAACCTTGGATGCCAATGATGTTTCCTTGGAAAATCTGGATGCGCTCTTTGCCGGACTCGACAACGCGTACGTGCACTTTGACTTCGTCGCCTGGCAAGAGGTCGGGAATGTCATCACGCTTGTTCTGATTATCAACGATGTCTGTGCTCTTCATGGTGCGCCTTCGAACTGGAATGTGGACGGACAATCGGCTCTAAGGCCGTTCCGACGTGAACATTGAAGGATACGAGGCGAAAGCCACCCCTTCCAACAAGGCACGCTCTGAATCCGTCAATCCGCCTCGGGCTTCGATGAGGTCGGGGCGCATCTGCAGAGTTCTCCACAGGGCTTGGGCATGCCTCCAGGCCTCTACTTTGGCGTGATCGCCACTGCGAAGCACATCGGGGACTTCCCAGCCCCGAAACTCGGCTGGTCGCGTGTACTGGGGCTCTTCAAGTAGTCCCTCAGCCCCAAAACTCTCCGTGACCGGAGATTGGGAGTTCCCCATCACCCCAGGAAGCAATCGAGTGACGGCTTCGATGATGAGACACGCCGCCACTTCGCCTCCGGCCAACACCACGTCTCCCACAGACACCTCGTGGTCTACCAAGTGCTCGCGCACGCGCTGGTCGACCCCTTCGTAGCGGCCACACAACAAACTGAACCCGCCGGCGTCTGCCAGTGCCTGTGCCATGGATTGATCAAAAGTCTGTCCGCCTGGGCCAAGAAGAAGGAGCGGACGAGGAGGTTGCGCAGCTTCAACGGCGGCAAAGATTGGTTCAGGGCGCATCAACATGCCGGCTCCACCACCAAATGGAGTGTCGTCCACAGTGCGATGCACATCCGTGGTGTGTTCGCGAATGTCGTGGCAATTCACAGCCACTGCGCCACTTTCGCGGGCGCGACCCAACAAGCTGTGTTCGCAAAACCCATTGACTATGTCGGGAAAAAGTGTGAAGACATCGATGCGCATTGACACGGACACTACCTATTCCACAACGTCACTGTCGTCTGATAACAGCGCTTCTCGCAAACCAGCAGGCGGATCAATCACTGTGATGCCTTCATCGCAGGACAATACAAATGGCATGGGAATAAGAACACCAGATTCAAGTTCCAATAAATCATGTGCTGGGTTGTTCAAAACACCCGTGCAAATACCCCACGACACACCCGAAGTGTCTTCCACTTCAGAACCAATGAGTTGATGCACCCACAAACCTTCAGCGCCATCAATGGGTTCCGCATACAAGAACTTGTTTGTCAGTTTCTCTGCTGCATTGCGATCATCAATTCCTTCGAAGTGCACGACCCAGCGATCTTGTTGTGGGCGTGACGCAGTGATGGTCAATGTACGTTGGCCGGAGGAATCAAAAATGATGAGCTGAGCACCAACTTCGCGACGTTGCGCAAGGTCAGACGTGAGCGACAAGAAAAGATCACCACGAACACCGTGAGGTTTACCGATGCGGCCAACCTCGAGAAGACCGTCGGGTTGTTCAGACATGAAGATGAATCAGGCGACTGCCGATTCAGGCATCAACGAAGTCGACGTCGACATCGACATCGTCATTTGCAGCAGCAGCGCGAACAACGGTGCGGATGCTTTGCGCGGTGCGACCACGACGACCAATGACACGACCGAGATCGCCAGGACCAACACGAACTTCAAGAAGGATCTTGTCGCCCTTGCCAGGACCAGATGAGACGTTTACTGCTTCAGCGTCGTCGACAATGCTGCGCACGATGTGTGTAAGCACTGCGATAGCAACAGGAGCCTCGAGAGTATTTGCGTCGAATTCAGACACGGGACTACTTGGCTTTTGCAGCGGTGAACTGAGCCCAGGCACCACTGATTTCAAGAAGTTTGCGAACGCGCTCGGTTGGCTGTGCGCCTTCCATGAGCCACTTCACTGCTTTGTCGTTATCGATTGTGATGGTGGACGGTTCAGTACGTGGGTTGTATTGACCCAAGATTTCGATGAAACGACCATCACGAGCGCGACGGGAATCAGCCGCAATAACGCGGTACTGGGGTTGCTTGGTCTTGCCAACTCGTGTGAGGCGCAATTTCACTGCCATGGTGCGATTTCTCCTGAAAGGACCCGATTCGGGACTAGGTAAGGCTATCGGTGGAAAACCCAAGTCCCCAACGAAATGACCTACTTGAAGAAAGGAGGATTACCAGGACCATTGGCGCCCGGAAAGCCTGGAAAACCACCTGGGCCGCCGAACTCACCCATCATGTCGCCCAACTCTCGCATGGCCTGGCGCTTGTTGACCTTGCCTTTTCCTTTGCCCGCTTTGCCTTGTGGCTTTGCTAGCCCGCCCATGCGCTTCATCATCTTTTGCATTTCGGTGAACTGTTTGATGAGGCGGTTGACGTCTGCCACCTGAGTTCCACTGCCCTTAGCGATACGGGTACGGCGACTGCCGTTGATGATCTCGGGCTGCCTGCGCTCCTCGGGAGTCATCGAACGAATGATGGCTTCGGTGGTCTTGACCTGATCGTCGCCTATTTGCGCATCCTTCATTTCTTTTGGCATGCCAGGCAACATGCCCATGATCCCCGACAACGGACCCATCTTCTTGAGTTGCTGCAACTGGTCTAAGAAATCTTCGAGAGTGAACTGGCCTTCCAGCATTCGAGCTGCGGCTTCTTCGGCTTTGTCTTGTTCAAAAACTTTTTCCGCTTGCTCAATGAGCGTGAGCATGTCACCCATTCCCAAAATGCGGCCCGCCATACGGTCGGGGTGAAATTGTTCGAACGCATCAATTTTTTCACCGGTAGCAGCGAACGCAATTGGCTTGCCAATGACGTACTTCACGGAAAGCGCAGCACCACCGCGCGCATCACCATCGAGCTTGCTGAGAATAACTCCGTCAATAGAGAGTCGTTCGTCGAAGGCCTTTGCAACGCTGACAGCGTCTTGACCTGTCATGGCGTCGACAACCAAGAATGTGTAATTCGGTTTTACCGTGGAAGATATTTCTGCAACTTGTTGCATCATTTCTTCATCGATTGCTAATCGGCCAGCGGTGTCAACAATGAGAACGTCTTTGCCCAGGCGGCGAGCTTCTTCAAGACCTCGGCGCGCAGTAGTAACGGGATCACCAGATTCGGAAAAAACTGGAACACCAATTTGTGCACCGAGCGTGCGCAACTGCTCTACGGCAGCGGGACGCTGAAGGTCTGCACCCACTAAGAGAGGTTGACGACCTTGCGACTTGAACCAGCGCGCCAGTTTTGCAGCGCTAGTGGTTTTACCCGAACCTTGCAGACCGGCCATGAGAACAACTGTGGGAGGAACACTGCTGTATGTGATCTTGAGTGTTTCTCCACCCAACATGCCAACAAGTTCAGCGTTAACAATCTTGATGATCTGCTGACTGGGATCGAGTGCTTCAGAAACTGTGGAGCCAATTGACTGCTCACGAATACGAGCAACAACATCGCGAACAACCGAAACGTTGACGTCTGCTTCTAAAAGAGCTGTACGAATTTCTGCCAATACTTCATCGACATCGGCTTCTGTAAGACGACCTTTTCCCTTGAGTCGTTTTACAATTCCTTGGAGGCGATCACCGAGCGAGTCAAACATGCAAGGTAAAGGCTACCGATGAACCGACTGCTAGCCGATGGTCACGGCAGTGACCAGGGTCTTCATCACCGTGAGATTGACCCTGTTTGCTACATAATCCATGGTCAACATAAACGCTTCTCCGTCGCGCATGGCTACGCGAACTGTCCATCCGCGTTCTGCTGCCACTTTTACGGCTTCGTTTTCAGTGAGGCCAATCAAAGACTTTGCAGATTCTTCGGTCAATGAGGTGGGCAACGTTCCTGGCTCAATTGCTCCCCCGTCTCCAGGCGAACCGCCACCGGCATCTCCGGGAGAAACTCCAGCACCTGGGTCAACAGCATGCGGCGGCACGACTGTGTTGATAGCAATTGACGGTTCATTGAATTTGAGGTCTTCGTCCTTCATTGCAATCACTGTTCCAACATCACCCTCGTTATTGAAGTACGTGTACGCGGGAACAAGAATAGAAGCATTATTGGTGAGTGCAGCCTGCATGAGTACATACCGCACGCCTGTAATTGGCACCACTGTTGAAGGCATCGTTCCAGAGTCAGTTACAAGCGAACCGTCGGTTACTGGTGGGAATTGTGATGATACGGCGATGTCGACTGCACTGCGAGTTGCCGCACCCCATGCCGTGTAACGAGGATCACTGAGTCTTTGTACTGCATCATTCGGTGACACCAAGTAATAACCATTCGCCCTGTCTACATAGAGGAACGGCCCACTTGCTGAAACAAGAGCACCATCCTCACCGAAGGAGAAATACACGGAAAGATTTGTGGGAACACCAGCTACGGAGAAAACTCCAGTGACGTCGGTTGACCAATCAGATGATTGCGCTGACATTTGGAATGTTGCTGGGTTATAACCACCACGCGTCATCAACGTTGCCGTTCTATTCAATGCTTCCCGCACAGACAACAAATTCTTAGGAAGCACAACAGGGCTGCCACCACATACCGTGTCGTCTGGTGCGCACGGCGACGAAACTGCTGCAGAGTTCATGCCACCTGCATACGACCACCATGCACCTGCAACGTCCACCCACAACCACATGCCAGTGCCCTTATCGGCATCTAAACCAATGGTGTACGAATTCTTTTCGTTCTTCTTTACGTCGCCAGTTACGCCAAATGCGCTGGCCAATTCTCTGAACGCATCCTTGGCCTTGGGTCTTGCCACCACTGACCATGCAAAGCCCGAAATACGATCGACACTGAGGTCATTCATTGCTTTGTATTCCACTGCTGAATACATGGCTTCTTTGGTGCCATCAACTGTGTTTGCGATGGAGCGATTGTCTCCCGATTGCGCTTGCGACAACTTCAAAGACAATTGCAATGGACCAGGTTCTCCACAACTTGCCAGAATTCCAATACTGAATGAAGCAAGTGCAACGCAGCGAACTGCGCGCGATGACCAGAATTGTCGCATCTGCTTATTCTTGCTCACTGCGCGCCACAAATTGCGTCACGCTACTCAAAAAGGGCAGCAACAAATTCGGCGGGGTCAAAGACCACTAGGTCTTCTGCGCTTTCGCCCAGCCCTACCAATTTCACGGGTATTCCAAGGTCTGTCTCAATGGCAAACACGATGCCACCTTTTGCAGAACCGTCGAGTTTGGTCAGCACAACTCCGGTCACATCTGTAGCAGCTGCGAATTCTTTCGCTTGCGATAATCCGTTTTGTCCGGTTGTTGCGTCGATGACCAACAGCACTTCATTCACAGTCCCGGGTGCCTTGTCGGCAACGCGACGAACTTTCTTTAGTTCTTCCATCAAATTGGATTTGTTCTGTAGACGACCAGCAGTATCGCCCAGCACCAAGGTGACACCTTTGGCTGCTGCGCTTTGAACGCCATCGAAGATCACAGACGCAGGGTCGCCACCTTCGGCGCCGCGCACAAACGAAGCACCAGAACGTTCTGCCCACACTTGTAGTTGCTCTGCTGCCGCCGCACGGAATGTGTCGCCAGCAGCCATTAACACAGAGGTTCCCCGCGCGGCTTCTGCAGTTGCAATCTTTCCGATGGTGGTGGTCTTGCCCACTCCATTCACGCCAACAAAGAGCCACACATTTGGAGTTTCAGCAGCATCGAGATGCAGAGTGCGATCTGTTGAAGACAACTGCGCAGTCATTGCAGTTCGCAGCGCCTCAATCACTTCGTCTCCAGAGCGCAAGACACCGTCTTTCACGGACTGTCGAAGTGGATCAAGTAAGCGAGTCGCTAAACCAATTCCAATATCTGCCAACAACAGCGTCTCTTCAAGTTCGTCCCACGTGCTGGCGTCTACATTGCGACTACGGATGGATTGAAACGCATTTACGAACAGTGACCTAGTGCGGCCAGCGCGCTCACGCACATTTGGTGCCTCGACATGCGGTGAAACTTCTGTTGCGACTGGGGTGGCCACATCTGTGGCTTCGCCTCGGTCAGTTACAAGTGTTTCAGTAACTTTTGACGCGTCAGGCGCGGTGGGCGCAGGTGTCTGAGATGAATTCTTTCGCGAACGACGAATGAAAAGGAATGAAACCCCAACAACACCAACGCCACCTGCTGCGATGAACGGAACAAGATTGGTCGATGATTCGGCGAGCATTACAACTGACGAGAGATTGCGTCGCTAGAACGTTCAGTAACAACCTTTGATGATCCACCTGGCTGCATGGAAACTCCCAACAGACAATCGGCTGCTTCCATGGTGCGCTTTTGGTGGCTCACGATAATGAGCTGGGCATCGCGGCGGAATTCGCTGACCAAACCGAGGAATCGATGCAAGTTCACATCATCGAGTGCAGCTTCAACTTCGTCCATGACATAGAACGGTGATGGACGACTACGGAACACTGCAAACAAATATGCAAGTGCGGTAAGCGAGCGCTCTCCACCGGACAACAACGACAGTTTCTTAAATGTCTTTCCTGGTGGCTGTGCTTCCACTTCAATCCCGGTGTTGAGCATGTCTTCAGGGTTCGACAAAATGAGTCGACCCTTACCACCCGGAAACAACAGCGTGAACAAATCGGTGAAGTTACGACTGACGTCTTGGAATGCTTCTGCAAACACAGACTGAATCTCAGTGTCGATGGCTGCAATGACTTGCGCCAATTCGCGTCGGGAGTTGCGAACGTCGTTCAACTGCTCTTCAAGGAACGTGTGACGTTCCTGCAACTCGGTGAATTCTTGCAATGCGAGTGGGTTAATGGGGCCCATCAAGCGGATATCGCGTTCGAGCGCACGCGCACGATCTGCATGTGTGGTGCCTTCTGGTACTTCTGGCATGGGGGATGCTTCGGCAACCTCTGGTTCTACCTCAAGGTCGCGTCGAATCATCTCAACTGCTGCTTCAAGGCGCATGCGTGACTCGGCATCTTCAACATCCACCCTGCGGGCGCGCTCGCGCAATTCTTCGAGCTGTTGTTCGGCCTCATGACGACCACGACGCGCAGAATCAAGACGAGATGCAACTGCACGCACTTCGTCACTTTGTTTACGACGCAACTCATGCAATTCCGTCAAACGATTCTCAGTGGCCAAGCGATGCGCTTCCACAACTTCAGCCAAGCGACCAATAGCAATGAGAGCCGCTTCAATCTTTTGACGACGAGCGCCAGCCTCAACGCGTGCTGTGGAGTCTGCTTCAAGACGGCGCTCCGTCTCGTCAGAACGTTGACGCAAGAATTGTTGACGCTCTTGCAAACCGGCCATACGAACGTCAAGATCTTTACGACGCAACGACATGTGTGTTGTCTTGCTGTCAATAACTGCACGTGCTTCGCTTTGGGCACGGGCTGCTGCAATTTCTGCGGCCTCCGATTCCTCAAGTGCCGGCAAGATACCTTCAAGTTCGCCCACACGACCCTGGTACTGCGCCAAACGGGTACGAATCTCTTGCGCCGAATCATTGGTTATCTGTGATTCCGAGGTGCTGTTGCGTCGATCGTTGATGGCAGTGGTGAGACGCTCAGAAGATGTCTCTACCAACTGCACTTGGCGTTCAATTCTCTTTTCGATATCTGCAATCTGCTGACGCGAAGACACAAGTTCATTTCGTGATGTTTCAACCAGTGCAGTCAGTCGCTGCAACTCAGTGGTAGCAGCGTCTACTTCATTGCGTGTTTCTTCGATGACTTCAATAGAACCCAGTTCGTCAGCCGCACCAAGGCGCCAACCGCTTGCAGCCAATCTGTCACCGCGACGCGTAACAACTGTGACACTTGCATTCGTCTCTACTACCGAAATTGCAGCGTTGATGTCGTCAGTGCAGCCGATGGAGCTAAGCAATGCATCGAGCAAACTATTCACTGCGCCTGGTGCTGAATCTGCAGCACGCACGTGAGAACGAACTGAGGCAATACCAGCGGGAAGTGCTGCACCATTACTGCGTGACAACCCAAGTGCCAGAACTGCACCATTGTGGTCAACGGCTTTCAAAGCATCGATAGCGCGGCGAGCAATTGATGCATCATTCACCACAACAGCAGCCAGAGCATCGCCGAGAGCTGCCTTAACAGCAGCATCCCAACCAGCATCAATAGTGATGATGTCGACAAGGGCGCCTACAACACCTTGCACCTGCGAAAGATGTTCAGCACCAATGCGAGCCCTCGATGAAGCCACAGCTTCTTCTAAGGCTTCGAGACGCGCACTTGCGCGAGCACTTCTGCGTTCGGCCGTTGCACGCTGTGTTTGTGCTTCGTCGCCAGCTGCTTCTGCATTTTCGCGGCGATCATGTGCTTGCGCAGCTTCGACGCGCAAATCTCCCAGCATTGTTTCTGCAGCTGCGAGTTCACCCTGCAATGCATCAATGTTTGAAGCCATGCTGGCATCACGCTGCACCAAAGCATCAATACGTGCTTGCAACTTTTGCAATTCACCGGCTGATTGCTCCACTGTGTTGCGCAATGTGCGCAGTTCGCCACGTACTTCAGCAGCGGCATTGCTTGCTTCGTTGCCTTGCACTGTGTGAAAGAGGCCCTGCTCGTTTCGTTCGCGCTCAAACACTTCTTCTTCAACGGCAAGTGAATCACTCTCTTGCATTGCAATGGCAAGGCTGCGCTCTACTTCAACAAGTTCATCTCGCATTTGTGCGGCATCGGCTTCAAGCGCTGCCACAACATCGTCGGCAATCAGTTGACCTTGGTCGCGCTCCATAGAACGACGACGCTCTGTAATAACGGCCGCCAGACCGCGAGCTCGTTCGCGCAGTTGTTCGACACGCATGAGTTCATCGTTGACCCCAGATTCTCCCCTAGCGCTGAGATCCGCTTCTGCCGCAAGAACTTCAGTGTCTAATGCGGCGAGGCGCTGACGAATCTCTTTTTCCGTAGTGTCTGACGCGTTCTTCTCAGTAGCAAGTGCCGTGAGGCGCGCACGTAACGCAGCAACTTCGCGACCAGACAAGAACAAACGAAGCGCACGCAATTCACCCACGATTTCTCCGTGCCGACGAGCTGCGTCTGCTTGGCGTTCCAGTGGGCGTAGTTGACGACGCACTTCACGAATGAGGTCTTGGACGCGCAAGAGATTTGCTTCAGTTGCTTCTAAGCGACGTTCTGCCTTTTCTTTACGCTTGCGATACTTCAACACGCCAGCAGCTTCTTCGATGATTGCGCGACGATCTTCTGCACGTGCAGTAAGTACCGCATCAATTTGACCTTGGCTGATGATGACATGTTGTTGACGTCCAACGCCGGCGTCTGACAACAACTCTTGAACGTCAAGCAGTCGACACTCAACACCGTTGATGGCGTACTCACTGTCACCATTGCGGAACAAGATACGAGAGACCGTTATTTCAGAAAAATCTAAAGGCAAGAGACCAGCAGAGTTATCAAGCGTGAGCATGACCTCGGCGCGACCAAGTGCTGACCTTTTCTGAGTACCGTTGAAGATGACATCTTCCATTTTTTGTGAACGCACAGCACTTGGCGCTTGCGCACCCAAGACCCATGCAACTGCATCGACAACGTTTGATTTTCCCGACCCGTTTGGTCCGACCACAACGGTGACACCAGGCTCCATCTCGAGGACGGTGGCATCTGCGAACGACTTAAAGCCTTTGAGGGTGAGGGACTTGAGAAACACGGCGAGACCAACAGTAATAGACGAGGGCTCACAACGCCGTATGACGAGTTACTTCTGGCAGCGAGGACAGTACGAAGTAGAACGCCCCGCAACCATGACACGACGGATGGAGACTTTTCCACAGGTGATGCACCCCTGCCCTTCACGTCCGTACACACGATGATTCTCCTGAAATGAACCGACATTGCCCTCAATATCGACATATTGAGTGTCTTGCAGTGTGGAACCGCCAGCCTCGATGGCCTGTGTGAGCACTTCCGATATATGCGTCGCCAACTCGTTGATCTTCTTGCGACTCAAAGAATCCACAGTTCGATTCCAGCGCAACCCAGCGAGATGCAATATTTCATCGGCATAGATATTTCCAATGCCAGCCACGATGTGCTGATTCAACAACAACGGCTTGAGAGCCCCGCGCCGCCCTCGCAATACATGAGCCAAAACCTCGGCATCGAACTCATCGACTATGGGGTCTACCCCCAGTCGGGCAAGTTCAGGAAGCACCTCTGCGGTATTGGCGGGATCAAACACCACCACTTCACCAAACGTTCGCGGGTCTACAAACCACATTTCTTCCACTACTCCATCTCGCTCAGCAAGCGTGAGCACCACATGCGTGTGTGGCGGGCGTTCCGTCCCTGCTTGCTCAACCAAAACGCGTCCACTCATGCGCAGATGAATCATTAACTGTTCGCCTGTATCTAGATCACACAGAATGTATTTTCCGCGCCGGCGTGCCGACACAAGCGTTGCCCCAAGTAATCCGTGAATGACAGCTTCCTTACCAACACGACGAACGGAACGTTCTCGGCCAACTTCCACTTCAGAAATTCGTCGACCTACAACACGTGATTCAATACCGCGTCGTACGGTTTCAACCTCTGGCAGTTCAGGCATTGTGTAATGCGACCAGCGCGTTGTACGCACCGACTGCTGCGATTTGCTCTGCAGCTTTCTTCGTGCGGCCGTCACCAAGTCCGTGGCGTTTTCCATTCACCAGAACAGTTGCTGTGAACAGTCTTTCGTGGTCTGGCCCTTCGCCCTCTACCTCGTACACCGGAGCCGCCAGATTCAGTCGCGCACACAATTCTTGTAACCGCGTTTTGGCATCGAACATCTCTAAGTGAGGAATCGCTTCTTCAATCAGATTCTCCATCAAAGAACGCACCACACGATGCGCCGCCACAGAACCGGCATCGAGATACACAGCACCAATGAGAGCTTCCAAAGCATCGGCAAGAATTGAAGACTTGTCACGGCCACCGGCAGCGTCTTCACCCTTACCCAAAAGAAGAAACTCACCAATTCCCAAACTGCGAGCAACTTCAGCAAGAGCGTGCATGTTCACAACACTGCGACGTAGATCTGTGAGTTTGCCTTCTGGTAGGTCAGACAATCGATGAAACGCTAGATCTGCAACGACCCAACCCAACACGGCATCACCCAAGAACTCAAGACGTTCGTTTGTGATGGGCGAATCATTCTCCGCCTGCCATGACCGGTGAATGAGTGCTTGACGAAGCAATGACTGATCGGCGAACTCGTGGCCGATGCGTTGAGAACACTCGGCGAGTGCGTCTTCGGACACGTCCGCCACCGTTGCCTCAGACTCCGAGTGTGCGCGCGATGTAATCGACTGCGTCGGCAACTGTCTTCAGGCCAGGCAAATCATCATCATCGAATTGAAAATCAGGAACCGAGGAGGAAAATTCTTGCTCGAGTGAATCCACAAGTTCAATCAACGTAATGGAATCTGCTCCCAAGTCATCGGCGAATGATTGAGACTCAGAGATTGTGGATGCATCAATTTCAAGAATTGATGCAAGGTGCGAACACACGGAGGAAACAATGTCAGAACGGTTCATTTGTGCCTTTAAGTAGGGAGAGAAACTCTATGAGCCAAGAGTAGTAGAGATGGCTTTGCGAATGGCTCCGACCATGTCGGTCTCCACCATCTCTTGTGCACACTTGATTCCGTTCAACATGGCGCGAGCACTACTTGAGCCGTGGGAAATGATGCACACACCGTCTACTCCGAGCAAGATGGCGCCGCCATACGTGTCGGGATCGAGTGTTTCGTACAAAGGCAACAATGCAGGCATGAGCGCGTTTGCAGCATCGGCGTACTCAGGCTGACCAAATGCGGTGAACAATGCTTTCACTACAGTCTTCAAACTGCCTTCAAGTGTCTTGAGCACGACATTGCCCGTAAAGCCATCGGTGACAACAACATCAACATCGCCTGTCATGAGGTCACGGCCTTCAACGTTGCCGATGAAGTTGATTCCCGTCGCAACTTTCAAAAGTTCGTATGTCTCTTTGCGCAGCGTGTCGCCTTTGCCTGGCTCTTCACCAATAGACAACAGACCAACGCGTGGATTCTCAACACCAAATCGTTGTTGTGCATAAACGGAACCCATGAGAGCAAATTGCACTAGCCACTCAGGTTGCACTTCGGCGTTTGCACCAGCATCAAGCAACACAGTGGGGTGGCTTCCAGGTACTGGAACTGGGGTGGCAATCGCGGGACGAGAAACACCTTCGATGCGACCCATGCGCAACAACGCACTGGCCATGGTGGCACCCGTATTGCCGGCTGAAATCATCGCACTTGCTTTGCCGTCGCGAACTGCTTCTGCCGCGCGTACCAAAGTGGAATCGCGTTTGCGACGAACAGATTGCGCAGGGTCGTCATCCATTTCGATGACTTCGCTGGCATGAAAAAGAGGAAGTTCGCCGATGCCATCAAGACCTTCTGGTCCGACAAGCAGAATGGGAATACCTAAAGCTGCGGCTTCATGTGCACCAGCAAGAATTTCACTGGGGGCACGGTCGCCACCCATCGCATCAACGGCGATTGGCAACATATTCGAGATCTCGACAATCAGTCGATGGTGATTGCAACTCGGCCCTTGTACCAACCGCATACGCCGCACACAGTGTGTGGCAACTTGGCTGAAGCACAGCGTGGGCAGGTGCTACGAGACGGAGCTTCGAGACGCCAGTTTGAGGCGCGACGCATCCGTGTCTTTGATTTCGACTTCTTTTTCTTGGGAACGGCCACCGTGGTCTCCCTGTGCTAGCGGCGAATGCCTCGTGATGAGGCTTGGAAATTGTATCTACCAAAGTGAGAAAACTCACTAGGAAGGGTCATCAAGTACATCTTTCAGTGCATCAAGGACCGCCCAACGGGGGTCGGATGCCACAGAAACGCACCCACATTGGGTTTGGGAGAGGTCTGCCCCGCAATGCAGGCAGAATCCTGGGCAGTCCTCGCGGCACAAAGGCCCGAGCGGCAGGGCCAGCAAAATGTTCTCCCTCACCATGGGCAAGAGGTTGATCTGATCGTTTTCTATCTCATATGCCTCAGTGTCATGCACTGTGGGTTGGTAGATCTCATCGAACTCGACCTGCATGAGTTCACGTAGTGGGGTTAAGCATCGACGACACTCGCCTGCCCATGCTGCATGAGCCATTCCAGAGACAGATACGCCGTTGGTGATGGCTTCCATGTGCACGGCAATGGCAATGGGTTCGCTCACTATGCGTGCGTCTTCAAACTCGAAGTCATCTGCAGCAACTTCGACAGCGATGTCTTTTGATGACCCCGGCCAACGGAGTAGTTCAACGACATTAACGATGAGTGGCTTTGCCAACTCTGAAACCGTTCCTGCTACTCGTCCTGATCGAAAAAGCCAGCAGAATCTTCTTGCTGTTCGATTGGCTCTTCAGCTTCAGGTGGTGGCACTTTGTCGCCGATTGACAGACGTTCGCGGCCGTTGTGCACAGTTTTTTGCAAACGACCAAGAAGAATTTCAAAACTTCCGAGGCGCTGATCAAGGAAGTCTTCGGTCTCATGCTTCAAACGGCGAGTCTCTTCGTCGGCTGCATCAATTACTTGACGCGCACGTGCTTCTGCGGCGCGTACGACTTCTGTTCGTTGCACCATGCGCTCGGCTTGCTGGCGTGCTGCACCCAGAATCTCATCTGCTTCGCGCTTCGTTTTATCCAGGAATTCTTGACGTTCTTTCAACATCCAGCGCGCTTGGCGAATCTCTTCTGGGAGGCGATCAAGGGCATCTTGCAAAAGCTCAACGATCTCGTCACGGTTGACTCGAGGAGAACTGGAAAGCGGAACACTTGGTGCTTGAACGATGATGTCGATTGTTTGGCGAAGAATCATTTCGCTTTCACCTAAGCGCGCTTGTACCGGCGCTGGCTGCTCAAACGTGTCATCAATCAGTTCGTCGTCGTAATCATCAAAACTCATTATTTACCCCGAGAAGAAAAGTGGGTCTTCAAAACTTGTTGCACAGTTTTAGGAACCAATGCTGAAACATCGCCACCATGCATCGCAATGTCGCGAATGTATCGGCTGCTCACATAACTGAATGCAGGATCACACGGAACGTACACAGTGCGTACGCCGGCAACAGCAAAGTTGGTGTGGGCCATCTGTTGCTCAATTTCAAAATCACCTGGGGTGCGAAGACCCTTCACGATGCACAACGCGTTTACAGATTTCGCAGCATCAACTGCAAGTCCAGCAAACGCCTGCACCGTGACAGTAGGAAGGTGTGCACATGCAGTTTGAGCAATCTCGACTCGTTCCGCAGTGGTCAACACGCCAGAAGGTTTGTCTGGGTTGTGCATGACTGCCACCACCACGTTGCCAAACAGTGCAACAGCCTGCTCCACCACATCGAGGTGGCCTACATGGAAGGGATCAAAACTGCCGGGGTACAGCGCGGTGCTCATTCACCCTCCACGGTACCTGCTGGCGTGGTCGGGCATTGGAGAAATGCCACATGAGTGCGGCCATATTTTTTTACTCGCACAGTGTCCCAACCTTCAATGTCGCCCACTTCACGGTCTGATTCCAGAACAACAAGGCCAGCGGTGACACCAACTAGCAATCGAGCCCAGTCTTTGTATCCGTATGGCGGGTCTGCAATCAGTAGGTCGATCCCCTGTTGTTGGGAGGCCTGCATGACTGCATCGCCCGAAATCACAGTGGACCTATCGGCAATGCCTAATTGCTGCAAATTTGTCCGCAGCACCGCTAAAGCTGCACGGTCAGACTCGACGAACACACAATGGGCAGCACCACGAGACAATGCTTCGATTCCCATTGCACCTGTGCCGGCAAACAAGTCGAGAACTCGTGCACCTTCCAGAACATCCATGCTGCGCAACGAGTTGAACACCGCCTCACGCACCTTGTCGGTAGTGGGTCTGGTGGCCTCTGTGGTTGGGGCTTCAATTCGTCTTCCCCGAAGGTCACCTGCAACAACTCTCACACAAGGCAGACTACGTCGGTGATTAGTCCAAGTGAGTCCATTGTCTGTGTCGACTGCGGTGGACCCTGTCACCTACTGACCCATCCTCAGGAAGATGGCGTGTGGGAAGTGGGCGATGTGGTCTCGTACAGGTGCCGAGATTGTCGCGATATTTGGTATCTGCCGCTAACAGAAGACGACACCGACGGCCAACCTGATTAAGTCAGCCTTTGTCAAACGGGTCGAACTTGATGCCAATTGACGTGAGGTTTGCAATCCGTGTTGGTGCGTGGTTCAGCCAAAACTGAATACTGAGTCGCTTCGGGTCACGCACGAATGGTTTGTTCTTTACAACAGCATTCACTGTGCGACGCGCAATCTTCACTGGGTCTGCAGTGGGGATGAGTTGCAACATTTGAAAACGTCGCACAACTTTTTGCACAGACGTCTTCTTTTCTTCAATCGCGTCCCACATGCCAGTGTCCACTGGTCCGGGCGACAGCACTGTGATGTTCACAGGTGTTGACTTCAATTCGCGCGACAATCCATTCACAAAATTCAAAATGCCCGCTTTGGTAGCGCCGTACACCGACATGCCGGGGAAACCAGCTGTGCCGGCAAGTGACGATACAAAAACAATGTGACCGACACTGCGGTTCAACATTCCGGGAAGCACGTGACGTGTCAATAGCAACGGCACTTCAAGGTTGACACGCGACACCGTACGAATCTCGCGCTCATCTTCCACGGCAAATGCCGTTGAGGTTTCAAGGCCAGCATTATTCACAAGCACATCAATATGGCCGTGATCGCGTTCGATATTTTGAATCAACCGGTCCACCACAGAATCATCAGTGAGGTCTGCAACTACCGCAGTGCCACCAATTTCTGCTGCGACTCGCTGCAAAGCATCAACGCTTCGCGCCACAACCGTGACTCGCGCACCCTGAGCTGCAAACTCTCTGGCCAACTGCTCGCCGATTCCTCGTGAGCCCCCTGTAACAACGACGTGTTTTCCTGCAAGTTTCACTATTCCCCCTTGAACGTTCGCACCCTAGTACGAAAAAATTATGACTTGAACAGGAACTCTTCATCCTCCGCAGAAAACAACAAGTCGAGTTCATCGCGCAATAGTGGCAATGTCTCAAGCGTGGGGTCTTTAGAGATGATGGCGATCGCATCTTCACGCGCCCATTGAATGAGGTCGAGATCTCGTTGCAGAGAGGCAAGTGTGAGATCGCTTTCACCTTTTTGGTTCACACTCATGATGGTGCCTTCGCCACGCAGACGAAGGTCTTCCTCAGCCAGCACAAACCCATCTGTTGATGCAACGAGTGCTTCGACCCGCGGCGACGCGTCTGCAGTTTGTGTCACCAAGTAACAATGCGACTGCAATGCCCCACGACCAACACGGCCTCGCAACTGGTGAAGTTGAGCGATGCCGAATCTTCCCGCATCAAGAATCACCATGCTTGTTGAGTTTGGAACATCGACACCCACTTCAATCACGGTGGTGGCAACGAGCACCTGAGTTTGATTTTTTCGAAACGACGTCATCACCGCTTCTTTTTCTGCCGAAGCCATTCGACCGTGCAACAAACCCACTGTGTAACCGGCAAGGTCGGCGTGCGTGAGTTGGTCGTATGTCTCTTGCGCTGAAGCGACTTCTAATTTTTCGCTCTCTTCAATGAGAGGGCACACCACGTACACCTGCTCACCTGCATCAAGTCGCGTGCGTACCGAAGCCCACATGGTTTCAATCTCCACAGGGCTATTCACCCATGTCGTAACGATGGGCGTGCGACCTGGTGGCAATTCATCAAGAACGCTCACGTCGAGGTCGCCATACACAGTCATGGCGGCAGTGCGAGGAATAGGAGTCGCAGTCATCACCAAAACATCTGGCACGAGTCCGTGTTCTGATTCTTGTGCCTTGTCGCGCAAACGCGAACGCTGCTCAACACCGAATCGATGCTGCTCATCAACAACAACCGCACCAAGACTCTTGAACGAAACTTTGTCTTGAATAAGCGCATGAGTACCGATTGCGATATCAACAGAGCCGTCGGCGATTCCAGCAAGAATCGATTTTCTCTGCTCACCCGTGACTTTGTTTGTGAGCAATTCGATACGTAGGCCACGAGCACCAAAAAGTTGCGAATCATCTGAGACTTGTAGCGAATCAAGCAAGCCACGAATGCCAATTGCATGCTGATCTGCCAACACTTCAGTGGGGGCCATAATTGCTGCCTGATGCCCACCTTGCACTGCCGCAAGCATGGTGGCAACAGCGACGAGAGTTTTTCCAGAGCCCACATCTCCTTGCAGCAATCGGTGCATTGGTCGTGGAGATGCAAGATCTTTATAAATCTCTGTAATGGTTCTCTTTTGTGCACCCGTCAATGGAAATGGCAACGCCTTCATAAACCCGTCAATGAGGTGGCCCTTGGTGTCGTGTGCAAATCCGGCCGACTCTCGTTCCCACTGAGCTTTGCGCCCAACCAACATCAACTGCACGCGCAGTACTTCATCAAACGCCAATCGCCGTCTGGCAGCAATGTGATGATCGTTTGACTCAGGTAAATGAATGTCGTGAAATGCAACCTGTCTGGACACAAACTCGTGAGCATCGATGACTGATTGCGGCACTGGGTCTGCAATGCCGCGTGGACCACATTTCTTCAACGCATCAACAATCCACTTGCCCAGTTCCTTCGTGGTGATTCGAGATTTTTCGCTTTGCGGATAGATGGGAAGGATGCGACCTGTTTGGTCACCCACTCTGTCGACCACCGGGTTTGTCATTTGTAATGCGCCGTTGTACAGATCTGGTTTTCCAAAGACCGCAACTTCCATTCCTGGTTGCAGTTCCTTCTCGCGCCACTTCTGATTGAAAAACGTGATTGAGAGTTTTCGATGGCCATCGGTGACAACAACTTTCACCATTGGCTTCCCATTACGAGTAGTAAACAACTTGGACGATTCCACCGTGACAATGACAAGTGCTGGAACACCAGGTTCTAGGTCAGCAATAGTGATCATGTTTGTGCGATCTATGTATCGCCGCGGATACGTCTCTAACAAATCGAGAACGCTTTGGATGCCGAAGTTTTCTAACGCAGCCTTCTTCTTTTCCTTCGCTTCGTTGATGCGATCAAGACCTATTTCATCTAGGTCGCGAAGGGTGAGAGGTGAATTACTCAACGCCGAATAAATATGGGTACAAGGGTTGTCCACCCGCGTGCACTTCAATGGCTACATCTGGTCGATGCTCTGAGACCCACGCCGAGATTTGATCTGTCTGTGCTGGCGTGGCATCGGAACCCGTGATGATGGTGAGCAATTCACCGGAGTCTCCGATGAGGTGGTCGAGCAACTGAGTAGAGGCACTGGCAAGTGTTCCGGCGATTGCCACGATGCCATCACCGCGCACAATGCCGATCCAATCCCCTTCTGTTACCTGGCCGGCGTCGGTCTGTGTATCGCGCACTGCTTGAGTAACTTCACCGGTGGCTACTGCTTCAGCGGCCATTGTCATGTTGCGTGCATTTGACTCGGCGGATGCTTCTGGGTCGTACGACACCAAACATGCAAGTGCTTCTGGCATGGAACATGTTGGAACAACACGCACATCTTTGGTGGTGAGCGCATCAATCTGTTGCGCAACCGGAATGATGTTCTTGTTGTTCGGCAAGATGACAACTTGACGGGCATTCATATGTTCCACCGCTGCCAACAATTCGGCAGTAGACGGATTGAGAGTTTGACCGCCAGAGATCACACCATGAACACCAAGCTGACCAAAGAGTTCTGCAATTCCATCTCCGCTAGCCACCGCGACCACGGCACAGGTAACTGGCGGCAAGGACGTAGTGCTTGTGCGCGACTGAATTGGTGCTCCCAGTTCTGCCTCGCGCGCTGCATGTTCGTCTGCAACTTCTTCGAACAAATCGGTGACGCGAATCTGTTTTGGTCGCCCACCCAACAACAGCGGCGCTTCAATAGCTGCACCAATGTCGTTTGTATGAATGTGGCAGTTGTATAAACCTTCGCCGCCGACCACAACAATGGAGTCACCAATGGAACCCCATGCAGATTTGAATGCACCAGCTTGTGCATCATCAAGATCAAGGAGGAACATCACTTCGTAGCGAAGTTCGCTCACGTCAACAGAACCGTCATCGTGGTGGCGTTTTGCAACTGCTTCTAACTGGTCAACAGATGGGCCAGCTGATTCATCTGGTTCTGGCATTGGCTCGCCATCCACCACATGAATTGCCGAATCAAGGAGCAACAAAAAACCCGCACCGCCAGCGTCGACAACACCTGCATCTTTGAGAACTGGCAATAACTCTGGTGTTCTCGCCAACGCATCTCGCCCAGCAGTTCGCGCAGCTTGCAACGTGGCCGACAATGTTGCGCCACCTACAGCTGCTGCGGCTGCTCCATCGGCAGCTTCGCGCACCACAGTCAAGATGGTTCCTTCGATTGGTTTCAACACCGCTTCATACGCTGCAGCAGATGCGCGCTTCAATGCGTCGGCCATGCGCGCCGCATTGACCTTGCCGTCGGAGCTTTCATTAATGGTGGCAACTAGTCCTCTGAGGATCTGGCTGAGGATGACACCACTATTTCCCCGTGCCCCCATGAGCGAGCCATGACTGATGGCTTTACAGGTGGCGTCCATCTCGGGGCCGGCGCCTTCCAGTTCGGCCACCACGGCATCGAGGGTGCGAGACATATTTGTGCCCGTATCTCCGTCTGGGACTGGGTAGACGTTGAGGCGGTTGATTCCTGGGGCGTGGGCACGCATGGCGTCACGGAAGGTAACCACCGTGCGCCGGACCTCATCTGCCCCCAATAGCTCCAACCCTGCCATGGACGCCAAGGCTACTTTGCTCGGACGGTTGGGGGTGCTTTGGTCTCGCTGGTAGTTTCTATACCTGCGTTCGGAAGCCACGAGGTTTCCCCGAAGCGAAGAGGAATCCAAAATGGCTGCAGTTTGCGAAGTGTGTGGCAAAGGCCCATCATGGGGCATGTCAGTGTCACACTCACACGTCCGTACCAAGCGCCGCTGGAGCCCAAATATCCAGCGCGTCCGTGCACTTGTTAAAGGCACACCACGTCGCGTCTATGCATGCACCGCATGCATCAAGTCCGGCAAAGTCACCAAGGTTGCCCGCTAAGGCGGATTGCCATGCAAGGCGTCATCAAGGCATTCGATCCATCCAACGGTGATGGAATCGTCGTCAGCGATACCGACCTGTCTGAATACGACCTTGCCCCCAACGCCCTAGAGGGTTCCATCTTTCGGATGTTGCGCCAGGGCCAACGAGTGGTCTTCACCCTCGACGCCTCTGGTCGTGCCACAAGTCTCAGCCTCGGTTCAGAATCTGACATGGGAACCCCCATCGTTTAGTTTTTAGACTTGAACTAGCAATGTTGGATTTCCCCCGAATCCATCTTCACGAACAGAGGTCCTTCGATGGCTGCAACCACGAGCAACACCCGCCTTACGCAGTGGGTGAATGACTGGGCAGAAATTCTGCAACCAGATTCCATCTATTGGTGTGACGGCACTGC
>Ga0207909_1000200_pt1 | contig 23088 bp, 23 predicted proteins | sample LakMenEpi05May10_FD_150672 | JGI IMG/M metagenome (GOLD analysis project Ga0207909, IMG submission 150672) | Freshwater microbial communities from Lake Mendota, WI - 05MAY2010 deep hole epilimnion (SPAdes) | ecosystem: Environmental > Aquatic > Freshwater > Lake > Epilimnion/Euphotic zone ...
ACTGTTTGCGCAAATACCATTGGTAATGCAAAAAGCAAACAGCACATGAACAGCGTAAGTTTTCTCATGCAGTTGATTTTTGGTTTGAAATACGATGATTTTCTCATAGCGAATATAACAATTTATTCACTTTTTATCCTTGAGCAAGTAAAAAAGAACCCCTTTAATGCCTGTACTAAATAAAAGAATAATATACTAAATACTAATTTACAATGCTTTATGAAGAATTTAAGGGAAAAATAAAGCCCAAAAAAAAATGTACCCTTTTTAAAAATTATTTTACATTACAAATATTTATATGTGTAAAATATTCATTATCGAAGGTTGTTTTTTGAGACAATCGTTCAAAAAATGATAAATACCTTAGAATAATCCCTCAGATACAGTAGAATGGTAAAAAAAAATTCGTGAAATATTGATGACAATTTCAAAGTTATGCACAGATCCAAAAAATAATTTTGTACTGTGGGAGCAATTTGTAATTTAGTGTCAGAATTTAATGGGTTAGTAAGTACAGGGGACTGGTTTCTACCAATCCCCTATTTTTTTGGTGAAAATACATTCGCCATGCTGTGTTAATCTCATTCATTTTGCTGCGCTGTTGATTACCTTTATTCAATGAGCAAAATCAAAAAAGCATTTTTTTGCAAGAGTTGTGGCCATGAATCACCCAAATGGTCAGGGAAATGTCCTGCCTGCAATGAGTGGAATACATTGACTGAAGAAATCATACACAAAGAAACTGCTGGCAATAAAACTTCATGGAAAGAGACAACTCCTGGCAATGCAAAGAGCATTGAATTGAATGAAGTCATTTCAAGAGAAGAAGAAAGAATTGTAACCAAAGACCAGGAATTGAACCGTGTATTGGGTGGTGGAATTGTTCCCGGAAGTCTTGTGTTGGTGGCAGGAGAACCTGGCATTGGAAAATCAACCTTGTTCTTACAGGATGCCTTGATGATGCATGAATTGAGGATTCTTTATGTGAGTGGAGAAGAGAGTGAACAACAAATAAAAATGCGCGCCAATCGCATCAATGTAGCACATGATGCATTCTATCTGCTCACTGAAACATCGACCCAGAGCATCTTTCAAGAGATCAAAAAAATAAAGCCACAGCTGGTCATCATCGACTCTATTCAAACATTGCAATCCCCATATATCGATTCTTCTCCTGGTTCAATTTCACAAATCAGGGAATGCACGGCAGAGTTCCAACGCTTTGCCAAAGAAACACAAACACCCGTTTTCCTCATCGGACACATCACCAAAGATGGAAGCATTGCAGGCCCGAAACTGTTGGAACACATGGTCGATACGGTATTGCAATTTGAGGGTGACCAGCATTATGCCTACCGGATTTTGCGCACCACCAAAAATCGTTTTGGTTCAACAGCAGAGCTGGGAATATATGAGATGACTGGAACTGGAATGAAACCTGTGATGAATCCTTCAGACATTCTCATCAACCAGAAAGAAGAACAACTGAGTGGCATTGCGATTGGTGCAACAATGGAAGGATTGAGGCCATTGCTGATTGAAGTGCAAGCATTGGTTACACCATCGGTTTATGGAACGCCACAAAGAACTGCCAGTGGATTTGACCTGAGAAGATTACAGCTTTTATTGGCTGTTCTCGAAAAAAGGGGAGGATTCCATTTTGGAACCAAGGACGTTTTTGTCAACATTGCCGGTGGACTGAAAATTGAGGACCCTGCTATTGACCTGGCCATGGTATTTGCCTTGTTGAGCTCTTATGAAGATGTTCCCCTTTCACAAAAAACCTGTTTTGCAGGCGAGGTAGGCTTGAGCGGAGAAATCAGGGCAGTAAACCGGGTTGACCAACGGATTTCAGAAGCGGAAAAACTTGGATTTGACAGCATCGTCATCAGCAAGTATAACAGAAAAGCGGAACCACACAAAGGAATCAAGACGATTTCCGTAGCATTGATTGAAGAGGTTTACCGAACAATATTTCAGTAAAACCAATGGTAAAAGCTTGGTACGATGCATTGGTGCATGTATTTTATCCGTCCTTGTGTTTTGGATGCACTAATGAGCTGATCCAAGGCGATCAGTTTTTATGCCTGCAATGCCAAACTGAGCTGGGACGCACCCAATTTGAAGACATCAGGAACAATCCTGTTGAAAAACTTTTTTGGGGCAGGGCCGACATCCAATTTGCAGCCAGTACATACTACTATATTGAAAGTACCCCTCTGCAAAAGGTTATCCACCATATCAAATACAGGCAAGAAAAAGAACTGGGAATCCACATGGGTGAACGCATGGGAATCCATGGGTCAGGCCTTTTCAATGCATTTAAAACTGATCTCTGTATTCCGATGCCATTGCATCCCAAAAAAGAATACAAAAGAGGATACAATCAGGCCGCATTGTTGTGTGAAGGGATTTTTAGACAGACGGGGATACCTTATAATAAAAAGGCCCTGGTGCGCAATGAGAACACCAGGACCCAGACAAAAAAATCAAGGATAGAAAGATGGGAAAATGTAGCATCGGTATTTGATGTCAATGAGCCATCGATCATCAAAGACAGGCATGTTGTGGTTGTGGATGATGTGATCACCACCGGTGCTTCAACAGAAGCCTGTATACATACACTGATGCAACATGGGGCAAAAACAGCAGGCGTCTATAGCCTGGCGTTTACCCTGTAGTATCATTTAAGGTATGATGTGATTTCTTCACCCATGGGCTTGACCTTGCTTGGGAATACAGCCAACAGTTTTCCTTTTTCATCCAACAAAAACTTGGTGAAATTCCATTTGATTTCAGCATCCATCACACCATTCTCTTCCTTGCTGGTCAGCCATTTGAACAAAGGATGGATATCGGTTCCTTTCACTGAAACCTTTTCTGCCATTACAAAACTCACCCCATAATTTTTTTGACAGAAATCATTGATCTCTGCATTGGATCCTGGCTCCTGTCCACCAAAATTATTGGCAGGAAATCCAACAATAACCAATTTGCTGCCGTATGCCTTGTGCAATTGTTCCAATTCAGCATATTGTGGGGTATAACCGCATTTTGAAGCGGTGTTCACAATCAATACTTTCTTGCCTTTGAACTTTGAAAAATCAATGGTTTGTCCTTCAATGGAGGGAACCTTGAACTGGTGAATGGTTGCAGGTCCTGCAGCAAAAAGGGCGAGGGCTATCATCATGGCTTTGATCATACAATAATTTTTATTTAGCAATGTAACACTTTCGTGGAAAAAAGGTTTAAGAAAGCCTCGGCAGTTGTCCTTGCTGCCGTATATCATTATCTTTACGGCATGTTATTCAGTGAAATCCCAGGACAGGTTGCAGTAAAGGCCAATTTGGTCAATCTGGTGAGCAGCAACAGGCTCAGCCATGCCTTGCTTTTGTTGGGAAAAGAAGGAAGCGGTGCCTTGCAGCTTGCACTGGCACTGGCCCAGTATGTGGTATGCGAAAAAAACAAACCTGGGGCTGCCCATGAAGAAGCTTCATTGTTTGGAGAGCCCACCCAAACAACAACTTTTTTAGAAGATGCCTGCGGCAATTGCCCCTCCTGCAAAAAAGCTGCTGCGCTGATTCATCCTGATATCCATTTTTCATTTCCGACCATTGTGAAAACGCCTGGAGACAAACCCATTGCCAGCGATTTCATCCAGGAATGGAGAAGCTTTGTTGCCCAAACACCTTTTGGCAATGCATTTGACTGGCTACAGAGCATTGGGGCAGAGAACAAACAGGGAAATATTACCGCCAACGAATGCGAAGAGATCATCAGAAAACTGAACCTGAAAAGTTTTGAAAGCGGATACAAGATCCTGATCCAGTGGATGCCCGAATACCTTGGCCCGATGGGCAACAAATTGCTCAAATTGATAGAAGAGCCGCCTGCCAATACCCTGCTCATCTTTGTGGCGCAAGACGAGTCTAAGCTGCTTGCGACCATCCTCTCTCGAACACAGCTGATCAAGATCAACCAACTGGAATCGAAAGATGTGCAAGAGTGGCTGATCAACAAACAGGCTGTTCCCAGGGAAAAAGCCTTGTCCATCGCTCCCCTGTCTCAGGGAAACCTGCGAGAGGCCTTCCAGCTGTTGCACAACAGCGATGAAAACTGGGAAGAAATCCTAAGGGAGTGGCTGAACGCCATCCTCAAAAATGGCCCTGCAGCGCAGGTCAAATGGGTTGATGACAACAGCAAACTGGGAAGGGAAAAACAAAAGCAATTCCTTGCTTATTTCATTCACCTGCTTTCCTGTGCGGTACACATTGCCAATGTAGGAACTGCACCGGAAGTTGCAGACAATGAGCTTGATTTTGCCAACCGATTGCTCAGGCTGGCAGCAACCGAACAGCTGGAAGCCATCGTTGCTGAGCTCGACAGGGCTTCCTATCAAATAGAAAGAAATGCAAACCCCAAAATACTGTTCATGGCCCTGACCATCAAAATTTATCATATAATAAAGGATAAAGCAGTAATTTTGGTCCATTGATATAGATTATGGGATGTAGTTCATGCGGTACGAAAGACGGAAAGCCAAGCGGCTGTAAAAGCAACGGCGGATGCAGCTCAGGCGGATGCAATAGACTTAATGTACATGACTGGCTTGCCAATTTGCCTTTTACAGACCCTGCGGTATCCTGCAGGATTGTAGAGGTAACCTTCAGCAACGGCAGCAGGAAAGAATATTTCAAGAACACAACACTTCATCATTTCAACAAGGGCGAATTGGTCAGTGTAGAAGGTGTTGGAGGATTTGATGTTGGCATGGTGAACCTTAGCGGAGAGCTGGTGCGCATGCAACTCAAAAAGAAAAGGATTGCAGAAGACAGTGCAGAACTTAAGAAAATATTGCGCAGGGCCACAGAAGTGGACATCCAAAAATGGGAAGAGAACAAAGCCCGTGAAAAAGAAGCCCTCGCCCGTTCACGCGCCATTGCCAGGCAATTGAAGCTGAGCATGAAAATCTGTGAGGTAGAATTTCAGGCCGATGGCAGAAAGGCCACTTTTTTCTATACAGCTGAAGACCGTGTCGATTTTCGCGAACTGATCAAGATATACGCTGGGGATTTCAAAGTAAAAGTTGAAATGAAGCAAATTGGTGCCCGGCAGGAAGCTGCAAAAGTGGGTGGCATCGGCAGTTGTGGAAGGGAACTCTGTTGCAGCAGCTGGCTCAATGATTTCAAAAGCGTAACGACCGCAATGGCGCGTTACCAAAACCTCAGCATCAACCAAACAAAACTGAGCGGACAATGCGGACGGCTCAAGTGCTGCCTCAATTATGAATTGGACAGTTATCTGGATGCCCTGCAGCAGTTCCCTGATCATGTGGAAGTATTGCATACCACAAAGGGCAATGCAAACCTGATCAAAAAAGATATTTTCAAGAACATCATGTGGTATACGCTTCCTGACAGCAACAAGCATTACCCGCTCACCATTGATACGGTCAAGAAGATCAAGGCAATGAATGAGAAAGGTCAAAGACCAGATGAATTGGAAACGGCCGAAATTGTAAGCAGTTCAAGCAAGGCAAAAGAAGCTGAACCACAGTTTGTGGAATTGGTGGGGCAAATCAGCCTTCGTTCACTGGACAGGAATGCCCAAAAAAGAAAGGGACAGCGCTCAGGTCAAGGACCAAGGGACAGCCGCCAGACCAACAATCCCAACCAAGGACCAAGAGAAAGAACGCAATCATCCAGTGCCAACCAGGGACCAAGGGAAAGGCCGAAAATGCAGGAAAAGTCTACCGGAGCCCAGGGTCCAAAGCCCCAGGGACAGACCGGTGGAAGGCCCCAAAGGGAAAGACCCCAAGGTCAGGCTAGGCCTCAGGCGCCCAGAGAAAAAGCCGCCCCCAAGGATCCTGATGCTCCCCGCAGCAAGCCAAGCATCCAAATCAACAAGGAAAAATAAATCATGCCTACCGGAAAAGCAGGTAGCAGACCAGCCATACCGCTGGAGCAGCAAGCAAGATGGAATCAAACCGATCCAGGAATCCTCCATGCCCGGGCATGAATGAACCACTGTCTTTTACTCCTGCTATCCGCTTCAATTTGCTTTCCACAAGGTCACCAATCGTTCCGCTGATGGCATTCACCAATGCAATGATGAGCAAAGCCCAGCTGGGTTCAAATTGCCAAAGGGCAATCAGAAGGATGAGTCCGGAACTGAGGATAATGCCACCAATGGTTCCTTCCCATGTTTTTTTGGGAGACCACGAAGTCAATGGGGTTTTGCCCATCATTGACCCAACAATGTAAGCCATGGTATCATTGATCCAAATACCCACCACCAATAAAATGCAGATTGTCTTTCCATTGAAGCCTGACAATGCATGGGCAAGAAAATCACTATCATGTACCTGCGACCAGATCCAACCGGATCGGAGGTTGATCAGCAAGGCGAGGGTAACGGAGATGTAAAAAAATCCCAATACAAATTGTTTCAAATGCTTGAAACTAAATTGCTTGTCTATGAAAAAATTCAAAGGGATGAGCAACAGACCAACCCTGACCAAGTAATATCCCAGGTCACTCAACAGCAATCCGTTGATCTCCAATGAGCCTGCAGAGGCCATCAACATGACACCCCATCCGATGATGGGAAAAAGCAGGCGATCATACCACAAACTCCATCGAAGCTCGGGATGGATGAGGCTGGACAATTTCTGGAACTCATACCATGCTCCAAAATGAACGATTGAAAACAAGATGAAAAAACTCCATTCATTCCAGAACAGGCCGATCAACATGATGGCTGCATAAACGATGGCTGTTTTTGCCCTCGTTTGGAAAACTGCTTTGTTCAGTGCCATTTATTCAAGTGTTTTTTCAAATCTCCTGTATGCAAAAAAGAAAAATACAATGTGAAAAAGACCCACCCAAAGAGGGAATTTATCGTCCATGCTTTCTGCCAGGGATTGTCCTGTACTTCTGAGGTAATACACCTGACCGACCGCGATGGCATTGTTGACAAAATGCGCCAATATAGGCACCCAAATATTTTGGCTGGCAGCAAACAACAAGCCGAGAACAATGCCGAGTGCCGTCCGCGCAAAAAAACCATAGAATGAAAAATGGATGGCGCTGAACAAAAGGGAAGTGACAATGATGCTCACCCACATGTTGCCGGTAGAACGGTGCATCAGGTTCTGAAAACCACCCCTGAAAAAAACTTCTTCCACAAGGGCTGGAATAAAGGCCATCACCACCAATGAAACCAGGAGGTCTGGTATCCCTTTCATCTGCGACATCACCTCCACCTGTTGCATGTACTTGTCTTCCATCTCTGTGAAATACAGTTTCATGGCGGGTGTTACGGGGATCATTTCATTCAAGGTAGAGAGGGATCCTGCAATCACAATCATGATCAACATGATGATGATGGCCGTACCATATGTTTTCCAGGAAGATTGCCTGGAAAAGCCCAACAGCTGTAAGGGTTTGGTATTGATGATTCTTGCTGTGAGCAAGGCAGGAAAAAGAAAAATAAACAAAGAAAGCAGGGTCTGTGTAACCCTTACCTGGTTGGCAAAGGCAGGATTGCTCATCGACAATTGCATGTCTGCCATTCCCTGACCCGTCATGAGTTTCCAGACAAAAAAAGAAAGAAAACCACCCACCATAAACCCAACGCCCATCAGGCCGATCAAAATAAACAAGCCCGATTTCTCATTCAACCCCGGTCTGTTTTCCATTTGCTGTTCCATGATTGTTATTTGTAACTTTGCAACAATTGAATGATAAAGATAGGCAACATAAATTTATCCGGATTTCCACTTTTGCTGGCACCCATGGAAGATGTCAGTGATCCGCCGTTTCGTGCAGTATGCAAGAAACATGGTGCTGACCTGATGTATACCGAATTCATCAGCAGTGAAGGCCTGATCAGGGACGCCATGAAGAGCAGGCAGAAGCTGGATATTTTTGAAGAAGAAAGGCCTGTTGGCATCCAGATTTTTGGTGGGGATGAAGAAGCCATGGCCATCAGTGCAGGCATTGTTGATGCGGTGAATCCTGATTTGTTGGACATCAATTTTGGCTGTCCGGTAAAAAAAGTAGTCTGCAAGGGTGCGGGCGCTGCTGTACTGAAAGACATTGACCTGATGGTGAGGCTGACCAATGCTGTCATCAAATCCTGCAATGTGCCCGTGACGGTAAAAACCAGGCTGGGATGGGATTTCGACAGCATCAACATCATTGAGGTAGCAGAAAGATTGCAGGACATCGGGGTACAGGCATTGTCCATTCATGGAAGAACAAGGAGCCAGTTGTACAAAGGAGAGGCCGACTGGAGCTGGATCGCCAAAGTGAAAGACCATCCCAGGATCAAGATTCCCATTTTTGGCAATGGAGATGTAGACTCGCCACAAAAAGCATTGGAATACAAAAACAAATATGGTGTCGATGGCATCATGATTGGCAGGGCCGCCATCGGATATCCCTGGTTTTTCCGTGAGGTAAAACATTATTTTGCAACAGGTGAAACCTTGCCACCGCCAACGATAGAGGAACGCATTGATGTCATCCGTCAACACCTGCGTGCATCGGTTGCATGGAAGGGACCAAGAATAGGCATCTTTGAGATGAGAAGGCATTATGCCAACTACCTGAAAGGGATCATCAACATCAAACCACTGAGATCCAAGTTGGTGATGTTGAATACAATGGAAGAAATAGAAGAAACCCTGGAAGAATTTAGCAGCTTGATATTGACTGAAGAATGATTTATTCAACCATAGACTCCCCTGCCCTGCTGGTTTTCCCGTCACTGGTGAAAAAAAACATTGCTGAAATGATCAGGATGGTCGGCGACGTGAAACGGCTCCGACCCCACATCAAAACACACAAGACTACAGAAGGGATTCAATTGATGATGGATGCAGGCATCAGCAAATTCAAGTGTGCCACCATTGCAGAAGCCGAACTGTTGGCCATGACTGGCACCAAAGATGTATTGCTGGCCCATCAGCCCGTAGGGCCAAGGATTGAACGTTTGCAACAACTCTGTATTCAATATCCCCAGACTGAATTTTCCACCATTACTGATAACCTTGACGCTGCAAAGCAGATGGGTGAGGTTTTCGCTAAGCAAGCGCAATCAATGGGTGTTTATATTGATATCAATGTTGGCATGAACAGGACAGGTATCGCCCCTGATGAAACTGCTTTGGCGCTCTATGAAGGATTGATGCAAGTCAAAGGTATTCATTTCATGGGATTGCATGTCTATGACGGGCAGCACCGCCAGGCAGATCCTGTAGCCCGTGAAGCTGCCTGTGATGAAGCATTTCAAGCTGTTTATGGTTTGATTGACCGAATGGAATCAAAGGGATACCCCCGCCCCTTTATCATTGCAGGTGGCTCTCCCAGTTTTTCCATCCATGCCCAAAAAACGGACAGGGACTGTAGCCCCGGTACCAATATTTTTTGGGACCGCGGATATGGACTTATTTGTCCTGAACAGGATTTTACCCCTGCAGTTCATATCCTCACCAGGGTGATTTCTCTTCCTGCGGCCAACCGCATTTGCCTTGACCTTGGGCATAAGGCAGTTGCTTCAGAAAATGAATTGTCCAAAAGGGTCTATTTTCCTGAGCATCCCGAACTGAAACCGGTAGGACAAAGTGAGGAACACCTGGTCATGGAACTGGCTCCAGGACATGGTTTCAAGCCCGGCGATACATTGATCGGTATCCCTTATCATATTTGCCCCACGGTTGCCCTTCATGAAACACTGATTGCGATAGAAGAAGAAAAAATTGTCGGCGAGTGGAAGGTAGCCGCAAGAAAAAGGAAGATCAGCTGTTGATGCCCGGCATATTGCTTAACTTTGCGGCCTTAATACCTTAACATGACCATACACAAGGAAGGATTTCCCACCATCGCCCTCATTACCATGCTCTGCCTGTTGCTGGGCTTTGCCACCAACCTTCACCTTGAACCCAGCATTCCAATCTTGGCCTGGGTAATCTATATTGTCCTGCTTGGGTTCTGGCTGTTCATCCTTTCATTTTTCAGAATCCCGTCAAGAACTTTCACTTACGATGAAAATTCAGTTGTATCACCAGCGGATGGCAAAGTAGTGGTGATTGAAGAGGTTTTTGACACAGAATATTTCAATGAAAAAAGATTGCAGATTTCTGTTTTCATGAGCCCAGCCAACGTACACGTAAACCGCTATCCTGTTTCAGGAAAAGTGGAATACAGCCAGTACCATAAAGGCAAATACCTGGTAGCCTGGGATCCGAAATCCTCTACGGAAAACGAACGCCATAGCATCGTGATTTCCAACCCCAAAGTAACCATGCTGGTAAAGCAGATTGCCGGTGCACTGGCCAGGAGAATCGTCAACTATGCTGTGCCCGGCGAACAGGCCAAACAGAACGAGGAACTGGGTTTCATCAAATTCGGTAGCCGTGTAGACTTGTTGCTGCCAGTTGGCACCAAGGTCAATGTAAAGATAGGAGACACCGTAAAAAATGGTATCAGCGTACTGGCCAGCATTTGATTTACTGATCAGAAAATTTTCATCAGCTCACCAAGGTTTTGGATCACGTAGGTGGGCTTGATCTTGGGTGTATGCGGAACGGCAGGATTGAAATACGCCGTGTCCCATCCTGCATTCAACGCGCCCAGGATGTCTACCTCCAGGGTATCTCCCACCATGATGCTTTTTTCAGCGGCGGCATTGGTCTTGTTCAAAGCATATTCAAAAATAGCGGCATGTGGTTTCATGATGCCCGCTTGTTCTGAAGTGATGACTTCCTTGAAAAAATGGCCGATCCCACTGTTCTTGATCTTCAGGTGCTGTGTTGTCTCAAACCCATTGGTGATCAGGTGCATGGGATAGTTTTTTGCTGACAGATAATTCAAGAGCTCCATGCAATGAGGGAACAGGTTGGTTTTGGTGGGAAGGATGTCCAGATAACGATCACTCATTTTCTTTGAAAGGGGTTCATCTGTAATTTTGTAATCCACCAGGGTTCTCCACATCCTTCTCCAGCGAAGTTCTTCCCGGTTGATGTATCCTTTCCTGAAGCGGTCCCAGTATATATTGTTGTGGTGCTGATAGGTCTTGTGAAACTGATCAAAATCACCAGTTGCTTTTTCATCCAGCCTCAGTTCTGCATAAAGATCGCGGAGGGTGGCTTCAGAATTGGTATCAAAATCCCAGAGCGTATGGTCAAGATCAAAAAAAAGATGCTCGTATTGCTTTGCTTTCATGTTTGCAAAGTTATGCATCCTGGCTTTCCCTAACTTTGAAAAAATCATTGCCATGAATGTTGTCATCAGCGGAGCATCAAAAGGAATTGGAAGGGCCATCGCCGAACATTTTGCAGCAGAGGGGGCCAACCTTTTTCTCTGTTCCAGGAACATGGACAAGACCATTGATTGGCAACAACAACTGATGAAACAACATGGCATCAACATCACTACATTCAATGCAGACCTGTCCAATCCAGCAGAAGTAAAATCTTTTGCAGCACAGCTGCTGAAGGCAACGGATGAAATTGATGTACTGGTCAACAATGCAGGCAATTATGTGCCGGGATCGGTCTACAACGAGCCCGAAGGGCAGTTGGAGGAGATGATGAACCTCAATCTTTATTCCGCCTACCACCTGACCAGGGGAGTGATCTCAACCATGATCAAAAAAGGAGCCGGGCATGTTTTCAATATTTGTTCCATCGCGGCATTAAAAGCATATGCCAATGGCGGATCTTACAGCATCAGCAAGTGGGCCTTGGCGGGCTTCAGCGAAAACCTGAGGGAAGAAATGAAAGCGTTCAACATCAAGGTGACGGCCGTCCATCCAGGGGCTACCTTGAGCAGTTCATGGGATGGATTTGACATAGACCCAAAACGCATCATGGAAGTGGATGATATTGCCAAGATGATCATTGCTGCCAGCAAATTGTCTGCACAGGCCTGTGTGGAGGAAATTATCATCCGGCCCCAGCTGGGAGATCTTTAGGCATCAGTGAACTTATAGCCTACACCCCTTATGGAATGAAAATGCTGGGGTTCACGGGGATCTGCCTCAAAATATTTTCTGAAGTTCAGGATAAAATTGTCAATGGTTCTGGTGGTTGGAAAAACCTGATAACCCCATACTGCCTGAAGGATTTTTTCTCTTGAAACCACCTCGTTTCTATATTCAATCATCAACTTGAGCAGCATGATTTCTTTTTTGCTGAGGCTGATCAAATCCCCTTTTGCATTGGTTGCAGTTTGTGCCTTGAAGTCGATGCTGTTGCCACCAAAAGCATAATGATCACCAAGCGTTGATTTCTCATGCAACCTTCTGTTCTTTTCAATCAACTTATCAACCCGAAGCAACAACTCCTCTAAATTGAAAGGCTTGGTCATGTAATCATCTGCACCCCTTTTTAATCCTCCCACCCGATCGGCACTGCCAGACCTTGCACTGAGCATGAGGATGGGTGTGTCAATGTTGTTGAGCCTGATGGTTTCACATACATCAAAACCATCCACCTCAGGAAGCATCACATCCAGTAAAATCAGGTCATAATATTCCTCCTCCACTTTCTTCAAAGCGAGTGCACCATTGTTGGCGCAGGTAACTTCATAGCCCTCCAGTTCAAGATTGAGTTTTAAGGCCTCAAGCAGGTTTTCTTCATCTTCCACCAACAATATGGAGGCTTTAGCAGGATTCATCATGATCGGTTTTTGGGTAATATCACCTTGAAAACAGTTCCAACAGGATGATTGTTCTCAATCAAGATAGAACCTTTATGGTCCTTTACAATCTTGGTGCTGAGGTAGAGACCCAAACCTGTTCCTTTTGACTTACGCTTGGACTCATCCCCGACCCGGTAGAATTTTTCAAATACTTTTTGTTTTTCAGCCTCCGGTATTCCCTCTCCCAAATCTGCTACCTTGATAACGGCCTGATGGCCTTGTTCTTCAAGGCTAACAGATATGGGCATTTCAGGAGTAGTATATTTAACAGCATTTTCAATGAGGTTGTTGAGCACAAGCCGAATCAAAAACTCTTCCCCATTCAGTAGCACAGCACCTGGAACCTGCAGAACAAATGACCTGGTCGGGTACCTTTTTTGGAAAGAGACGACTGCAGCAGAAAGCATTTCAGCACAATCAAATTCCTGTTTGGTAAGCTGATAACCCCCAGATTCCAATTGTGAGCTTAACAGGATGTTGTTGCAGAGTGCGTCAAGCCTTTCGGTTTCATTGATGGCATCGCCCAGAATTTTTGATTGACGCTCTTCATCCAACTTATGCCTGCGCAAGGTTTCAAGGTTCAACTTGGTAACAGCAATGGGTGTTTTCAATTCATGGGTAACCGCCATCATGAAATTTTTTTGTTGCAGGTGATAGCGGATTTGACGGCGCACCACACTGTACACAAAAACGGCACCCAAAATGGTGATGATGAGAAAAGTAAACCCTTCTCCAATATACTGCTTGGCATTCCTGTCATGTGCATCCTGCACCGCTTCAATGGCTCCAGGAACCATGGCACTGTTCTTCTTTGCCTGATCCAACTGAAAAGCCAGCATCAGATCATTCTGTTGATCCAGTTCAATATACCACCATGCCAGGGCGGCGATCAGGTAAATCAGCAATAACCAAAAAACATAATTGATGAACTTAAGCGGTATGCGATCAAAGAACTTACGCATCTTATTTGACTTTTTCCAGGCGAAGGCCGACATTGAAAACATGGTTGAGTGGCTCAATGCGCATGTCATGGTTAACCTGAATGGTATAATTACCAGGCTTGATGAACCTGACCGGGTCCTTGTACAGCAAGACCCGGTGATCGAAAATATCATCCATACCGGAACCCAACCAACGGTTGTTGGCGGCCAGTGGAATATCAAAACGCTCACTCCGTGCAACTGAATCTCCGGGAAGCTTGCTATTCAACCTGATCCAGACATTGTTGTACGCATAGGCATCTGCATGCCGAAATAAAAAATAGACAAGATAATTGGCGCTGGTATCCTTGATTTCAAAGTTGAATTCAGGGGATTCTGCATTGGACCATTCATTGCCTTTCATGAACACGACTTTCTCATACAGACCGGTTTCGGTGCATGAAACAACCGTCAATAAAGAGGCAATGACAATGAGCTGCTTGAATGACATATGGCAAAGTTAGGCATCAATCCATAAATCGCATTGAAAATGCGAAAAGGTTTAAAGCACGTTAAGGATCTGTTCTTTGGCCTTTTCCAGCTCATCTTTCATCTCGACCACTGATTTCTGTATTTCTGAATCGTATGCTTTTGATCCGGTTGTATTGATTTCCCTTCCAATTTCTTGCAGCAGGAACGAGAGCTTTCGGCCTTTTGACAATTCCTGCTCTGCCAACAGGGTCCTGAAATAAACACAGTGGTTGGAAAGCCTTACCTGCTCTTCTGTAAGGTCTATTTTTTCGATGTAGTAAATCAACTCCTGTTCAAACCTGTTCTTGTCTACATTGTCCTTCCCAACCTGTTCTTCCAGGAGCTTCAGGATGTTCTCCCTGATCTTCTGTTTTCTCAAAGGCTCGAGGCTGATGACTGTTTGCTGCAAAGTTTCAATATTGGCGATGCGCGATAACAGTTCATTTTCCAATGCCAGCCCTTCGTCTGTCCTGTGCTTGTTGATCATGGCAAGTGCCTCTACAATGGTAGATTTGAAAGCATTCCATTCTTCATCAGTGATGGTTTCTGTTGAAGTGGAGACTACTTCTGGCATGCGCAGTATGGATGCCAGCAATTGACTGTCATCAGCCTCCAGTTTTTCTGCAAGGCCCTTGATCTGGTTGTAATATGATGCTGCAAGATCCAGGTTTACTGAAGTGGGCCTTGTGGCTCCGTTCTGCTTGATGATGATGGTGCACTCGATGCTGCCTCTTACCAGCTGCTCAGAAAGCATGTTCCTTATTTCAAATTCATAAGGCTTTAGCTGAACCGGCAATTTGAGCAACAACTCAAATTGTTTTCCATTCAATGAACGCAACTCTACCAAAACTACTTTTTCATTGATTGCATTTTCTGCCCTTCCGTAACCGGTCATCGATCTTAACATGTAAAATATTTATTGCAATGTAAGAGAATTTTTTGGCTGAAACGCAGGCCTGAAAAGAATTTGCAGAAGAGAAACTACTTAAATGCACAACGCCCAGTTGGAACCGGGCGTTGTTATATAGATGGGTTAATAAGTACGGGAATAAATTCCCTTCACAATATTAAAAATATATTTCATCAACTTAAAATATTTGTTGCATTATTTTATTCACATTTTTTTTCAAGATGTTAATTACTCAACTGCTATCATGTTCTTATCTGATCTTGAATGCAGTGATTGCATAGCATTATCTTTGTTGGAAATTTAGCAACATGAAGTTCCCATCTCCCGTCTCCATCGAGTGGATTGCAACATTGATCAATGCAAGCATTGAAGGAAATACAACAGGATTTGCTACTGGCATCAATGAGATCCACAAGGTGGAAGAAGGTGATCTGGTATTTGTAGACCATCCCAAATATTATAAAAAATGCATTGACTCTGCGGCCTCATTCATCATCATTGATCAATCCACAGAATGCCCTGCAGGAAAGGCTTTGCTCATTGTTGAGCAACCCTTTGAAGCATACCTAAAAATCGTTGCGCAGTTCCGGCCATTTCATGCTGCCACAACATTGATCGACCCTACAGCATCGATTGGAGAAGGCAGTTATGTTGCGCCAAATGCATTCATCGGGCAGCATGTTTCCATTGGAAAAAATTGCACCATTCATCCCAATGTAAGCATCTTGGAACATTGCATCATAGGCGACAATGTTGTTGTACAATCAGGATCAACCATCGGGTCAGATGCATTTTATTACAATACAAAAAAGAACAGGGATGTCTGGTATAAAAAAATGAGCAGCTGTGGAAGGGTTGTTCTTGAGGACTATGTGGAGATTGGTGCAGGTTGTACCATCGACAGGGGCGTCACACATGATACCATCATTGGTCAAGGAACAAAAATGGACAACATGGTGCACATTGGTCATGATGTTGTAGTAGGAAAAAATTGCCTGTTTGCTGCGCAGGTTGGTATTGCTGGCGCCACCACCATTGAAGATGGTGTCATCCTCTGGGGACAAGTGGGCGTTAACAAAACAATCAATATTGGCAAGAATGCTGTTGTCATGGGACAGAGCGGGGTTGCCAACAGCCTGGAGGGAGGAAAAACGTATTTTGGTTATACCGCTGAAGAAGCAATCTCTAAAAGAAGGGAAATGATTTGGATCAGGAGGATTCCAGAAATTTGGAACATGATCAAACAACTGCAAGAAAAAAAACAGGAAGGATAGGCAGCAACAATCAGTTCATCATTTTCAAATAACCAGCGCAAGATTCACTGATGGTCTGGCTGACCGGCTTGAATGCAAATCCTGGCAAGGCATTGAGGATTTTACTGTTGTCGAAGTTTACTTTTTGCTGTGCCGTCTCTGCTGTTTCCTTTGTAAGCAGTGCCTCTTTACCGGTGATCCAACTCTTGATTTTTTCGATACGCCATACGATGGCTGCCAGGGTTGGATTTACTTTTCTGGTAGGTGGTTTTTTTCCGAAGGCCTGGGCCATTTCTGTAAAGATAGACCGGTAACTTTTGTTTTCTGCAGAGAGGATATACCTTTCTGCAGCAATATCAGACTTCATCAACAAGACCATGGTAGTAGCAACATCAGCGGCATCTACAAAGCCACTAACGCCTTCTGTATACCATGGAAATTCATTGAAGGCATTCCTGAACATCGCAGAAGAACCAGTTCCCCATTGGGCAAGGCCAAGAATAATTACGGGGTTGACAATCACGGCATTCAATCCCTCACTGATGGCCCGCCAAACTTCCAGCTCGCCCAGGTATTTGCTCAAGCCATATACCGATGGATTGGCGTTATCATCCCATTTTACATTTTCTGTAACGGTGGTATTGTTCCGCTTTCTGCCAAGCGCTGCAACAGAACTTACGTGCACGAGTTTTTGAACGCCGGTGGCAAGCGCTGCATTCACCACATTGGCCGTGCCTTCCACATTGATCTTCATCAATGCATCGGCCTTGGTGGGATTGAAGGAAACCAGTCCTGCACAATGGTAAACCCGTGCACAACCCGTCATCAATTCCACCAAAAACACCACATCAAGGATATCCCCTTGCACCCATTGTACCTGCTGGATTTCAGCTGCGGTAAGCTCAGTGGGTATTGCAGAACGGTACAATGCCACTACTTCATCGCCTTCTTTTAACAATGCGCGAATAAGATGGATGCCTACCAGTCCGGATGCTCCGGTGACCAATGTTTTCAAAGTTGGATAATTAATGATTCGCTAAACACCACTGAACTGTTCGAGGAAGCGCACGTCGTTTTCACTGAACAGCCTTATGTCTGTTATGCCATATTTCAGGAGTGCGGGACGCTCTACTCCCATGCCGAAAGCAAAGCCAGTATATTTTTCAGGATCAATGCCACAGTTCTTCAATACATTCGGATGCACCATGCCGCAACCAAGGATTTCCAGCCAGCCCGTTCTTTTACAGACAGCACAGCCATCGCCCTTGCAGAGCATGCAACTGATGTCCATTTCTGCACTGGGTTCAGTAAATGGAAAATAACTGGGCCTGAAACGGACCTTCACATCTTCTCCAAACATCTCCCTCACGAAAAAATAAAGGGTCTGCTTGAGGTCGGCAAAAGAAACATTCTCGTCTATGTACAACCCTTCCACTTGGTGGAAGAAACAATGAGAACGGGCACTGATGGTTTCGTTGCGGTAAACCCTGCCAGGACAAATGATCCTGATGGGCAGCTGTTGTTTTTCCATTTCCCTGATCTGCACATTGCTGGTATGCGTGCGCAACAAGATCGCAGGATCTGTGGAAAGATAAAAAGTATCCTGCATGTCTCGCGCCGGATGGTTTTCATCGAGGTTGAGGGCAGTGAAATTGTGCCAGTCGTCTTCAATTTCCGGACCTTCTGCCACTGTGAAGGAAAGGCGTTGGAAGATTTCTACAATCCTGTTGCGCATCAGTGTTACAGGATGCCTGCTGCCTGTTGGCAAAGGAGTACCTGGCAAGGTGAAATCGATCTTCTCACTAGCCCCACCACCCATCAGGTCGATGCGCTCTTTTTCAGTTGCAAATTTTTCTTCTGCCAATTGCTTGAACCCGTTCATGGTTTGACCGAATTCCTTTTTTTGATCAACAGGAACATTTTTCATTTCCCCCATCATTGCTTTCACCATTCCCTTTACTCCGAGGAACCTGATCCTGAACTGCTCAAGTGAATCCGCATCCGTTGCAGTGAAACTGGTAATCTCTTCACTGTATGCCTTGACCTGACTGAGAATTTCTTCCATCCTGCGAAGATAACAAATCACCGCTTCATTCAGATGGCCCTTCAACGCAGTTTTTTGGACTTTGCGGAGGAAATTATCATCAGTTTACAGTAGGTTTGCCTAAACTTAACTGCATGTCGTTTTACAGCCTTACTGATTTTCTTGAGCCCATTCATTTGGCAGCAATTACGGGAGATGGTGAAATAAAAGAAGGGCAGATGGGCAGATCACTGGGCATGTATGAAGATGAATTCCCAGATCTTACCAATACCGATATTGTGATTGCCGGTTGTGACGACCTTCGGGGCGATGGAAATCCTGCAGACCTTGCAGGCATCAACAGGATCAGGAAAGAATTTTACGCCCTTTATTTCTGGCACAAGGATATCAAGATCGCAGACATTGGCAATATCAAAAGAGGTGAAAACCTCTCTGATACTTATGCGGCCGTGAAGACGGTTGCAGAAGAACTGATCAAGAACGGAAAAACATTTATCCTTCTTGGAGGATCCCATGACCTTACTCTTGCGGTATACGAGGCATACCGGAGCATGGGCAAGATCATTGAAGCCACAGGCGTTGATGCGTATATCGACTTGTCCATTGACAATCCGGTGAAATCGAAAAATTTTCTGATGGAGATGCTCACCGGCGAACCCAATTTCATCCGTCACTACAACCATATTGGGTTCCAGAGTTATTATGTTCATCCGCACATGCTGGAGACCATGGACAAACTGCGTTTTGATTGCTACCGGCTGGGCAAAGTGAAAGAGAACATTGAAGAGATGGAGCCTGCTATTCGCAGCAGCGATTTCATGAGTTTTGATTTGGCCGCCCTCGGATCTGCTACATTCTGGGAGGGCAGCAGCCCCAATGGTTTCAATGGAGAAGAGGCCTGCACGCTCATGCGCTATGCGGGCATGAATGAGAAGATGAAAGCCATTGGCATTTATGGTTACAACCAAGAACAGGACCCGTTCAACAACCTTGCCAAGCAGGTCTCGCAGATGTTATGGTACTATATTGATGGTCTTCATTTTGGCAGAACCGAAGCCTCGTTGGATGACAAGGAAATGTTCATTGAATGTCATCTTGCTTTTGCTGCGATAGAAAGCACCTTCATCAAAAGCAGGAAAACCGGAAGGTGGTGGATGAAGATGCCTGACGGACAATATGTGCCTTGCTCTTACAATGATTTCAATTTGGCAGGCGAGAATGAGATTCCGGAAAGGTGGTTGAGGTTGCAGGAGAGAGGTTGAGGGGTTTAGGGGTGGAGGGGTTGAAGGGTTTAGGGGTGGAGAGGTTGAAGGGTTTAGGGGTGTGAATTTAAAAACTTGTTTATGCGTATATCAACAATGCGTCTTTTTGTTATTGCGGTGTTGCCATTTCTTCTTGGCGCTTGCTCGATGCAGCAAAAAATAGGGAAGGCTGCGAATGCTTTGCTGATCAGGGATTCAAGCCTGTTGCAGGCCCATGTGGGCATTGCCGTTCAGGATCCTGAAACAGGAAAATTTCTTTATCAGTACCAATCAGACAAGTTCTTTACCCCGGCCAGCAATACCAAGATCTTCAGTGCTTATGCGGCAATGAAACATTTACCCAACAAGCTTCCTGCGGCCATCCTCACAGATATGGATACTGCCGTATTGGTAACGCCTACTGGTGACCCGAGCTTTCTTCATCCTGAATTTTCCCGTCAACCTTTATTGGAAAAACTAAAGTCGATCCAGAAACCCCTTTACCTGTTGAACAACAACTGGAACAGCAAGGCCCTTGGCATGGGATGGAGCTGGGATGACTACTCAGAAGAGTACATGACCGAGCGGAGTGCATTCCCAGTGTATGGCAACCAGGTGCAATGGTTTCAACAAAAATCAAAAAAAGAAAATCCCACCTACCCCGGAGATACCATTGATCTGTTTGTTTACTCCAACCCGGAAGTGAATTGGCCTGTTGATTTCGGAAAATCAAGAACCAGTTTTGCAGTGCAAAGAAGCCAAAGCAGCAATGCGTTTCAATTGTTTGAGGGAAAAGAACAGCAAGCAACAGTGGCCGTCCCCTATATCACCAACGGCAACCTGACCGGCTTAGAACTCCTGAAAGATACCCTGCACAAGGAGATCCGACTTGCCAGCGAGGGCTTGGTTAACGCATCCAAAGGAAAGTTCAGTGAAACCATTTATTCTCAGCCAACAGATACTTTGTTGAGGAACATGATGTACCGTAGCGATAATTTCTATGCAGACCAATGCCTTGAGATGGTCAGCCAGGTATTGTTGAAAAAAATGGACGAGCAGGCCATCATCCAGGAGCTGTTGAAAAAAGACCTTTCGGACCTGCCGCAAATGCCCAGATGGGTAGATGGCAGTGGCCTCAGCCGCTTTAACCAGTTTACACCAGAAGACATGATCAAGGTGCTGAACAAAATCAAGGCAGAACAACCTTGGGAAAGAATTACAGGCATTTTTGCGCCAGCTGGCACAGGCACACTCAGGATGTACAAATCTAAGAATGGACCTTTTATTTATGCCAAATCAGGATCATTGACCGGCGTGGTTTGCTTGAGTGGATATGTTTATTCGAAAGATAAAAAATGGCTTACGTTCTCCATCATGATCAACAACCATAATGCATCCGGCGCAGTCTTGAGGAAAAGGATTGAGGGGTTTTTGGAAAGGTTGTGAGGATGGAGAGGTTGAGGGGTGGAGAGGTTTAGAGGTTTAGGGGTTTAGGGGTTTAGGGGTTTAGGGGTGGATGCCGGTTAGACCCTGAAAATGTCGTTTAGATAATCATTCTTCACTTCTACATAAATCGGTTTGCCATCAAAATGTGTGGTATTGTTGCTGCACTGTGCAAGGCGCTCAACAAGGTCGAGCATTTCCATTTCATCCAATTTTTTGCCGGCTTTCACCGCATGTTTCCTGGCCAGTGTTTTGGCAATTTTTTCCTTGTAGGATTGGTGCAAGGTTGATGCTGCATCCTTTACATCCTCAAGAACCATTTCTATCACCGATTGGTTGTTCTCAGAGGGATGATCGGCAGGGCTTCCTTGCAAGAGAAAAGCATTGTTGCCAAAAGGTTCCAGCTGATATCCCATGTGCAACAGATCGGGTAAAATGGACTGGAGCAGCTGTGCATCTGTCGGGGAGAGCTGGATGGCAATGGGGAAAAGATTTTGCTGTATGGCCATCCCCTTCCCTTGCCAGCTGGCATTGAATTTTTCAAACAACACCTGTTGGTGTGCGAGTTGCTGGTGCAGGATGGTCATGCCATTGGGCTGCTCAAAAACAACATAGCTGAGATGGATCTGGTGAATGGATGATTGCCCATTTACGCCCAGCGCCCTTGGCGCTTCATTGCCTGATGAGGACTGAAACGGATTGCCGGGTTTGGGTTGAAAATCCTGAAAAGTTGACTGTTCTGCCAGTTGAGACTTCGGCGCCTGATCAAAAAAATCTCTCCAACTGCTGAGATTGCTGGATGATTCAATGCGGTGGGCCTGGTTACGGCCTACAAATGATTTGTACAAACCACTGGACCTCACTTCATCTTGCTGTGGCTGGGTGAATGGTTTTGAAATTGCATCCATCTGCTGCATTCCTGCATCCAATCCAAAATCAATGGCTGGAGCAATACTGAATTGCGCCAGGGAATGCCTGATCGCAGACTTGATAAATGCATACACCAGCTTCTCATCCTGGAATTTTATTTCCTGTTTGGTCGGATGCACATTGACATCCACATTGGCAGGATCAAGATCGATATACAAAGCAAAAAAAGGAAAACTTCCTTGCGGAATCAGTTCTTCATAGGCGCTGACGATGGCATGGTTGAGGTATGCGTTTCTAACAAACCTGTTGTTGACAAAGAGGTATTGATCACCCCTGGTTTTTTTGGCCGTTTCCGGCTTCCCAATAAAACCTGTAATGTCAAGATAGTCTGTCTTTTCATCTACCTGAACCAGCTTTGTGGCATATGTATTTCCCATCAGCTGCACCACCCTTTGCTTCAAGTTTCCCTTGTCCAAATGAAATACCTCCTGCCCATTGCTGGAAAGAGAGAAAAATATTTCAGGAAAGGCCAGGGCTACACGGATGAACTCATCCGTGATGTGCTTGAGCTCAACAACATTGCTTTTCAAAAAATTCCTTCTTGCAGGCACATTGAAAAAAAGATTTTTCATGCTGATGGAACTGCCTACACTGCAGCTGCATGGGCCCTGTCTCAGGACCTTGCTGTTCTCAATTTCTATTTCGGTTCCCAACTCATCCTCTTCCCTTCTGGTGCGCAACAATACCTGGGAAACGGCAGCAACAGAGGCCAATGCCTCGCCCCGGAAGCCCATGGTCTTGATTTTCTGGAGGTCTTCAATTCCGGTAATCTTGGAGGTGGCATGCCTTTCAAAACAATTCCTTGCGTCTTCCTCGCTCATCCCCTTTCCATTGTCCACGACCTGCAAAACAGCCTTGCCCGCATCTTCCACAATCAACCTGATTTCTGTAGCCCCTGCATCCACGGCATTTTCAAGCAACTCTTTCACCGCACTGCCAGGACGCTGGATGACTTCTCCAGCAGCAATCTGGTTGGCAATATGGGTGGGGAGGAGTTGGATGAGATTGGGCATGGGGGTTGAGGAGTTGAGGGGTTGAAAGGTTTAGGGGTTGAGGGGTTTAAAGGTTTAGGGGTTTAAAGGTTTAGGGGTTTAAAGGTTTAGGGGTTG
>Ga0207909_1000202_pt1 | contig 22967 bp, 40 predicted proteins | sample LakMenEpi05May10_FD_150672 | JGI IMG/M metagenome (GOLD analysis project Ga0207909, IMG submission 150672) | Freshwater microbial communities from Lake Mendota, WI - 05MAY2010 deep hole epilimnion (SPAdes) | ecosystem: Environmental > Aquatic > Freshwater > Lake > Epilimnion/Euphotic zone ...
GACAATAATACAAAAAGTACAATCGAATCAAATTTGCCTAACACTTCAGGAGAAAACAACGATTGATATTCCAAAAAATTATTTATTTAGGTTTATTTCAGAACAAAATAGGGTTGAATACAAATGTTATTTAACTGATATTTCTATTTCACCATCACGATTTAACCTATTTAATTTTATTGAATCAACAAATTTGACTTTAAAACTTGGAGATTATATTTTAAAGGTGTATCAAATGCCAAACGGCGGAAGTGTTGACTATACACTTGGTAATCTTTGCGAAATAACAAAATGTAAAGTGATTACAACGCCCACTTCAACGAGTGCTTATAATGCTATAATAACATCACAAATTTATGATTGAAAGAATTGAATTTAGGGAAGCACACATTCCAGAACCTATTGAAATAACGGGAAAAAACGAGTGGATTTCGTGGGGTTCTGATAATTTGTATGCTCAATTTTTGATAGGTTTATATTATAACTCAAGTATTCATGGAGGGATAATAAATTCAAAAACAAAATATATATTTTCAGATGGTATAGATTATAAAGGTGCTGATTTACAAAAGTGGGAGCTAATCAAAAAGAATGGCAACGCACCTTATAGCTTTAATGAGATTGCTGCTTTTTGTGTAAAAGATTTTGAGTTATTAGATACTTTTTGCGTGTTATTTAGATTGAATCCAATTAGTAAATTTTATGATATGCACCATGTTAGTGCGGAGCTTGTAAGAATTGGCGAAGATCAAGAATACTTTTTTTATTCAGAAAATTGGAAGGACAGATTACAAACATTTGAAAAAACTGGCTACAAAAAAATAAAAAATATAAATGATTTTCAACGTGGGGATAAAGAGGTTATGCTTTATGTATCTTCAAAGGCTAAGCAATTTCAAATGGCTAGCGGAAAATTAACAAAAAATACTTATCCAATAGTAAGCTATTCGGGTGCGATTTCTTCAATCATGGCTAGTATTGAGATGAACCAATTTAGTTACTTTGAAGCGGTAAACTCGTTTAAAAGTGGCACATTAATATCGGTAAACAATGGGGTGCCAAACTCGGAGGATGAAAGAAAACATATTTTAAAAGAATTAAAAGAGGGTGCAACTGCTAAGAATAACCAAGGCGGTATAACAGTAATGTTTTCGGATGGTAAGGAACGTGAACCTACAATTTCGCAAATCAACAGTAACGATATGCCACAAAGATACTTGTTGGCAAAAGAATCAATCGTTGACGATATTATGGTAGGTCATTCAGTTATTTCACCGTCTTTATTTGGTATTAAAACACCCGGTCAACTTGGTGGGGGTGCTGAGTTAGAAACTGCTTATTCTTTGTTCATTACCAACTATGCAGGGGAGCGACAAAAGACAATTATTGACGCATTTATGTATGCTGAATACTTGCTAAATGATTTTTCAGGTGATTTATTTTTTATTGATAAACCTTTGAAGTTAACTGCTGGGAATTTAGAGAATACTGTTTCAAAAAAAATAGCTGATTTAAATCCATTAATTGCTCAGGCTGTAATTTCTAAGCTCACAACAAATGAACTTCGTGCAATGGCTGGCTTGCCTTCAATAATTAATGGAGATGTAATTGCAACTGGATTTCAAGAAACCTTTTCAGATGTTTTCAATTTATTTGATGGCTATGGAAGGAATGCTTCAGATTATGAAGTGGTAAAAGAACGTGTACAAGACGAGTATGATGAACAAAGTGAAATTGATTTTAAGGATTTTTTCGCTAGTGATTTAAGTGCTGATCAACAGAAAATTATTACAATGGTTTCAAATGGTGAAAGCTATCAAGCCATCGTAAGTGCAATTGATAAAGGTGCTTCATTTGTAACTAAGCAATTAATTGACTTAGAAGCAAAAGGAATGATTAAAGGGTGGGAAGTGACAAGCAAGGGTAATGATAATAAAGCTTCAAATTTTGAGGTTGTTTATAAATATGCTTTGCGAGATGAATTAAGCGGCCCCGTATTAATTGCAACGTCAAGAGATTTCTGCGTACAAATGATTGAAGCCAATAAAATCTTTTCAAGGGAAGAAATAAATAAAGTAGGGGAGCAAGCACAAAATAAAGGACTTGTAGAGGATTCAAATATATGGAGGTATAGAGGGGGCTGGCTTGGGCGTACAGGTTTGCCTGCATTACCAGCTTGTAGACACGTATGGAAACAACAATTAATTAAAAAGAAATAATATGGAAGCTTTTTTAATTTCAACTTACAATTTAAAAAATTTAGGTTTTATTTCGCAAAATGTAGATGATACTTTATTGTCAACAATAATCATAAGGGTTCAGGATACAATGATTGAACCAATTTTAGGAACTTCACTTTTTAAGAGATTGCTTACAGGAATAACAGCAAACAATTTGACCGCAAACGAAATCATTTTGTTGAATGAATATATTACTCCAACTATTGTAGCGGCTTGCGATGTAAGGGCGGTCAAACAAACAACCTACGAAATCCGAAATAAAACAACGGGAAAAAACAACGATGAAAATATAAATTCAGTAAGTGAATCTGAATCGGTACGCCTAGAAGATACACTTAGAAAAGATTTTGAATTTTATAGAAAAAGATGTATTAATTATTTAAGTGAAAATGCCACTTTGTATCCGCTTTATTATACCTTTGCACAGTTGCAGGGGTGGATATGTGACGAAAATAACACAATCACACCAGACAAAGGATCAACGAGTACGAATATTTATTTTATATGATTTTTAGTATCAATCAATTATCAAATGAATTAAAGGTTTTGAGCAATGCTCATTATCAACTTAATTCTTTTTTCTTTGGTAGTTTTTTAGATGCCATTCAAGACAGGTCTTTGAAATATCCTTTGATGAGTGTTGATTATCAAAGCGGTCAATTAAAAGCTTCAGGCAATAGCTTAAATCTTTTCATCGTAATTGCTGATAAACAATACAAAGACAATAGCAACTTAATAGATGTCATTAGTGACACTATGCAAGTAGCTCGTGACCTCTATAATGTTTTTACAAAGTCAAGCCATTGGCAACAAATTTTAAGAGTAGATTCTGCAAATATTAATAAATTCATTGAAAAAGGTTCTGACTTTTGCGCTGGTCACATACTTAATTTAGGAGTGACTTTGCGAGATACAAATGGAATATGTGGTTTACCGATTGAAAATTATGACCTAGCCGCTCCAATACAAGGCTCAACAATAGTCATAAATACAACTGATAAATATTTTGTTTTTGAACAATTAACACTATCTACTACATGGGTAGTTAATCACAACTTAAATAAACATTGCGTTGTTTTGGTAACCGATGAAACAGGAGAACCTATCGAGGTTGATGTCGATTATACCAATAACAACCAAGTAATAATAAATCTAAACATAGCAGGGAAAGGCTTTGTTTATTGTAACTAAGTAACTAAATAACAAATATAAAAATGAGTAAAGAAAAAAAGTTTTTTGTAGACATTAATCTGCAATCCCAAAAATTAACAAATGCTGTAATCGGAACAAATTCCGATATGACAAAACAAGGAGCTATCCGTTACAACGGTTCAGACCTTGAGTATTTTGATGGAACTGCGGTTCGTGCGTTGGCTACTGCTGCTGATTTAGCTGCATTAAATGCTGAAATTGGTTTAGATTTAGCTGAATTATCCGAGCAGGTTTCTTCAATGCTTTCAAACATTGATCCAGTTGCTTTGGATTCATTTACGGAATTATTAGCGGCTTTTCAAGCGGCAGATAGCTCTTTATCTACAACAATAAGCAACCTTTCAACAGCTTCAACTTCTGCTATCAATGCTGAAACAGCTAGAGCAACTGCGGCTGAAGGTGTATTAACAACAAATTTAGCTACTGAAGTATCCAATAGAACAAGCGCTGTTTCTTCTGAAGCAACAGCGAGAGAAAATGCGGATACTACTTTACAATCCAACATCACAACTGAGGCTAACTCTAGAAGTGCTGCGGATACGACACTTCAAACGAACATAACGAACGAAGCAACTGCAAGAGCGGCGGCGGATACAACGTTAACAACTAACTTGAATGCTGAAATTTCAAGAGCAACAGCAGCGGAAGCAACTTTAACAAGTGCTGTAAGTTCTGAAGCTACAACTAGAGCTTCAGCTGATACTACTTTGACAAATGCGGTTGCAACTGTTGCTGGTAATTTAGCGTCTGAAATTACTGCTGCTAGAGCTGCTGAAGTTGCTTTGGGTGTACGTATAGATAATGTACTTTCAAATATTGATGCTGCTGCTCTTGACTCTTTGACTGAATTACTTGCTGCATTTCAAAGTGCTGATAGTTCTTTAACAAGTGCAATCAATTCACTTGCTAGCGCTCAAACTTCTGCATTAAATGCTGAGATTGCTCGTGCTACTGCTGCTGAAGCAACTTTAACTTCTGGAGCTTCAACAATTGCGGCTAACCTTGCAACTGAGATTACAAACAGAACAACTGCTGTAAGTGCTGCAAATGCTTCTATTTCTGCTGAAGCGTCAAGAGCTACAAGTGCTGAAGGTGTTTTAACAAGCGCAATCGCTGCTGAACAAGCTAGAGCGGAAGCGGCTGAAGCAACAGAAATCGCTGCTCGAAATACAGCAATCGCTGCGGAAAAAACAAGCTTTACAATTGCTACAAACGCATGGACTGCTGAAGGTTCACACTACAAACACACTTCTTCAAATCCATTTAGTGCGGATGCAACAGGACACTTTTTAGTGAGCGGTGAAAATGCTGATTTTTCTTATGAAGTTACAAACTCAAACTTTATTGTTTATTCTAACTTTATTCCTAGTGCTTCAGTAAAATGTGCTTTCAAAAAGTTTTAATTTAAATTTAATTATTAATTTAGGGGATTGAAATATATCCCCTTTTTAAAAAAACAAAAATGGCAGCAATAGAAAGAAAAATATACGTAGATTATAACCTACAAAATAATAAAATATCAAATGTTCACGCTGATTTATTTAACGTGGGGATTTCAAGAAAATCAATCAATTATGCTTTGCAAGCTACTGATAATTATAAGGTAATTGAAATGAATGTTTCAAGTGCAAATACAGTCACCATTTCAGCAAGTGTATTCTCTGCTGGCAATCAAGTCGTAGTTGAACAATACGGAGCAGGTCAAACATCATTCGTAGCTGGTGCAGGAATGACTTTAAGAAGTGATTCAGGAAAATTAAAAATTAGCGCTCAATATGGAGCTTGTACAATTGTTTTCAAAAGTGCAACGGAGGCAACTATTTATGGTAATTTAACAGCTTAAGAAAATGGCATATAAAGTATACGCAAAAGGTAACTATCTGATATTACAGGATACTATCACAAATGAATTTTTTGAGGATGCGAAAGCAAATGTTTTAGTAAGAAAATTGCTCGTTGCGGATACTTCTTATTCATTTACTTTTAAAGGTGGCACACCACAGATTAACAATGTGGCTTTGTCAGACCTTAAACAATTTGACGGAAGTGCGTGGGTTTCGGCTGCGGCTTTTGAAACTTTTATATTTTCAAATACGGGTTTTAATCCAGTTAGTCAGGAGCAACTAACGGACGTACAAACTGCTCTAAACAACCTACAAGTTCAAAGTGGTGTAAGTTCATTCAACTTAGATCCCGTACTTTCTACTCAAAACAATCCACAAACTCCAAACGTTGGTGATCGTTATTTGATTGGTATAAATCCAACGGGTGACTGGATTGGTAAAGCTAACTATTTAGCTGAAGGCAACGGAACGGGATGGATTTATACCACTCCAATAAATGACATGATTATTGTTGATACTTCGACTGATATAACATTTAGATACAATGGGACATCATGGGTACAATGGGGAGCTTCAAGTATTTTGCAAAATGGTAATAGGCTAGCGGCTACAATGACCATTGGAACAAATGATAATTATGGCGTTAAGATTAAAACAAATAATATTACAAGATTAACAATTGCAACTACTGCAATCACCGCTTCTTTACCTTTAGTTTTAAGCCAAGAAACACTAAACACTTTAGTTTATTTGGATGGATCAAAAGCTATTCGCTCATTATCAACTGCAACGTATCCTGATATAACAGAACTTAGTTATGTGAAAGGTGCAACGTCAAGTATTCAAACTCAGTTAAATGCTAAATCCCCTCTTAATGTAACTTTAGATCGGAAGACAGCCTCTTATACCTTAGTAGCTGGAGACAATGGCAAAGTAATTGAAATGAACGTAGCAAGTGCAAACACGTTAACTGTCAATACGGGCTTGTTTAGTGCGGGTAATCAAGTTTTGATTTCTCAGTATGGAGCAGGTCAAACTTCATTTGTCGCTGGTGCAGGAATGACACTAAGGAGTGACGGTGGAAAGTTGAAAATCGGTACTCAATTTTCTTTAGCAACTTTAATATTTATTAGCGCAACCGAGGCGTATTTAACAGGAAACTTAATATTATGATATTATCTACACATGGAATTATAGGGAGCAGTGTAACAGTTGCGAGCGGTGATGCTGATGCACTTGCATTTATTACAGCCGCTGGAATTACGGATACTACTCAAAAAAGTGCTATAAACACTTTGGTAACTGATTTAAAAACTGCAAATATTTGGACTAAAATGAAAGCACTTTATCCATTTGTTGGGGGTACAGCGGCTTCACATAGGTTCAACTTGAAAGACCCTAGAACAGTTAATGCAGCGTTTTATTTAGATTTTATTGGTGGTGGTACGCATAGCTCAAATGGTTATTTACCAAATGGCACAACCGCTTATGCCAATACTAAGCTTATCCCTTCATCTTTAAACAACTACAATAGCCATTTATCTACATATAGCAGGTCACAAAGTTTAAACAGTGGTATTGATATTGGTGCTATTCAAGAAGGAAATTATTATTTACAAGTATATAGCGCTGGTTTATCTGGTTCAAGAGCAAGTCTTCAGAGAAATGATTCAGATTTTGCTGTTTTTACAAATGTGTTAACAACGGGTCATTATATAGGTCAGATATTAAGCCAGTCAAATAGTAAGATATATAAAAATGGCGTTTTAAGAAATACTAATACAACTACTAATTCAATTACATTACCTACATCTTCAGCTGTCTATATAGGGTCAGCCAATATAAATGGAACAGCTGGGGCTTACTCAAATCGAGAGTCAGCATTTGCCTCAATTGGTGATGGCTTAACAGATGGAGAATCAACAGCATTTTATACAGCCGTTCAAGCATACAACACAACTTTAAATAGACAAGTATAATGAAAGTAAGACAATTAACAACAGAGCAAAAAGACTTATTAATCGGTCAAACATTTGACGGAGTTCAATACTTTAATCCAACTTTGGACGCAGATGGCAATTGGTTTATTTCAAATGAAGAAGTAAACGGATGCACTCATGAGGGTGTTTCTGAATGGATACATGAACTTGAAGAAATTGACCATAATCCAATTATAAATGAAGCGTTTAATTAATCGTTGGAACGCACCAACGCCTGCTTTCTGGCTTAAAGTTCAGAAGTTAGGAATAGTTGCAGGGAGTTTGGGAGTGGTGTTTATCGCTCCCCCTTTTGGCATGGCTGTACTTGGTGGCTATCTTATAGCTACGGGTTCTGTAATAGGAGTTTTATCACAACTTACAATAAAATGAAAATGGAAATGTATAATTATATTTTGACTGGCTTAATTGCTATAATTTCGTACTTTTTAAAGTGCGTAATAACTGAACATAAGCAGATGCAAAAAGAGGTTGTTGAACTTAGGAACAAAGTAGACCTCACACACCAAGCGAGCGAGATAAAGATACATAACATTGAAAAAGATTTACAAAATAGTTTGAAAGATTTAAACAAAAAAATAGATCATCTTACAACTTGCATTGATAAATTATTTGAAATAAGCAGAAACCATGGTTAGAAATTACACAGACTTAGAAATAATAAACAGAATTAGAGGGCTTAAATCATTCAAAGGTTTTCCGCTCCAAAGGTATATTGTAGGGATTCGTTCAAATGATGATATTACAAACAAGTATGATGATAAATTCTATATTTTTGAAGGGGAGCGTTTTATAACTATGACAACAGGCACAACCAATCCTGGTTCTCCAATTTTAGAAGCTGGCTTTTTGAAATACAATAAAGTTGGTGCGGCGGTTGTGAAAGCAAATGAATGCTATTACGACCTTTGGCAACATGGGTATCACATGGGAAAAATGGAGGCACTTCGACAAGTTAACCCTATTATAGTTTATCGTGACGGGGATCGTGACGGTAAAAGCGAAGAAATCGGAACGCCTATATCTGGACTTTATGGTATCAATTTTCACACAAATGATTACAATAAGTTTTCAAAAGAAATTAAAACAAACATAGGCAACTGGTCAGCAGGATGTCAAGTTGTAAATGACTGCGAAAAATATTATCAATTGATCCCGACTTTTCGAGTTCAAAAGTTTGTGACTTATTTTTTATTACAAGAATTTTAAATAAAAGTTTGGTTATTAGTTTTAATTGTGTATATTTGTTATAGATATAACAATTAAAACTAATTAATCATGAGAGACTTTAATTTTAAACCACAAGGTTACGGAGCTTACCTTGTTGAGTACATTTCCCCAAAAACAAGCAAAATTTGGAAAAAAGTCATTACCGATATGCAAGTAATTGATGCAACCAAAAACGCTGAATACCCAAAAATCAAAGATATTGAACAACTAAAAAGGATGGTTAAATCATGACTAATCCTGAAAAAATGATCCTCTTTTTACTGGTTGTAATAAGCGGATTAATCGGTTACATGGTTGGCGGTTACTATGTTTCTTTTTTAGCAGTCGTAGGTTTAATATTAATCTTTTCAATACTTACAGAAAATGACGAAAACTAATAAAATATACTCAAAGATTTTCGGCTATGAAGAACCAGTTTACTTCTCAGATAGCGAGCTTACATTTGACTTTTTAAATGAAAGTGAATTAATGGCTTACTCAAATGAAATGAAAGTACATTTAATCATTGACGATGGCGAGGTGTTTTCCTACGATGGCGATTTTCTTTGTTTCGTTGCTGATCTTGAACTATTTGGAGACTTTGAAGAAAAGAACAAATGTGAAAAATGCATGGATACGGGTAAATTTAAAGAAACAATAGGGCTTAATTTACAAGAAACTTGGATTGAATGCGAATGCGATAAACACTATAAGTATGTTTAAGTGCGAAATAAGAGCCATAGAGGAGCTTAAAAGAGAGAAACAAAGGAATATAGAGCTCGCCTCTATTGGTTCAATCTTAGGGCATAAAAACGTGCCATATTATGAGGGTGAAGATATAGAGTTTAAACATCCTCGTTTCATGAGTGATTTAAGTCCAAGTGAACAAAAAATATTTAACAGTATAATTTTAAGAACATGACAAATTTTAAAGATAAAAACGGGATTGAAATATTGATTGACGATATAGTATTTGAACGGGTGCACGATCCGTGCGAGGTTAACCAAGAACTGATCATTTTTTCTAAGGTAAAAGAAATTAAAGGTAGGTTCTTCTTATTAACGGCTGGCTATGACTATTCAAAGACACCAATTAGCGAAATCATAACACTAGAAGAAAATCACTTGAATATTGAAGTATTAACTGAATTAAGATGACACCAAAAGACAAAGCGAATGAGTTAGTAGATACATACCGAATAATGTTAATAAATGAAGATACTGATTTTGGTCAAGAGATCCTTTGCACTATTATAGCTAAAAAATCGTCATTAATTGCAGTTGATGAAATTATGAAAGCAATGGACGATGTAATGCTTCCTAATCCATTTAAACAATATTGGGAGCAAGTTAAACAAGAAATAAAAAAATTATAACCCATGGAAAAAACTAACCAAGTATTCTGGACAATGAAGGACGGAACACAAATAGACATTGATAATATGAGTATAAATCATTTAAGAAATACTTTAAAAATGATTATTAAAAATATAAAAGCAAAAAAACGCCTAACTCATCTACATGGAGAAATAGCACAACAAATGTATGATCAAATGATTGAAGAAGAATTCAGCAGTGATAGTGACTTTGAAATTTTTATTGGTGAATTATAATTACTAACTTTACACCTCATGGTTTAGGTTCTGCGTCGCTCGAAAGGGTGGCGCAGTTTTTTTTTGGGAAATATTTAAAAATATCAAAACTAAAAGTTTCCCGTTTTAAAACAAGTTAAAAGTTTAATAATTAAATAGTTAAATCAAAAAAAAAATATTTATAAAAAAAAACAAATTATATAGCCCCTATACTATACCGTAAAAAATTATTTTTTTTCTGAAAAAAAGTTTAAAAGTTTCCCGATTGGTTTAACATATTATATATCAATAAATTACAAGGGAAACTTTCGGGAAACTTTTACTTTATGGATTTTTAAATATTTCCCTAAAATTAAGCAAATGTAATTTATATTTAATTTTAAATAAATTTTGTTTTTATTTAGAATCATTACAAATAAAAAAAGAGTATTGTAGATTGATGAATAATTATTATATTTGTATTCGTTAAGGTTGATACAGAACCATAAACGATAAAGAAATTATTAGAAAGGTTTGTTGTGTTAGTAGGGCTGTATCCCCAAACGCACAACAAACCTTTTTTTTTTAACATAGATACAGTATGGAAAAAGAAGAATGGAAATCAATTACAAATTATGAGGGACTTTACGAAGTCAGCTCTTTAGGTAATGTTAAATCGTTAGGTAACAATAAAACTAAAAAAGAAAAAGTTTTAAAGCCAAGATTAAATAGATGTGGGTATTATCAAGTTTATTTATCAAAGTTAAATGTACCTTCAACTTTTAATATCCACCAATTAGTAGCAGTAGCATTTTTAAATCATAAGCCTTGCGGTCATAAATTAGTAGTAGACCATATAAATAATAATAAAACAGATAATCGAGAAGATAATTTACAGATTGTAACACAAAGATTTAACACTTGTAAAATTAAAGTAAATTACACTTCAGAATTTAAAGGTGTATCATGGCATAAGCGAAGTAATAAATGGACATCAAGAATATCATTAGATAATAAAAGTATTCATTTAGGAATGTTTGACTGTGAATTAAAAGCATCGTTAGCATATCAAAACAAATTAAAAACATTATGAGTTTAATAGAATCAGCATTTGACATGCTAAACGAGGGGTTAAACCCTTTACCATTGAATAGTAATAAATCACCTAAATTAAAAAAAGGGCATAACTATTTGTATGAAAAGGTAAAAGAGGAAGATATAGAGAGTTTGTTTGCTTTTGCCGACAAGATTGGTATTTCGTGTGGATCTGTTTCAGATGGGTTTTATTGTTTAGACTTTGATAAACACAACGGTGAAAATATAGATGTTATTTACGATGCATTTATAAGCCAACCTTACATTTATTCTTTTATTGAGGAGGGTAAAATGTCTGTTTATAAAACAATGGGGGGTGGATATCATATTTATTTTAGATACACTAAACAAGTTTTAAGCGGTGAAGTTTTTTCATTTTGGGATACTAAGTCTGTAATGATTGAAATACGTGGTAACGGTCAATATTGCGCTTGCTATCCAAGTGAGGGCTATACTCATTTAACAGGAGTTGAATATTTAAAACTAACTGAAATTGAAACTGAAAAAGAATGGCTTTCAATAAAAGATTTTGCTCATTCGTTTAATCTTTATAAAGAGCTAGTAAGCAAAAATAAGATAAGCACCAACGATAAAAAATGGGCGGATTCATGGAAAATTGACACACCTGATGGAAAATATAATTTAGAGTTTGAAAGCGAAGCAAAAGAAATATTATCAAAAGCAGGATGGCAAGTTACCGAACAAAAAGATATTGAATATTGGACTAGACCAAACAAAGATAGTAAGGATGGTTTTTCTGCAACCTTTGGGCATTTTAAAGGTATGTTCTATATTTTTTCTGAAGATGCTTCATGTAGACCTTTTAATGCAAGGCAAGCCTATTCACCTTTTAATATACTTACAGAATTAAAGTATGATGGTGATTGGAAAAGAGCAAAGGATGAGTTAAGGAAACGGTTTAACATGGTCGATAACGAGGAGTTTTGGAGCAAAAACGAAAAAGGAAACTACTCATTAAACAACAAAAGATTTAAAGATTTTTTAGAAGCAAATGACTTTTTTAAAAATTCACCGAATGAAGATAGTACATTTGACTTTATTCATAAAGATGGTATTTTCTTAAAAATTGTTTATGAAAAAGACATCAAAGATTTTGTTATTGATTGGATTGAAAAGAACCAATGCGATGAGGGAGTGTTTAATTTAATGACTGGTAACTTGAAGTTTTTTAAAAGAGATTACCTTTCGCTTTTAAAATCAAAACCAATTAAAACCTTAAAAGATACATCAACAGAATGCTATTCGTTTTATAAAAATTGTATCTTAAAAATAACAAAAGATGAAAAAAAGATATTAAGTTATTCCGATATTGATTTAGCTATTTGGCAAGATCAAGTTATTAATCGTGACTATTCTCCTTACGATCATCACCAAGCTGAATATAGAAAATTTATCTGGAAAATATCAGGTGAAAATGTTGAAAAATATAAAGCTTTTCAAAGTGTTATTGGATATTTAATGCATGGTTATAAAAATAATTCTAACAATAAAGCAATTGTTTTTAACGATGAAATTATTAGCGAAAACCCTAATGGACGAAGTGGCAAGGGTATCTTTTGGAATGCCTTAAAACATTTGCGAAAAGTTCAATCTTTGGATGGTAAAAACTTTGATTTCAATAAGCCTTTTCCTTATCAAAATGTTTCAACAGATTGTCAATTATTAATTTTTGATGATGTTAGGAAGAATTTTAACTTTGAGAATTTGTTTAGTGTAATTACAGAAGGTATAACGATTGAATACAAGGGTAAAAATTCAATAAAATTAGACGTTACTGAAAGCCCTAAAATAATGATCACGACTAATTATACAATTAATGGGGATTCAGCTTCTTTTTTAGCACGAAAATATGAGGTAGAAATGAGCAGTTATTTTAATGATAAATTTACTCCTGTTCAGGAATTTGGGCATCAACTTTTTAACGATTGGGATAAAGATGAATGGTTAAGATATGATAATTATATGAGTGAATGCGAAAAAATTTATTTGAATAAAGGATTAATTGAAATGCCTTTAAAAAATCTGAATTTTAGAAAGTTAGTAAATGATATTAGTGATGAAATGCATACTTATTTTCATGGTATTATTGAAAACAATGAATGGATGAGTGTAAAGGATGTTTATGATAATTTTTTGATTAACTATCCTGAATTGAAAAACAAAAATATTACTCAAAATATAGTGACTCGCAACTTAAAAAAATTCTGCGAATATTACAATTGTATTTATGAAAACATAACTAGTCATGGAGCTTCAAGAATTAGACTTACAAAAAAAATATTAATTGAAGAAACACAAACTGAAGAACTACAACCTAAAGAACCACAAACTGAAGAACCACAAGCTGAAGAAACACCGCAAGTCATTGGCAACAGACTCGTTAAAAATGAAATAGAGGAAGCAAATGAATGGGATTCACTTCAAAATAAAGTATTATGAAAAAAATACTTAGAGATTATCAAAGTGAATTTGCAAATAAAGCATATTTAATATTAAAAGAAAAAAAAATAGTTTATCTAGCGATGGAACCTCGCTGCGGAAAAACTGCAACAGCTTTAGAGACTTGTAGACTATACGGAGCTAAAAACGTTTTGTTTCTTACAAAGAAAAAAGCAATTAGTTCAATCCAAAATGACTATTATAGTTTTGGCTTTAAATTTAAAATAACAGTAATTAATGATGAACAATTAGAGAATATTAATAATAGCTTTGATTTAATTATACATGATGAGCATCACCGCTTTGGAGCATTCCCTAAACCATCAAAACGAGTTAAGGAATATAAATTGAAATACTCTTTTTTGCCTATGATTTTTTTAAGTGGCACGCCTGCCGCTGAAAGTTATTCTCAAATGTTCCATCAATTTTGGGTAAGCTCGTACACCCCATTTAAACAATACGGAAGCTTTTATAAGTGGTCAAAAACTTTCGTTAATGTAAAGCCAAAACACTTAGGTCATGGAGTTGTAAATGATTACTCCGATGCAAAAAAAGATTTGATTGATTTAGTGATTGATCCTTATATTTTAAAATACACCCAAAAAGAAAGTGGCTTTGAGTCAAAGGTAAATGAACACGTGATTTACATTCCTGAACTTTGTCAAAACTTAATATCAAAGCTAAAAAAAGACAAGGTTATTGTTGGCAAAGAAGAAACAATTTTAGCAGATTCGGGAGCTAAAATGATGCAGAAAATACACCAATTAGAAAGTGGCACAATTAAATTTGAAAGTGGTAAATCTCAAAGTTTAGATTACTCAAAAGCGATTTTCATTCGTGATAAATTTAAAGGCAAAAAGATAGCTATTCTTTATTATTACGTTGAGGAGCTTGAACTATTGAAGCAAGTTTTCCCTAACCATACAAATGATTTAAACGAGTTTAATACAACCGATAAAGATTTCATAGGTCAACAATATTCAACTGCATTAGGTGTAAACTTGTCAAAAGCAGAATGTTTAATTTTTTATAACTTTGGGTTTTCAGGCACAAATTTCATTCAGGCCAGAGATCGAATGACAATTAAAGAAAGGCTTATTAACGATGTTTATTTTGTTTATGCAAAAGGATCATTAAGCGAAAAGATACACCAAGTGATAAAACAGAAAAAAAACTTTACCGAAGCACAATTTAAGAAATGTTAGAAAGCAAGTTACAAGCTTCATGTATTAAGTACGCCAAATTAAAAGGCTGGTATGTTCTTAAAATTATTAAATGCAATGTAAGCGGATTCCCTGACTGCACCCTTTTTAAGGACGGTCAAACAATATTTGTTGAGTTCAAAAGTGCAAATGGCTTACAATCTGAGCTTCAGAAATACCAACAAAAGTTATTAGAAAACCAAGGATTTAAATATTATTTAGTAAATAATTTAAATTATTTTAAAGAGATAGTAGTTTATTAATAATAAATAGTTATATTTGTATATAATTAATAATTAAAAACTAGAAACCATGAAAGCAAAAATTAAAGTAAAAAACAGATTTACATTTCCAACTTACACTGTAATGATAGGAAATGAAGTAATACAAGGGTTCTATTCAAGAGCTGAAGCGGTTGTATTCAGAAACGATTTAAACAGCAAAATAATAGAATTAATCAACTAATTAAAACCTAGAAACCATGAAAGCAGAAGACATTAAAGTAGGAATGAAAATTGAGTTAATGAGTGAAGGAAGAGTATTAGTTTTTGAAATAAAAGATATTGAAAATGAAACTTTTAAAATATTCAATAAGTTTAGAACAAGTTGGTATGCGCCTTTAAGCTATATCAATGATAATTTAGTAGCAATTAATTAAAACCTAGAAACCATGAAAGATTTTACAAAAGAAATGAAAGAGGTCATTAAAAAACCATTTCATCACGATGAGTTAAAAGCACTTGTACACAAACACGCTTTAAGGATTGAAAATGAAAAAAACAAAAAGTATAACTTATTACCTTCAACAGAAGGGATCTATTATTTTAAAGCTTCTATACAACTTTACGATTTAACTATTTATCAAATTACCCTAAACTCAAACTCATGAAAAATTTAATCTTAATACAAGCAGAATTAAAATGCCCAAAAGGTTCGTTTAACTCCTTTGGAAAATACAAGTATCGAACAAGTGAACAACAACTTGAAGCCTTAAAACCATTCTTAAACAAGTACAATTGCTTACTTAATTTATCGGATGAAATTGTTATGCTAGGGTCAAAGTTTTTTTTAAAAGCAACAGCACATTTTGACGATGGAGAATTTAATATAGAGTCTTATGGCTATGCTGAACTAAGCGAACATAAAGGTATGAGTTCAGAGCAATGCACAGGAACAGCGTCAAGCTACGCTAGAAAGTACGCTATTAATGGTTTATTCTTAATTGACGAATCCGAAGCTGATATTGATTCAATTGCAAAAGATGATCGTGAAACATTAACAAACGAAAGGTTTGACAAAGCAGTTGAGAAAATACGTAAAAAAGAATACACGATTGACGAGCTGAAAGCTAAATTTAAACTAAACACAGCTCAAGAGGGGGCTTTATTACTTATTGAACTATGAGTCTTTACTTAACTATCTTAACAATTTACTGGATAATCTTATTAATATTTTTAATATCAATTAATCCAAAACTTCCTACGGGATCAACACGAATAATCAGAAATTGGAATCAAGGCTTATTTATTTTCGGATGGTTAAGTTTTCTATTTTCCGCAGTATTAACATTTTTAATTCAATCATTATGAAAGTAACTTATGAATTATACGATAAAGAGGGTGAACCTTTAATGCGTTTAGAAGGAAAAGAATATATTGCTCCTATTGGTTCTGAAGTTATTTTCTATGATGATCAGGAGGATGTAAAAGGTCACTTTTTAGTAAGTGTTGAATTTATTAGCATAGTAATGTCTCACAGTTATTATATAGATGAAGATACACTTTATATTAATTGTGAACCAATACAAGATTTATCAGAACACGATGAATCACAATTAAGAAAGTATAATAAAATAAAAAACAAAAGAAAATGAAAATTAGATGTTCATCACTTCCGAAAATTTGCACCGCTTCAAAAGTCAAAGGAGCTTTAAGCGAGACAGCAAAAAGCTATATTAAAACAATAGCGAAACAAGACTTCTACGGATACGAAACGGAGCTTAACAATAAGTACGTTAAGAAAGGTATAGAGTGTGAGGGAGCGGCTATATTGCTTTATAACAATGTGTTTTTTACGTCACACGAAAAGAATAAAGAAAGAAGGTCAACAGAAATAATTACAGGCGAATGCGACATCATAACTCCTGAATTAATTATAGACATTAAGTGTTCATGGTCATTTGAAACGTTCCCTGCAACTAATGAGGATATTACTTTGAAAGATTACGAATATCAACTAAGGGGCTATATGTACCTTTATGAAGTGAATAGTGCGGAGCTTGCTTATTGCATGGTAGACACTCCAGACCATTTAATTGGCTATGACAACGTGCAAATTCACAAAACAATAAACTCACCAATTGAAAGCTTAGTAACTACTTTAAGAATTGAACGAGATGAAAAGTTAGAAGCTGAAATGATAGAGAAAGTTCACATGGCACATGAATACTACAACGAGTATATTAACAAGTTAAATTTAAAAAACAAATGAACAAAGAAACAAAAGAAAAAGCTGAAACTTTGCTAAGTCAGTTCCCGACCAAAGAGGCGGCTATTGAGACAGCCAAAGTCATGGAGAAAGGCTTCAGAAAGTATTTAACCATCTGGACAAATGTCCGCAAATACATAGAGCAACATGAAAAATATAATTGATTTTAAAGACATTAACTTCTCGGTAATTGCTTCACATTTGAAGTACAATCGAAAAAGTTATAAAAAACAAAAGCTAGTTGAGAAAGCCTTTGAGATTGCAAATGAAGTATTAATTTTAAAACAAAAAGAACAATGAAAAATGAAATGAAGTTTACTGGTATTATTACTAATATCCTTGATGTTATCCAAGTAGGAAAAACAAAAAAAATTGAGTTTATTGTAACTGAAGAAGTTGATCAATATCCTCAGAGTGTTAAATTCTCAATCTATGGAGATGAGAAAGTAGATAAGTTTGAAAAGTTTAACAAGCTAAATGCAAGAGTAGATGTATCGTTTAATTTTCGCACAACTGAATGGAACGACAAGCATTTTACAAGTATAGAGGCTTGGAAAGTTTTTAAAGCTGAAGAGGTGAACGCAGAACCGTTTTAATATGTCAGGTGGTGGCACTCTATAAAGCCTATCAAGGAGAGAGAACTCCCGAATAAACTCAGAGGTTGGAAATGAGCTAACCAACGAGCCACCACTTGTATATAACAAGAATATATACGCCACTCGATCATAAGTATAGGCGCACTAACTTCTTCTCTCAATAGAACGCTGACAGCTCGGAATAGACGGCATAATTTATTTTTATTAAAATAGTTGTATATTAATTATAAATGTGTATATTTGTATATAACCTTTAACAAATAGAAATTATGAAAGCTGCTGAAATGATCCAAACAGAATTAAAAAGAAGAAGTGATTTAGTAGAATGTTTACAATTTAGAAAACAAGCTGTAAAAGTTGCTAAAAAATTAGGAATTACTTCTGAGGAATGGAATAAAAATAAAATGGCTATTCTTTTAATGTTAGCTAACGAATTTTGTAAAAAAGAAAACGAATTAAGCCATGCAATTAAATAAAACATACAGATCAAAAACAGGGGCTAAAAGAACGCCCTTGTTTAATTCCGAATGCAATAGGTTTGTATTTGTTGAGTGTGTTTATTCATGTGGTAAAACAATTAACAAATGGTTTTGGATTAATCATAGATTATTTAAATAAATAAAAATTATGTGCGAATTAAATATTAATTACGATAGAGTTCCATTTACTTGTCCATATACTCAAGAAGAATGGAGAATAATAATAATTGAAAATGTAAAAAATCAAATTAAAAATTACAAAAGTATTTATCATGCAAGAAAAAATTGACGAATTAAAGAAAAGGTTAACGGGCAACCTTTACGATGATATGGATATTCATAACGAAATCTATGAGATCAAAAAACAAATGAATCCCGAAATAGTGAACAACCCACAACAAGACCAGGACGAGTGCGAGGCTTGCGGTTCTTAATTTTTATAGTACATTTGTACTATGGGGGATTAGCTCAGATGGCTAGAGCGACTGCTTTGCACGCAGTAGGTCAACGGTTCGACTCCGTTATTCTCCACTATGATAAATATTATTTTAACATCGTTATTCATTAGCTTCTTACTAAGGGATGACTTAAATATAGGCTACTACTTAAGAAAGTGGCTAGGCATTCGTATTTCAAAATCTATAAAAATACTTGACTGTTTTCCTTGTTTTTCTTTTTGGATTAGTATTTTAGTAAGTATTTGTTTTTTACAAATATCTTTTGCACCTTTGTTTGTATTTGTATTTGGAAAAATTTATGAAACTATCGAAAAACGCTAAACAAAGCTGGGATGCCATTAAAGTAAAAGTGCTTAAAGGGGAGCTTGATTATACAAGGCATGAAAAATTACAAATACAAGAAGTTTACGCAGAACTAACGGGCTACGTGGCTCAAGTGGATGGCTGTCAAGGATGCTTAAGAGATGTGATACAATGTTTAATTAATAACTATGAAGCTAGTAAAATTATCAGAGGTTAAGGTTAACCCAAATAACCCACGATTAATCAAAGACGATAACTTTAAAAAGTTGGTTCAGTCAATAAAAGACTTTCCAGAGATGTTAGATATTAGACCTATTGTAGTTAATCAGGATATGATTATTTTAGGTGGTAATATGAGATTTAAAGCTTGTAAAGAAGCTGGGTTAAAAGAAGTGCCGATTATAGTTGCAGATAACCTTACTGAAGAACAACAAAGGGAGTTTTTGATTAAAGATAATACAAGCGGTGGAGAATGGGACTTTGAAATGTTAGCGAATGAATGGGATGTTGAGCAGTTATCTGAATGGGGTTTGGATGTTGGTGGATTTGATTTAGATAGCGATGAGTTAAGTACTGATTTTAGTTTGCCAGACGGAGATAAAGCACCATTTCAACAAATGACTTTTACTTTAGCAGATGAACAAGCGGAGCAAATAAAAAATGCAATAGCAGATATTAAAGCAACTGAAGATTATAAATATTGTGAAACATTAGGGAACGAAAACAGTAACGGAAACGCACTTTATTTAATTATTATGCAATGGGCAGAGCAAAGGAAATTATAGTTAAAGTAGTACCAAGTAAGATAGCTAATGAGTTTGTGAAGAAACATCATTATAGCGGAAAGGTAGTGCCAAACTCAACTTTGCATTTTGGTTGTTTTTTAGATGAAAAATTACACGGGGTTATGAGTTATGGTAGTCCAATGGTTAAATCAAAAGTTATTCATTACGTTGAAAATACAAAATGGAATGAAGTTATAGAATTAAATAGAATGGCTTTTGATGATTATTTGCCAAAATATTCTGAAAGTAGGTGTATTGCAATAACAATTAAACTTATAAAAAAAAACGCACCACATATAAAATGGATTTTAAGTTTTAGTGATGGTAATTTATGCGGAGATGGAACTATTTACAGAGCAAGCGGTTTTAAATTAATAGGGGTTAATAAAAATACAAGTACTTATCAAATGCCAAACGGAGAAGTTGTTTGTAGTTTAACAAGTTCAGCACATAGAACAAAAGAAAGTAATGGTAAAAGTGGTACAAGTTGGATAAAAGATAATGGAGGTAAAAAATTAGATGGGTTTCAAATAAGATATATTTATTTGATAGATAAAAGCAATAAAATAACCGTTCCAATATTACCATTTAGCAAAATAGATGAAATGGGAGCGGGGATGTATAAAGGAGAAAAAATAACAATAGCAGAGAGAAAAGAAAATAATTAGTATATTTACAAACTATATGCGTGGTTAGCTTAAATAAAAAGCGTTAAACATTCCAGTTTAAAGATGGGGTTTACAACCACCACCACGCTCTAAAGCCTAAATAAATGGCATACGACAAACAAAAGATATTTGAACAGGCAAAGGAAATGATAGTTAAACATAAGTTGGTTTTTATGGATGAAGTGCCTGATTTTTTGCCTTGTAGTCGATCAACTTTTTACGATTACTTTCCTGATGGCTCGGACGAATTGGACATCCTTAAAAGCCTTACTTCAGTAAACAAGACGCAGATAAAAGTATCTTTACGGTCAAAGTGGTACAAGTCAAATGCACCCGCTTTGCAAATGGCATTATATAAATTGACAGCAAACCCTGAAGAGCTTAAAAAACTTTCTATGCAATATATTGAAAGCGAGAATAAAAACACGAACTTCGACATAAATACTCTTTATGATAAAGAAGCACCCGAAGAATTGGAATAAGCTAGGGAACGCTACGAGGTACTTTGTTGTAACAGGGGGGCGTGGTTCTGGTAAGTCTTTTGAGGTAGGTAGGTTTATAAGCTTGCTATCTTTTGAAGTAGGTCATAAAATACTATTCACTAGGCAAACAATGACTTCAGCACATTTATCAATCATACCTGAATTTCAAGAAAAAATTGATTTGCTTAAATTAAATAATTCATTTGATATTCAGAAGTCCGAAATACTAAACAGGGATTCAGGGAGTAAAATAATCTTTAAAGGTATCAAAACAAGTTCAGGAGATCAGACCGCAAACCTTAAATCTTTGCAAGGTGTTACAACTTGGATAATAGATGAAGCTGAAGAACTTACAGATGAAACAACCTTTGATAAAATAAACTTTTCAATTAGGAAAAAAGGAAAACAAAACAGGGTGATTCTTATTCTTAATCCAAGTACAAAAGAGCATTGGATTTATCAAAGATTCTTTGAACAGCAAGGCGTTGCGGAAGGATACAATGGTATAAAAAAAAACGTCACCTACATTAACACAACCTACTTAGATAATTTAGAAAACTTAGATGAGTCTTTTCTTTATGACATTGAACAAGTAAAGAAAAACAATCCTGATAAATATAAGCACGTTATTCTAGGGAGTTGGTTAAACAAAGCGGATGGCGTTGTGTTTACCAATTGGAGGTTTGGGGAGTTCAATCCTGATAATTTGCAAACGTCTTTTGGATTAGACTTTGGGTTTTCAATCGATCCTGATGCACTTGCTGAAGTTGCTATTGACAAAGCAAAAAAGATTATCTATGTAAAAGAACATATTTACCAACGTGGCATAAAAACCCATATATTAGCAGAAATGTTAAAAGATAGGACTCAAGGCAAATTAATTATTGCAGATAGTGCTGAACCTAGATTGATTGAAGATTTAAAGTTTAGCGGTGTAAATATAAAGAAAGTTAAAAAAGGAACGATTGAAAGTGGTATAATACGAATGCAGGACTTTGAAATAATAGTAGAGCAAAATAGTAGTAATATTGCAAAGGAATTTAATAACTATGTTTATTCAGATAAAAAGACTCATTTGTACGTTGATAACTATAACCATATTTGTGATGCGATCCGTTATAATGTTATAAGTCAATTAGACAATCCTAATAGTGGAAAATATTTTATAAATACAATATGAAAATAAAAGTACCGAAGACCATCAATGATTTAAGGATTAAACACATTGATATATTGAACGATGAAAAGTATAGAGGTGAAGATATTGACTTAGATACTATCGTGAATTTTGTTGCTGGCATAACAGGTGAACGCTTAGATAAAATTAAGCAAGTAGACAAAGAAGACCTTTACAAAGTGTTTTATTATTGCATTGATTTATTTGATGGCTTTAAGATTACCGACCCAAAGAAAATAATAACAATAGAGGGATTGGATTATAAGTTGGTCGATCCAATGAAAGTTGGTATAGGTTGGCACATTGATATAAGTAAAAGTGACTTTGAAAAGAATCCTGCATTACTAGCCGCTTCATGTTATTTGCCAGTTCAATGTAAACACTACGGTGAAACAGATGAGTATTCAAACATTAAATATCCAAGGTTTGAACGTGCTGAAATATTCAATAATCACATGGACTTACCTACGTACTTAAATGTACTTACTTTTTTTTTTCTCGAATCAATGAAACAAATGAAAAGGCATACGGCGTTTCAAAAGAGGGAGCTAAGGAAAATCAAAGTGTTTGGCTTTGGGAGCAATTAATAGATATGATTTCAAAAGAATATAGAATGAGTTGGGACGATGTTACTAAATTAAATATATTTACTTTTAATCATTACGTTAATTTTCTTAACTTTAAAGCCAAAGAACAAATACG
>Ga0207909_1000205_pt1 | contig 22788 bp, 14 predicted proteins | sample LakMenEpi05May10_FD_150672 | JGI IMG/M metagenome (GOLD analysis project Ga0207909, IMG submission 150672) | Freshwater microbial communities from Lake Mendota, WI - 05MAY2010 deep hole epilimnion (SPAdes) | ecosystem: Environmental > Aquatic > Freshwater > Lake > Epilimnion/Euphotic zone ...
AGTGCCTTCGGATGATTTCACCATCTACTTCAGTATGGATCAGTCCGTGAATGGAGGAGTCTTCCTTTCCCCAATCTGGCCCAATGGGCCTTGCACCTGCCTTGAGCAATTCTTCCTGTGGATCTTCGCCAGATTTGATGTAGGAACCTTTGGTACCATGGATCATGTACCGTGGTCCCATTTCACGTACTAACATGCTGGCATGCAGTGTAACAATCAGGTTGTCATATTCGAGCTTCACATCAAAATAGTCATCCACTTTAGAGTACGGTTTCATTTGCCTGATGTCAGCACTGATATAGGTAGGCATGCCAAACAGCATCAGGGCCTGGTCAATCAGGTGTGGCCCAAGGTCATAGAAAATGCCGCTGCCCGGAAGCTCCTGCTCACGCCAAAGCCCGTATGTCCTGGGGTCTGGCCTGTATCGATCGTAATGCGCAAAAAACTCTCTTGGTTCTCCAAGCAGACCATCATCAATAATTTTTTTCATGGTCAAAAAATCAGTGACGTACCGACGGTTTTGGTAAACCGAGCAAACCTTCCCCGTTGAAGCAGACAGTTGAATAAGTTCTTTTGCCTCTGCTGAGGTGTTGGTAAATGGCTTTTCAACAACAACATGTTTCCCCGCCAGCAGCGCTGCCTTGGCATACGGGAAATGGGTTTCGTTGGGGCTGCAAATGACCACCAATTCAATGGCTGGGTCATTCAATACCTCTTCTATAGTCCTTACCAGTTTTATGTTTGGGTGCTGTTGTAGCGCAGTATCGCCGGACCGCTCGAGGATCATGTCCAGGGAAAATCCAGGATTGGTGGTAATGAATGGAATATGAAAAGTCCTGGCAGAGATTCCATGGCTGATGACTGCAGTAGAGATCATTTTATTACTTTTGCCAAAAATACATATATGGAACTTAAAGAATCAATATTGGCCGCCTGGAGCGATCGTGAATTGTTGAAAAACGCCGAATATGCTGATGCCGTCAGGGCTGTGATTGAAGAGGTTGACAAGGGCAGGCTTCGTGTTGCGGAAAAGATAGGGGATGATTGGCAAGTGAACGAGTGGGTGAAACAAGCCATCCTGATGTATTTCGGTATTCAGCAAATGCAAACATGGGAACTTGCTCCATTTGAGTTTTATGATAAAATGCTCCTTAAAAAAGACTACAAATCATTGGGTGTTCGCGCGGTTCCCCATGCCGTTGCCCGCTACGGGGCTTATCTTGCCAAGAATGTGGTCTTGATGCCCTCTTATGTGAATATTGGAGCCTATGTTGACGAAGGAACCATGGTGGATACCTGGGCAACTGTCGGCAGTTGTGCACAAATTGGCAAGGGCGTACACCTCAGTGGTGGAGTTGGTATAGGCGGTGTGCTTGAACCCCTTCAGGCCAACCCTGTGATTATTGAAGATGGTTGCTTTGTGGGAAGCCGTTGCATTGTAGTGGAAGGTGTGATTGTAGAGAAAGAGGCCGTGCTTGGAGCCAACGTTGTGTTGACCAAGTCAACCAAAATCATTGATGTCAGCGGTCCAGAACCGATTGAATACAAAGGCCGCGTTCCTGCCCGTTCAGTGGTGATTCCAGGAACCTATACAAAGGAGTTTCCTGCAGGAAATTATCAGGTGGGATGTGCACTCATCATTGGCCAGCGCAAGCCCAGCACAGACCTTAAAACAAGCTTGAATGATGCATTGAGGGATTTTAATGTAGCTGTGTAAGCGTTGAAGAAGCTGAAGTGGTTTAAGTATTTCCTTCAACCCCTTCAACCTCTTCAACCCCTTCAACTATTTCAGAATTCTACCAGTACCTTCCTGCCCCCAAGAGTAAGAAATCCTGGCGCTAGGTTATCCGAGGCTTCCTCATAGATGCTGCTAAGGTCATTGGCAAAGTCCTTGCCTTCATTTCCTTTGGTATCGTTTGCTCCATTCAGGAACTGGTCAAAAGCAAATCCACTTAGTTCAATGATCAGGCGGGTGAAGGCTTCATGGGTGATGCCATATTCAATCCAGTTGCGATTGAGCAAGGCAAGGGGTTGACCATTTGATCTTTTTGAGATGAATGCAGACATCATGAAATCCATGTCTGATGATGAGGTCAATTGAATGGATAAGTTGAATTTATTTTCTAAAACAAGTGTTTTCAGCTGTGAAGCCTTTTTCATCCAAGCCATTGTTGGTTGCATGTGGTTTCCGTTAAAATGTGAAAACAACGCGCTTGGGTAGTCTGCATCCAAAAAGAACTCCCTGATCCTGGTTTCTGCATCAAGAGCCGCTTCTGCAAACTGAGAGGTTTTTTCCTTTATGCTGAACATGGCAATGGGGGCATTGTCGTTAGGATAAATCAATGCAACCAAAGAATCATTGTTTGAGGCTGAGATATTATCACTGATCCTTGCAATAAGGTGTGATCCTGGCAGGGTAATGATGACCACCGCAATGTAGCAAATGATTAAACGGGATATAGTTGAAATCCTTTTGGAGGGAGTCGCAATCATGATACTGGTTCGTTTTAGCGAAAATCAGATGATGCGGCGCTTCAGTAGAAATTGGAGTGGATTATGGTTTTTAGGAGAATATTGAATACAGACTACTGCGAATATATAGGCCGAAATGGTCAATTGCAAGTTTGAACCCTTTCAATTTTCATAACTTTGCCAATATGCATTTTTCTTTAGAAAAGCCAGAAGCCTTGATCATCGCTAAAATAGCGGAATCTGCTTCATCCCTTGGTCTAGATGCCTTTGTGGTGGGTGGGTTTGTTCGTGATAAATTGCTTGGACGTCCATGCAAAGACATTGATGTTGTTTGCCTGGGTGATGCCATTGCATTGGCGAATGCTGTCAGTGCCTTGTTTGTTCCACAACCCAAGGTTTCCTGGTTCAAGAATTTTGGGACTGCCCATTTCAACATCAAAGGATATGATGTAGAGTTTGTAGGGGCAAGAAAAGAGAGCTATCAACAGGAGTCAAGGAATCCCATTGTTGAACAAGGAACGCTTCAGGATGATCAGGAAAGAAGGGATTTTACGATCAATGCATTGGCCTTTTCAGTGATGGATTATCTGCCAACAGAAAAAGGACAGTCCATAAGCCATGCTGCGCCGCATCCCGTCAAGTCTCATGATGCCATCTCAGTTATCGATCCATTCAACGGAATCGAAGACCTTGAAAAGGGCATCATTAAAACACCACTTTCACCTGAAAAAACATTCAGTGATGATCCGTTAAGGATGCTGAGGGCCATTCGTTTTGCGGCCCAGCTGGGATTTACCATCGAGTCCAACACCTTGCTTGGCATTTCAGATGCATCACACAGAATTTCCATCATCTCACAGGAAAGGATTACAGATGAGTTCAATAAAATCCTTCTTTCTCGCAAGCCTTCTGTCGGATTAGACCTCTTGTACAAGACTGGATTGTTGAAAATCATTTTTCCTCAAATGGTTGACCTAGCCGGTGCCGCATACATCGACGGCAAAGGGCACAAGGATAATTTTTACCATACCCTCCAGGTGATTGACAACGTTGCTGAAAATACCAACAACCTCTGGTTGCGCTGGGCTGCCTTGTTGCATGATATTGCAAAGCCTGCTACCAAAAGGTTTGAAGAGGGCACCGGTTGGACTTTTCATGGTCATGAAGTGGTTGGAGGAAGAATGGTTCCAAAGATTTTCACCAAGCTGAAGCTTCCCATGCAGGACAACATGAGGTATGTTCGCAAATTGGTTGAACTTCATTTGAGGCCCATCAGCCTGACGAAAGAGAATATCACAGACTCCGCCATACGCCGTCTTCTTTTTGATGCAGGGGATGATCTGGAAGATTTGATGACCCTTTGTGATGCAGACATCACGTCAAAGAATGAAGCAAAAGTGAAACGCTTTCGCAATAATTTCGAAATGGTGCGCATTCGTTTGAGGGAAGTGGAAGAGAAGGACAAGGTAAGAAATTGGCAACCACCGATTACCGGGGAGCTCATCATGGAAACATTCAAGCTGCAACCCTGCAAGGAAGTGGGATTGATCAAGACAGCCATCAGAGAAGCGATTCTGGACGGAGTCATCGAAAACAGTTATGACGCAGCATTTGCCATGATGATGGAGCAGGGTAAGCAACTTGGACTGGCAGGGAATTGATAGCCTTTACTCAATGAATGCTTAACCTGCTGAACCAGGTGATTTGTCGCTTGGCATAATTCCTGGTATGCTGTTTGATTTTTTCAATAGCGTCTTCCCTTGAACATTTTCCCTCAAAAAAATCAAAGAGTTCTTTGTATCCCACTGTCTGAAGGGCTTGCAAATGCTTGTATTCAAACAAAGACCGGGCCTCATCCTCCAGGCCCTCAGCCATCATCATGTTTACCCGATTGTTGATTCTTGTGTAGAGGTCTTCCCTGGGCATTTGAATAAGTCGATAGCGTATCTTGAAATTTCTTTTCCCAACAGCGTTGGACAGTTGGTCTTCGCCTTGATGTTTGTGTGCAACTCCTTTTTGATATTGGGCAATTGGGAATCCTGTATGCATGATCACTTCCAGCGCCCTCATCATGCGGTTGGGGTTATGGATGTCACCATGTATTGCAAATCCAGGATCCAGATTGAGCAAGGCATCCCTGAGTCCTTCCAGACCTTTATCCTGGTGGATGGAGATGACCTCATTGCGCACTGCAATGGGCACTTCAGGAATATCATCCAGTCCTTCCGCAAGTGCCTTGATATAAAGACCGGTTCCGCCACATACAACGGCCTGGTCATGGTCTTGAAAAATCATGTCAAGACAGGCGAGGGCCTCTTTTTCAAAACTGGCAGCTGTAATGTTTTCGTGAATGGAATGGTTGGCAATGAAATGATGCCTTACCATTGATAATTCTGCATCAGAGGGCCTTGCAACCCCTATTTTCATTTCCTTGTAGCATTGCCTTGAGTCAGCAGAAATGATGTCAGTTTTCAGTGCCGTTGCAATCTTGATGGCCTCAGCGGTTTTTCCTACAGCGGTAGGTCCAACAACGATGATGCATTCTTTTTCGGCCATGCTAAAATGATGTGTCCTCTTCGGTGCCATCTGCTTCTTCTCCGGCATCATCAGTTTCTCCGGCCTCTTCACCTTCGTCTGAAAAACCGTCTCCAAGTGAAGCAAGATCATATTTCTCTTCTACATCTGCAAAGCGGTCGCCAAGGATGCTTTTGATGCCATATTGGCTTGGTCCTATCCCTTCTTTTCTTGTGATGGAAGGGTAGGTGGTTTTTGAATTTTCCTCTTTTGAAACACTGATCAACTGTACCTTGAAAGACCAGTTTTTTTTGAAGTCGTAGAGGTAGATGAATTTTTGTTCCGTATCCCGGATCTCGGATCCAATGGTCGTCTCAAACATGTCCAATGGCTCCACCCTGTATTCAACATCATCGTATTTTTCCAGACTGATTTCCCTTCCCCTTTGCCAGCTTTCGTTGCTCCTGAAAAAGGTTGCCTGGTGAATACTATCAAATTCATAGGCAGACAAAATCATCTGGTGCAATTCAAAAAAAGATTGGTTGTGCTTGATGACAATGTCACGATAAATGGTATCGTCTTCTTCGAAGTAGACACGAAATTTAAGAATGGCCATGATGCAATTTAATGAAAATTAGGGATAAGCTGTAAGCTCGGCCAAGTTGGCGCATGAATATACTGGTCCAAAACCCCGTCTTAAAATTTGAATCCTACTGTCAGGAAAATATTGCCATTGCTTGCACGCACATTCCCTGGCTCATAAAAACCATTGTCGAGCCGGTAAGGGAAACTGGCATCCTTGATCAGCTGTTGTACATAGGTCAGGTCTACAAAAAAGCCCATGTTCCGGTATCCCAGTCCACCACTGATGTTCATTTGCCTTGCCTTCAGCGGAGCGCTGGCATACGCATTGCCCATGTAGTTGAAACCAAGCCTGGTCATGATGGTCTTGAACTTGAGCTCCCCACCCAGCCGCATGTTGAGGGCAGCGCTGAATTGCTCCTTAATGGCATCATTCACCTGGTTCAGGTAACTATCATCGTTTGTCGTGGCTCCACTGAATTTTGCGTTGGAGTAGTCAAGGTATTCGATGTCTGCACTGATGAAGCCTTTTTGCATGTTCACATCGGCAACCTCATTCAAAACATAGGAGATGCCTGCCATCAGCCGCATCGGGTTGGTGAAATTGTATTGGAACTGTCCCAGTTCACCATTGTTAAAATCAAGTGAACTCTGCTTGAGCACCCCATTTCCCTGATACCCTTCCAGGTCTGTGGTGATCTTGCTGCTGTATTTGTCATCCATGTTGTACAAGACAGGGGAGTGGAAAGCCAATCCAATCCTCAGCCTTTCTACAGGCTTCACAATAAGCCCCAGTTTCAAACCAACGCCCACACCTTCGCTGATGAGGTAGTCTTCGGTTTCGAAATAATTGAAATTGTTTTTTTTATTGGATGTGGCATCAGATTCCCTGTAAATCGATGTCCTTTCGAACTTGAGCTTGCTGAAGGTAATGCCACCACCGACAAAAAGCTTGTCCATGTAGTTGCCACTCGCAGAAAAATAAATATCATTGATGCTGCCCTTGGTGGTAATGTCTTGTTGCTGATTCACACCAGTTTGGGGAGTAGCAAGGCTTCTGTAGCCCCTGATGCTGCCACCAGGACCTGCAAGGGTATCAATGAGGTAAGTATTGAAGGCAAGGCTGGATCCGTAAGGGAATTTGTCTGCTGCTTGGTTGGGATCAGTAATGTTATTGTTGATCAACTCCTCAAGGTATTTTTCCGAGTAAGAGCTTTCTGTATTGGTTCCTTTCAGCCTTGTGGTGTTGCCAAAGTTGACGGTTTTGTTCATTCCAATACCATAGGTAAAGTTTCTCCAGTTGCCACTCCATGATCCGGGCCTGGGCAATACCAGTCCGATGTTGCTGAAATCAGGGGTAATCTTGTTTGCCTTGGTTTCTGTATTGAGGTAATTGATCCTGGAATTGTTGAATGCCAGGGAGGGTGTAAAGGTGAACTCTCCACTTTTGTAAAGTCCTAGCCCTGCAGGATTGATGAAAGCCGCAGAAATATCTCCGCCCAAAGAAGTCATTGCTCCTCCAATTGCCCTGGCCCTTGCGGTTCCGCCATGCCCCATCAATGAATAACGGAGGGCATCAACAGGCTCTTGAGCTTGCAGTTGTAAACCAAACAGAATGCTGAATAGAATGGGGAGTTGCTTCATGCGAAATGATTTAGGGTGCAGGAGTTCAGCCATTGGGTATTGTTCATGGGCCTGAAGACCTCATCATCAAACCAAGACGAAACAACTGAATTAGTTTCCTCCTCTGGGGAATGTTCTTACAGGAGCCGATCCACTGGAGGAAGAACTGCTGCTCGAACTTGAACTGCTGCTGCTTGGGCTGGAAGTTGAACTACTGGAATTTGAACTGTTGGAGAACGTTCTGGACGGGCTGCTATAAGACTCACCACTGCTGCGTGGGTTGTATCCGCCTCTTGGGATATTAGCGCCAGAATTGTTGGATTGTCCGCCAGAGCGTAAAAATCCAGCACCCATTTTGGGGTCAGCACTGCTGGATTTCATGGGTGTATAATTGCTGAGCGAATAGGTTCTTGGTCCGGTTGACTTTGAAACGATCGACTTGCCTGTATTGTACACAATGACGGGTTGACCATAAAAATTAGGTGAGAATGGATTCAGGTAATTTGACATCCCCCAAGGCATGGGTCTTCCAAAATACAGGTTGTTCATGCCTGAATAGCCATAAGATGGGTAGACGTTGAAATAACTGCTGTTGTTCCAGTGTGGATTGTTCCAGTAGGCATAATCATCATCAAATGCATTCCATCTTGAACCACCAAAGGCTTTCATCCGCATGTACCGGTCAGTCATAGGCACTTCTGAAGCCCTGTATTCATCTTTTTCTTCAACATTGACATATTCGGCACCTGGTCTGGCAGGAGAAAAATAGACGTCATCAATGGTCTGTCCAGTCCTGTAGGCTGTGCTGCACCCCATCATGATGGAAGCCAGCGAAATGGCAAGAATGATCTTGTTCATACGATGCGATTTAAAGATTAATCCGAAGTTACTACATTTGCGCAATCCTGTTCCATTATTTAGACGAACGGCAATTGATAAAGTTGCAGGGAAATAAACAAAAACTGTTAAAGCATTTAAAATATGGCAAACGAACTGACATCAAGGGCTACAGACTACTCTCAGTGGTACAATGAACTGATTTTGAAGGGAGGGCTGGCAGACTACTCAGCTGTGAGGGGCTGCATGGTGATCAAGCCCTATGGTTATACCCTTTGGGAGAACATGCGGGATGTACTGGACAAGATGTTCAAGGATACTGGCCATGTCAATGCTTATTTTCCGTTGTTCGTTCCCAAATCCTTTCTTGAAAAAGAGGAAGGACATGCCGAAGGATTTGCCAAGGAATGTGCTGTTGTTACCCATTACAGGTTGAAAGCAGATCCCAACAACAAGGGAAAGCTGATGGTTGATCCTGAAGCAAAGCTGGAGGAAGAACTCATTGTGCGCCCCACCAGCGAAGCCATCATATGGAATGCCTACAAAGACTGGATCCAGTCTTACCGTGATTTGCCACTGCTGATCAACCAGTGGGCCAATGTTGTTCGCTGGGAAATGAGAACCCGTTTGTTCTTGAGGACAGCGGAATTTCTCTGGCAGGAGGGTCATACTGCCCATGCCACCGCTGAAGAAGCCATTGGTGAAGCCGAAAAAATGTTGCATGTGTATGGAGATTTCGTGGAGAACTACATGGCACTTCCCGTCATAAAAGGCATCAAAACGCCGAATGAGCGTTTTGCCGGTGCCTTGGAAACCTATTGTATTGAAGCCCTGATGCAGGATGGTAAGGCCTTGCAGGCCGGTACTTCCCATTTCCTGGGCCAGAATTTCGCCAAAGCCTTTGATGTGAAGTTCCTCACCAAGGAAAACAAGCAAGAGTTTGTCTGGGCAACTTCTTGGGGTGTTTCCACCCGGTTGATTGGAGCTTTGGTAATGGCCCATAGTGATGATCAGGGACTTGTCATGCCCCCAAAAATTGCACCGTTGCAGGTTGTCATCGTTCCCATCTACAAAGGGCCTGAGCAAAAGGCCTTGGTGGATGAAAAGGTGAATGCCATCATCGCCGACTTGAAAGCCAACGGCATATCTGTGAAATACGACGACTCAGAGAACACCCGACCAGGATGGAAATTTGCAGAGTATGAACTCAAGGGGGTGCCAGTTCGGATTGCGATTGGTCAGAAAGACATTGAAAACGGCGTGGTGGAAGTGGCCAGAAGGGATACCAAAGAAAAACAATCCATCCCCGCTGCTGACCTGATTGAGCACATCAAGTTTTTGATGACAGACATCCAGCAAAACCTTTATAACAGGGCATTGGCATACAGGGATTCCCATATTACTCCTGTAAACAGCTGGGAGGAATTCAAGCAGGTGCTCAATGAAAAGGGCGGATTCATCTCAGCACATTGGGATGGTACGGCTGAAACGGAAAATAAAATCAAGGAGGAAGCAAAAGCCACCATCCGTTGTATTCCCTTGGAGAATCTTTTGGAGGACGGTGTTTGTGTTTTCTCTGGAAAGCCAAGTAAACAGCGGGTCTTGTTTGCTATGGCTTACTAATCGATTTTGGGCTTCTAAAGCAGTATTTTTCATTTTTGCCGCTTGAAGGGCCAGTTTTTAATCAAAAAGTATCTTTTTGGCTGTTACTATAGATGGCTTAACTTTTATTTTTCGAGCTATGCATCGAAAATGAAGTTTTTTTTGCCTTATGTGTTTGTTGACTGATTTTCTTGATAATTTTTCAGATTTTAACCTGTATCAAGCATATATGTTGGATGAAATCTAAAATCTACTATCTTTAAACTTCGTTAATTAATTATTTGTTAACCTTAAATTTTTTTTCAAAACCAAAAAAGAACAGTATGAGACAATTGCTACTGACCATGTGCTGTCTTGTGGGCTTCAGTCTTATGACTTTTGCCCAAACACGTCAGCTGACCGGTAAGGTAACCGGGCCCGATAATTCGGGTGTAGTTTCTGCTACAGTAAAGGTAAAGGGTGCCAACAACGTCACCACCACCAATGCTGATGGCATTTTCAGTCTTCAAGTCCCCTCAGGCAACATTGTCCTGCAGATTTCCTCTATCGGTTTCAATGCTACTGAGGTTTCTGTAAGCGCAACTCAAGCAAACGTTGCAGTTACACTCACAGCTGATGCAACCCAACTACAAGATGTGGTTGTTACCGCACTTGGTATATCGAAGCAATCCAGAAAGCTTGGATATGCTGTTACCACAGTCAACAATGAAGCATTGAGTGTTGCCAGGGAAACCAATGTGGGTAACTCTCTCGCTGGTCGCGTAGCCGGCCTGAAAGTCGCCGGAACCAACTCTGGTCCTCAGGGTACAGTGAAACTCCTCCTCAGGGGTAACCCCAGTATGAACAGCTCTGGTGCACCACTATTTGTTATCAACGGTATCCCAATGGACAACACCCAACGCGGAAGCGCAGGTGAGTGGGGCGGTGGTGATGCCGGTGATGGTATTGGTAACCTCAACCCTGACGATGTAGAATCCATGACTGTACTGAAAGGACAGTCAGCATCTGCGCTGTATGGTGCAAGGGCTTCCAATGGTGTAATTTTAATTACAACAAAAACAGGCAAGAAAAATGACTTCTCTGTAGAGTATAACATGAACTACATGGAAGAACATGCCATAGACTTTACTGATTTTCAATATGTTTATGGTCAAGGTCTGGGTGGTCAAAAGCCAGCAACTGCAGCCCTTGCCAGACAAACTGGAAGGTTCAGCTGGGGTGCTAAATTGGATGGCTCCTCTGTCATTCAGTTTGATGGCAAGTCTTATCCTTACAGTGCCGTTAAAGATAATGTCAAGAATTTTTATCGTTCAGGTCCTTCCCTGACAAACACAGTCTCTCTTTCCAAAGGCGGTGCCAATGGTTCATTCAGGCTTTCTTTCTCAAACCTGAACAGCAATTCCATCATGCGTGCAACTGACCTGAAGAGAAATACCGTCAACCTGAACATCAACCAAGACATCACTCCAAAACTCAATGTGACTTTGTTTGCCTCTTATCTTGATCAGATGGCCGGCAATGTTCCATACATGAGTGATGGACCTTTGAATGCCAACAATGGTCTTTTCCTTGCGACCAACATCGATCAAAAGACACTTTTCCCGGGTTATGATCCTATCACCGGCGATGAAATTCAATTCAGTGATGATGAATATGTTAGTAATCCATGGTTTGTTGTAAACCAGCTTGAAAATAATGTTGGTAGAAAGCGCTTTACCACCGCTACCACTTTGAAGTACAATTTTGAAAAATGGTTGTATGCACAGGTTCGTCTTGGCCTTGACCAACAATTTGATCGTACAAAAAGTGTTACGCCTTGGGGTACTGCTTATACCCAGGGAAGAAGGGGTGGTTTGAACAATCAAGGTCAGTCTGACAGGGCTGAGTTGAACGTTGACGCCTTGGTTGGAGCTTCAAAAGACATCAACAGCGATATTAGTTTTGATGCTGCTGTGGGTGCCAATCTTCGCAAAAACAGGTTCGAATCAGTGGGTGTATCAGGTAGTCCATTTGTTCTTCCTTATCTCTACAGTTTCAACAACGTCATCAACATTGGCAGAAGCTATGGTTTCTCTGAAACCCAGGTAAACTCTGCCTACTACACAGCTGATTTCACATACCGCAACTTCCTCACCTTAGGAACCACTGGTAGGTATGATGCATATTCAACACTTCCTGAAGGCAACAACACTGCATTTGTACCTTCAGTAACTGCAAGCTTTATTTTCTCTGAGTTGTACAAACCATCTTACCTTTCTTACGGTAAGTTCAGGGCATCTTATGCTACTACTTCAAATGAGTTTACCAATCCATACCAAACAAGGGTATATTATTCTTTGGGCAATGCCTACAATGGAATTCCCGTTGGTAGTTTCCCAACCTCACTGCCAAGCGGTTTGTTGAAGCCATTCACAACCAGCGAATTGGAATTGGGATTGGATTTGAAGTTTTTGGGAAACAGGCTGAGTGTTGACGTGGCCTATTTCGACAAAAAAACCAAAAACGAAATCATGCCTGCCTCTTATTCGATTGCCACCGGTTATACCAGCGGTTTCGTTCCATCTGGTTCAGTTCAGAACAAGGGACTTGAATTGCAGTTGTCTGGTGCGCCAATCAGGAAAAAAGATTTTGGTTGGAATGTTACCTTTAATTTGACAAGTGTACAAAATAAAGTACTGAAGACAGGGCCTACCAATGGCAGGCTTAACCTTGGTTCTGGACGTGGTACCTTGGGTAATGCCATCACAGCCTATGTTCCAGGTTTTGCAGGTCCACAGATCATGGCATTCGATCACAGGTATGACTCAAAGGGTGCAATTGTCGTTGATGCATCAGGACTTCCTGTAAGGGGTGACCTCAAAGCACAAGGTAGCGTTCTGCCGACGCTTTTTGGCGGTCTGAACAATGAGTTCAACTACAAGAGTTTTAATTTCTCTTTCTTGATTGATTACAATTATGGTAACAAGGTGCTCTCTCAAACCAGCTATTATGCGATGATCAGAGGACTGCACCAAGGTACATTGGTTGGAAGGGAAACCGGAGTCAAAACCGGTGTTGATGCTAACGGAGCTGCCAATACCGTAACTGCGACACCTCAAGCTTACTACACTGCCCTTGCGCAAAACGTAACAAAAGTGCATGTGCAGGATGGAGACTTTATCAAATTGCGTCAACTATCCATTGGGTATGTATTGCCTGCTGCTTTTGTAAAGAAGTTGCAAATAGTTGAAAATGTAAACATTTCACTTGTAGGGCGTAATCTTCTTGTTCTGATGAAGAAGACTGAGAACATGGATCCTGAGGCTACATTCGGTTCAAACATCAACTATTATGGTATCGAGGGTACTAACCTTCCTTCTACCAGGTCTTATGGTGTGAACGTAAACATTAAATTTAAAAAATAGGGACAGTCGGTTTCGATTATCTCATTCATAAATTAATCAACATGAAAAGAATATTATTGCCAATCATTGCTGCGATTGTGATTCTTTCCGGGTGTACGAAAGATTTCGAATCCCTGAATACCAATCCACTTGCAGCCAGTCCGGCAAGCTTTGATGCTAACTTTTTTCTGTCCAATGCACAGAATACATACAAAGAAGCCATCGGTGGTTATGCCGGTCCTATCTTGTTTCAATCAGGATGGATTCAAATTTTATCTTCAACCACGTCAGGTGCTGCCAACTATTACAGCGCCATGGACAAATATGTTCCGCCATCCAATACCAATTCTTACACTGCCAATAGCTGGAACAACTGTTATCGTGCAGCCAGCCTTGCCCAGCAAATTGTGAAGGATTTCGGTAAAAATGCAGACCAGGTGAATGTAGTTTCTGCTGCCATTGTGGTGAAGGCCCTTTCTATGCAGTATGCCACAGATATCTATGGTGATTTGCCTTATTCCGAGGCCCTTCAAGGTGAAACAGGGTTGTCTCAACCTAAGTATGACAAGCAAGAAGCTGTCATGAAGGGATTGCTTACAGAGTTGGAAGGTGCGCTCACTAAATTTGATGCTTCAAAACGAAAAGCAACTGCTGATCTTTTCTATGGTGGCGATGTTGCCAAGTGGAAAAGGCTGGGTTATTCAGTGATGCTCCGCATAGCCATGCGTTTTACCAAGCGTGATGCGGCTTACGCAAAAGCTTGGGCTGAAAAGGCATTTGCTGGTGGTGTAATTACCAGTGCTGCTGATGATGCATTCATGAGAGGCAGTATCTCTACAGGATACACCAATCCCAATGCCCGTGCACTTGATATCCCAGCAGACTTTTATTCAGTTCGCTGGAGCAAGACATTTATTGATTATTTGAGGTCAACAAATGATCCGAGGCTTGGCGTTGTCGCCGAAGTTCCTCCTGCTGGTTTGGCAGGTAATACAACATTCGGCCTGGCGGGTAACAACATGGTCGCCAATCAATTGGGTCAACCCAATGGGTTTGACTTGAATGGTGGGGCTACTGATATTACCAAATCTCCTGGCTACCCTGGAGGAACTGGAACCGGTGGCGATCTTGCACCAATCGGAAGGTATTCAAGGCCCCGTACTTCTGTGTACACACCTAACAGGGATGTAGCTTTGTTCATCATGACTGCTGCTGAGACTTCACTTTTGCTGGCTGAGGCTGCTGCGAGAGGATGGTCCGTTGGTGGAAATGCAGCAACCCATTATGCGAATGGTGTAAGGTCTGGAATGGAATCACTGGCCACCTTCAGTTCAACAGGAACAGTTCCTACAGCTTCCATCAATACCTACATCGCAGCCAATCCGTTGAACGTTACTACTCAGGCAGCGTCTCTAAAGCAAATCAATGAGCAGTTCTGGGCTACAACTGGTATGCTGATGAATTTCTCTGAGTCTTGGAGCAACTGGCGTAGGTCAGGATTCCCTGTATTGACGCCTGTTGTCTACACGGGTAATTTCTCTGGCGGAACAATTCCACGCAGGCAGATTTATCCAACCAATGAAGCGTCAGTAAATGATGCAAATTATAAAATCGGAATCAGTGGATTGACACCGGCCAGTGATGTTTGGTCATCACGTGTTTGGTGGGATAATTAATTTCACACCACCGTCAGGTGTTAATGATCATATGTAATTAAATTAAATGCCAGGTCTCAGTACCTGGCATTTTTATTTATCTGTAACTTCGATAGAGCACGGTATGAAACAATCAATTGTCTGTTACAGCCTTTCACTCTTGCTACTTTGCATGATGCTTGTTGATTCGAAACAATCATTTGCTCAGTCTTCCAAATTGTTTACTGCGGTTCCAGGGGAATCTTCTGGGCTTCTTTTCCAAAACAGAATTGTTGAGAGCCCGGCTGTTAACATCGTCACCTATGAATATTTTTACAATGGTGGGGGAGTAGGTGCTGGAGACTTCAACAACGACGGATTGGTTGATCTGTATTTTACAGGCAACATGTCTTCAAATAAACTTTATGTAAACAAGGGTGGGCTTAGGTTTGAGGATATTACGAGGCCTGCAGGTGTTGCAGGTAAGCCAGGCTGGAAGACGGGTGTTTCAATTGCTGACGTGAATGGCGATGGCTGGCTGGATATTTATGTTTGTTACTCAGGAGATCTTGATTCCAGTCAAAGGGCGAATCAGTTGTTCATCAATAATGGCAACCTTACTTTTACAGACAAAGCAAAAGAAATGGGTGTTGCAGACAGGGGATATTCAACCCATGCTGCTTTCTTTGACATGGACCGTGATGGAGACCTTGATCTCTATGTGATGAATCATAATATCAAGAACCTCAGGAACTTTGATGCTGCGTATGTTAAAAAAATGGTAGATCCCAATGCGGGTGATCGCCTTTATGAGAACATCAATGGAAAATTCTCTGATGTATCAAGAAAAGCCGGCATCATCTCCAATCCTTTGGGTTATGGGTTGGGCCTGAATATCTCAGATCTCAACAACGATGGATGGCCTGATATTTATGTGTCCAATGATTATGTTGAGGAAGACTACCTCTACATCAACAACAAGAATGGTTCCTTTACTGAAACCCTGAAGTCTTCTTTTGGTCATCTGTCAAATTTCTCAATGGGTGTTGATGTGGCCGACATCAACAATGATGGGCACATGGATGTGTTCACGTTGGATATGCTCCCTGAAGACAACCGGCGACAGAAGCTGCTCTATGCTCCTGATAATTATGAACTCTATGCCAATGGCGTTCAAAACGGGTTTTATCATCAGCTGATGCGCAATATGTTGCAGCTTAACAATGGCGATGGTAGCTTCAGCGAGATTGGACAACTGGCTGGCGTATCCAATACCGATTGGAGTTGGGCTGCACTCTTTGCCGATTTTAACCTGGATGGAAACAAGGACCTTTTTGTTACGAATGGATATGGCAGGGATATGATCAATCGTGACTTTATGAAATTTTATGCGGATCAGCGTTTGAAGCATATCCAGGGAAAGACCGATAGCCGTATGTTTCAGATGTTGCAAGGTATCCAATCCACTCCCCTGCATAATTACATCTATGAGAATATGGGCAATCTGCAATTCAAAGACCAATCAGTTGACTGGGGTTTTGAAGAGCTGAATTTTTCTCATGGAGCAGTGTATGCTGATCTTGATAATGATGGAGATCTTGATTTGGCCATCAACAGAATGAACCAGGAGGTTGGTCTTTACAGAAACAATACAAGGGAAAATAACTCCGGCGGGCACTTTCTGAAAATCGATTTGCGTGCCAGCTCCTCTGAGAAAAACAGGTATGCTTTGGGGTCGGTTGCTACTGTATACGCTTCAGGTAATCAATATACCCTGCAACAGTTTCCAGTACATGGATTTCAGTCTTCCATGCAAGTGCCACTTCATTTTGGATTGAAAGAGCGACGCGTTGACTCTTTGCGCATTGTATGGTCAGATGGATTGGTGCAGGTGGTAAGGGACCCCATAGTGCTTGATACATCGTTGGTCATGGTAAAGCCATCCAACGCTGTACCTTCTTCCAGGTCATCTGCTACGCCCATAATGGCAGGTACATCCAAAGGGAAAAGTAGTCCCATTTTTTCTGTTGGTCGCCCCATGTTAAGTTTTGCACACAGTGAGGATCAGGCCAATGATTTTAAGATCCAGCCACTGATGACCAACATGCATTCATTTTCGGGCCCTAGATTTGCAAAAGGTGATGTGAATGGTGATAAGCTTGACGACATATTCATCTGTGGGCCACGCAATCATCCTGGCAGATTATTTTTACAACAGCGAGATGGCAATTATCGGGAGGATGTGCAAAGGATATTTTCCGCTGACATGGTTTATGAAGACTGCGGAGCCGTTTTTTTTGATGCTGACAATGATGGGGATCTTGATCTCTATGTGGTGAGTGGCGGTTTTCAAATAGAAGATAGTGTACAGTTGGATGACCGTCTTTATTTGAATGATCGGGGCAAATTCACTAAGCCTAAGGGATTGTTGCCTGCCAAAGCTTTTGCTGGTGCAGTCATTGTGCCACTGGATTTTGATAAGGATGGAGACCTTGATCTTTTTGCTCCAGGCAGGGTTATTCCTGGAGAATATCCAACCAGTCCCCAGTCAAGACTGCTGGTGAATGATGGAAAAGGAAAATTTGAAGACGGAACTGATCGCATTGCTCCCGTTTTCAATACGTTGGGCATGATTACGGATGCTCGTTGGATTGATCTTAATGGAGATAAGAACGAGGAACTGGTGGTTGTTGGCGAATGGAGCCCTGTCCGTGTTTTTCAGTTTTCCCAGATGCAGTTCAATGAGGTGACGCAACAATTTTTCACAGTACCATACCATGGATGGTGGAATACAATGCGCTTCGAAGACCTTGACAGCGATGGTGATCAGGATTTGGTGGTTGGTAACTGGGGGATGAATACCCAGTTGCGTCCTGAGCCGGGTATTCCCATCACCCTTCATTATGGTGATTTTGATGGGAATGGATTCATTGATCCTCTCTTGTTTTATCCCATTCTGGGGAAATCATATCCCATGGCATCCCGTGATGAGATCACTGATCAGATGGTTAGCCTTCGTCAGCGTTTTCCTACCTATGATTCCTATGCCGATGCACAGCTGGATCAAATTTTGGATAGTGCACAAATCAAATCTGGGAAAAAACTTTTTGCAGATTTTTTGCATACTGTTTGGTACGAGAATACCCCCAAGGGCATGATCATGCACCGACTGCCTGTTCAGGCAGACTATGCACCAGTGTATGCCATTTGGACGGATGATTTTGACCATGATGGCAACATGGATATATTCCTCGGAGGCAATATTGAACATGCGAGGATAAAAATTGGAAAGGTGGATGCCAATCATGGTATTTTGTTAAAAGGAAATGGGAAAGGGGATTTTGAGTACATTGACCAGCAGCGGGCCGGATTGAATATCAAAGGCTGTATCAGGGATATCATTGAGACAAAAGCTGTTGGCTCAAAAAAAACACTCATGATTGGCATCAATGGTGCAGAACCTGTTTTCATCAGTTATTAAATGTGAAGTATAGCAGGAAATAGTATCTGATTTTTTTGCGTAAATACGATCCTTGTTTTGATAAAAATATTACTATGGGCTCATTAAAGTTAATGTTGCTTTTTTTATTGCTGCCTTGGGAAACAACAAAGTCACAAGAGCATCTAGAGGCCAAAGATTTTGTGTTTGCTATGAAAAAAGCTACCGACATCATGCTCAACGATGTTACCTCTCCTGTAGCTGCGAGCAGATACTATGCTTATCTTTCATTGGCCTCTTATGAAGTGATCTCTCACTATGACTCCGTTCATTTTCCCAGCATGAATGGAATTGTTAATAGGTTTACTGGTATTCAGCTTGATCCATCCACATTGCAACAAACAGATAAGGGTTTGGCCTGTGTGCTCACCATATTCAGGGCTGCTGAGAAGCTCTTACCCTCTGGCTACCTGATGAGGAAAGAAATTGATTCACTGCAGTTGCTGTGGTCTAACACTTCAGCATCAAAACAATTGTACGAGAATACCAATAAAATGGTCGTTGGTGCAGTTGCGCAAATGGTTTCTTTTGCCAGGGCAGATGGCTTTACGAAATTAAACAACATGCCAAGGTATACCCCTAAAACCGGTGACGCATTTTGGCAGCCAACACCACCTGCTTTTATGTCTGCCATTGAGCCACACTGGAATAAACTCAGGCCTTTTTTCATGGATTCAGCACAGCAATTTGTTCCTGCCAGACCTGTGGTATACAGCAAATCCAAAAATTCTTCCTATTTCAAATTGTTGAAAGAGGTTTATGAACTGGGGAATAGCCAAACAAAGGAACAAGCCCTGATTGCAAGTTTCTGGGATTGCAATCCATTTGCCGTTCAGCAAATCGGTCACGTTGAATTTGGTCTTAAGAAAATTTCTCCAGGCGGCCACTGGATTGGCATTACCGGTATTGCTTGTTTGAAATCTGATCTTCCTCTTTTTCAAACAGCAATGGTGCATGCTTTAGTCGCCATCACGCTGGCTGACTCATTCATTGCCTGCTGGGATGAAAAATACAGAAGCAACCGGATAAGACCTGAAACGGTCATTCATCGATTGATTGATCCCCGCTGGAAACCACTGCTACAAACTCCACCATTCCCAGAATACTTGTCCGGGCATAGTGTTTGCTCCAATGCTGCTGCGACCATGTTGACAACAATTTTTGGAGAGGGTTTTTCCTTCCTTGACCATACTGAAGTGGAGTTTGGCTTGCCAACAAGACAGTTCAGATCTTTCAATCTTGCAGCTGAAGAAGCTGCAATCTCAAGGTTGTATGGAGGGATCCATTTTAGAGATGCCATTGAGCTGGGAAAGTGGCAGGGCAGGAAAGTTGGAGATCTTGCTGTTAAAAAATTTCAACAGCAACTGGGTTTGCTGAAAGCTCCCAATTGATGCTTGCTGAATCTTCATTTATCCTGATCGAAAGTCAGGAATGTAGTGATTGGGATTTGTCTAAAGAATGATGGTGTCTCTTGCTGTAAGGCATGCCCCAATAACCCCGGCTTTCTCTCCCAGTTGAGAGATCTTGAGTTTGGTATCGTTGTTGACCAGGCTCAGTGAAAGTTTGTTGAGGGTGCTTCTGGCTGGGAGGCGGATGTAGTCGCCGGTTTCAGAAAGAGCACCTCCAAGGATAAGTATTTCAGGGTTGAAAATATTGACCAATAGAGCCAACCCCTTTCCCAGTTTTTCGCCTATCTCTGAAATGAGTTCAATGCAGAGCTGGTCCTCATTCACTGCTCCATTGATGATATCATTCATGGTGATATCATCAATGGACATATTTTTTTTCAATGCAGTTGAAGTAAATCCTTTTTTTATCTGCTCCTTGAATTTTCTAACAAGGGCATGCCCTGAGGCTTCTGTTTCCAGACAACCTTTTTTTCCACAATGGCAAATGATTTCATTATCAAAAAGAGGGATATGCCCAAACTCGCCGCTAAAACCTGATTTCCCATAATAAACCTTTCCGTCCAGCAGGATGCCCATGCCCATGCCATAATCCATATTGATGAACAGGATATTGTTTTCATTTTTCAATTCGTTAGACTGAAATTCACCATAGGCCATTGCCCTGGAATCATTTTCCAGAAATGTTGGGATGCCTATTTCATTTTGAATGATTTCAGCCAGGGGCTCCTCTTTAAAATGAAAGAAACTGAAACTATGCCCTGTTTTATGGTTGATTCTTCCCGTCAGGTTGATGCCGATGCCCAGTATTTGGGCTTTGCTGCTTGGCCCCTCACCCAAAAAAGCCTTGATGAGCTGGATGAGATTTTCCAATGATTCTGGCGTGTTTTCAAGGCGAAATGGAACTTTTTCCTTCTGGTAGATCATTTTCTTGGTAAAATCCATCAATCCAAAATTGATATGGAATTTCTTTACATCTACTCCCAGGAAATAGCAGGCATCTGGCACCAGGCCAAACATGCTGGCCCTGCGTCCACCAGTTGAATCAAGTTTACCTTCATCTTGGATCAAGCCATCCTGGATCAGCTCATTGATCAAGGATGTAGTTTTAGGGACGCTGGTTCCCAAATCTTTGCTCAAATCAGTGATTGTGCTGTTGCCAGACTGGTTGATATGGCTGATGATGAACTTTTTCAGGGACCTGTTTTTGAAAACAACCCCAGAGACTGTTTCATCATTGAATATATCAAGATTTGTTTTTTTCCTTTTCATTGTTTACCGAAGATCAAATCTATGATTTATCTGTTTTAATCTGGACATTGACTGTTGAATGTTGTATTTATTTCTGGCCTTATAAACAAGCAAATGGTCTTGGTTGGGCTGGGTAAGCTGTATTTTTTGTTTTATACGATTCAAATTAGATAATAAAAAAATTAACAAAGTTGGGTTAGTTTAGAAATATTTTATAAATTGTTAAATTATTTTAAGTTTGTTGCCTCTAATTAATGCCAATGGTACAAGAAATAAGCAGTGATGTAGCTAGCCGGATAATGAACTATTCGGAACTTTATCATGAAGAATTGGTCAAGAATGTGCTTCCATTTTGGCTTCAGCATAGCAAGGATGAAGAGCATGGAGGCTATTTCACCTGTTTGGATCAGCAAGGCAAGGTATACGATACCGACAAGTTCATGTGGTTGCAAGGCAGAGAGGTATGGTGTTTTTCTACCATGTACAGGCTGGTTGAACAAAATCCAGCCTGGAAAGAAATGGCCTTGCACGGAGCATCATTCATGAAAAAATTTGGCCGGGATGCACAAGGAAACTGGTATTTTTCTCTTACCGCAGATGGTAAGCCGCTGGTTCAACCCTATAATATATTCAGTGATTGCTTTGCTACCATGGCATTTGCTGCATTGAATAAAATTGACCCTTCACCAGAATACAGGGCAATTGCACTTGATACTTTTGAAAACATTATTGTACGCCAACACAATTGGAAGGGCGTGTACAATAAATCATTCCCTGGTTCCAGGCCATTGAAGAATTTTACACTTCCCATGATCTTGTGTAACCTGAGTTTGGAGCTGGAAGATATCCTGGGAAAGGAAAGGGTTGACTCATTTATACCGACGGTTCTCCATGAAGTGATGGATGTTTTTTATAGGCCGGAGCTTGGTCTGATTGTTGAAAATGTGAATCAAGACGGAAGCCTTTCGGATACATTTGAAGGGCGATTGATGAATCCTGGTCATGCCATTGAAGCCATGTGGTTCATCATGGATTTGGGGAAGCGCATGAACAATGTTGCACTGATTGAAAAGGCAAAGAACATCATGTTGAAAACGATAGAACATGCCTGGGACAAACAATATGGCGGATTGTTCTATTTCATGGATACAGAAAGCAAGCCATTGCAGCAGCTGGAGTGGGACCAAAAACTCTGGTGGGTACATGTAGAATCTCTGGTAGCATTGGCCAAGGGATATGCCCTTACAAAGGACCCTGTCTGCTTACAATGGTTTGATACCATGCATGCATATACCTGGGAGAAATTCCGTGATCCTGAAAATGGGGAATGGTTTGGCTATTTGAACCGGCGGGGAGAGGTGCTCAGCACCGCAAAAGGAGGAAAATGGAAAGGCTGTTTTCATATCCCCAGGGCCTTGTACCAGGTTTCAAAAACATTCAGTGATTTCCTTGCCACTACAAATGAAAAATAGTTTTATCCATCCATTTATAATAAGCATCAACAGAACCATTTTAAACAAATCACAATCATGAAAAAGCTAACGCTTATCCTAACCATGCTCTGTACTTCCTGGTTGTTGGGTTTTTCCCAGCAGGCTAGAATCAGCGGAAAGGTGACCAGCAGCGAGGGAGGAGCACCTGCAGAAGGTGTTTCCGTTCTTGTCAAGGGTACCAAAAACGGTACAAGAACCAATTCCGCAGGCGAATTTGCCATCAACGCATCCACCGGACAAACCCTTGTGCTTTCCGGCATTGGCTTCTCCCCCAAGGAAGTGGTTGTCAATGGCACTCAGCTGGACATAACCCTTACTTCTACTTCTTCCAGTCTCAATGAAGTAGTTGTGGTGGGATATGGTACACAGAAAAAAGCCAATCTTACCGGATCAGTTGTGTCTCTCAAGCAAGAAGACCTTCTGAAACGTCAGGTAGCTACGGCAAGCAACCTTTTGCAAGGTCTCGCTCCGGGTGTTACCGTTACCCAGCAA
>Ga0207909_1000209_pt1 | contig 22596 bp, 24 predicted proteins | sample LakMenEpi05May10_FD_150672 | JGI IMG/M metagenome (GOLD analysis project Ga0207909, IMG submission 150672) | Freshwater microbial communities from Lake Mendota, WI - 05MAY2010 deep hole epilimnion (SPAdes) | ecosystem: Environmental > Aquatic > Freshwater > Lake > Epilimnion/Euphotic zone ...
AGAAAGGCTCATTGGCCATGTTGGGCACAATGGCCAACTTCATCCGTGAAAGAGAACATGGACACAATACCTATTTCAACAGGAATTTTCATATTGAACCAACCAATGTCTGTGTTTTTTCCTGCAAGTTCTGCTCCTACTCCAAGCTTTATTCAAAGCGGGAAGAAGGCTGGGAACTGAGCATTGACCAGATGCTGGAGAAAGTGAAAGCTTATGATGGTCAACCCATCACCGAAGTGCATATTGTTGGGGGCGTTCATCCCAAAATGGACATTTACTTTTTTGAAGAGCTGATCAAAAAAATCAGGGCCCACCGACCAGACCTGCACATCAAGGGTTTTACAGCAGTGGAGCTCGACTATATGTTCAGGAAAGCCAAACTCAGCAGAACAGATGGCATGAAATTGTTGCACGAAGCCGGACTGGATTCTCTTCCAGGGGGCGGTGCTGAAATCTTTGACCCGGTGGTGAGGGAACAAATCTGCGCAGACAAAGTTGATGCAGCAGGCTGGCTTGATATACATGCCATTGCGCACCGGTTGGGGATGCACACGAATGCAACCATGTTGTATGGTCATGTTGAATCATACGAACACAGGATTGATCATATGGAAAGGCTGCGCAACCAGCAGGATGAAACAAAAGGTTTCAATACCTTCATCCCATTGAAATTCAGGAACTTTGACAATGAAATGAGCCACCTCCCTGAGGTCAGCTCCATTGAAGACATGAAGCTTTATGCCATCGCCAGGATTTACATGGACAATTTCCCACACATCAAAGCTTATTGGCCCATGTTGGGCAGGGAACAGGCCCAGCTTACCCTTTCCTTTGGCGTAAATGACCTGGATGGCACCATTGATGATTCAACCAAAATCTATTCCATGGCAGGAAGCGAGGAGCAAAATCCTACGCTTACCACAGACGAATTGGTTGGTCTTATCAAACAAGTGGGGAGACAACCTGTAGAGCGTGACACGCTGTACAACGTTGTGAATACCTATTGAACTTTGTAGATTAGCATTCACTCAAGCTCAGCGGAATCTGCTGCGCCAATCCACCATCGGAAGTTTCTTTGTATTTGGAACTCATGTCTCTTGCTGTTTCCCACATGGTCTTGATGACCGCGTCCAAGGAAACTTTCGCGAAGTCCGGAGCGCTTTGTAACGCCAGTTGAGCAGCGGTAATGGCCTTGATCGCCCCCATGGAATTCCTTTCAATACAAGGTATCTGCACCAATCCGCCAATAGGATCACAGGTAAGTCCCAGGTGATGTTCCATGGCAATTTCAGCAGCCATCAATACCTGTCGCTGCGTGCCACCAAGGCATTCGCAGAGCGCTGCAGCAGCCATGGCACTGGAGACACCGATCTCTGCCTGACATCCGCCCATGGCAGCAGAAATGGTTGCCCCTTTTTTGAAGATGGATCCGATTTCTGAGGCTGTGAGCAGAAATTGAATGACTTTATCCTCGGAATTATCATCACAGAAACTGATGAAATACTGGAGAACGGCAGGAATCACTCCTGCTGCACCATTGGTGGGCGCTGTAACGACTCGACCGAAAGAGGCATTTTGCTCGTTGACAGCAAGGGCAAAACAACTGACCCAGTCGATGGTATAGCGAAAATCCTTCCCGCCCCTGGCGATGGCAACCTGCCACTCCTGTTGATTCTCATAAGGCGTTGCCCCTATCAAACGATGGTTGAGGTCTTTGGCCCTTCTCCTTACATGCAAGCCTCCAGGAAGAATCCCCTCAGTATTACAACCCATGTAAATGGATTGCTTCATGACAGACCATATGTGGAGGATTCCTTCTTTTGTTTCTGCCTCCGCTCGCCAACTGGATTCATTCTCCAAAACAATCTCGCTCACTGACATCCCCGTTTTCATGCACCAATGCAAGAGGTCTTTTGCTGTGTTGACAGGAAAGGGAAGTTCGGTTTGTGAACTGGTTTCTGGTTGCTGATTTTCCTGTTCAATAAATCCACCACCCACAGAATAATAGGTCTGGGCAAGATGCTCTCCATTATCCATCTCAGCCAAAAAACTCAGGCCGTTGGGATGATAAGGCAGGGATTCTGTTGTCAAAAATTCAATATCCATTTTGGGGTTAAACAATACCTCATGTAAATTCCCAAGAATAAGTTGTTTCTTGTTGGCGATATCCCTGATCTTTTCGTCAATACTGTTTACATCAAAACTAACTGGGTCTTCGCCTGAAAGGCCCAGCTGGACAGCAATATCTGTTCCATGCCCCTTTCCTGTCTTGGCCAGGGAACCATATAAAATGATGCGAACGGATCTGACTTTAAACAATACTTCCTGGTCTTTAAGGAATTGACAAAACTGTCTTCCCGCCTTCCATGGACCAAGTGTATGAGAGCTGGAAGGACCAACCCCAATTTTAAACATGTCAAAAACTGATATCGACTGGTGCATCGTTGAATGAATTATTGCTTACTTTCAATAAACCAAATTAGGACAAAATGAAATTCTTTTCAGTATTGGTTTTAACATTGTGCAGTTCAGTAATAATTGCGCAAGACAAGAAAACGAATGAAGATATTTGCGGGGTTTGGCTGACCAAGACAGGAAATGCCAAAGTGGAAATATTCAAAAAAGGGTCAAGCTACCAAGGCAAAATTGTATGGCTTGTAGAGCCCATCAATCCAGCAACAGGAAAACCCAAAACGGATCTAAACCATCCTGACAAAGCCCAACACAACCGTCCATTGATGGGCATGATCAACCTTTGGGGTTTTGTATACAAAGGAGACAATACATGGGAAGAAGGGCATATCTATGATCCCCAAAATGGTAAAGAGTATAAATGTGTCATTACCATGAAAGACAAGAACAACCTCAATGTTCGTGGTTTTGTTGGCATCACCCTCATTGGAAGAACTGATGCCTGGACCAGGTCTAAACCCTGATTAACCTACTGAAACCAGGGTTATTTCAAAAATCAATGCTGCATTGCCAGGAATGGAACCTTGTCCATAAGGTCCGTAACCCAAAGAAGCGGGCAAATAAAGGATTATTTTTCCTCCTGGCTTGATCAAGGGCAACCCTACTTGCCATCCAGAAATCAATTGATTGAGCGTAAATGTAACCGGACTTCCAGCTTCATAATTGGCAGCAGTTCCAGTCTGGTCAAATACATTACCATTGGTCAGGTATCCTTTGTAGAACAGGGTTACTTTAGAAGTCAGGGTTGGTGCGGTGCCTGCACCTGCGCTAACAATCTTGTAAGAAAATCCACGAGGATCTTCCGTTACACTGCTCTTTAATCCGGTTCTGGTCAAATAATCTCCAATTGTTTCCAATTTTTCTTCTTTTTTACATCCTGAAAACAACATCACAATTCCAGCTACTAAAACCAACCCTAAATTTCTCATGTGTTTCTGTATTGAATGGCAAATATCGTAAAAAACCTGCAACTATCCCTTCTTCTCTCTTGCTTTCAATTCCAGGTATTGTTGTTCAAGTTTTTCCCAGCGAAATCTTCTGTTCAACAGCGCGGTGAAGACAGCTATCAAGAGGGCTGCTACAATCAATACCATCGGGTTGAACTGGCTCAGGCCCACAGCGTCTGCCCGTTTGTACCAGAATCTTCCCAAAAGAAAGTTTACAATAATGGGCATGGCAAACAGGATTCCCAGCGGTAGTCCGAGCATCAACTGGTTCAAAAGCTTTTTCTGCTTTTCGCGGTTTTGCTCCCAGTACTCCATAAATTTCGTCTCGTCGGCTGAATATGACATAAATAATATCTAAATTACGATAATATGTGCTGTTGATACTGTGGATCAGTTTTTTTCACGAATAAAAACATTCATGAAACCCAAAACCAAGCAACTGTTTTTTCTTTTTGCACTTGTAAGTATTGCTGAAATCATCCTCATCTCCTCGGGAAATGAAACGTTAAGACTTCTAACCAAACCCCTGATCATCTCATCCCTTGCAGCCATCTACCTGACTGCTGTTTCTACCCCAAAAAAACTTTACAAAGACGCCGTTCTGATGGGCCTTTTTTTCTCTTGGATAGGAGATATTTTACTACAGAATGAAGGTTATTTTATACCCGGACTCATGGCCTTCCTGACAGCCCATATTTTTTATATTTTCTTTTTCGCCTCCACACAATCAGCCAACACCTCATTCTTTAAGTTAAGGCCAGTTATGCTCATTGCAGTCATTGCCTACCTGATAGAGCTGATGCACCTGTTGTGGCCCCATTTGGGCGGCATGAAAATACCGGTTTTAGTTTATGGGATAACCATCAGCACCATGCTCTCCGCTGCTTTCTGGCAATACCAGAAACTCGACAACACCACTGCGCTTTACCTTATCATTGGCGCAGGATTCTTTGTGGCGTCTGATTCAATTTTGGCTTTGAACAAATTCAAGAAACAGTTTGATTGGGCAGGAATCTATATCATGTCTACTTATATCCTTGCACAACTGTTCATCGTGCTGGGCGCTATCCGGTACAGAAATATTCCACAGGAACAATAAGCAGTTCATTTAACGAGAAAGTCCCGCCGAGGCGGGACTTTCTTATTTTCAGTAAGACTGGTTTTAGTAATCCATACCGCCCATTCCTGGTGCGCCATGTGAATGTCCGCCAACAGCTTCATCTCTCTTTGGTTTGTCTGCGATTACACACTCAGTGGTAAGCAACATACCAGCAATGGATGCAGCGTTTTCAAGGGCAACACGGGCAACTTTGGTAGGATCAATAACACCTGCAGCAAGCAATTTCTCATACTTGTCTGTACGGGCATTGTAACCAAAATCTCCTTTTCCTTCCCTTACTTTCTGGATAACGATAGATCCTTCAACACCAGCATTGTAAACAATGGTGCGAAGTGGTGCCTCAAGTGCACGGCGAACAATGGCAATACCGGTTGTTTCATCTTCGTTCAATCCTTTTTTCTTGTCCAGTGCATCGATGGCACGGATAAATGCGATACCACCACCAGGTACGATACCTTCTTCAACAGCAGCACGTGTTGCATGAAGAGCGTCGTCTACGCGATCTTTCTTCTCTTTCATTTCTACTTCTGTAGCTGCACCTACATTCAGTACGGCAACACCGCCACTGAGTTTGGCCAAACGCTCCTGAAGCTTTTCCCTATCGTAATCAGAAGTGGTTGCTTCGATTTGTGATTTGATTTGTGCGATACGGGCATTGATATCATCTTTCTTGCCTTTTCCACCAACAACAATTGTATTGTCCTTATCGATGGTTACACGCTCAGCACGTCCGAGGTAGGTAAGGTCAGCGTTTTCCAATTTGAAACCTTGGTCTTCGCTGATAACAATTCCTTTTGTAAGGATGGCGATATCCTGAAGCATTTCCTTCCTGCGGTCACCAAAACCTGGAGCCTTAACAGCAGCCACTTTCAGGGTTCCACGGAGTTTGTTTACAACGAGGGTTGCCATTGCTTCACCTTCAAGGTCTTCAGCAATGATCAACAAAGGAGCACCTTGCTGGGCAACTTTCTCAAGAATGTGCAGGATGTCTTTCATGGCAGAGATCTTCTTGTCGTAGATCAGGATGAAAGGATTCTGAAGCTCACATTCCATTTTGTCAGCGTTGGTAACAAAGTATGGAGAGATGTATCCCCTGTCAAACTGCATACCTTCAACGATATCGATAGAGGTTTCAGTTCCTTTTGCTTCTTCAACAGTGATGACACCATCTTTACCTACTTTCTGCATGGCTTCTGCAATCAGCTTTCCGATTTCAGCATCATTGTTGGCTGAAATTGAAGCCACCTGCTGAATCTTCTTGATGTCGTTTCCAACAGTCTGTGATTGTGCGCTAAGGTTGGCAACGATGATGGCTACCGCCTTGTCGATACCTCTTTTGATGTCCATTGGATTGGCACCAGCAGCAACGTTCTTCAAACCTTCAGTGATGATGGCCTGGGCAAGTACAGTTGCAGTTGTGGTTCCATCACCAGCTACATCAGCTGTTTTTGAAGCCACTTCCTTAACCATTTGTGCACCCATGTTCTCAATAGGGTCTTCCAATTCAATTTCCTTGGCAACGGTAACACCATCCTTTGTAACGGCCGGCGCACCAAATTTCTTCTCAATAACTACATTGCGTCCTTTAGGACCCAAGGTAACTTTTACCGCATCTGCAAGGGTATCAACCCCTTTCTTCATCTTGTTGCGGGCTTCCAGATTAAAAAATATTTGCTTTGACATATGATTCTTTTTATAAGTTTTAGCGGAGATTAAACAATTGCGAGGATATCAGATTCCCTCATGATCAAGTAATCGTGCCCTTCGATGGTGATCTCTGTGCCAGAATACTTGCCGTAAAGAACAGTGTCTCCTGTTTTTACAGTCATCGGCTCATCCTTTTTTCCAGGGCCTGCTGCAACAACAGATCCTCTTTGGGGTTTTTCCTTCGCTGTGTCAGGAATGATAATGCCACCTGCAGTCTTCTCTTCAGCAGGAGCAGGTTTCACGATTACCCTGTCATGCAATGGGGTAATGCTTAACTTCTTAGCCATAGCTTTTGATTTTAATTTTAAATGAATAAATGAATTGTGGGAAGGCGGCTTAATGCTTTCCCTGTTATACGAATTCAACGAATTCCGTACCAAGGTTGATGGCTTGCAAAAATGGCAGATTCCATCAATTTTATTGGCGAAAAATTCAATGAATGGCAGCGAAAATAGGCATTCGGTATGTCAAATTTTCATCCTGAGGAGAAAATATGCCTATTAATACGTAAAAAGCTATATTTGCAACCCCAAACAGCTCTTTAAATGATCAGTCGCAGAAATATCAGGGTAAAAGTGATGCAGTGTCTATATTCAGCAGAAGCCGATACAACCATGGTCTCGGAAGACAAGGCAGTATCCTTGTTGAAAAAATACCTGGATGAGACAGCTGATCTGTTCACCTTTGCCATTTTTTTGGTCACAGAAGTGGCCAGGTATGCCGAGAAAGATTCTCTGCACCGTGCATCAAAGCACCTTCCAACCGAGGCTGACCTGAACGTAAACATCAAACTGGCAGGGAATACCACCCTCTGGAAAATTCTTGAATCCAAAGGATTTCAACCTGCCATCAAGGAAAGAAAGCTGGAACACCTGATGGACGAGGAAATTGTCCGTAAAATCTACCTCAAGCTTACCGAGACTGAGATGTACCAGACCTACATCGGCCAGGAAAGCCGTGACCAAAAAACGGAGAAAGAACTGCTCAGTTTCATCTTCACCGACCTCATCATGGCAGACGAGAACATCACTGCTTTTTTTGAAGATCATTTTGTTCAGTGGGATGATGATGCAGAAATGATTTACCAGATGGTACTCAATTACCTGAGCAAACCTGGGTCTTATGCGTTCAATGAAATTGTAGGACCGGAAAAAACCCGTTATGCCATAAGCCTGCTCAAAACTTCCATTGAAAAGAAAGACTTTACCATGGAAATGATCAAGCCAAAGCTTAAAAACTGGGATGCAGACCGGATTGCTGTCTTGGACATGATCATGATCCGGATGGGTGTCTGCGAGCTTCTCTTCTTTGAAACCATTCCTGCAAAAGTGACCATCAATGAATACATTGATATTGCCAAGAGTTATAGCACCCCGCAAAGTGGTCAGTTTGTCAATGGAATTCTGGATGGCATTCACAAAGATTTGTTGCAGGAAGGAAGACTCAAGAAAGTAGACTTCAAAAAACAAGGCTAAATTCCTATTTTTGGCATCTCAACAAGAAAGAATGAAATCCCCCGTTATCGTCTTCGCGCTTTTTATCATCGCCGCAGCTGCTATCATTGTTGTCAACAAAAAGACCCCTCCCCCAACGAGAAGGTCCGTGGTACAAAAAGCCGTCACCTTTGAACCAGGAACACCCCTTACAACGGTAGTGTTCATCGATTCTGTCCAAAACATGGGCAAAGTAAAAGATGGTGAAAAAATCAATATCGCCTTCCATTTCACCAATACTGGCAATGAAATGCTGATCATCAAGGATGTTGCAGCCTCCTGTGGTTGCACGGTCCCTGAAAAGCCCGAAGCTCCTATTGCTCCTGGAAAATCTGGCATCATCAAGGCCACTTTTGACAGCAAGAGCCGTGAAGGAATGAACCACAAAGTGCTTTCGGTATATGCCAATACACAACAGACCAAGCACGACCTCATCTTTGATGTGGAAGTCATCTCCGCCAACTGATCAATCAATAAACAAAAACAAATATGATGAATTCAATCCTTTTGCAAGCTGCCCCTAATGCAGGCTACATGCAACTTGTGCTTCTTGGAGGCATGGTTGTTGTTTTCTATTTTTTTATGATTCGCCCACAAGCCCAAAAAGCAAAAAAAGCCAAAAAATTCCAGGAAGAATTGCAAAAAGGTGACAAGATTGTTACCATCGCAGGAATCCATGGCATCGTCAATAAAGTGAATGATGACAATACCATTCAGATTGAAGTGAGCCCTGGTTCATTCATGAAGATTGAAAAATCAGCCATAAGCATGGAATGGAGCGATCAGCTCAACAAAGCTGCTGCCACCAAATAATTCAAACCATTGATGAAAAGGCCCGGACTTGGTTCCGGGCTTTTTTATTTACATTTGGTCATGCTTAAGGTTGGACTTACAGGCGGCATTGGCGCTGGAAAATCTACAGTCGCCCATATTTTTGAGGTATTGGGCATTCCGGTATACCATGCAGACCAGGAAGCAAAAAGGTTGATGCAAACCAATCCTACACTGATCGAGAAAATCAAGATTGCTTTTTCTGAAAAGGCATACGTTGAAGGAATCCTTGACCGAAAATACCTCTCTTCTCTGGTATTCAATGACAAACAAAAACTTGAACTGCTCAACAGCATTGTGCATCCCTTCACCATCCAGGACAGCATTGAATGGATGAAAAAACAAAATAGCCCTTATGTCATCAAAGAGGCTGCCCTGATTTTCGAGTCAGGTAGCCAGGGAGAATTTGATGTCATCATTGGCGTATTTGCCCCGCCTGCAATGAGAATCCACAGGACCATCCAACGCGATCAGGTTGAAAGGGAAAAGGTCCTGAGCCGCATGGAAAAACAGCTGGATGAAAACATCAAAATGAAACTGTGTGATCATGTATTGATCAACAATGAGCAAACCTTGTTGACGCCCCAAGTGATTGCCTTGCATGAACAACTGATCAAGCTTTCCACAGAGAGGGAGAATTAAAAAATCACAAGCATCAATTTACCTGATCAATCCTAAAACTGTTCCTCTTCACATCCAATGGGAGCACCAGGAGGGGCAACTGCATGGATGGTTGGCTTTGCTTTTTCCGGGGATTTAAACCGATCAATGGCCAAGCCCAGGTGGGCCTTGTACAATGGGTCGCTGGCTGTTTTTACGCTTGCTTCAAGCCATGATTTGAGTTCGGTCAAAACCTGGCCAACCCTTGCTTTGGCAGGAAAGGAAAGCTGTTCATCAATACTTGAAGCGAGCAAATAAGTCAACAACAATTGTTCGGTTTGAAACTGGATGGCTTTCTCAACACCTGTTTTTCTTGATGCTTTGAAACTGGCGTCAATCAAGGCGTTGGTCATGTCACCCAGTCCGTACTGTCCCTGCAGTTCATGTTGTACCAAGCGGTTGATGCGCTCAGGGTTAAAGAGAAAAGAAAGGGGAAGATCGGCACCTGCTTCAGCCGGAGCCAGCTGATCAAACGATAAACCTGTTTTCTTTTTGAACAGTTCCCTGGTAAATTCATATCCTGCCGGCCTTGGAGGGATCAGTGCTGCAATGGATTCGGGAATGGCGAGGAAAGTGGGATCCAGGCATTTCAAGATGGATGCCATGGCCTTTGTTTGAATATCTTTTGACAGTGGTACTGTAGCCGACTGTCCATCACCTTTCAATGCATAATTGTAATGCATTCCACCAATCAGTTTGGTTGCGGCCTCCACCTGATAGCGGTGGTGAAAATAAACCGGTACAAGTACATCTTCCAGCATGGCCATCGGCATACCGTTCCTGACGGAATTGATACCAAACTGTTTCAATGCAACTGCACGCATGTTGATCATCTCCTCAAGTGTTGCAATGGGTTCTTTGCCATTGTCCCATAAATGGGCATCAGGATGCATCCCACCTGGAGCCCTGGCATCCCTGTCGCTAATGAACTTCAGCCCTTTTGCATAGGCATCGGTCAGTATCTTATCCAAATCAGCTGTTTCATTTTTACTGTTGCTCAAATCTGCATATCCCCAAGCAATAGAAACCTTGTCCCACTCTCCTATCTTCAAATCATAGGCATTGGAAAAATCAAATTCTCCTTTTTTGTTCAGCCTGATCAATGGATGGGGATAATCCATCACACTTGAACGATCTACGGCACTTGCAGCATAATTGTGCATCAGTCCCAGGGTATGGCCAATTTCGTGGGCAGACAATTGCTCCAAACGATCCAAAGACATCTTGAGCATGGGATCATCTTTCATGTCTTTTTTCCCAAAAGGGGAAAGCAGGCCTTGGGCAATCATATAATCTTGCCGAACCCTTAGCGAGCCTAAGGAAACCTGACCCTTGATGATTTCTCCGGTGCGGGGATCTATCACACTTGCGCCATAGCTCCAACCCCTGGTGGAACGGTGAACCCAATTGATCATGTTATAGCGGATGTCCATGGGGTCACAGCTGTCTGGAAGTATTTTCACAATAAAGGCATCCTTATAACCTGCCGCTTCAAATGCCTGGTTCCACCAATTGCCCCCTTTTAAGAGGGCAGTCCTGATGGGTTCAGGTGTTCCATTGTCCAGGTAATAAACAATGGGCTTGACAGGCTCACTGATTTTAGCAGAAGGATCCTTCTTGCTCAAGCGGTGGCGGTTGATCACATATTTTTCTATGGGTGTTGAAACAGATGAGCTGTAGTCGTAGTAAGAAGTATTGTTGAAACTCGATCTTGGATCAAACTTTCTTGGTGTATAATTTCCATCAGGAAGTTGTACAAAAGAATGATGCATGCGCAAGGTTATGGCTTCGGGAGAAGGCACCACAGGCTGGATGAAATTACCACTTACCCCATCAGCACTGACCAGGGTGATGGTGGCTTCCAGCTCTGTATTGTAGGGAAAGTTTTTGCATGAAGGAAAATAAAGGGCAGACCTGTTGCGGTCAAGGCTATAATTTCCCTGTTGCATTTTCCTGATCCTGTTGGCTGCCTGCATGGCATCCCTCGTGAGAAATTCTGTTGCATCCACCAAGACTGCATCATTGGATGCTGCTTCAACAGTAAAGGCCCAAAGGGTTGATTTGGCAAAGGCAAGGTCAACGGCCTCTTTTTCCTTGGCTGATTCTGACAAAGCCCTGTAACCATAATTGGGTTCTGTCATCAAAATCTTTTTACCAATGCGAGAAAACTTTACGATTCTCCCTCCGCCCATCAATCCCCTGTCCAACCCAATATCATTGGATCCCAGGCCGGATGGCAAAGACATGGCGTACAGTATTTCGGTATCCAGCTTGTTGATCTCCAGCCAAATTTTACCGTTCTCCTCATCTTTATAAAAAGGAAAATAACCATCTATCCTGGACAATCCCTTTGTCTTTTCAAGAATAGAGGAAAGTGGCTGGGCAAGAGAGATCGATGGCATCAAGATTGCAGTGTAAAAAACTGCCTGAAGCAGGAAAAACAAAAATAACTTTCTCATCAATAGTTGTTAAGTCAGTCAAATTACAAAAAATGTTTGTTTTCTTTGTGCATTATCATGAAGATCGAATTCTGGAGCATAGGAAAACAGCACGACCCATCGATCAAGGATGCCATTGAAGACTATAGTGCAAGGATCAAGAAATATGCCCCCATCCAATGGGAAATTCTTCCTGTTCCTAAAAACGCAGGGATGCTCAGTGAAAATGACCTTAAAAGGCTGGAAGGCAAAATGATCCTTGAATGGCTCGACAGGGACACCGTATTGATTGCCCTGGATGAATATGGAAAAGAAATGGGGTCAGTGGAGTTGGCTGATTTCATTGTGAAAAAAGGTAACATGGGATCAAAAAAACTCGTGTTTCTGATTGGCGGTGCATTCGGTCTTGATGAAGCTGTATTGAAGAGGGCTGACCACAAATGGTCGCTTTCAAAACTCACTTTCCCACACCAAATTGTAAGGCTTTTGCTGGCAGAACAGATTTATCGGGCTTATACCATCATCAAAAACGAAAAGTATCACCACCGGTGACCAAAACTAAACCATGAGCATAACAATCCTCATCATTATCATAACTGCTGCTGTATCCATCCTGGCCTTCAACCGTGAGAAAATGAAGGAGGACCTGCTTTTTTGGCCTTATTACATCAATCGGGAAGGACAGTATTACCGGTTCATCACCAACGGCGTCTTGCATGCCGATGCCATGCACCTGATCTTCAACATGGTTTCATTCTACTCTTTTGGGATGGCACTTGAAAACTACCTTTTCAAGGCATTGTTTGGAGAACTGTCAAGGGCGATGCTCGCCATTCTTTATGTTACGGCTATCATTGCTGCAGTCATCCCGGACTTCATAAAATACAAAAACAAATCCTACTACCGTTCATTGGGTGCTTCAGGTGCTGTTTCTGCTATCGTGTTTGCAGCCATCACCATTCAGCCCAATATGCCCATCCAATTCTTTTTCATTCCTTTTAAAATCCCAGGATTTGTATTTGGCATTTGCTTTTTGATCCTTTCTGCCAGCCTGGCCAAAAAAGGTGGGGGAAACATTGGGCACAGCGCCCATTTTTGGGGAAGTGTTTATGGGGTTTTATTTACTTACCTGGCAGCAAAACTGATCAGTGGTGTTGATCTTGCCGTTTATTTTTATACCTCAGTTTTCAAGTGATTTTTCAAGGCAATCGACATGATCTTTTGAGAGGATGCGTTGAGTTTGAACCGATCATCGATTCTTCTGCCCACTACCCAAATGATTTTCTTATCAGATTCAATCACCCATTGATTTTCTTTTTCGGCGAGTGATAATTTGAGGTCTGTGAGCAGCTTGGCCACCTTTTTCTTTTTTCGCATGCCCAATGGATAAAAATAATCTCCCGGCTTCCATGGCCTGAGTAGCAACGGAAATGTAACGGCGCGCAAGTCAATCCAGGCATGATTTGCATCTTCATCCGGCACACGATTGCCATCATATTTCTTGATCTGCAAAAGACTGTTGTTGAATGATACCGATTCATCTCCTTCCTCTATCACGATGATTTCATGTATATTTTCTTCGATGGGATCAACCAGCAACCAATTCCTGTTTCGCAAGACCCTGTAGGTGTTTGAAGAAACGGATTTGCCTGAGATGGCATCAAACAATTTTTTGATTTCAGGAACCTGATGGGCAGAAAAACCAAAATCCCTGAACACCTCAAACATGATGGTATCGATGGGAGACATGGAACGTAATTTATTCACTGGGATGGCCAGCGATTGGCCTTGATGCATGATCAAGCCAGACTTGATCTTTTCAATTTGTTTTCTATAAATGATTTCCATCTCTGAAAACCGTTTGGCATTGTCAAGCAGGTTTTGCGCAACTGCAGGAAATATTTTCTCCACCTGTGGAAGGACATGGTGTCGGAAATGGTTGCGGGTATAGTTGTCTTGCATATTTGAGCTGTCATCCACCCATGCAATGGCATTGGATTCAGCAAAATCAAGGATTTCAGCTCTTGTAGCAAACAACAAAGGCCTAATCAGGTTACCGGCTTTCAACTGCATGCCATGCATGCCTGCAATTCCTGTTCCCCTGAAAAAATTCATGGCGATGGTTTCCACCTGATCATCCGCATGATGAGCAGTGAGCAAATAAGTGTTTTTGTTTGCTTTTTTTCGGACCTCCATCACCTTGTCAAACCAATCATAGCGGAGAATGCGGGCCACTTCCTGCACGCCCTTTCCCATTGTCTTTATGGCTGATTCTGTGTCAAATGATTGAACATGGCATGGCATTTCCATAGACTGGGCCAATGCACGCACAAAATCCTCATCCCGCTTGCTTTCCTCTCCCCGCAAATTAAAATTACAATGGAGGATTTCAAAAGGCTGGTTCATCCTGTGCAAAAGGGTGGCCAACACAACAGAATCAATACCACCACTGCATGCCAGCAGCAGCAAGTCGCCCTCTTGCCAAAGGCCATTGCTGCTTACATGATCCTGAAAACGCGATTGCAAACCCATTTCTTCATTTTTTTTACTCCTTCCACCCATCAGTCAAGTTCATCTTTTAGCTGAGACAATGCCCCTTTTAATTCTCTGCAATCATTCTCCGCGTTGATCTTTCCTGCAATGATGATTCCCTTCTCATAAACCTTCAGTGCATTTTCATGGTCGCCCAGCTGCTCATACAATTTGCCCAAATGGTAATAGGTGCCTGAATGGTTTTCATCAACAGCCAGCAATGAATTCATCGCTTCCAATGCATCAGCATATTGACCAAGCTTGAGCAATTCCATGGCAAGGGCATGCCTGCTGAACATATCCGCCGGATATCTTTCGATAAATGCTTTCAGCCTTAAAATACGGTCCATTGTGTAAAAAGTTGACACCAGTGATGCGAATACAAAAATAGCCTTCATGGAGAACAACACGAAATTTGACCTGAATGGTGGCGCTGATCATGCATTCCCATGAGGTTTGGCATGCCAAAGTTCATTCGTGCAGTGAAGGAATTGGAAAAATTTTACCTTAAATTTGTCACGGATATGAGAAAGATAGAATTGGAAATCGTTGCACTCTCCCACTCTATTACGCAAAGCAATTCCTATGCTGTTGTGTTGGGGGAAGTAAATGGACTCAGGAAACTACCAATTGTGATTGGCGGTTTTGAGGCCCAGGCGATAGCTGTTGCCCTTGAAAAAATGAAACCCACCAGGCCGCTCACGCATGACCTGATGAAAAATTTCATGCTGGCTTTCAATGTTGACCTGCACGAAGTCATCATATCAGATCTTCAAGAAGGTATTTTTTACTCTAAACTCCTCTGCAGTACTGAGGCCGACACAGTAGAGATAGACTCACGCACCTCTGATGCACTGGCCATGGCCGTAAGGTTTGGATGCCCTATTTACATCTATGAAAACATCTTTGATGTTGCGGGCGTTGAAAATCCTGAACAGAGTGCCCCGACCACACAGGTTAAATCCATTGCTGCTGAAGGCAATGGCCATACAGACATCAAAACCCTGGAACTGGACGAACTGCATATCCTGTTGAATGAAGTATTGGAACAGGAAGATTATATCCGCGCCATTGCGATCAGAGACGAGATCAATTCACGCAAAAAATAGATCAAGCCATGATCTATTTCCCCAATGCAAAAGTCAATCTTGGTCTGCGGGTAACCTCCCGAAGGGAAGATGGCTTCCATGATCTTGATACTGTATTCCTTCCCGTTCCTTTGAATGATGTCCTTGAAGTCATCACCCAATCAACGCGTTCAGCAGATGCTGTGACCTTCACGCATTCTGGTATTCCCATCCCAGGAGACGCCTCATCGAATCTCTGCATCAAGGCCTACCACCTGCTCAAAAAAGACTATCCCGATCTTCCTTCTATACTCCTTCACTTGCACAAGCATATTCCAATGGGTGCTGGCTTAGGAGGGGGCTCATCAGACGGTGCTTTCATGCTAAAGCTGTTGAATGACAAATACAAGCTTGGTATTGGTCTGGATCAACTCAAAACATACGCCCTTGCATTGGGCAGTGATTGTCCTTTTTTCATCATCAACGAGCCTGTTCAGGCAACCGGAAGGGGTGAAATCATGCAGCCCATCACCTGCACTTTATCTTCCAAAACCATGGTATTGGTCTGCCCGGGCGTCCATGTGAGCACCGCTGATGCCTTCAGAAAAATCAAGCTCTCTCCCAATGCTCCTTCTTGTGCTTCGATTGTTGAAAAGCCCATCCAGGAATGGAAAAACACCCTGTTCAATGACTTTGAAGAACCCGTCTTCAATGCGTTTCCGGAGATAGCAACCATCAAGGAAAAACTTTACAATGCAGGCGCAGCCTATGCTTCAATGACTGGTACGGGTTCCACTGTGTACGGCATATTTGATACAAGCCCCGCCCTTAAAGATCTTTTTCCTTCTCATTATCAACTGGAAAGCATTTTATTGTAAATGATCTTTGGATGAGGCCTTTGCATTTCATCACAGGATTACCTAACTTTATGTAATGTTATTATCAATGCAGCTGACCGCTGCCTTCCTCTCCGCCAATCTTGACCTGCTGAACCATTAGCGCCAGAACCCAACTGACCTGGCTTCTGCAAAAGGCTTTTATTTTTTACAGTTCGGTGGCATTGAACATGCCATCATTTTTCATCTTCCAGCATACGGTTCAACATGCACAATTCACAATATTATATTGACCTTGAGTCTGCTTATGGCGCCCACAATTACCACCCCATTCCTGTTGTCATTTCAAGGGCTTCAGGTGTTGAAATGTGGGATGTAGAAGGCAGAAAATATGTTGATTTTCTCAGTGGCTATTCTGCGATAAACCAAGGCCACTGCCACCCCCGCATCATCAAGGCACTTACGGATCAGGCCGCAACATTGACCCTCACCTCCAGGGCATTTTACAATGACCGGTTGGGTGAATATGAACGATTCATCACCCAGCTATTGGGCTACGATAAATTGCTGCCCATGAATACGGGTGCTGAAGCGGTGGAAACAGGCATCAAATTGGCCAGAAGATGGGCCTATGATATAAAAGGCATCGAGGAAAACAAGGCAAGAATCATTGTCTGTTCAGAAAATTTTCATGGCAGAACCAGTACCATCATTTCATTCAGCACAGATCCTTCTTCCCATAAAAGGTTTGGCCCCTTCATGCCCGGATTTGATGTCATCCCTTACAATAATCTTGAGGCGCTTAGAGCGGCGTTGGAAAACAAGGATGTTGCAGGATTTCTGGTTGAACCCATCCAGGGAGAAGCCGGCATAGTCATGCCAGACAAGGGATACCTTTCACAAGCCAAAGCAATGTGCGAAGCCGCCAATGTATTGTTCATCGCAGATGAGATACAGACCGGTCTCTGCAGAACAGGAAAAATGCTTTGCTGCGATCATGAAAATGTGAAGCCCGATATTCTTTTGTTGGGCAAGGCCCTCAGTGGAGGAACCTTTCCGGTCAGTGCCGTTCTTTCCAGTGATGAAGTGATGCTCACCATCAAACCTGGAGAACATGGTTCAACGTTTGGAGGAAGCCCGCTGGCCAGCATTGTTGCCACCGAATCGCTAAAAGTACTGGTTGATGAAAACATGGCTGAAAATGCAATACGAATGGGTGAATTGTTGAGGGCTGGTCTTGCCGCCATCCAATCACCGCTGATCAGTGAAATCCGGGGCATGGGCCTGATGAATGCCATCGTCATCAACCACCCAAACCCAGATGCGGCATGGATCATCTGTGAGACTTTCATGAAAAACGGGTTATTGGCCAAGCCCACCCATGGCGATAAAATCAGGCTGTCACCTCCATTGGTCATCAATGCTGCACAGGTTGAGGAAGCCATCGCCATCATCGACAAATCGCTGAAGGAATGTATTGTTTAGGGGTTTAGTTGTAAATTTGCTTTCAATTTTGAACGCATGAGTGAAGAAAGATCGCTGAATTTCCTGGAAGAAATCGTAGAAGCTGACCTTGCCGCTGGAAAGCATGTGAAGATCCATACCCGGTTCCCTCCTGAACCCAATGGTTATTTGCATATCGGCCATGCCAAAAGCATTTGCCTGAACTTTGGACTTGCAGACAAATATGGCGGAAAAACAAACCTCCGTTTTGATGATACCAACCCAGTAACAGAAGACACTGAATATGTAGACTCCATCAAAGCCGATGTAAGGTGGCTGGGGTTTGATTGGGAAGAAGAGCATTATGCATCAGACTATTTCGACCAATTGTATGCATTTGCGGTTGAGCTGATCAACAAGGGCCTGGCCTATGTAGATGACCTGAGTGCTGAACAGATTGCCACCATGAAGGGCTCGCCCACCGAACCCGGCAAAGAAAGTCCTTTTAGGAACCGGAGCATTGAGGAAAATCTCTCCCTTTTCACGGCCATGAAAAATGGCGCGTTCAATGACGGAGAAAAAGTATTGCGTGCAAAGATTGACCTTGCCTCCCCCAACATGCACATGCGTGACCCGATCATGTACAGGATCAAGAAAACACACCACCACAGGACCGGCGATACCTGGTGCATCTACCCCATGTATGATTTTGCCCATGGACAATCTGATTCCATCGAGAACATCAGTCATTCCATCTGTACACTTGAGTTCGAAGTACATAAGCCCCTGTACAATTGGTATATCGCCCAATTGGGCATCTTCCCCTCAAATCAATTTGAGTTTGCAAGACTCAACCTTACCTATACCGTGATGAGCAAGAGAAAGCTCTTGCAGCTGGTACAGGAAAAACTTGTAGATGGATGGGATGATCCGAGGATGCCAACCATTTCAGGACTCAGGAGAAGAGGCTATACGCCCCTATCCCTGAGGAACTTTTGTGAAAGGATTGGCGTACAAAGAAGAGAAAACATCATTGACGTAGGCCTCCTGGAATTTTGCGTGAGAGAAGACCTCAACAAGACGGCATTGCGCAGGATGGTGGTATTGGATCCAATCAAACTGATCATCACCAATTATCCGGAAGGACAATCAGAAATACTGAAAGGTGAAAACAATCCTGAACTGGAAGACAATGGCGGTTACAGAGACCTTCCATTTGGCAGGGAATTGTGGATTGAGGCAGAAGACTTTATGGAGGAAGCCCCCAAAAAATGGTTCAGGCTTGCACCTGGCAACAAGGTCAGGTTGAAAAGTGCTTATATTGTCAGCTGCACTGGATTTGAAAAAGATGCATCAGGAAAAGTCACAGCAGTACATTGTGAATATATTCCTGAAAGCAAGAGTGGACAAGATACATCCGGCATAAATGCTAAAGGCACAATGCATTGGATATCAGCAGAAAAAGCAGAGACTGCTGAAGTAAGACTTTACGACCGCCTGTTCCAGGTAGAAGACCCTTCCAGCGAAGAAGGAGATTTCAAATCTTACATGAATCCCAATAGTCTTGAGATCATACAAGCTGCCAAAATTGAACCCTCATTGTTAGAGGCCCAACCTGGTGAGCAGTTTCAATTCATCAGAAAGGGATATTTCACCTTGGACAACAAGCTCTCCGCGGGTGGCCAACTTGTTTTCAACAGGACAGTTACCCTGAAGGATGCATGGAGCAAGGAGTCGAAAAAATAGCTACAGATTGGGTCTGTATTACCTTTGAAGGCATTTAACTGTTGGGCTCTTCTACCCGATTGGCATTCCCCTCTGGCAAAAAAGCCATGATGAAAATCAGGATGGAACAGAGGAGCATCAGGTATAACCCTATTTGCTTTTCAGGGCAATACCCCCTGTAGCAGGAGCCAAACAATAGAAAATTTTTGATGGCATAGGCTACATTCAATCCGCCTGCCAGAAAAGCCGTTCTTTTCAACCACAATACTTTGACAAAAGAACAAGCGGTGGTGATTCCTGCCATAATAAGCAGGAGCTTGCCTGGCTTTCCATACATGTTCCTTTCAGTAAAGAAGGCATTGAAAGACTTGTTGATGTCTGCATGGAAAGTCCATGGCATGAAACATGCACCCAAAAGGAGCAAAAAAGCAAGCAGGCTGATCCATTTTGAATAACGTACCATATCAAAAAAAGCGAAGGGTTTTGTTTCCTTCGCTTTGAGGTCCCGAGCGGATTCGAACCGCTGTAGAAGCTTTTGCAGAGCTCTGCCTAGCCACTCGGCCACAGGACCTAATATGAACAGGCTTTATCGCCCGAACACGTGCAAAATTAGTAATTTTGAACTGATTTACCATAGCAATCAGCAAGATCATTCATAAAACAATTTCAATGAACAGCATAGAACCCTCGGAATTGATCATCAATGCAAGAGGTGCCGTATACCACCTGGACCTCCGTCCGGAGGAAATCGCAGATACCATCATTACGGTTGGAGATCCGTTCAGGGTTGAAAAAGTCAGCAAATATTTCGATCATATTGAGCACCGCTCCAGCCACAGGGAATTCATCACCCATACCGGAACGGTTAATGGAAAAAGAATCAGCGTAGTGTCTACTGGCATTGGGCCAGACAATATTGATATTGTGATGAATGAATTGGATGCACTGGTCAACATAGACCTCATCAACAGAACAGAAAACAAGGAAAAAAAGCAACTGAACATCATCAGGATTGGCACATCCGGCTCCTTGCAGCCAGAGATTGGGGTGGATAGTTTTGTGGCCAGTACCCATGGCATTGGCCTGGACAACCTGCTTCATTTTTATCCGTACAGGAACAATGAAGTGGAATCGGAAATGTTGCGGGCTTTCAAGACACAAACCACCCTCCATCCTAACCTCTCCTCTCCTTATATCACCAGCGCCAGTGCAATTCTGCTTGCCAAACTGGTGGATGGTTGCCATGCTGGCATTACAGCCACCTGCCCAGGTTTTTACGCCCCACAAGGGCGCAACCTCCGCCTCGGTCTGTCTATGCCACAGCTCAACGACCAGTTGACTGCCTTCAGGTTCGGCAACCTGAAAATCACGAATTTTGAAATGGAAACTGCTGCCATTTATGGTTTAGGCAAGATGATGGGACACCATTGCCTTTCGCTGAGTGCCATCGTAGCCAACAGGATTGCGAGGGAATTCTCTGCCGATGCAGATGCAACGATGGATAAGCTGATCAGGCAGGTGTTGGGGAGGATTTAGGGTTGTGGGTTGAGAGGTTGAGGGGTTTAGAGGTTGAAAGGTTGAACTTGCTTGCCGTAGGCAGGGGAGGTTTAGAGAGGTTGAAGATTTTAATTAAATGTCAGAAATGGAAATAATTTTTTACAAGTACCAGGGAACAGGGAATGATTTTGTTATCCTCGATAACAGGGATGGTATTTATAGCACCTTGACTGAGGATCAGGTCAGATTCCTTTGTGACCGGAAATTTGGTATTGGGGCAGACGGGCTGATGCTGTTGGAAACCCTCGAAGGATTTGATTTCAAGATGAAATACTACAACGCAGATGGAAAAGAAGGCAGCATGTGCGGTAATGGTGGAAGGTGCCTGGTCCAATTTGCCAAAGACATGGGCATCATCCGCACCCATTATCATTTTTTAGCGGTGGATGGGCCACATGAGGCTGAGTTTGATACAAAAGGATTGGTCAGGTTGAAGATGCAAGATGTCAATGCCATTGCCTCAGATGGTGCTGACAAAGTGCTTGACACAGGCTCACCGCATTATATCAGGTTTATGGATGACCTTAACCATCTGGATGTTTTTACAGAAGGAAGAAAAATCAGGTACAACAGCCAATACAGTGAAAAAGGCATCAATGTCAATTTTGTATCCCGCGAAAATGGTGGCATCCGTGTCAGGACCTATGAAAGGGGTGTCGAAGATGAAACCCTGAGTTGCGGAACTGGTGTTACTGCATCGGCCATTGCTGCATCCAATGGCATGGGCCAGCAACATGTTTTCATCAACGTTGAAGGTGGAAAACTCGAAGTGGCCTTCAACCGGTTGGATGAACAGCATTGCAATGACATCTGGTTGATTGGCCCAGCAACCTTTGTGTACGCTGGAAAAATAACATTGGCTCTTTAAGTCCAAGTTGATAAAACAATTTTAAAAATAAACGCTATGTTCAACATCAGGGTATATGGAATTTTGATTTCAGATGACAACAAGGTTTTGGTCAGTGATGAATTCATCAGAGGCAATTATTATACCAAATTTCCTGGTGGCGGCTTGGAGTTTGGGGAAGGCACCCGGGAGTGCCTCGCAAGAGAATTCATGGAAGAAATGAGCCTCCAGGTCAGGGTTGGTGAGCATCTTTATACCACAGATTTCTTCCAGATGTCAGCCTTCAACCCGGAACACCAGATTGTATCCATCTACTACAAAGTATATCCGCTTGAGGAAATCAAGGTGCCGCTCAGGGACAAGCAATTTGATTTTGATGAAGAACAGATGGCCGTTTACCATGCCACAGGAGAAACAGAAACCTTCAGGATGATCCCCCTCGAGACCTTCAGTGAGGCATCCGTTCACCTCCCCATAGATAAAGTTGTGGCAACTTTGATCAAGCAGCCATAAGCACTTATTGCAGTAGGTTTACTTCTTCAGGGCATCCCGAATTTCAGTTAACAGGGCCTCACTGGTTGAAAGCGGTGCAGGACCAGCTGGCGCTTCAGCTTCTTTCTTCTTGAGGGCATTGATGCCCTTGATGACCAGAAACATGACAAAGGCCACAATCACAAAGTCGATGATCACGGTAACAAAAGCCCCCCATTCCAAAGCTACCTCATCCCCATGGGGCACCACAAGGTTGCCCTCAGGATCTTTAACCTCAGCTACTGCAGATTTGAGAACCAGCTTCTTGTCATAAAAATTGGTTCCACCCGTCAATAATCCAATCAGCGGTGCAACAAGTTTTTCTGTAAAGGTTGAAACCACTTTTCCGAATGCACCTCCCATGACGAAGGCTACAGCAATGTCTACTAG
>Ga0207909_1000215_pt1 | contig 22206 bp, 17 predicted proteins | sample LakMenEpi05May10_FD_150672 | JGI IMG/M metagenome (GOLD analysis project Ga0207909, IMG submission 150672) | Freshwater microbial communities from Lake Mendota, WI - 05MAY2010 deep hole epilimnion (SPAdes) | ecosystem: Environmental > Aquatic > Freshwater > Lake > Epilimnion/Euphotic zone ...
GGTACCCTCATTGGTATTCAGGTCCATCATCCTGCTGGCTTTCAGGGGAAGATTTTTGTAGCGGGTGAAGGCAGTGTCTTTTTGGGCTTGAAGCATTTGGGAGATGAACACGGTGGTCATCAATGCCAGGCAGATTCGTATTGGTTTCATGTGTGAAAATTTGGAAACCGAAAATACCAAAAAAGCATCAGTTCCCTTCACACTACGCATCAACCAGATGATCAAGAAGATTCATCCTGACGTGTAATATCCTGATGATCTCAACTTGGTCGTAATGAAGCTTGTAGAAAATTAAATGTGATTTTACCTTGGATGCACGGTATCCTGCCCTGATCTGTTCATATTGGTTACCCTGGTAGGGATTTTTTACAATGAATTGAATTTCATCAACAATGAGCTGGTAGTAGCGATCAGCCTGTTGTTCTGTCCATGTTTTTTTGGTAAATGCCCAGATATCTTCGAGATCCCTTACAGCAGCTTTGGTAATTTTAAACCCTGCAGTCATGAAGTTTTTTGCTTTAGTTTTTTCAGGTGTGCCTTGGGATCAAAATCACTAAAAAATCCACTTTTCTCTCCACTTGCAAGGGCCTTGTTGAGGGCTTTATTTTGTACCTCCTCTGCTTCCATCATCCTTAGGGCGGTCCTTACAACCTCACTCGCAGAGCTAAAACGTCCTGAATCAACCTGTTGCTGAATAAACTGCTCAAAATGATCGCCCAGCAGCATTGAGGTATTTTTTCCCATGGAAATATTTTCCATAAATATACCAAGTTTTGATATTTTATTCAATCCATTAATCTTTAAAGGTTGAAGATAGACAGCCCCTGAAGACAGGAAAAGGTGAATTTCACCTCTTTCATTGTTTTTTTCACCAAGTTGGTTATTTTAGATTCAAACAAGTAAACCATGAAAATTATCAAGCATTTGCTTTGCGCCATAATGTTGTTGACCAGTGCGGTGATCAGCGCGCAGGAAAAAGCCTACTATCCTGACCCCAACCCTGCCATTCAGCAAAGGTTAGAAGAATGGCAGGACCTGAAATTCGGCCTGCTGATGCACTGGGGACCTTACAGCCAATGGGGTGTGGTTGAAAGCTGGAGCATTTGCCCTGAAGATGTGGGTTGGGCGATTGATGCCTGGAAAAAAGGTGTAGCAACAGAATACAACGACTATGTGAAGAAGTATGAAGCATTAAAAAATACCTTCAACCCTACAAAATTTGCTCCTGAAAAATGGGCAGCTGCAGCAAAAGAGGCCGGCATGAAATACATGGTGTTCACCACGAAACACCATGATGGATTCAGCATGTTCGACAGCAAGTATACCGACTACAAGATCACCGACAAGGGAACTCCTTTTTCAAGCAATCCAAGGAGCAATATTGCCAAGGAAATCTTCAGTGCTTTTCGCAACCAGAATTTCTGGATTGGTGCTTATTTTTCAAAGCCTGACTGGCACTCTGACAACTACTGGTGGAAGCGATTCCCGGCCAGTGACCGCAATCCCAATTATTCAATCAGAAAGCATCCTGAACAATGGAAAAAATTTGTGGACTTCACCCACAACCAGATCGATGAGCTGATGACCGATTATGGCAACATCGATATCCTTTGGCTGGATGGGGGTTGGGTGCGCAAGAAGACCGATGAAGAAATCAAAACCGAATTGCTGGAAATCTATGACAATTCGAGGGTGGCCAGAAACCCGCAAAGCCAGGACATCAACATGGCGGAGATTGTCAGAAAATCAAGGCTCAAGCAGCCCAAGCTGATTGTGGTGGACAGGGCTGTTCCGGGCGAACACCAAAACTACCTGACACCAGAACAACATATCCCCGAAACAGGATTGCCATATCCATGGGAAACCTGCATGACCATGGCGGGATCCTGGAGCTATGCACCGAACGACAAATACAAACCAACCAATGAGCTGGTGGAAAAGCTGGTTGACATCGTGAGCAAGGGAGGTAATTTTTTACTGAACATCGGACCTGATCCCAATGGTGAGCTGGACGCTGACGCCTATGATCGTTTGAAGGGAATCGGTGATTGGATGAAAGTGAATGGAGAAGGCATCTATGGCAGCAGGATGAACAAGGCCTTCAATGAAGGAGACAATATCCGCTTCACCAAATCAAAGGACGGCAATACACAGTATATTTTCCTTTTTGATTTCCCTGCTGAAGGCAAGATCAATATCAGCAAGATCGACATTCCTGAAAAAGCTACCATCACCCTCCTTGGTGGAAAGAAGAACCTGAAATGGAAAAAGTCCCCAACAGGATATGAAATCATGATCCCCGCAGAACTCAAGTCCACAACAGACCATGTGTGGACACTGAAAGTGGTGGCGGGGAAATAAGTGGTATTGAGGGATAATTTATTTAGTGGCCCTATTTCGGTGTTAGTTTAGCAGCAAGCTTTTCAGCTGCCTTTTAAACTGCCATTGAAAAAGGGCCACTTCATTTATTGGGATTTGTTTCGAAATGAGTGTTTTACTTTTCAATTTGCTTTTGGTGATGTCCAACATGATAAATCGCAAAGAAGACAAGCTCTCTTATTGTCAATTTACCCAACAATGGATGAGGCAATAAAAAACTATCTAAGTCATTTTCTTGAAAGTGACTTAGCTTATTGCTTATGTTATTCACTAAATGGATTAACACTATTTTCAGTTTATCTACATCTCTCACTGACTTTTTTGGCTTATACATTGATGGGGACTTCCCCCCATTTTTCAGCTTGAGCTGATAGGCCTCAACCAGGGACTCATAAGTTCTGCTTCCCTCTTTTGATTTCCCGAAAAGAATGGTAGGAATAATGTTGGGCAAGCTGAGTGCCAGTTTAACTGGACGAAGACAAAGATATACGTGTTCTAACTGCTGTGCAGGGTTCCATTTGTTATCATGAGATCTCATCAAGTCTTCGTTTGACAATGATGAGATAAAATCAATAAATGATTGATGTTCTTGAATCAGTCTCTTGCTTAGTTCGATTTTATTCATTGTTATCAGGTAACGTGTTGGTTATTTCGCCAATTGAACAGCTTTATACACAGCAGGCAGTGCTGCTTTCAAGCGCTGATAGGTTGCTTCAGAGATATTCTTATCATCAAAAGGGGTGAACAGCACAAATGGCTTGTTTGCCCCTTCTTGTCTTCCGTACTTGTAGGCGTAGGTAAACCAGCCATCTGATTGGAGTTGCACTTCTGGCAAAGACTTGTTCGGGACGGTGATGAAGAATTTGTTGGGCTGTTTTGCCGAAGGATTACCCAGGGCAAGCTTTCTCATTTCAATATAGGCCTCCTTTGCAGTTTCTACTGCGGGGTCGATCAGTTCTACATGTTTAGCCAACACGGAACGGTAAGCATATTGGCCATTGAACTGCATGTTGTACAACTCATTCAACACATTCCTGATTGTGTCTCTCATGAATGGATAATGTGTGCACCCTAGGATCAGGGTATTCATGGGTGTGGTAATGCCTTCTGCGCGCATCTTTTCAAAAAGACTAACGAGATGATAGCGCACATAGTTCTCAGGGTCATTGAGCTGGATGTCCAGGCACTTGCCCTTGTCATCATATTCGCAAAGCAGCTTGTTGTTCTCTTTGTTGAACTTGTAGACGTTGAGCAACGCTGTATCAATCTTATACTTCGTATTGTTGACAGATGGTCCCTTGTAATCTTTTCTGTAAGCACTTGCAGTATCAACATAAAAACTGTAATCGCGATCAATGGCATCTGCCAACCCGAATCCACCCTGGCTGACAATCACTGGCGCTGCCATTCCCATGGATGCTGCGAGTGTCCTGATGGTCTTGGGATAACCATCTGAAGCAACGGTACCTGCTGTTGCGAATACCCCGATGGCCCCTTTTTCATGGGTAGATTGATAGGCCAAAGCTGCCTTTACTCCAGCATTGATGACCCCAACCACCGGTGCCTTGGTGCCATTGGTTTGAACAAACTGTTTTACTTCATCAAGGGCAAAGGCCGTTGCGGTATTGCAGGCCAGGACAAGCATCTTTACCGACTGTTTTTCTTTGGGGCTTGCTTGCTGCATCCAATTGATATCATATCTGTTCTTGAGCAAAAAATCCATGTTCTTTACCACATGCTCCTGCAAGAGTTTTGTTTTGTTTTCAGCAGCATAGTTTCCATAAGGCATGTTGGCCTGGTCTGCGAGGTACTGAAAATACTCCTTATCAAAATCAGGCTTTCCATCAGCACCAGCCTTACCGGTAATGTTGTTGAAGGCGTCAAGGGTAAGCATGGCTTCCAATACCGTCAGCCCGCCTGTTCCAGAGTCGAAAACGCCAATGGGCAAATTATTTTTAGTTTTTTCTTGTGCAGCCAATTCACTACAAACGGCGAGAAATGATAAACAAATTGCCGGAAGTTTCAGAAGCCTCATGATCATGAATGGTTTATTTAACTGCATTTCTGTCATTTATTGATAAAATTAACCCGTTTTCAATGGAAATTGATAAACCTATCGCAATTTTGTGCGCGACTCGGCATTAGTAGATATTAAGTAACTTCAAAAGAAAACAATGAGAAATTCTATCCTTACCTTTTCCTTTATCATCTTCTCACTGGCCTGTTCTAACAACACCCAAAAAGCTGCTGTTGAAAACAAGCCTGCAGAAATGGAATCTTCCATGGAAAACCACAGCCAGTTTACGCCAGAAATGGTGGTCAATACAACCGATTTTGCCTGTGGAATGCCCGTCTCTGCCGGAATCAGCGATACCTGCCATTATGAAGACAAGGCCTATGGTTTTTGCTCTGCAGAATGCAAGGCCGAATTCCAAAAAGAGCCTGCAAAATACCTGGCCGCAAAAAAGTAATTAATTCAGAAAAATAAATATTTATGCCAATTGTTAAAGCTTACGGAGCATCCAGCAGCCAATCTCCTATTGAACCACTGAACATCCAAAGAAGAGACCTTCGCCCAAGTGATGTTCAGGTGGAAATTCTTTACTGTGGCATCTGTCACAGCGACATCCATACAGCAAGAGGTGAGTGGGCTGGTACCGTTTATCCTGTGGTTCCAGGTCATGAAATCGTGGGAAAGGTAAAAGCAGTTGGCGCTGCAGTTACCCAATTCACTGTTGGACAAACAGTAGGAGTAGGTGTGATGGTTGACAGTTGCCGTACCTGTAAAAACTGCAACAGCAACCATGAGCAATATTGTGAAGAAGGAATGACCGGAACCTACAATGCACCGGAAAGGGATGGTTCAGGCATGCTCACCATGGGTGGATATTCTGCCGAAATTGTTACGGATGAAAACTATGTGCTGCGGATCAAGGGCGAGGAAAACCTTGCAGGCATTGCGCCGCTGCTTTGCGCAGGTATCACCACCTATTCGCCCCTGCGGTTTGCAGGTGTCAAGGCAGGAATGAAAGTGGCTGTGGTCGGATTGGGTGGACTGGGCCATATGGCAGTGAAATTTGCCGTGGCATTTGGCGCGGAAGTTACTGTCATCAGTACCTCTGCATCTAAGGTTCAGGAAGCTTCCAAATTGGGTGCGCATCATTTTATCCTGGCCAAAGATCCTGCAGTGCTCAATGACCATGCATCATCTTTTGATATTGTGCTGGATGCCATTTCAGCCGACCATGATTATACCCAATACCTCAATTTATTGGCACTCAATGGAAAACTGCTGGTGGTAGGCTTGCCCGAACACCAGCCAAAAGTTTCTCCTTTTGCCCTGATCAAGAACAGGCGAAGCATCATTGGTTCTATGATTGGCAGCATCAAGGAAACCCAGGAGATGCTTGATTTCTGTCATGAACACAAGATTTTTGCAGAAATTGAGACCATTGCCATCTCCCAAATCAATGAGGCGTATGAGCGGATGATCAAGGGTGATATCAAATACAGGTTCGTCATTGACATGTCAACAATCTAACATGCCCAACTTCAACAGAAGAAATTTTCTCACAGCCCTTCCAGCCATCTCGTTGGTAAGGGCTGTTCCTTTTTCTGAAGACATCCCATCGAAAAAAGGAAATCGCTTTCGCTTGAGCCTGAACGCATATTCATTCAATGATATGCTGATGAAGAAAAAAATCAGCAAGGATGAATTGCTAGCATTCTGCGCCAATACTGGTTTTGATGCTGTTGACATGACAGGATATTATTTTTCATCCTATCCTGAAACACCATCTGATGCAGAGCTTTTTGCGTTCAAAAGAAAGGCGCATGCTTTGGGAATTGAAATCAGTGGCACGGGTGTGAGAAATGAATTTTCCTACAGTGATGCCATCTCCTTCAACAAGGAAATGGATACCGTCATGCGCTGGATAGAGGTTGCTGCAAAGATGGGAGCCCCTGTATTGCGCATCTTTACAGCCAAGCAGTACAGTACTGGTGATGAAAGGAAAAGGGTGAATGCGCGTATTGTGCATGCATTGGACAAATGCCTTGAAAAGGCAAAATCCCATGGTGTCATACTGGGCATACAAAACCACAATGACTTTCTGAGAACGGCTGATGAATGCCATGAACTGATAGGGACCCTCAACAGCCAATGGCTGGGATTGGTGGTGGATACTGGTAATTTCATTGCCGCAGACCCTTACGAAGAGATCCGAAAAGCAATGCCGCTGGCCGTTAACTGGCAGGTAAAAGAAAAATTATTGATCAATGGGGTTCAAACGCCCATGGACCTCAAGCGGCTCTGCTCAATCATCCAATCTTCTGATTACAAGGGCAATGTTCCCATAGAAACCCTGGGCATGAATGACCCCTTGAATGAGGTCCCCGTATTTTTTGACAAGGTTAAAAAACACCTTTGGGGGTGAGATCGGCTCCAAATCCCTTATCTTTTGTTAAATTGAATTGCTGACTTGCATTTGATTGGAACACCGCCTATTTTCAAGTACCAATTATGCTTTTTCGCACTATCTTTTTTTATACACTACTCCTGTTTGCCTGCTGCCTTCAAGATGCAGTTGCCCAGGAGAATTTGCTCCCAAAATGTGGATCTGACGTGCTATTGTCCATCCTGCGCAAGGACCCCTCATTTGTACAAAACGAGAAAAATCTCAATACGGCCATCCGAAACAAAATCCTGTTCAAGAAAAATCAGCCCACTGTTGTTTATACCATCCCGGTTGTCTTTCATATTGTAAATTCCAATGCGGCTTCCATCACTGACTTGATGGTCATCAATGCCTTGAAGGAATTGAATGATGCCTTCGCTCACCTTGGTGTTTATGGTGTTGACCCCTTAGGAGCCAATACCATGATTCAATTTTGTCTGGCCAGAACAGATCCCAATGGGGGCCTTACCAGTGGCATTGACAGGGTGAGTTCCTATTATGAAAATGTTGATGTAGACCTTGAAAGCGATAAACTGGGCTACCTGACCAACTGGGATCCTTCAAAATATGCCAATATTTGGGTAGTCAATTCAATTCAAGGAGAAATTCCACCGAGCCCTTTCAATTGCGGCGTTTGGACAAGATCAGGATATGGCGGATATGCCAGTGCGGGCGTTGGTGCTGTGGTCAGCAGTCTGAGTACCCCATTGGTTGCGCACGAGATGGGGCACTATCTTTCCCTTTTGCATACATTTCAGGGAACCAATTGCATCAACAATGATTGTACCACCGATGGAGACCTGGTCTGCGATACTCCTCCAGACAGGAGCACGGCAAGCTCCAACTGTGCCAGCCCAGAGAATTCCTGTAAAACAGATACCATTTCAGGTCCTTTCACAACGGATGTTCCCGACAATATCTCCAATTTCATGGACTATGGCAGCCCCTGCCCGACAGTCTTTACGCAGGGTCAGGCCGACAGGATGCGTGCATTCCTGGAGTCTTTCAATGGTGGCAGCCTGATTGCAAGCAACAGGTGCAACATCCCTTGCACAGAAAATATTCAAACGAGTTTTGACTGGAACACGAACCCGCATCCCATCATTGGAGACCTGGTTCAATTCAACAACAGCAGTACCGGTGCTACGAACTACAAATGGTATGTGAATGGCGTATTGGTGGACAGTGTTGTTGCATTGAAATATACATTTCCACTGGCCGGAAAATATGAAGTAAAACTAAAGGCATACAATGCAGACAGCAGCTGCTTCGGATCTTATGTTGGCAACGTGATTGTCGACTGTGGTGTTGCTTCAAGGTTCTCCCCAGACAAGAGAATCATTGCATCCGAGACCAGCATTTACAATGACACCGTAAGGTTTGTGAACAAGTCTTATGGTGCCACAGCCTTCAAGTGGTTCGTGAGCGATTATACAGGAGGCAACATCACCATGGTCAGTACAGACAAAGACCTTGCCGTTATGTTTCCAAGAGCAGGGTTTTACCGCGTCAGTCTTGAGTCGACCAACGGAACCTGCACAGAAATGTCCAGGACCTATACGATGAATGTATTGGACCCCAAGCCAGATGGGCTGCTTACCATTTATGATGTGGATTGTTACAAGAATGATAGCATCAGGATTGTTTTCGGCATTTACAATGCCGGGTTCGATACCATCCCAGCCAACATGCCTGTAACATTTTATGACAGTGATCCAGCACTTCCTGGGGCTCAGCAACTCAAGAATACCTTCGTTACGGACAAGCCAATTCTTGGAAGATGTGGTTTAACCTATACGCATATCGTCGCAGCCAACAGGGCAAAACTGGATACGGTATTCGCTGTTTTTGATGCACAAGACACCCTCCTTGAATTGAGCAACGCCAACAACAAGGCCAGCAGGAGAAATTTCCAGTTCAGGATTACGGTTTCACTATCTGATACCACTGTATACACCAACAGTGATTTACAGTTAACAATGAAAAGCACTGGAGACAGCGCCACCAACATCAAATGGACGGCCAAGGCAACAGCAAATTGTACCAACTGCAAGGACCCCATTTTTAGGATCGTGGATTCTACAAGAATCAAAGCATATGGAGAGGGCGGTTTTGGATGTGCTGACTCTGCTTATGCGAATGTAAACGTATTTCCCATCGACATTTTTCTGACCACCAATGCAATCTTGTGTTCAAAAAATGACAGCCTGGTTGCCAGCTCCATCATTTGCCTGGCCAATGGATACAGCAGTCTCAGGCAAAATATTGAAATGCGTTATTTTGATGCTGATACCCTGGCTGGCCCTGCCAACCTCCTGGGAACCGCGACCATACTGAGAACAACTGCTTTCAACAACCTCTGCCTGCTGGTTCGGCACCGCATCAAAATGAGTAAAACAGGAAAAGTATTTGCCTACATCAATGGAGACCTCAGGCAATTTGAATCCAATCTTAACAACAACAGGTCCAACTATAACTATATTCCATTCAGCATTGATGTGCCTGATGACGATATTGATGTTTTCCGCGGGGTACCCACCCAGTTAACGATCATCAATGGCGGGGAAAAGTACAGGACCCTGCTCTGGACACCCTCCAACCAGCTGAGCTGCAGTACCTGCCCAGATCCGGTGCTGAAAGGCAACTCAAATACGCTGTTGAAAGTGGTTGGCGCTTCAGAATACGGCTGCAGGGATTCTGCCACCATCAAGGTGAATGTTTTCTGGCAGAAGCATTTGATTCTACCCAATGTTTTTACGCCAGATGGAGACGGCCTGAATGACAATTTTTATGTGATTGCTGGAAAGGATGTAAAACTGGTAAAACAGTTTCAGATTTTCAACCGTTGGGGGGAGAAAGTTTTTGAAAAAAACAATGGCAGTACCAATGACTATGCCGCTGGATGGAATGGAATGTTTAAAGGAGTCAAAGCGCCAATGGGTACCTATGTATATTTTATTGTGGTAGAATTACAGAATGGTACCAGTGAAACGTACAAAGGAAATATCACACTCATCCGATAACGTGAAAAAAAGACTGACCATATTGTCCTTTGTTTTTCTTGCACTGCAGGCCCATGCACAGGACCCCCATTTCTCGCAATTCTTTTCATCACCCTTGACCCTGAATCCTGCCAATACGGGCAATTTCGCAGGTTTTGCAAGGGTTTCAGTAAACTACAGGAACCAATGGCCTGCCTTTGGTAATGCATATACGACTTCAACAGCTTCCATTGATGGTGCTGTGTTCAAGAAACTCATTCCTGAAGGTGACCGATTGAACCTTGGACTGTTGATGCTGTCGGACCAGTCAGGCAATGGTATCCTGAAAGAAAACCACCTGGGCGTTTCTGCTGCCTATACCAAGGGGCTTGACAGGGTGGGCAATCATTCTATCACTGCAGGATTTCAGGGAAGTTTCAGCAGCATGGGCTTTGACCAGAACAAAGCCAATTTTGAAGATGAAATATCTGCCAGCGGTTTTACATTGCCCTCTTCAGAAGTTTTGCTTTCACGTGATCTTGGAAGGCAATATCTTGATATGCACGCAGGTCTGCTGTATAAAGGTTCTTTTTCTGAGAACGATCTCTTTTATTTAGGTGCATCAGTTTATCACCTGAACACACCTTCATTGGGATTTTCATCGCCCAATTATTTTATACAGCGCAGGTACAATGTGCATGGCGGTGGCTATATCGGTCTCGGTTATGCTACTACAGTTCATGCCAGTTTTCAATACCAGCAGCATTTTAATTACAAGGAATTTGTGTTGGGAGGGGCCATCAGCCAGCTTTTGGTTGATAAACAAAAAACCTATACAGAGCTCTATGCGGGAGCATGGATCAGAAACAACGATGCCATCATCCCTTATCTGGGCATTGAATGGAACAGCCTCAGGGCAGGTTTCTCCTATGACATCAATTATTCAAAACGCAAAGCTGCTTCTGCAATGTACCAAAGTGCAGAAATCTCCCTTAACTGGATCTTCAATATGGAAGAGGGTGCATTGACGGTGAAATGTCCGAAGTTTTAGGTCAATGCTGTTTCAGAAATTTCTTGAAATAGGTTTTCTCATTGTTTGTCACCCGGAGCAGGTAAATGCCATCAGCAGCATTCCCCAGTTCAACTGCATGTGATTTTGTTCCATTATTGGTATTGAACTGAACACCATTGTAGATAGTATGCCCTGATATGGAGATGATATCAAACTTCAGTTTTCCAGCTTCCGGATTGAGTTTCAGTTCTAGCCTGTTCTTTACAGGATTTTGGATCAGTGTCAATCCAATGCGACTTGGCTCGTAAGTGTTCACTGCCGTGGTTCCTGATGATGGCAAGAGATAACGGCTGAGCACCGGGATATGATCTGCAGTTGTAGTGGCATAGTTGGCAATCCAATCGTTTACTTCCCTGATCAACCGTACAGAACCATTGATGTAGTCTGCTTCGAGTTCGTTGGAGATGATGACATGGTCAATGAAATCATTATACCCAATCATTGAGTTGTGCCCGGTATTGCTCAGGATCATGCTGATGGCCTTGTACCGGTCTGCATCAGTGGAGTCCTTGACAATATCATCATAAGAAGAGAGTGCAGGATTGACACCCTCAGAAATAGTAGAATCAAGGTCGTCGTTATAATCGCCCAGGATGATGACATTGGCAGCATTAAAACTGGCATCAAGGGTATCTTTCAACTCTTTGGCGCCATCTTTTCTTCTCAGGTGATCGGATGCGGTGCTGCCAGACTTTCCATGGACAAGGATAAAATTCATTTTTTTGGTAGCCGTTCCGTTCACAACATCTGCCTGCAACAAGAAAGGAACACGTCCGCTGGCCCAGTTGGAATTGGCGGCAGTACTGGATTTCAGGAGTCCTCTTGCTGTTGCGTTGGTGATGACTGATTTTCTGTAGGCAAAAGCAATCTTCTGACCAGGCGCATAACTTCCGCTCGAAGTATTGGCTGCATTAGAACAATAATCGGAAACGATAAAGCCATAGCCGGCAGATGATTCAATGAGTGTTTTGAAACGGTTGATGTCTACCACTTCTGAAAATGCATAGATATCAGCATCCAGGCTGTCCATGACGCGTTTGATGTTGGTCTGGGCCAGGTCATCATTGGTTGGTCCCTGACCGGCTGCAGTGCTGCCAAACCAAAGGATATTCCAGTTGACCACATCAAGGGTTGCATTGCGAGAATAGGTGTTTCCGGCAACATCATAATTGACGGCAGTAGATCCAGCGGCGCTGAAACCGATTTTTCCAACAGCAGTGGTTTTATCTGCAACAGGAACATACCTGACATGGATGGTTTTAGTTCCCCCGGCCAATTGTGCTGCGGTAAAGGTGAGACTGGAGGAAAAAGAAAGGTTGTCTCTGGAAATTTGAAAAAGAGCAGGCGCTGTGATGCTCAGGTCTGCACTGGCATTCATCACCTGGAAACGAATGGATTTGGAAACCGTTGGAGTACCCGATACACTGTTGTCAAACTGGCTCAGGGTTGGTGCTTCAAGAAAGACTTTTGCCACCGGTGCTGTTGTCCTGTTTTTGATTTGCACATCATCCAAGGAAACCCTTGCAGCACCGAGCGAAGTGGAGGATGTATACTTAAAAGCAATATAGGTTGATCCGGACTTGAAGGTTGCAAGGTTGATATCCTCTACCCTGGTCCATTTATCGCTGTTCGGCAAGGGTAACATTGCGTCAACAGGTGTCCAAGCTGCAGCACCGGCTGCAGGCCTGGATGATTGATTGCTGGCAACAAGCACCTGTAGCTGCGGGCCAGCATATTTTGTTCTTTCATAAAAAGACATCACAGGGAATTGAAAAAGACTAAGGTCAAGTGCAGGAGAAATCAACCAGTCTTCATTGTCTACCGCGCCCGTTCCTGAAACAAACCCATTGACCTGAACACCATTGGTATTGGCATTGCCAAAAATACTGCAGGCCCACGTGCTATCGCCTTTTACGCTGATTTGAGACCAACCTGAAGGGAGGCCGCCGGCACAATTGTTGAAATCAAAAGAAAATTCAGGGGCTGTGGAAGTGGTGAAACTCCATGTGGCATTGCCTGAAAATCCAGCAAATTTATTGCCTGCAACATCAGCAAAAGCAGTGTTGGCTACCTCAATATAATATTTGGTTGAAAGATTGAGACCTGTAACAGCAATACTGGCAGCAGCACCTGAAACAGCAACAGCTGTGGTAGAAACATCAAAGCTGCTCACAAGGCTGTTGTCGGTAAATTTTTTCAGCGTTATGATGCCCGTTCCTTTTGCAATGGGTTCAGAGAAATTGAGCACCAGGCTTGTGCTTGTATTGATGCCAGTGGCATTGTTCGCAGGGCTCAGGGAAGAGAGCGTTGGTGCTGTATTGTCTGCGCCGGCACTGATCGCTTCTATCGAAAAATCATCAATGCCAAGCCCGTCATCAGCACCCGTTGCATTGAAATCAGACCAACGGAGATAAAAAGTTGCCCCGTTTCCTATGTTGAGGCCTGTGATGGTAAAATTGATGGCTGTTGCATTGGCAGCAAGGGTGCCGTCAAGGGCACCTGCAGTTCCTGTTGTGATGGGACCTGTAAAGTCCAGCTGGTCGGCATTGATCCAGGTACCAGTAGCCAGACTGGTGGCATCTGTGCTGTACTGGAAGTCGAGCCTGTCTGCCCTGGCAGTGGCTCCAAGCCTCCATTGTTCGCCGACATAAGCAATCTTGAGAGAAGTGACGGCACCACCAGTGGTATTGGTGAAAGCGACGCCAATGGATGGTATCAAACTTCCTGACTGAACCGTTCCCAATGCCCTGTCATCAGCTGCATCAAGACCAAAGCTATACGTATCTCCAGAAGTGGAGGAACCCGTTCCTGCAGTATAGGTTGCATTGGCGTTCGTTCCGGTCTCCAGCAAAAGCCATCCAGTTGGAAGGGTTGATGCCGTTGCTGTTTTTGCCAGTGTATTGAAGTTTTGCGTGTATGGCGTTGCAGTGAGAGATACTTGCGCATGCAAGGCATTAACAAAAAAAATCACTGTTGCAAATAGGACAGAAAAGGAGGAAGGAAAAAAACGCATGGAAAGGGATTTCTGCGAATATAGAGGGATTTTGAAAACCCTCACCTATTCAACCATCAAGTCAGCATTAATTTTTCGAGCTCCGCCTTCAAATGCCTGGCCGGAACAACCCCTGACTGCCTCCACTTCACAAAACCATTTTGAAAGATGATAAGGGTTGGAACGCCTTGAACCTGATAGTGTTGTGCAATCGATGGGTTTTTGTCAACATCAATTTTAAGGATGGTTGCATGGGTGCCAACAGTGTCTTTGAGCTCTTTCAGGATGGGTGCCATCATTTTACAAGGCCCACACCATTCTGCAAAAAAATCAACCAAAACAGGTTTTGTACCCCCAATGATTTCACCAAAAGTTGAATTATTTGACATCTTGTTTTTGTTTTTTGAATGAACCGAAAAGAAGGCCGCCCATCAAGGCAAAATAAGCTGTGCTGTTGATGGGGCTGGAAGTAATCTTGCAGGTGCCTGTAAGGCATCCCACATATTTCCAATAAAGAAAACCTGAGATGGCGCCAACGATGATTCCAATGAGGTAAATAAAATTGGAATGAAGTAGCGATTTTGCTTTTGTCATACGGATATGATTTGATTCAAAATTATCAAGCAAAATCAAGACCAAACATGACTTTAGTCACAGACTGAAGAATAGCCTTTGATTTTATTCTTTGAACCAGATCAACGGATTTCTAATGGGAAGGTTTCTGATCACCTCCTCTTCGGTGGGGGCATGATCCAGTGATTTCCAGGTATTGAACAAATCTTGATCCTTCAGTGCAATAGCACCAAAAATCAAAAAAGGATGTGCCACCGGCCAATTGTCCCAGTACATTACATCCTGCTTGAAGGTCCATTTGTTCTTGTCAGCAACAAAAGGATACAAGAATGAAATCCCTTTTTGAATTGACCTGTTGTCTGCTAAAGAAAAATCCCAAACGTTATTTTGTTTGTCTGAAAGCATTTGACAGAGCGTTGCCATGGCATCAAGATTAAACAATGAATATCCATATGGTTTTGTTCTGGCCAGCTCCTTTGGAAAGCCGCCATCCACGGCCATCTGGCCTGGCAAATGCAAATTTTTGTAACGCTGTCTGCAAATATTCAACAAGGAATCATTTTGGGTAAACCTTGCAAACCCTGCCACCTGCATGGTCCAGCAAGTGCCATGGTTGTTCAATGCATTCATTTCATCTATACCATATTTGTGTTGCGTAACCCAGTTGAGGTATTTGTCAAACCATGCGCGAAACTGAATATATTCTGCAGGCTTGGCTGACTTACTTTTTTCAAGAACGATGAGGGCTTGTGACACTTCCATCATCTGGATCATGTCAATGATGCCAATGCCCCTACCAGTAAACCTTCCCTTGATGGCCTGTGCATAAAGCAGATGAGGATTCATCAATGTTGCTGTGTCAATGAACCAAGCCCTTGCATGCTTGAACGCCTGGGCTGCATACTGCTCATTTTTGCTTGTAAGATACGCGGATGCAAGTGCCCCCATGATTCGGCTAAAGCTTATCATGGCCTTTCTGTGATCGGTAAAGTTCTCCGGATTGGTCATGCCATCTTTCTGCAAATAAGGACTGTCAGCACTCACAGGATTGGGCCACCAATAATCCCCTTCAGAAAAAAAATCGTGTTTGCCCCCGCTGCTTCTATTGGATGTTGAAGCAGTGACGGTGATGGGTTGCTGTTTCATTGCCCAACCCGCATTTTTTTGAATATAGGGCAGCAAAACCTTTGCAGCACTGGAAGCGATGTTTAGGCCTAGATTCAAATCCTGTGCTTTAAAGTCCTTAGACAAAAAGACGAGGGTCAAAAACAAGAAAAAATGCTTCTTCGCCATTAACATCTTGAAACTGTATTGTTTCAGGAAAGTTAGTTCAATTTTAAGGCGATTCATCAGTCAACCGCTACAAAACTGAACATCCATTTTACAGGAGCATACCAGGCAGATTTGAATGAAGCAACCGGAGCTTTGATCAATATTGTATTCCAGCCCTTTTTCAGATGGATTTTTGTTGGCGCTCGGTATTCGTATCCTTCATCAACCAATGGGTCTTCGAGTGTTGTTGTTTTTCTGTTGCTATTTTTCCATACAGGTGGGTCAACCGAAACACCGTTTACCCATACCTTGGACCCCCGATCATCCCAACTGCCTATGGGAGGTGCTGGTGCTTGATGGCTCCTTGAGATGTTGTTGAATCCTATCCAGAAGTATTGCTCTGTTTCCTTATCGCTATAGATTTTTCTGTAGGCATACCAAGTGGAATTTTCTGCAGGCGATTGGAGATGGGATGCAATCAGGGGATGCCAAAAATGCCTCAGCCAGATGGTGCCTCCATAAACCTTGGCAGCCCTTTCAAGATTGGTGGTATCCCAATAGGATGGTTGCTCAGGGAGAAACTGGGTAGTTGCGATTCCTTTGTTGTCAAAGGGACCCATTAAATTCCACTCAATACCTGTCTGCTTTGTATAAGGAAAAGGCAAAGACTGAAAATGTATTTTTTTGTGCACCATCATCCGGCATTCAAACTCAGCAAATGCCTCGTATTTGTCCTGGCCAGGCTTGCCCATGTCTGAACTGAACTGGTGGTATCCGCCACCTTTCCAGCAACGTTCTGCAAATGCCAGCATCGCCGGATAAGTAGGACTCATCCGAAGGGCGTCCATTTCATTTTCCAACCGCCTGTCAGGCCAATTGCAAAGTATGCCCCCTAAATGAATGCTGTCGCCCTTGTCCACATCCAACATAGAATGATTGAATGTAGCCACCACGCCTTCGAGGGGGTCAAAATGATTGAGGTACAAATGCCTTGAGTCTAGATTGGGCTCCTTTGTCCAGGGCTTTTTGTTTCCGTTCCACAATTGATGGATGGTGCCGGCAGGCACGGTACCGCCTGGATCCCAGGCAATGAGTTTTTTGCCTTTGGCCAACATCAGGTCAGCGATATCTTTTAGAAAATTTTTATCCTTGTACACCACCTCATCTCCACCAAGATGAAAATAAGGAACATCCACTTCCGCCATGAATTCCTGCAATACCTGCTTAAGGATTGCCTTCCCTTCAGGGCTTTGCATGTCAAAACCGGTTGCGCGTTTGAAGGCAGCACTATGGCCGGGCATGTCAATCTCGGGAATGAATTCAATGTGTCGCGCGCGACAATACTCAACAAGTTCTCTAAGCTCCTGGTAAGTATAGAACTTGCCTTTGTTTCGGATCATAAAAGATGAATCAATGAGCTTGGGGAAAATTTTACTTTCAATGCGCCATGCGATGTCTTCTGTAAGGTGCATGTGGTAGGCATTCAACTTGTACATGGCCATGACATCGAGTTGCTGCTTGATGAGTGGGATTGACTGGTAATTCCTTCCCACATCAAACATATAACCCCGGATGCTGAATGCAGGTTCATCCATGATGGAGCAGATGGCTGTTTGTTTCTTTTGATTGGAGAGCTGCAGCAGGGTTTGTATTCCATTGAAAATACCGTGCGCATTGCTTGCACTGATCTTGATTTGCTTTTCTTCAACAGTTAGGGCATATGCTTCCTTTGCAGGTGTATTGTCCAGGATATGAAAAACAATTGCATTCCCTGGCTTGGCCATCTCTTTGACAACCTCAACTTTCACTCCAAGGTCGAGTAGTTTTTTTTGCAGAAAATTTGCCTCTCGTTCAAAATCCGGAACCGCATTGATGATGTACTTGCATTGGGAAAGATCAAAAAAACCTTTGCCCCAGCTAACCTGTTTTGGTGTGGGTATTAGTGCGGGCTTGTTGGCAGTGACACTGCCTTGTTGATCGACCTGTGCTGTTGAAAAAAAACAACAAAGCAATAGGCAAAAAAGCATCCTGTTTTTTATTTCCATTGTATGGGCTTGAACACAATTTCAGCATATCCATTTCGCTCGTAATAAATTCCAACCGTTTTTTTACCCATCACCACCAGGTCGCTATACGCAGCCCAATCGCGCTTCTTCTCATCAGCAGCCTTGTCAATGACAATGGACTTTGCCCAGGTTCTGCCTTCATCATAACTGATGCGAAGGGTAAGGTTGTCTCTCCTTTTTTCATCTGCAGCATTGCAGGATGCGATGATGGCTTTGCCTTTTTTAAATCCCAGGGTGATGATGGAGCCCTGGCATACAGGGTCTGGAAGTGCCGCATCAAAATAGGCAGTATCCCAGCTGGCACCACCATTGCTGGAATAAGCTAGAATCCTTTGCCTGATATCACCCCGTTGGTTGCGAACACTCATGATCATGCGTCCGTTGGACAACTCAGCCGCCATCGTTTCATTTGAACCTGGGATATCAACGTTGGTGGAAAGCTTAAAGGTTTTTCCATGGTCATCAGAATAAAATCCATGTGCATTGCAGTCTCTGTATTGTGGCTGCGGATCGCCGGCAGTATGGTTTGCGGCAACAAAAATCCTTCCCTTGTAAACTCCTTGTTGGAATTGAAATGCATGCCCAGGTGTGTTGGCATAGGTGCGCCAATCTTCCTTGAACTGATAAGCAGGATTGGCAGTTGGCTGAAAAGGCCTGTGGGCCTGTAATGTAATGTTTACGGCATCAGACCAAGTGTTGCCCTGGTCGGTGGATTTGATGTACCAGACTTCCCTCAATCCTTTTCCCTTCCGCACTTCACCCTCGTGGTTGTTGCCAGTATTGTAAAACAAATACACAACACCCTGAGGATGTTCAGGATCAAGCATGTCAACAACTGGAGCAGGATTCCCCGCCTGTAGCGAAGCATAGTTCACCAGTATCTTAATTGGCGACCAGGTTTTTCCCTTGTCTGTACTGCGTTTCATGACAATGTTGATGTCGCCAAAATCTCCGCTGTTGTTGACCCTTCCTTCGGCAAAGGCAAGCAGGTGCTTGTTCTTCAATGAAATAATGGCAGGAATGCGATAGCTTTTGTGGCCTTCTGTACCACTCGTAAAAACAGCTACCTCCTGGCCAAATGCCAGGTTGACCAAAAGCAGGAGAATGGGAAATAATTTCATGGTGATGGGTTTAATGTCCAAATTGTTTCAAGAGTTGCATGCAGAGCCATTCCTGTCTGGGCAGATGGAAAGGGCCTTTGAACAGATTGCCTTTGGCCGTCTGTGCGATGGATCCATCGCGGTGAAGATAGCCAAACCACTCACCGTGTTGCTTGTCGTTGAATACCATGTAGGCGTATTCATGAACAGTGCGGTGCATTTCTGCATATTTTTCATCCTTTGTCAACAAATAGGCCAACAAGGTTGCGATGATGGTTTCATTGTGGGGCCACCAGAATTTCATGTCTTGCCAATATTCCTGAACAGGCTTGTTGTAAACATCCCTGAAATAAAACAATCCACCGTGCTCATCGTCCCATCCCCGCTTCCACATGTAATCAATCATTCTGCATCCCAGTTCGATCAATCGTTTGTCATTGTTCCTGTGGAGGGCCTCTGCCAAAATAAACCATCCACCTTCTATGGCGTGACCAGGGTTCAGTGTCCTTCCATCAACATGATCGATGATGCTGCCGTCTGGGGCAACCTGCTCCATTACACATTTGATATCGTCTTTTACAAAATAGGTTTCTATTTCATTGATCCAGCCAGTAATCAAATCATCACAGCGTGGATCACCAATATTGTCCCTCAGCTGCTGGGCGGTGTTCATCATGATCATGGGAACGCCTATTCCTCTTGAAGGCCTTGTATTGGTATACTTTGGCTCAAGCATTCCGGGGATGGTTGCGTACTCAATGCATTTGCCAAAAATCCTTCTTGCATTGTTTGCCGCCTCTTCATCTCCACTTGCTCTGGCATATGCCGCGCAGGCAATCACATAAAAAGTTTCAGAGAAAAAATACCTTCTTTTCCTGATGGGCTGTCCTTCTCTTGTTACATGAAAAAACATCCTTCCATCAGTATCAAAACAATGTTTGTTCAGGAAATCATAGCCGAGCTTTGCGCCATCCAGCCATTCCTGTTTTTTTTCAACCGTATTGTACAAGGTGGAAAGTGTCCAGACTGCTCTTCCCTGGATCCATACGGCCTTGTCATCATCAATCAATGAACCATCGGCATCCCGCATGAAAAGGTATCCGCCGTGTTCATGATCAAATGAACGGGGAAACCAAAATGGGATGGTATCCTTCAACAACTGATCTGCATAGAATTGTTGCAGATCATTCAACTCTTCAACGGTGTACTGCATTTGTATTATAGGGTTTAAGAAATATCAATTGGATGATGAGCACGATCACAACCACAAAAGCCAGCATCGCAAAATCCTTTCCAAGGTTTCCTGCATCGGTTGATTTGCCCAGGTAATCGGTAATCAATGCACCTGCAAAAATTCCTGCGGTATTCAAAAATCCATATCCGGTTGCGCGTTGGTTGGGTTGCACAAACTGACAAAGGATGGGCATGTTGTTGGTATCAAACATGCCAAAACCAAAGCCAAACAAGAATGCTGATGCAATGATGTGAAAGACTGTTACGCCATATCCCATCAAGAACAAAGCGGGTATGGTCAGCGCAAGCCCAATGGCTCCGGTATAAATCCTTCCCCTGCTGTTGACCTGGAACCACCTGTCAGAAAGGATTCCACCCACAATGACTCCAAGCAGAGAAGACAATGAAATGGAGATGGTGGTCAATGGCCCGGCAACCGACATGTCAATGTTCAGGTTTTGGGCAATCAGGGTTGGGGCCCAGTTCTTGATGGCCCAACCTGGAAGACTGGGCACAGCAAAGTAGAGCACAATGATCCAAAAAGGAAAAGAACCCAGGAGGGAAGCCAATCCTGAAAAAAAGTTTTTTCCGGGTTGTTGACCAATGGATGCAGCGATGGTTTCCCTTTTTTTATCCTTCAGGAAAAGCACAAGTACCATGGCATAGAGCATCCCAATCAAACCAAACAAAATGAAAGTGTTCTGCCAGGAATAATATTTTGATACAGTGGAACCAAATCCGCCCAAGGCCTGTCCCATGTAAATTCCAGACATGTGGATGCCAACGGCTAGGGACCTTGTTTTGTCGCTGTGAAAATCTGCAATCAGTGATAAACCGGCAGGAATGTAGAGTGCTTCACTGAAGCCCATGACGGCACGCAACACATAAAGCTGGTTGAAGGTTTGGGCATAGCCCATAGAAAAAGTGACGGCAGACCAAACAAACAAACTTCCAATGATCAACCATTTTCTGCTGATGCGATCGGCGATGATGCCAGAGAAAGCACTCATGGCTCCATAGACCCAAAGGAATACAGCCATCAGCCTGCCGAAATTGGTAGCCTGCTTTAGTTCATCAATGTCCATCTGCATGGCTGGTCGCATGGTGGCAATCATCTGCCTGTCCATATAGTTCAGGAGTGCGACACCGAAAAGCAGGGCAACGAGGATCCAGGGGTAGTTTTTGGAATGGCTCATTTTTTGGATTTTAGTTCTGCAGCATAAATGTTCGGGGTTCTAACACCTGCACGGATTTCTCCACCGGGGATCATGACAAAACCATCCCAAACGAATGCATGGGTTGTTACCGGTGTTGGAAATGGCAAGTTACTTATAATGCTCCAACGATCATGTTCAATGTCATAGGCCAGTATTGCATTGCTGAATCCAGGATGGTTTGATTGCAGGGCAACCCTTTTTTTGTCGAGTGCTTCAATAACCAATGGATCTGTTTCCCTGCTTTTTTGCGCAAGCAATGCTTCAACTTGTGAAAAAACTTCACCCCTGTCTCCTCCCAAAATCAATATCCTGCCAGAAGGGTCCAAGACACCTGTTCCTGCAGACAACCCATAGGGCAGCGGTGTTTTCAATGACCACTTCAATGTGTTGGTGTCAAAAAAATAGTTGGTGGAATAGATATCACTCATTCCATTTTGTTGTTTGGCACGACCGCCCACTATGTAAATGCCTTTCTCAAGCTGACCGTTGACAAATGCCCCCACGCCATGGCTGACGGGCACTGGAATGGATGGCAATGGTGTCCATCCATTTGCCGTATTGTTCAAGTCCAGGAAAAACACCTTGTCAGATACTTGTGTACTGGTCTCTCCGCCAATCAGGTATACCAATGATTTATTTGACACTGCGATGGCATTGGTCAAAGGAAGGGGAAGGTCTGGCAAATTGATGAGCTGTATACCCTCCTTGCTGCCTACCTGCAACAGCATCACTTTGCTAAGAATACCTTTTTCGTTTTCGCCGCCAGCCATCAACAAACCCTGTTCTGTTGAGACAGTTGCTGCATAGCCAAGGTTCATAGGGATCTTCTGTGCAGCAGACAAAGTCAACTTACCTTCTGATGAT
>Ga0207909_1000216_pt1 | contig 22181 bp, 24 predicted proteins | sample LakMenEpi05May10_FD_150672 | JGI IMG/M metagenome (GOLD analysis project Ga0207909, IMG submission 150672) | Freshwater microbial communities from Lake Mendota, WI - 05MAY2010 deep hole epilimnion (SPAdes) | ecosystem: Environmental > Aquatic > Freshwater > Lake > Epilimnion/Euphotic zone ...
ACATTGGATACGGACAAATAACTATCCAAAGTTGTTGTGTTCTAGTATAATTTGTGCTACAATACACAAATGAAGTCAGATATTTACGGTCAACAAATCTTTACAGAAGCAGAACTATGTCTATTATATCTGCAAGACCCACTACGTACAATCAAATATGCTTTTGTAGAAAAAGATATTAATTTTGACGATATCCTACAATTAGAAAACACACCCGAACTTGTAAAATATGTTGATCCAAAAACTTCAGTAGAAGATTTTGACAATAACAATCAATCAAAATGGCATTTGCCTATTGAGTATTTGAATATGGATATAGCTCAATACGTATTGGACAAGTGCAATACTGAGACAGAATTGCAACGTGCGGGTGAAGAATTGATTAAGTTCCAAGAACGTGATATGTTTATACTATTAAAATACTTAAAGTATTTGGTTGATACAATGCGTAAAAACAATATAGTTTGGGGAGTAGGACGAGGTAGTAGTGTAGCGAGTTTTGTATTGTTTTTACTAGAAGTACACCGAATAAATAGTTTGTACTATGACTTATCTATAGATGAGTTTTTAAAATAAGGAAACAAAATGAAAAATTACAGATCCGCAATGGGAAAAACAATTGATATGGCCGCATTAGCCTCACGCAACGAGCATACAAGAGCCGTTGGTAATATGCGTGTAAATGCTAGGGGTGATACAATTGATGCAAATGGTCGCATCATCAAACCGGTTACTGATAAAGTAAACGAAGCATATGGCAAAACTGTTGGTAATAAATCAGCACAGGTTAAAAGAACAGTTACACCTAAACCACAAATCAAAGAAGAACTTACAATAGCAGAAATTGAATTAGAAGAAAGTTTTGAAGATGATATTGAGGTTGAACAAATTAAAGCAGAAGAAGTTAAAAAAGGAAAGAAATGAGTGAATATAGTAAACCGGCGTTTAGTCCCACTAAAGTAGATAAACTAACATTCTTTAAGGACCATATCATTGTAAGTGATATGAAGTTTGACGAACGCATTACGGCAGGCGGTATTATCTTAATGGATGATGACAAGAAAAGTTCTGGTATTCGACCACGTTGGGCAAAGATTTATGGTCTAGGTCCTGATGTAGTAGATCCTGACTTACAAATTGGTAAATTCATTCTCATTAGTCACGGGCGTTGGACACGGGGTATTACAGTAGAAACACCAGAGGGTAAACAGACGTTGCGTAAAGTCGATCCCGGTGATATACTATTGATATCGGATGAGCCGATGGAAGATGAAACAATTAGCGACAAGGTATACTAATGATAAACTGGTTTAGACAAAAATTACACAACTTTATATTCCCACAAGACAATGAAGTAGTTGAGGCACGAACTAGTGGTAGGAAACACAACTTGATTAGTCGAGGATCACAACTTGATAATAGAGGTATGAATTTTACAATTCATATGGCTAATGGTGGTTATGTACTAGAGTATTCATCCTACAATGAAAAAACTGATAGGCACGACAACACACTACACATTATCAACAGTGATACTGATTTGGGTCAAGGCATTGCACACGTTATCACCTTGGAAATGTTAAGAAAATGAAGATCGGAGTATTCGGTGATAGCTTCAGTGTTAGATCAAAGTTTGATATTACTGATAATTTTTGGGTAGATATAGTTCAGGAAAAACACCACTTAAAAAATTATAGTATGGAGGGAACTAATCTATATTGGAGTTACTCTATGTTACAAAATTATGCTTCAGAGTTTGATTTTTTGATACTAACAGTAACTGGACCCAATCGATTCTACGTTCCTCTAGCAAAAAGCATTAAAGTTAAAAATGCATTCAATATTCAAGCAGTTGAATTTTTATTAAAAACCCCATCAGAATTTGATGAGGATGATGTAAACATACTTAATGCATTAAAGCAGTATATGATTCACGCAATGGATTTCCAGCAATATGCATTATACCATTCATTGATGGTTGAGAAGATTAAAAGTCAATTTCCTAATATAATATTAATTCCAACTGTTACCCCATCAATAGATCCTATTAAATTATACACTCACGGATCTCATTTAAAATTAACTACCATGGACGATATCGCAATGATTGATTTTGAATATTGTAATATGACTTGGGAAGATGTTAGAGCAGATAAAAGAAATGCTCACTTATCTTCCGAAAACAATTTGATATTTGGCAGAGAAGTGTTAAAATATATAGACGGTGATAGGATTAAACCCTTTACAATAGATTTGAGTATGTATAAAAAACCACACATCTCTAAAGATGCTTATAAAGAAATGTATTTTAATACAAGGTATAATTAATGAAAAATAAACTTTGAATCAATGGATTGCACACGTTATCGCATAGGAGATGTTAGGAAAATGAAGATAGGTATATTTGGTGATAGCTTTGGCTTCAAGCCTAGCTTTGTTTTAAATGATATTTTTTGGGTAGATGTAATACAAGAAAAACATGAAATAAAAAATTACAGTAAATCCGGTACTAATCTATATTGGAGTTACTCTATGATAGAAAAGTATGCGTCAGATTTTGATTTTTTGATACTAATAGTAACTGGACCTTGTAGATATTATGTCCCTCAAGCAAATAGTCCTAAAGTTAAACACGCAGTCAATCTTAGATTTATTGAAGATTTACTGAAGAATTCACAAGAATTTGATGAGGATGATGTGAACATACTTAATGCATTAAAACAATATACTATATACTGTTTAGATTTTCCACAGTACGCATTATATCATACATTGTTAGTTGAAAAAATTAGAAATAAGTTTTCAAATATATTATTGATTCCATCATTTAAAGGTTGTATGGCTCCAGTAACATTTAGTGTTACCAGTGAAACTACTATAGGTGATATTGGAGAGATTGATTTAAAATATTGTGGTGAAACATGGGAATCTATAAGATTGGATAAAAGAAATGCTCATATGTCTTCCGAAAACAATATAATATTTGGCAGAGAAGTGTTAAAATATATTGAAGGTGATAGAAACGAACCCTTTGAAATAGATTTGAGTCTCTACAAGAAACCAACTATGTCTAAAAATGCTTTTAGGGAAATATATTTTGAACCATTTAGATTTGATAAGGTATAATTAATGAAAAATAAATTATGGGTAGAGAAGTATCGTCCGAATACAATAGCTGACTATGTGTTTGTTGATGAACGACAAAAGAAACAAGTACAGGGCTGGGTACGTGATGGTAGTATCCCACACTTATTACTATCAGGTGATCCGGGTACTGGCAAGACAACTCTTGCCAAAGTATTGATACACGAACTTGGTGTAGAAGAATATGATGTATTAGAAATCAATGCTAGTAGAGAAAACGGTGTTGATAATATGCGTGACAAGATTAATGGCTTTGTTCAAACAATGCCGTTCGGTAAGTTTAAAGTCGTTCTATTAGATGAGGCTGATTACTTAACACAAGCTTCACAAGCGGCATTGCGTAACGATATGGAAGCATATGCTGACACAGTTAGATATATTCTAACCTGTAACTATCAACATAAAATTATTCCAGCATTGAAATCTCGTTGCCACGAATTTCACATTGCAAAGACAGACCAAACTGAGTTCACTGCAAGAGCCGCTACAGTATTGGTTACTGAGAATGTTGAGTTTGATTTAGATGATTTAGATAGTTATATTCGTGCTACATACCCAGACTTGCGTAAATGTTTAAATCAACTACAGGTTAACAGTAGTAATGGAAAGTTGATGAAGCCGCAAGCACAGGGTAGTAGCGAACACGAATTGCTACTAGAAGCTACTCAACTGTTTAAAGCAGGTAAGATACTAGAAGCACGACAGCAACTAATGCAATACATCGCTATGTATCCTACACGTATTGAAGATTGTTATCGTTGGATGTATGAGAATTTAGATTTGTGGGGTAACTCACAAGAACGTAAAGATGCAAGTATCATTACTATTCGTAATGGTTTAGCAAATCTGCCACTGGTAGGTATTCCTGAAATCAGTTTGGCAGCAACATTAGTTGAATTAACCTCTTAAGGAAATATATGAGTTGGCAAGCAACATTACAAATTAATAATAACACGGATTACAATATTGATGTAGTTCATAATCAACCGGAGGGACTGTTAGTCACATTAAGTCCCGGTCAATCAGGATGGTCTTGGACTACAGACGATAATAATAACACAGTTGCATTAAGATTTTGGCAACAACCAAATAATTACTTTATGCAAGGATCAGTGAGTTATGGACCAGAAGCAGGTGTTTGGGTAGATAGAGGTTGGATGGATCCTAATGGTCAGTCAATCTCATTGCTCGCAAATTGCAACGGTACTGTATTCGTGCAGATGGCAAACGGCGGCAAAGAAGTTTTAGCTTGGAATCAGTTTGAGCAGGGCGGAACTATTAACTTAACTTTTAACAAACAATAATATGCGATATTTACTAATTACATTTATGAGAAAGCCCGGTGGGCAGATTGATGAATCAGTTGCAGTAAGCAAAAAAGTTAAACCAGCAGATTTACAAACCTGCAATGTTATCATTGACTATGCAAAGAAAAAAGTAGACAAGTGTGTAATTGAAGGTAAAGTAGTTGATACTGATTTCGATAAGATGAACACATACTATAAGAAAGTATATACCAATCTTATTGAACAATTAGAAAAAGAAGCGGCTATTACTGCAAATTCACAAAACTAAAAACGGGGCAGTGCCCCGTTTTTTTATGCGTACATCTTGAGGATGTGTTCGATAATTTTGTGACGTTGTATGTCACGCATATCAAACTTGCAAGACGCTAAACCTGGAATCACCCCCTTTCCACTCTCTAGCTTTGTTAAAAGGTCTAGGAGGCCATTCTCAGGCGTGCGTCTATCTGTCTGTTCTACATCACCAGTGATGACAATCTTACTACCGATCCCGATACGTGTCATAATCATTTTTAACTGGCTTGGGGTTGCATTTTGAGCTTCATCAAGTACGATCCAACTATTTTTAAAGTTGCGACCTCTACAGAACGCTAGTGGAGCTATCTCTACTATTTGTTCTTCTAGCATATCGGCAATTTCTTTAGTTGAATAATACTCACGTAATACATCTAATAAAGGTCTTGTCCAAGGTTCCATCTTTTGATTGATATCTCCTGGTAAGAACCCGTGTTTTTCATCATCAACTCCTACTGCGGGCCTAGATAGAATTATTCTATCACAGTCTCCGTTTCGCATTGCTTTGATAGCGGCTTGCATAGCAAGATACGTTTTCCCTGTCCCTGCAGGTCCCGAAACCACGACTATATCTGTCTTGTCATCAAGTAGTGCTAATATGTATTTTTCTTGATTAATGGATTTTGGGATGAGTTCTACGGATTTACGTACTCTTGGTTTTTGCGTTGCTTGTGCTTGTGAAAAGTCAATTGTTTTTGATTCTTTCGTATAAAATGTATTTCCTTCTTTTTTGCTGTGTGAGAATCGTGTGTCCTGTGTTCTTAATGCGCTAGTTTTTCTTTTGCTCAAGTTGTTCTCCTTTGTAGAGCGTGAGTACTCATAATACTCAATATTATTTAAGGTCAATATATGTCAACATAGTAGCATACTTTTAGCACACATATAAATGATAAATATTAGGCTAATCCAGACTTTATTCAAATCTATATATAAAATCACATAAAGATAAATACATATATGAGTACTTTACCTGTCGCCGATGATTTTTTTGATGATGTTGATTATGTCAGCATTATTAGCACCATTAAAGGGATATACACCAGTGATGGTTCTATGTCTGTTTTATTAGATTTTGAACGAGTTTTAGACGAAGCTGATATGTATGCTTTTAGAAACTGGCAACTTGGAGAACTAGTCCAAGGTCCTGTAGTTAAACGATACAGCGTGTCCTGTATGTTTATGTGGCCATATAAACTAATGCCTGACCCAAGTGGTGCTAAAAGACTAGTTAAGTTAGGCTGTAAAATACAGTGGAAAAAGACTAAGATTGATGTTCCGGTAGAAGTAGATGACTATGATGATTATGTTCCGGGAACACGTTATCCAAAGATGCATAAAAAATCAGTATGGTTAGTTAATATTGAAATGCCTAAAGAAATTATGGATGATATCCGTGAAGGTAGTATTGATTTAGCTGGACAGAACATTGACCTAAATGAACTTGATGATTCATATGCAGATGACTTAGAATCAGAGGATAGCGATGGTAGTGAAGATGGTGGATTAAACCAACAACAAGAACCGGGTATGACAGGTAATATGCCATTAGATGCTAATGCACCTCCCCCAATGGGAGCAATGTAATATGAGTAAAGTTATAATCAATGAAGGTTTAGACTATCACGATTTAGAAGGTCAACTATTACCCCAAGTAACAGTAGATGAGTATGCCGCACATATGGGCAAGGATAGTGAAATTGTAACACTAGCATTTACTATTAAAAACAAACAGGCCGGTGATGATTTATGTGATTGGTTTGAGCGTGGATATGATTTTGTATTAGACTCACAGGTTAGTGAGGGTGAAATAAGTCCCGGTAGATATCTAGTGTTTGTAGAAATGAATCGTAGAAGTAGTGTTCCATCACGTATCATTGAATTATTAAAAGATTTAAAAACACTGACTGATATGAAACTAACTGATTGGACTATTATGGTTGACGGTGAAGAATATGAACCAACTGAAGAAGTGTTGAAACAAGTTATTGCAATGTCTCCTCACGACTATCGTGTTGAAGAAGAAAAAGAAGAAGATTTAAATGAAATGCGTCATAGAGCAGGACTAGATGTTAAACCTGTCCACGCAGATAAACAGGATGCTGAACTTAGAGCATTTAAGTCAATAGCAGGATTATAAGTATGCCAACTATATTACCTAAAAAAGCAGGATATGAAGTCCCCACAGCATTAGATGACGACCACTATGATGCATTAGCGTCTGACCCGTCAATACAGCAATTTCCTCAAGGCACTAGTTATGGTACAAACACATCATTTGGCGGGAGTTCAGCATTTGGCTCACCATCGTCAGGAGGATTCGGTGGCGGTTCGTTTGGTTCATCAGGATCGTTCTCAAATCCAGGCTTCAACCAACAATCAACCCCAAGCTTTGGAAGCACACAGAACATTAATCAATCAAACAGCAATCAACCTGTACTCACAGGAGCCGCACCAACAAATGCTGCCAGTGGAGCAGATGTATTAGTAGCTAATGATAACACAGATTGGATTAACAAAAAATGGCGTCCAGTTATGGGTTGGATCTATATGTTAACCTGTACAATGGACTTTGTTATATTCCCAATACTATGGTCACTATTACAAGCAATGAGTAAAGGTTCAGTAACAATGCAATGGCAACCATTGACGTTACAAGGTGCTGGTCTTTACCACATCGCTATGGGTGCTGTTCTTGGTATCGCCGCATATGGTCGTACTAAAGAAAAGATTGAGGGTAAATCTTAATTTGACTATTAACACATAAAGTGTTATACTATTCAGATGGATCATTATCAAACGTTAGGCGTAGCTAAAAATGCTACCCCTGACGACATAAAAAAATCATATCGTAAGCTAGCAAGTAAACATCATCCTGATAAGGGAGGAGATACTGCTACGTTTCAAAAGATTGAAGAAGCATATCGCATTCTTTCAGACCCACAACAACGTCAACAATATGACAATCCTATGCCACAAGGTAATCCTTTTGCAGGATTTCAAGGTGGGGGATTTAACTTTAACGGTGATCTAAACGATTTGTTTGGACAAATGTTTCAACAACATAATCGTAGACACCCAAATACACCACACACATTTAGAACAAATATTAGTGTTACACTTGAGCAAGCATATCACGGAGACACACAAAATTTAAAATTACAAACCCCTAACGGTAACCACGCTATTAATATACAAATACCCAAAGGTGTTACACACGGGGCACAAATGCGTTACGAAAACGTTATCCCGCAGGCTATATTACTTGTTGAATTTCACGTTCAAAATCATTTAAAATATGAAAGAAGAAATAATGATTTATACTGTAATCATACTGTATCTGTATTAGATTTGATAGTTGGTACTGAATTTGAATTTAATACAATTGCAGGAAAAACATTACTAGTAAAAATACCACCAAGAACTCAACCGCATATGCATTTAAAAATAGCAGGAGAAGGTATGCCCATTGTCAATAGCAATTTATTTGGTGACCAAATAATATTGATTAAACCAGTATTACCTGATATAATTGATTCAGAAATAACTGATAGCATTATGCGTTCTAAATCTAAGTAAATAAATTAAAAGGAAAAATAAAACTTTGACTAATTCACCCGAAATCGAAAACATTATCGAACAAGCTATTGCTTTTGCAAAAGAGCGTAAACACCAATATTGTACAGTTGAGCATTTGCTATTAGCACTCATTACACATACACCGTTTAAAAAGTGTTTAGATACTTTTGGTGCTGATACTGATTTAATGGCTCAGGAAGTAGGTAGTTACCTAGACGGATTACACGCAATTGAATTAAAACATATATCAGCAGACGAAATTCAACCACGTAAAACAAACAGTTTAGAACGTGTGATGAATCGTAGTGTAACACAGGTATTGTTTACTGGTCGTAGACAAGTTACTACGATTGATTTGTATCTAAGTATGGCAAGTGAGGGTAATAGTCACGCACATTACTTCTTACTGAAATACGGTGTTAATAAACAAGAGTTTGTAACTCATTGGCAGAAAACATACAAGGGTGCTGAGTTCACTACTAAACTAAGTGATGGACAAGCGGATGAAATTTTAGAAGAATACACTATCAATCTAAGTGAGTTGGCTAGACAAGGTAAATTAGAACCAATGATTGGTCGAACAAAAGAACTTGATGAGATTGTTAATGTTCTTGCTAAACGATTTAAGTCAAATGTATTGATGGTGGGTGACCCGGGAGTTGGTAAGACTGCTATCGCAGAAGGTCTTGCACAAACAATCGCATTAGGTGATTGCCCTGAGTTCATTCTTAACCACGATGTATATTCACTTGAAGTAGGCTCATTACTTGCTGGTAGCAAATATCGTGGTGACTTTGAAGAAAAAGTTAAGCACGTGTTAGAAGCATTGAACACTAAGAAAAAAGCTATCCTGTTCATTGATGAAGCACATACTATGAAGGGCAGTGGCGGTGGCTCTGGTGGTGGAAGTGTTGACTTTGCGAATATGATTAAGCCTGCAATTACTAAAGGTACATTAAAAGTTATTGCGTCAACTACTTGGGAAGAGTACTACGAAAGTTTTGAGAAGGACCGTGCATTGATGCGTAGGTTCTATCGTGTAAGTATTGACGAGCCAAATAAAGAAAGTACAATTAGTATCCTCACTGGATTGAGTGAAAGATTGAATGACTTCCATGGTGTTGAAATTATGCCTGAAGCAGTAATTGCGGCAGTTGAGAGTGCAGAACGATATATTCACGACCGCAAGAATCCTGATAAGAGTATTGACTTGCTTGATGCGGCTTGTGCTAGACAAAAAGTTGATGGTAACAGGGGAATTCAAATCACCAAAGATATGATTTTCCAACAGGTTGAACGCTTTACTGGTGTACCTGCTGATAAACTTAACGGTGATAATATGGATCGTATTCAAACACTTGAAGTCAATGTCAAGGGTAAACTATATGGTCAAGATGAAACAGTTGATAAGGTACTTGAACGAGTGTATGTTAGTTTTGCAGGTATCGGTAGTGAAACTAAACCTACAGCAAGCTTCTTGTTCTTAGGCCCAACAGGTACAGGTAAAACAGAGTTAGCTAAGTTGTTAAGTAAAAACTTAGAGATGCCATTACTCAAATATGATATGAGTGAATACGGTGAACGTCATTCAGTATCAAGCTTGATTGGACCTCCTCCTGGCTACGTTGGATTCGGTGACAGTCAAGTATCAGGTGGACGACTAATCAATGATTTAAGTAAGAACCCACACAGTATCTTATTGTTTGACGAAGTAGAGAAAGCTCACCCTGATATCTTTAACATCTTCTTACAGATGCTAGATGAAGGTCGTGTTACTGGATCTAATGGTAAAGAAGTTAACTGTAAGAATACTATCATCATTATGACAAGTAACTTAGGTAGTAGTGATAGTGAACGAAACAATATTGGATTTGGTAGTCAAGAAAAATCAGGTGAGGATGACAAAGCATTGAAAGAATTCTTCAAGCCAGAATTTAGAAATCGTTTAGATTTAATCTGTAAGTTTAACAAACTTGATATGCTTGCAATTAAGAAGATTGTTGTTAAGTTTGCAGAACAATTGAAAGATTCATTGTTAGATAAGCACAATATTACATTGAACTTAAGTGAACCAGTTGTTGAGTATTTGGCTGAACAGGGATACGATAAGAAGATGGGTGCAAGACCATTAGCACGTAAGATTGACGAGTTGATTCGTGTACCATTAAGTAAGAAGATTCTTTTTGAACGTATTAAGAACAGTGTTATTACTGCGATTATCAATGATGAAGGAACGATTGAATATAATGTAACGCAAAAAGCAATAGCAAGAGTAGGCGAAGATGGGATTATTGAAATTAGTTAAAGATGTACCCGGTATTGATTTTTATGAATATCGGGATAGTGACTACTATAACAAATACGAATATAGAGCAAGATTTCAACTTGTAGGTGTTCGTTATACTTGGTATATAAAACATAATATTCAGGAGTTAGTGGATAGACTGGATGCTCCCGCAGTAGGCTTAAGTTATAATCGTATTGCATATGAACGTGATGAAGTAAGAGAAAATCTTACCAAACTAGAAAAGTTTATTCATTGGAGAAATGAAGTCAAAAAGACTAAAATATCCTCTATCCGAGTTGAACATAATACTGTTGCTATTTTTAGCAATGACTTAGCGGCATTAAAAGAAGTTGAAAGTGCCATACCCGATATTGTTGTAGATTACACGCAGGTTCAAAAGTCTAATTTTATAGGGATTAAACATTTTGTTCGTAAACCTAAACATAAATTTAGAGTTTATCTAAAATCTAGGCGTGTTGAAGGTACTTTTGCAGAAGACCTACACAATATGTTTAAGAAAAACAAGTCACTACATCCTAGCCCTGCACTCAAACATTGGGCTAAAGGTAGTGCAGGTCAACAAAACAGCTGGAGATATCGGTATAGTAATGCTAGCCACTTTATTGATTATGATGATGAAAGCACTATCAGTTATCTAGCATTGATATATGGAGATATGCTTGGAAAACGCTATAAATTAGAAAAACGCCCTGATCCTATCTAAAAAGATAAATACTCTAATAAAATGGAGTATTTACCATGGCAAAGATTGTAACAGAATCAATCGTAATCACTTTTAGTAAGATAGTAAAAGACAATGATTCAGGTACTAGTATAACTAGCCCTGATATCCAAGCGGCTTTAGAACAAGTTGCCCAAGAATTAATTGGCGATAGTGTAGTAGTTGAGGTTGTAAAAGCATAATGAGCCAAACGACCACACTTATATTATTACCGCAAACTACTTGGAGCTCACAGGTTGCTAACGGTAATTCCTATACGGTTACCGGTAATAGCCAACCGGCTGCATCATATGTTATAACCCCTAGAGCACTACAAACGGTTAATATTAACTTATCAGACGTAAATGGTAATATAATTATTCAAGCTACGTTGGCAACCAGTCCGCTTGAAACTGATTGGTTTAAAGTATATGAGTTAGTAGCTGATAGTAACGCTAATGCAAATTCAAGTATGTATACCAACATTGAAGGTAGCTATGTCTATATGAGAGCAAAGGTTGAAGATTTTTCTCAGGGTGTAGTTAATTTTGTAAAGTTAAGTTATTAATATGAGACAGATTGTCATTATGCCGGGAGGCTTTCATCCGTTTCACGCAGGACACGCCGCACTATATAAAAGTGCTGTAAAAGCTTTTAACAATGCTGATACATATGTAGCCGCTACTAATGACACAAAAACAAGACCATTCCCCTTTGCTATCAAAGAAAAACTAGCAAAGCTTGCAGGTGTAGCCGATGAACACTTTGTGCAAGTTAAGAGTCCCTTTCAAGCAAAAGAAATTACGCAACACTATAACCCAGATGAAGATGTATTAATATTTGTTCGTAGCGAAAAAGATAAAACAGAACAACCTAAGCCAGGTGGCACAAAGAAAGATGGTAGTCCAGCTTATTTTCAACCATGGACTGGTAAGAACTTACAGCCATTTAGCAAACACGCATATATTGCATATCTACCAACAGTAGAGTTTGGTCCTGGCATAACAAGTGCCACAGAGATACGCAATGCTTGGCCTAAGTTAGATGACCGTCGTAAGACAGCAATGGTTATGAGTTTGTATCCTGTAACACAAAAGAATCCTAAACTTGCCGCTAACGTTGTTAAGATGTTAGATATGGGTATGGGTGAACAAGAGAATGTAGAAGAGGCCAAAAAGAAGAAAAAGAAAAAGAAAAAATCCTCAAGAGCTGTGGGGGGTTATTTCTTCCCGGGATACGGATACTATGGTGGCTACAGCGGTGACTCAGGTGAAGGCGGTGATGGTGGCGGAGGAGAAAGCATCGATCATAATATGACTGAAGGTCCCTTTGTTCAACGTATTATGCATCCTAAGAAAGTTAGTATCTATTTAAAATTAGGTAAAGGTTCCAAGTTAGTTGCCACTGATATACCTTATGAAATATTAGACGGTTATGTAAAGAAAGTTATTCAAAAATATCCACAGTTTAAACCTAGTGATTTTTCATTCAAATCATCTGACAAAGTAACTGAAAATTTAGGCATACCTTATCCTTCTACATATGAGCAAGAGAACAACAAATTCAAACGTAGAGGTCCAATGCGTATAACTGCTATGACTGAGTTTGCACCTCCTGGTAGCAATGATAGAGAACCAGATGAAGAAGAAATACTACGTCAATTAGCCTCTCAGTGGTGGAATGGTTCAGCGCAACAAATGAAGAAAGCCCAACAAACATTACAAGCAATGGGCTGGGAGATAGGTCAAGATGAATCAGGTGATGACGATGCCGGTGTATTTGTTATTAGAATTGGTGATGAGCACGGTGATAGCTATATAGCTTTCCCACACAGTGAATTAGGTCTAAACGAGGATTACCTAAACGAGATATAAAAATATTTCGACCCCTCTTAACTAGTGTAAATATTTACATCATTTAAGAGGACCAAATGGCAACAAAGAAAACAACTCCAAAAGCACCAGCAAAAGCACCAGCAAAAGCTGTAAAAACTGTAAAACAATCTACGGAACCAAAAACAGTTCCAGTAGAAAAAGTGCAAGAAATTGCTGACCAAGCCGCTCAAGCATCCGCAGCCGCGACTCCAACTGAAGCCCCGGCTCCAGGACAAGTACAAGTTAACGTAGATTTCTTACGTACAACTAAGGTACATATCGCTATGCCATGTTATGGTGGTATGTTGACCGAATCAACATTTATGTCATTTATCAAGTGGGCTAACACTGCCCGTCAACTTGGTATTGATTGGACATTAGAAACAATGGTTAATGAATCACTCATTAGCCGAGCACGAAATACATTGACTGCTAAGTTTCTAGATATGCCTGACGCAACACACTTATTCTTTGTTGACGCTGACATTGGTTGGGAGCCATGGCATCTATTAGTTCTATTGAACCGTGACGTAGATGTTTGTGCAGGATTATATCCAATGAAGACTATGCCAATCAAGTGGGTAGTTAACGGATTTGAAGGTGCTGAAGAAGGACCAGATGGGTTCCAGGAAGTATCCAAAGCAGGTACAGGTTTCTTATTGATGAAGAAACACGTATTTGACAAACTCAAATCACATCCAGCTGTCAAGCAGTATAAGAACGACATTGGTTTAGATCCAAAGTATGACCAACACTTAAAGACTTACTTTGACACAGCCGTTCGTCAGAATCGTTACTACAGTGAAGACTGGACATTCTGTGAAAACTGGCGTGATCTAGGTGGTAAGATTTGGGTTGACAAGCGTATTCTATTGCGTCATAGTGGTAGTTATGTATTCTGTATGGAAAATCAACAACACTTGATGAGCACAATAGGACCTATGTTTGTAGCAGAAGAACAAGCAAAGGCAGCGGCAGCACAACAGGTTGCGACACAAGTTGTCCCGGATAGTAACGGTAACGTTACATTAAAAATCTCTTAAACGAGTTGCCCCGAAAGGGGCTTTTTTAATATACTAAATATAGTATGAATGAAAATTTAAAAAATTACGTGTGTTACCATCCATTTACATATGTAGATGTACACTTTAACGCACAGTGGCTTTGTTGTGCTGATTGGGCTCCTGTAAACATTAGAGGACATTATAATCACCCTGACGAAACAGAAAAAAGTATATTAACAAATTGGCATTCTGATTTAGCAAACGATGTTAGAAAAGCTGTATCTGATGGTTCTTATAGTAAATGCAATCATAATGTTTGTCCATCATTGAATGAATTAAAAAACACAACGCATAATTATACTGATGAAACTATTCAGTTACATGGTATGACTTTTGTAAGAAAAGATAAAATTAAAGATTATTTTGGTATAGAAGATGAAAACGATGTAAACAATTTTAAAAGACCACCAAAAAGTTTAATGATGGGTTTTGATACAAGTTGTAATCTAAAATGTCCATCTTGTAGAACTAATGTAATACCAAATCCTGAAAAAGACTCAGACGAATACAATATATTGCAAAATATAATGTCTGATATAGAAACTAATCTTGGTTCTGGTTTAGAAAAAATGTTAATTACTGGCTCAGGTGATCCAGTGTATTCTAAGATTTACAGAGATTTTTTAATTAATTTTGATAAAGCTAAATATCCAAAATTGCATTCTATTCATTTAATAACAAATGGAGTGTTACTTGATGAAAAAATGTGGAATAGTTTTAAAGCTAAATCCTTGATACGTGTGTTGGAAATAAGTTTAGATGCCGGTAATAAAGAAACATATGAAAACACTGTTAGATTGAATGGAGATTGGGACAAGCTATTAAGTAATATTGAATATCTACTTAAACAAAAAGACGTTGAACATTTTTATTTTTCAATGGTTGTAAGTGAGTATAACTACAAAGAAATGGAGCAGATGTATAATTTAATTATGGATATGGTAAAAAATGTAGGTATGGATAAATATCAAAAAGTGAATCTTATGTATAGACAAATATTATTCACTAACGCCAAATATACCATACAGGATATCAATAATATTTCAGTTTTTGATAAATCCCATACTAAATTTGAAGATTTCAAAAACGAATTAATGAAAGTACATAGTAAACCCAATGTAACACATAATTTTAGTCACTTATTAAGTGAGTAATATAGTATGAATGAAAATACAAAAAAAATTATATCTACTGTAAATCTCAAAAATTATATATGCAAAAGGCCTTTTGAGAATTTAGACATTCAGGAAGATAGCCAATGGTTGTGTTGCCCAAGTTGGGCACCTGTAAATATTAGAGGTCATAGAGAACCTCTTTCAATGAATGAAGATCCGTTACAGAATTGGAATTCTGAATTAGCTACTGAACTTAGAAAATCTGTACTAGACGGGTCATATAGTATGTGTAGTCATACAATCTGCCCATCATTAAATCTGTTAAAAAATTCTGAACAGATTCATAAGACCCGCACCATACCCGGACCGGGTGTAAATTTTATGAGTCGAGAATATTTTAAATATACCTTTGGAATTAATAAGGTAGATGAGTTAGCAAAGTTTGACAAACTCCCCTCACGATTAACACTAAGTTTTGATCAAAGTTGTAACTTAAAATGCCCTTCGTGTAGAAATAGTATTGTACCCAATGATGATGTAGATTCAGAACAATATAAGATTAAGAAGAATATGTTGGATATGATTGAAAAAGAGTTCGGGAAATCATCTAAATCAATAATGCTTTCAGCATCAGGTGATCCAGTATATTCTAAATTGTACAGAGAATACCTAATCAATTTTGATGTAACAAAATATCCAAATTTAGACTTCATTCATTTAATAACAAACGGTGTATTATTAGATGCAAAAATGTGGAATAGCTTTAAAGCTAAACCATATATCAAAACACTTGATATCAGTATTGACGCTGGAAACAAAGAAACATATGAAAATATTGTTAGATTAAACGGGGATTGGGATAAACTAATGGATAATATTAAGTTTTTATGCCAACAAGATGAAATAGACACATTGATGTTTTCTATGGTAGTCTGCAAATATAACTACAAAGAGATGTTGCAAATGTACGAAGTTATTATGGATATTTTAAAGGATGTAACGGGTAAAACTATCAAGTTTGTTTACACACAATTGTTGCCCAATAGTCACGGAGCATACACTTTTGCCGAGTACAATAACATAACTATATTCAATGAGTCAAATAGTGAGTTTGCAAACTTCAAAAATGAATTACTGAAAATACACGGCAAGCCCCACGTAAATCATAATTTTCATCACCTAATCGCTACGTAATAGCTAAATACAAGATGGATTTAAAAGAACTCGACTCGTTTAAAATGTCGGATGCAGTAGCATTTCACGACCAACTTAACCCCAAATTGTTTTACGGACAACACCTACGTCCCGACGTCGATGAGCAATTACAGGTTATAGCACGTGATTTCATATCTGAATTAGGAATACAAGATTTAGACGTTAAAGATGTTACTATTTCAGGATCTAATGCAGCCTATAGTTATACACCACATAGCGATTTAGACTTACATATATTAGTAGATTTAAGTCAATATTCCGATGATGAAGTTTACCAAGAATTATTTCACGCTAAAAAGAATTTGTACAACGATTCACACGATATCACTATCAATGGAATTCCAGTAGAATTATACATACAGGATGCAAGTGAACCTGTAGTTAGCTTAGGTGAGTACAGTATATTACAAGATAAATGGCTTAGACTTCCGTCTAAGCGTAGAAGTAACTTAGACCAAACTGCTACTAAACAGAAATATGAAAAACTATTTAAGGTGGCGGAATACGCATTACATACAAAAGACTTAGATAAGTTAAAAAAAGTATTAGAAACTATCAAACGTTATCGTCAAGCTGGATTAGATTTGGGCGGGGAGTTTGGCCCTGAGAATTTAGCATATAAAGTATTACGTAGTCAGGGTGTCATTACTAAGTTATACGATTTACGTGATAAACTTCATAGTCAACGATTAAGCATTGAAGGTATGTATTCAGTAGAAGAAGCTGATGAAAAGATGTATAAACATACTCCCACTGTTGAACAATTGGTTATAAAATATAAAGTTCCAAAACGTGATATATTGATTCAGTTAGAAAAAGGTATCAAAGTTGAATTAGAGCATACAACCGAACGTAGTATTGCACGTGAGATTGCATTAGACCATATCGGTGAAGATCCTCATTATTACAACAAGTTAGCTAAAGTTGGATTGGAAGAAAGTTTTGATAAACCATATAAACTACTTAGATGGGAAAAGGGTGACTACGGTGATGTAGACGCAATAGCACGATTAGATGACGGAACTTTTCTAAGTATTATGTTTAACAAGGGATTTAGCAAAGATTCAAAAGAGGAAGCATGGAGTGTTGAGTTTTGGAGAAACAATAGCCAAGAAGTCACAGGTGAAGGTGATCAACAACGTGTATTTGCCACTGTGTTAAGTGCTATACAAACATTTATTGAAAAGTATACGCCCAATAAAATAATCTTTGCGGCAAATAAAGTAGATGACACTGGACACGACACACAAAGCAGAGCTAATCTATATGACAAATTAGTTCAGCGTTATGCCAAGTCTTGGGGCTTTAAATCATTTAGAGCAGATAATGGCAATAAAGTTATCTACGAATTGAGTAGGATAAAGAAAGATGTAGAAGAAGCACGTAGAAACCCAGAACAGAATAGAAAAGCTGGTTCTGGAAAATATGACCTTATTAATTACGCCGAAGATAATATCAATGATAAAGATAACTGGGCTGTTAGTATGACTATGGAGCCCAAGTTAGGCATTAACCCACGTGCGGCTGTTAGCGAAGACACACCTAAAGGTATTTACTTTTATCCATTACGATATTTTATGAAAATGGCTGACCGTGACGAATCACTGCCATGGGGAGATAACTTCCCCTATCTACAGTTGTTTCAATATGACCGCTCTGGTGAAATGACTCAACAAACTAAAGTTGACCCTGCTAAACTAAAACAAGCATTACTTCAATATTGCCCGGAAGAAGTAATACAACAAGCAAGTGAAGAAGATGAATACGATGATACACCATATTGGTTTATCTATGACTGCTTAAGTAGACTAGGACAAAATGATGAAACTAACGTTGTTCGTTGGAATAAAGTATTGCGTGATTTAGGCTTTACAAGTGTATATGACGATGGTGGTGGTTGGATTGCTTACAATGAACCGACACAGGGTGTTGTACTAGATCCTAGAATTATTAAACAACATAAGATGTTTGACAATCGTAATCCAACAATGCAACATAGACGATACGACATACAAGGATTAGCTGATGCTATTGGATGGTCTAGTTATTTCCAACGTGAAAGTCAATTACAACGAGTATACAATCACCCCGACGAGAAAAAAGTAAGGTTGGATGTTGCCAAGAGTATGCTTAGACCATTCTTAGGTAAAACCAGTGAAGAAGCAAAAGAAATGGGATATGACCAAGCATTAAAAGCTGCCGCAGATAAAGTCATTGAGATATTAAAACAGCCAATTAATGAAGCGTCTGGATATATTCCAAGTGAAAAACAAAAAAACGATCCACGATTTAAGACAGCACTAACAGTAGATGTTAATCCTTACAGTATCAAAAAGAATGCAAAAGCATTTGGTTGGTTAACTAGCAGAGCCGGCATTCCACCAACAGCAAAGCCATCAGGCAAAATCTAATAAGTTTCCATAATATGGTATTTTGATAAATACTATATCAAACGGGATTCCATATGAAAATCAGTCAAATTATCCAAGAAACAAGCACAACAGCAGGGTCAGTTGCACCCGTAGAACACGGTTTTGTTAAAATGCAAACACGTAATCCTAGCGTCTACGGGAATACTAAAGCAGGCAATCTACTTAAGGGCAAGAAAACTAGTAAGCCATTCGCTAATAGCTTAAACGAAGCCGCAATGAAGGATTTAGCGTATGACTTACAGACTATGAAGCCAGCCGAATTTCAAAAGAAATACGGTAAAACTAGAGAAGAAATGAAAGCTTCAATGAGCAAACAGCCTCAACAAAGACCTGCGCCACCAGTCAACGAAACTGATTTAAGCGAACAAGACTTAATCGTTGTGCCAGGACAGGGTCGTAGTGTAAAGACAGGTTTTGTACCGCACGACAAAGATAGAACAGACCACGAAGTAGAAATGGCTGTTAGTGATTTATTCAGTGCAGGTAAGAACGCTGAGAAAATCTATAACATTGTAAGAAGTGTTAGTGAAGAAGAAGGCTTAGAAGGCTGGGTACAAGAAAAGATTATTAAAGCTAATGATTATCTAAACACAGTTCGTGAATACTTAGAAGGTAAACAACTACGAAGTGTTACAGAAAACAATCAAAGAGGTGATTCACTTGTTACTGACGCATTAAAACTAATGCGTAGTGCAGAAATAAGTGATGCTGTAAAGGCACTAAAGACTGTATTAGGAGATAGAGAATACAATAGCCGTCGTGGTTTTTATAATTTCTATATTAAACAAATGATTGATGCATATGGTCAGCAAGGTGTGGCGGAGGGTGAAGAAAACAAATATGGTAGCCAAGAAAACTGGGATAGCTTGAGAAAAGATATAAAAAGTCAATACCCATACAAAAAAGGAACAACTGTAACTGTTCCACACAAAGGAAAGCTGGTTAACGGTAAAATAGTTCGCTATGAGGCCGGCGGCGGTGGCTACTCTCCCGCATATGTTGTTGATATTGGTGAGTATGAATCAATAATGGTTCAACCAAATAAAGTAAGGAGAGGTGCTACTGAAAGCTTAGGTACTACTGGTGCTATGACTAATGGAGAAATGGGTGAAGGTCAACTTGATGAGTTGAGCCCACAAGCACTAGGAAGTTATGTGAAATCAGCAGCCGGTGATATGGCTAACCGTAAAGGTGATACACAGTTTCAGAAAGGTGCTAGAGTAGCTACATCTGCATTCAATTCAAAATTACCTGCAAGTCGTTTTGAAAAAGATGCTAAGATTGAAAAACGTCAGGCTGGTATTGACCGTGCCGTAGATAAAATAACTAAGAACTAATATGAGCAAAATTCTTAAAGGTCTAAACGAAGTCAACCCACATAACTACGATAGTGATTGGGATTACCAAGATGCTGTTGCTAGTAGTGGCAGAAGTCGTTCCAGCTATCGTTCACAAGAAGATGATACATCTGATGCTGATATTGCATATTCTAAAAAGATGTATCAACTAAGCCAAAAACAAAAACGTGATGCAGACCACGATAGATTAGCAACTGGCACTAACGAAGAACAACTTGATGAACTATCAAATGAAAAGTTAGGCCAATACAAAACAGCGGCCGCAGCCGATGCTGGTAAAGCTGATAAAGAGGGTGATTACAAACGTGCTGATAAACGTTTCAGTGGCATCGTTAAGGCAACTAAGAAACAGTTTGCTAATGACACTAAAACTGTAAAAGAAGATATCAACGTTGTATATAAAAAAGCTAAACAGTTGTTAACACAGTTAGATGAAAATACACAACAACGAGTTATCAATGCATTACAAAAGAAGGTAGATGATGAACAAACACCATTCAAAACTGGTTATCCTAGAGTAAAAAATCCTCAAATATTAGGTACACAGAATAGAGCTAAATCAATTTATCATCCACCAAGTAAACCTAATGTAAAGAAGTTAGATAAGCCACTGCCAGAGAACTTAGGTAATGAACTGAAATCTAAATCATTAGAAGCATTACAACAAGTTAAACAACAACTTGAACAACAGCGTATGGCTGATTTAGAACAGTGGGAAAAAGATTTCAAACAAAATACTGTTTCTAAATTCACAGCAAGAGAACCTAATCTTAGACAAAGAGCTACATCTACAAGTATGGTAGCAATGCCAGGTGAGAAACATTCTGAACTAAAAACTAGATTAGGTCAACTAAACAAAGCTATTGAGAAGCAAGGTATATTAGATAACTTAGTTCAAAAGCTTGATAAGAAGGGTCTATTGACACCAAACATTGAAGCTGGTGTAGATACAAGTATGTTAGCACGTGATGGTGCAAGAGATAACTATGTTGAGTTGAATAAAAAACTAGACAAAGCATTAGAGTATGTTAAAAACAGATTATTGACTAACAAGGCCGCATATGCTAAACCAAAAGGTGTGGATGAAGGTTGGAGTCAAAAATATAAATCTAGTATCAACTGTAGCCACCCTAAAGGCTTTAGTCAAAAGGCCCATTGTGCCGGCAAGAAGAAACACAATGAAAGTATTGACACTGTTATGGAGATGACTTGTCCTGATTGCGGTATGTGTGAAACGCACGTAGACCATACTAATTTAGATGAAGCTTGTTGGAAAGGTTATCACAAAGAAGGTAACAAAAAAATGTTTGGCAAAACATATCCTAACTGTGTGAAGAACGAAGATGTGGCGGAAGGCACTGAAGTACCACAGTCTGTTCGTGTGCTTCAGGCATTAAAGAATAGTCTGGAATCATACCTACAAAATGGTGGTGCTAGAGGTGGTCAAAATCTAAAACAAGATTTAATACCATTATTAAATCATTTGAATAGAGAAGGTGACGGAGAGTTAGCCCGTAGTATCATGCAAATGATCCGTGATTCCGAAATAGATGATCGCCGTACCAAAGGAATGAGTTGGGCAGTATTTGCACAGTCTCTTGTAAAAAAACTTCCAGAATTAATAACAAGCCGTATGAAACAAGATATGTCGGAAGAACAACATAGTTGCCCACACTGTGGTGGCGAGATGGTCAGTGAAGAATTGATGAACGAAAAGAAAGATGCTTGTTACTATAAAGTTAAGAGCCGTTATAAAGTATGGCCAAGTGCTTATGCTAGTGGTGCATTAGTTAAATG
>Ga0207909_1000218_pt1 | contig 22076 bp, 15 predicted proteins | sample LakMenEpi05May10_FD_150672 | JGI IMG/M metagenome (GOLD analysis project Ga0207909, IMG submission 150672) | Freshwater microbial communities from Lake Mendota, WI - 05MAY2010 deep hole epilimnion (SPAdes) | ecosystem: Environmental > Aquatic > Freshwater > Lake > Epilimnion/Euphotic zone ...
TATATAGCTAAATTGGTTGGCTTTACTGCAGATGGCTGTATCAGCGATACTGCAACAAAATCATTTGTTGTCCATCCATTGCCTGTTGCCAATTTTAAGGTGGTGGATCCTGCTTGCGAAACAGAGATCGTTTCTTTTGAACAGCTTTCAACTGCGAATGTTGGAACCTTGACAAGGTGGAACTGGCGTCTTGGTAGTACATCAAATCCACAGAATGAGACCAATGCAAATCCAGTAACAAAAACTTTTACCAATTGGGGAGACCAAGTGATCAAGTTGATGGTGGAAAACAGCAAAGGTTGTAAAAGTGATACTACCACCAAAACGATTAGAATTCATCCTAAGCCTTTTGTAAACAACAGCATACCTGAAGTCTGCCTGAGTGATGCTTTTGCTGAATTCACAGACAGCAGCAAAATAGCGGATAACAGTACAGGGTTTGCACATCTCTGGAGATTTGGGGATGCCAATGCTACTCCTTCAAATCCCGATAGCTCAGTGCTTAAAGATACAAGACACAAATACACTGCTGCTGGCACATACACCATGTCTCACAGGGTTACCAGTCTTGCAGGTTGCGTTTCAACCAAGACTGCATCTTTTATTGTAAGCGGTGCTGTTCCGAAATCCAGCTTTGTGGTATTATTGCCTGATTCACTTTGCAGCAATGATACCGTCAGGATAAAAAATCTGTCTACCGTAGACTTTGGATTTATCGGAAAGCTTGAAATATATTGGGACTATGACAATAATCCTACCATAAAGGATGTTGATCAACTTCCTGACTCAGGAAAGATTTACAAACATGTTTATCCTAAGTTTTCCACTCAACCACTTAAACCTGTTAGAATAGTAGTACGAGCATTTTCTGGTGGAAGTTGCTCTGATGACGAGAACAGTCAAGTAAATTTATTAGGAAGTCCTGCAGTACAATTTGATTCAATCCCAGGCATTTGCCTTGATGCCACGCCACGGCAAATTACCCAAACCCGATATACTGATGTAACAGGCATTGCACCAGGCGATTCAATATTTACAGGCAAAGGTGTAAATGCAAAAGGACTATACACTCCGCTCAATGCTGGGGTGGGGACTTATGTTTTGCAATATACTTTCACCGCTTCCAATGGTTGCAAGGACACTGCAAGCAAAAGCATCATTGTTTGGCCCAGACCAACAGCAGATTTTGTTTTCAGTACCTTGAATTGTGAAAAAAACCCAATCAGTTTCACGAGTAAATCGGTTCCTAATACAGGTAACCTTGTAAAGTGGAACTGGAATTTTGGAGATGGTTCACCCATTCAATCTACGGGCAATGACAACCCTTTGAATTATGCATTTGCAGTATTCAAGTCCTACAATGTCAGCCTTGATGTCGTTACCAACAATGGATGTACGAGTGTACCCAAAATACTCCCTGTAATGGTTCATCCGCTTCCCTTGCTGAATTTTGATCTTCCAAAAGTTTGTCTTCCAGAAGGGAAGGCCTTGTTTACCAACAATACCACTATTCCAGATGGTTCTGGTTCGCTGATTACTTATTTATGGAATTTTGGCAATCCCAACAATACAAATCCAGCTGTCACCAAGGATGGTACACACAATTATCTTTCTTTAGGAAGTTACAGTGTAAAATTGGTGGCAACAAGCAACAACAATTGTAAGGATTCACTGACCAGACTGCTGGTTGATGTATTTCCTCAACCCAAAGCAATCTATACCAGCCTTGATTCTGTATGCCTTGGTAAGGATATTCAATTTACAGATAGCAGCAATGGCTTTGTAAGACCCATAACGGCCTGGAACTGGGATTTTGGAAATGGCAATGTCGATAAGACAAAAAATCCACTCTATTTGTATCGGGCTACCGGAACCTTTAATGTTAGTTTGTTTGTAGTGAGTGCTGAAGGGTGTATTTCTGATACAACAGTTAAATCAATTACTATTCATCCATATCCTGCAATATCTGCTGGACCTGATATGTATGTTTTGGATGATGGTCAAAAAACAATTCTTGCCACAGCAACTGGAAACTCTCTCACCTATAATTGGTCTCCAGCAACCTACCTTAATTTTACCGATATCCTCCAACCCATGGTTGTTAAGCCCCAAGATGATATCATCTATACCCTCAGTGTTACGGGTAGGGGCAATTGTACAAGCACGGATGATATTGCGATTACTGTGCTTAAACTTCCCAAACCTCCAAATACTTTTACGCCCAATGGTGATGGAATCAATGATCTTTGGGAAATCAAATACCTGGACCAATATCCAGGCTGTATCTTAGAAGTATATTCTCCTCAGGGCCAACTAGTGTTCAGGTCTGTTGGATATGAAAAACCCTGGAATGGAACGTACAAAGGAAATGCATTGCCTACTGGAACATATTATTATGTAATTGATCCAAAATCTGGCAGAAAGAAAGTTGCTGGATATGTAACCATTTTTAAATAGAAATGATGAGAAGATTGTTTTTGGTGCTTTTCTGTTTTGTTTTTGTGAATAAATCCAATGCCCAACAAAGGCCACATTATACCCAGTATATCATGAACAATTATATTGTCAATCCTGCCATAGGCGGAATTGAGAATTATGTTGATGTAAAGCTCAGTGCCAGAAACCAATGGATTGGTATAGAGGGCGCTCCAAAAACTTTCTATGCTACCATTCATGGTGCCATAGGTAAATCAGATTACCGGGAATCTGCCACCTCTTTTGACATGAAAGGGCAAAACCCAAGAGGAAAAGAGTATTGGGCGAACTATACTGCGGCTCCGCCCCATCATGGCTTAGGGTTTACCGCAGTTAATTATTCCACAGGGTACATCAACCGCATGACCACTTATGCTACCTATTCCTATCATGTAGGTCTTACAGGTACAACCAGCCTTTCTGCTGGTTTTGGTGCAGGATTTTCGTCAATCAATGTCAACAAGAGCAAAATTACACTTGCAACTGCTTTCGATCCGGCAATTGGTAATACTGTCAATGATATCAGCAAAATCAAGCCAGAATTGAATGCAGGCTTGTGGTTGTATTCATCCAAATATTTTGCTGGTCTTTCCGCTCAACAAATCATTCCTGTGCGTTTCAATCTAGTAGACAGCGCTGCATACAGATCAACCCTTGTTCCTCATGTTTTTGCTACTGCGGGGTATCGTTTTTTCCTTAACCAGGACATATCGGCATTGCCTTCCGTGATGCTGCGGTATATAGCTTCTACACCTTTGGCAGTTGACATCAATGTTAAAACCCAGTACAGGGATCTGATGTGGATCGGTGCTAACTACAGGATGGGCGATGGATTTGCCGGTATGGTTGGCCTGAATGTTGCCCATACCTTCAATATCAGTTATGCTTATGACCTCAACAGGGGTAAATATCTTTTAAGCACCATGAACCGGGGTACCCATGAAATCGTACTTGGTTTTACCCTAAATAACGCTTACGGAGATCTTTGCCCAAGGAATGTTTGGTAATCCCTCAAATCTGCTTAATTTTATAAAAATTCATACCATGGTTAATCGGTCTTTGGCTTTTTCATTTATGATGATGGTTGCTTTGACCATTTCATGTACCAAAAAAACTACACCCACCCCAACACCTCCCACACCACCTCCACCACCAGTGGAAGTAGAAGAGAATATTCTTTTCTCACTTGACCCTGATCCTGGAACAACTACTCAGACTGCTACGTCTGGTATCTATTCTTTCAAAGTAATTTTAAGTTCTAAAATGCCTAGCACAGGAATCAAAATTTATTATTTGACTAAAACTGATCCTGCCGGAGTAACTACTGATGAAAAAACACTAACTTCTTCATTATCCTCGAATGATATTTCTACTGGGGCATTGGCATCAGGAGCTCTTTATAGTGTTACTGTTGTTGTAACGAGTCAAAAAACAGCAAGCAATACCTTAACCAAAACATTCAAGGTCGCAAGGAAATAATCAATCAATCTGATATTTCTTTTTAAAACGCTCAGTCATAAAAAAAATCCCCTTCATTTGAAGGGGATTTTTTTATGCCAAGAATTGATATTCATTATTGGGCAACTGCTTTCTCATCAATTTTAATCATCATTTTGTCACCTTTTATCATTGATCTGTATTTTTCAGCATCAACAATCTTGCCATTTACCTTCAGCACATCTTCTTCAAACTCAATGGTATTTGAACCCTCACGAATCAATCCGTCCGCTTTCAATGCCTGAATAAGACCTTGATCAGGACCTTCAGTCATGCTGATTTCAGCGTTTGTAGTATCTGAATTGATAATTGAGATCTGAACATTCTTTTCGACTTTGTTTGTGGAAGTTGGATGCATTTGTGCAAGGGTAGGGGCAATCACCAATGAAACGATCGACATCAATTTGATGAGGATGTTCATGGATGGGCCAGAAGTATCCTTGAATGGATCACCAACAGTGTCACCAGTTACAGAAGCCTTATGGGGTTCAGATTTTTTGTAAAAAACTTCTCCGTTGATTTCAACACCTTTCTCAAAGCTCTTTTTGGCATTGTCCCAAGCACCACCAGCGTTGTTCTGGAAAATACCCATCAATACACCACTAACAGTAGCGCCAGCCAGAAATCCACCCAATGCTTCTGGCCCTAAAATGAATCCAATCAGCAAAGGCGAAACAATGGTAATGGCACCAGGCAACATCATCTTTTTAAGGGATGCTTCTGTTGAAATGGCTACACATTTGTCATATTCAGGCTTTCCAGTACCTTCCATGATACCAGGAATGGTACGGAACTGGCGACGAACTTCTTCAACCATGGCCATGGCAGCTTCACCAACGGCGCGAATGGCAAGAGAAGAGAAAATAAAAGGAATCATACCACCGATGAACAGGGATGCCAAAACGTCTGCCTTGTAAATGTCGATGTGTTGATTATCCGGCATGGCTACCCCTACAAAGGCAGCGAACAATGCGAGTGAGGTCAATGCTGCAGAAGCAATGGCAAAGCCTTTACCACTGGCTGCTGTAGTATTACCCACTGCATCAAGAATATCGGTCTTCTCACGAACCTCGCTGGGCAATTCACTCATTTCTGCTATTCCGCCTGCATTGTCTGCAATTGGACCGAATGCATCAATGGCCAACTGCATGGCAGTAGTTGCCATCATACCGGCTGCAGCAATGGCAACACCGTATAAGCCTGCACAAGCAAATGAACCATAAATACCACCAGCCAATACCAAGATGGGCAAGAAGGTACTTTCCATGCCTATAGCAAGGCCTCCAATGATATTGGTTGCATGACCTGTAGCAGATTGGCGAATAATACTCATCACTGGGCGTTTGCCCATGGCGGTATAATATTCTGTAATAATGCTCATCAGGGCACCTACCACAAGACCTACGGCGATGGCACCAATAACGCCATTGCGCGTAAACTCAAGACCACGCAAGGTCATTGTTTCTGGTAAAATATAATTTACAATAAAGTATGCTGCGATGGCTGTGAGGATCATTGAACCCCAGTTACCCATGTTGAGGGCTTTTTGTACAGCATGTGTACTTGCACCGGCTGCGTCGCTCACCCTGACAAATAAGGTACCAACGATCGACAAAAGAATACCTACGCCAGCAATAACCATAGGCAACAAAATAGGGGCAATGCCACCAAAATTGTCATTTGAAATGGTTTCCTGTCCGAGCACCATGGTTGCCAATACAGTTGCTACATATGAACCAAACAAGTCAGCGCCCATACCTGCAACATCTCCTACATTATCACCCACATTGTCTGCAATGGTAGCTGGATTACGGGGGTCGTCCTCCGGAATACCCGCTTCAACCTTTCCAACCAAATCAGCACCTACGTCAGCTGCCTTGGTATAAATTCCACCACCAACACGTGCAAAAAGGGCTATGCTTTCAGCGCCAAGGGAGAAACCAGTGAGCACTTCAATGGTGCGCAACATACCTTCAGCATCTCCGTCTGGAGCAAAAAAATGTTTCAGAATGATGAACAAGCCTCCCAATCCCAAAACCGCTAATCCTGAAACACCAAGGCCCATTACTGCACCGCCGGTAAAGGATACGTTGAGTGCTTTGCTAAGGCTTGTTTTGGCTGCTTCAGCTGTGCGCACATTGGCTTTGGTTGCCACTTTCATGCCTATATAACCTGCTGTAGCACTGAAAACGGCACCGATAACAAAAGAAATGGCAATGCTCCAATGGCTACCTGCATTGCTTTGCGCCATGAAGCCCAAAAGCAAGGCTACTATGGCTACAAAATAGGCAAGAATCTTCCATTCTGCCTTCAAAAAGGCCATAGCTCCTTCAGCAATATAGGTGCTGATTTCTTTCATTCTTTCAGAACCGGCATCCTGCTTTGATACCCATTTGAACTGGATAAGTGTGTAAAGCAGTCCGACAACTCCCATCATGGGAACGAGATAGATCAAATTTTCCATAAACAATTTTAATGCATTTGGTTATTGAACTAAACAGTGTGTTACTGACTTAGGGGCAGCAAAAATAGAGAAAAACTGATGAAAAATGAAGGTTTTTTGCCGAATCATTTTTCCCTGAAGGAATAGGATATTAAGGGGAAGCCCATTACTCATCATCATCAGACTGGATACCATATCCTTTGAAGATTCCGGCAATTTTTTTGGCCTGATAAATGCTTCTGTTGAACTTGTTTCCCAAGACAATAATGGCAGTAGAATCCTCAGGAAGTCTGCTGAAAACGGTATTGTTTCCATGCCACCATCCATTGTGGTAGATGATTTTCTTTCCAGTTGGCATTTCAACCAGTCTCCAGCCCAGCCCGTAGTTACGGGTTCCTCTTCGTTCATAACTATATCCCTTAAAAGCTTCTTCCAGGGTTTTTTCAGAGAAAAGTTGATTTGTTGAAAGCGCATAATCCCATTTCATCATGTCTCTTGGCGTACTGTAGATGTTTTTATCGCCATATACGGCATCAAGAAACATCATCGGTTCCCTTTGGTTATTGAATTTATAGGAAGGAAGCACTGTTTCTGCCATGTCTACTGCATAAACAAAACTATTGTTCATTCCAAGGGGCTTGAAGAATACATTATCGAGGTAGGCGGAAAAACTAAGCTGACTTACTTTTTCAACAATCAAGGCCAAAAGGGCGTAATTGGTGTTGCAATAGTCGAAATAAGCATTGGCCCTTCCGGGTTTAAGTTTGCTTGCATTGTCAATCAATAATTGTAAAATATCGGTGTTGGTAACAAAACGATGTGTATCCCAACCCATTTTTTCAACAAAATGAACGTAATTGGGCAATCCGCTGCGGTGACTGAGCAGGTTCCTGATCGTAATCAATGGATATGGAAAGCCTTCCAGGTATTTTGTTACAGGATCATCCAGCAGTAATGAGGCATTTTCCCATAGTTTAAGGATGGCCATGGCGGTGAATGTCTTCGAAACAGAGGCCAGGTGAAAAGCAGTATTGGAGTCAATGGGCTCTCCACTCATTACATTTTTAAGTCCATGGTAGTTTTCAAAGATTATTTTTCCATTCCTGGCAACAAGAATGGCGCCATTGAACCTTGAGCGAAGCAATGTTTGGTCAAAAAAATGCTGGCTTGAGCTCCTGAGTTCATAGTCAATTGGTGTGAATGCAATATTGGTAGCCACATTAATGGTTGGCATGGATTCCTTCAGACCGGTGGGGCTTTGCTGTCTGTATCGATCAACACAATAAAAAAGGGCTGAAAAGGCGATAAACAATATAAAGAATAGTTTAAGTTTCTGCATTGCTGTGCTTAAATTGGAAACGGAACAATAAGTTGCTAATTTTGTTTAAATCTACAGTTATTAAAAATGGTTAATACGAACAAAACCAGTTACCCCAAAGATAAGATCAAGATCTTAATGCTTGAAAATATAAGTGATGCTGCCATCAAAGTTTTCAAAGATGCCGGCTATGCAGACATCAAAAAAATTTCAGGTGCCCTTTCCGAGGATCAACTGATCAATGAGATCAAACAGGTACACATGGTAGGCATCAGGTCAAAAACACAGATTACTGAAAAGGTTTTGCAGCATGCAGAAAAACTACAGGCAATTGGTTGTTTTTGTATTGGTACCAACCAGGTAAACCTTCATGCAGCCCGCAAAAAAGGAATAGTTGTTTTTAATGCCCCTTACAGCAATACCCGATCAGTGGCTGAATTGGTTATTGGAGCCTCTATCATCCTTATCAGGAAAATTCTGGATAAAAACAAAGCTGCCCATGAAGGACAATGGAACAAGGATGCCAAGGGAAGTTTTGAAATAAGGGGTAAAACCCTGGGAATTATCGGCTACGGTAATATTGGTTCACAGGTTAGCATTCTTGCAGAGTCATTGGGAATGAAAGTTATTTTTTATGACAATGTGACCAAGTTGCCACTTGGTAATGCCGAATCCAGAAAGACACTCAAGGAAGTCGTTTCAAAGGCGGATATCATTACCCTGCATATTCCTGAAACCCAACAGACCAAAAATCTGATCAATAAAACATTGCTCAAGTATTTTAAAAAAGGTTCAATCCTGATCAACTTTGCAAGGGGAGAGGTGGTAGAACTTGATGCTTTGGCAGCAGCACTAACAAACGGACACCTGTCAGGTGCTGCCATTGATGTTTTCCCTGTTGAACCTGAGAAGAACGGTGATCCCTTTTCATCGCCCCTTCAACATATCCCTAATGTACTCCTAACTCCACATGTTGGTGGATCTACCGAAGAAGCACAATACAATATAGGTGAGGATGTAAGTGCCAAATTGTTACAATACCTTGAAATGGGTGCCACTACCGGATCGCATACCGTTCCTGAATTAAGCCTTTCCCCGCAAGAAGGGACACACCGCATTTTGCATATTCATACCAATGTTCCTGGCGTTTTGTCTGAAATCAACACTACTTTGTCTGAAAATAAAATCAATGTACTTGGTCAATACCTAAAAACCAATGACGAGATTGGCTATGTAGTCTTGGATATCGATAAGAAGCTATCCAAAAATGCGGTTGAGTTGCTTAGAAAAGTCAAAGGTTCCCTTAAAGTAAGGCTCTTATATTGATTGTATGATTGGTAACAATATTTTATCGCAATTCTTTTCTAATGCAGATGCCTATCATATAGCATTGTTTGGGAATGGACTTATCCATAAAACATATACGGTATCAACATCCTCCTCTCCAGCATACATCCTCCAAGAGGTCAATACCGCAGTCTTCAAAAACCCGGTGGACATTGCGTCCAATCTTGATGCATTGTCTAGGTTTCTTCAAGAAACCAACAAAGAAGTTTTCTTTCCAAGTCCAATTTCCACGAAGCTTGGAGAGCCTTATGCGATTGAATCCAACACATATTATAGGTTAACACCATTTGTCGAAGGAACACACTCCTTAGATGCCTGCTCTAGTGCAGATCAGGCCTATGAAGCGGCATTTCAATTTGGAAAATTCACTGCTGCTTTCAAAGGCATGGATGTGAGTACACTCAAACCCACAATTCCCCGTTTTCATGACCTCGCATTCAGGTGGCAACAGTTTACTGAAGCAATGCAACATGGAAACAAGGATAGAATTCAACAGGCCTCAAAGCTTATTGAGCAAATTCAAACTGATTTTACCATCGTTTCAAGGTTCCAATCCATCTTATCCTCATCCCATTTCTTGCAACGAGTTACCCATCACGATACAAAAATTAGCAACGTTTTGCTGAATGATATGGGTAAAGGGGTATGTGTGATCGATCTAGACACCGTTATGTCTGGGCTATTGATCAGTGATCTGGGTGATATGTTCAGGACTTATCTTTCTCCGGGCAATGAGGAAGAGACAGATCTCTCAAAAGTATTTGTGAGACCTGATTTTTATAAGGCCATCATTGCCGGATACCTTGAAAACATGAAAGATCTGTTGAACAAGGAAGAATTGGACGCTATCAATTATGCCGGACAATTCATGATCTATATGCAGGCCCTGAGGTTTTTGACCGATTTTCTGAATAATGATACGTATTATGGTATAAAATATCCGCTGAACAATTACAACAGAACCATCAATCAATTGGCATTGCTTGACCATTACAAGGCTGTCACGCGGTAGCAGCTATTCTGCTTTTTTGGCAAAGATGGTATCCGTAATGACCGATTTCATTGAATCGCCAAAGTATAGTTTGGCATTGCTTTTTATTGATTCCAATGCAAGTCTTTCTTCAGCTGTTATTTTAGTTCCCTGTAAATAAATCATTTTCAATTTCGGCAGGTTCATCAGGTTTTTTATACCACTGGCAGTTGTGTTTGTCCCAACAATGTTCAGGTATTCAATATTATTCAATGCAGTAACCTGCTTCAATGCATTGTCAGCAATTGCTGTATGATCCAACCAAAGCTTCTCAAGGTTCTTGAATTTGCTGAGATTTTTTAGGTCATTGTCTTGTAATGCTGAAAATGATAATTTCAATTCAATTACATGCTCACTGATTTCAGCAGCTAACGCCAATGCATCGTTTAATGAAATTTCTATATTGTATCCAGTCAGTCTAATATGATTGTCATCTGAAGCAACACGTGAGATCACCCATCCCATTTTTTCAAGCTTTTCTTGCATTTTCTTCTCAAGTGGTTTGATGGACTCTCTGGTTTTGATAATGGCTTTTTCCTGGTTTTGGTTCTCCGCTTTGAAGGATGCCAATGCTTTGATCACCTTTGCATCAGGGGCCATGGCTGCAACGGACTTATCAAAAGAAGCACCAGCATTGATCCACCATTGTAAAATGACCAGTTCTGCATCTGTGAGCTGTGTTTTTTCTTTCGGAGGCATGTGGTGCTCGTCAATATCATCCATTAAAATTCTTTTGATCAATTCTCCGTCGGCTGGATTTGAGGTATTGATCAAATTGCCATTTTTACCGCCTGCTTTTATCCAGGTAAGGTCGTCCAAGCGTAATTTTCCTTTTTGTTTTTCAGCACCATGACATTGAACACATTTTTGGTTCAATGTATATTGTACCAGGTCTTTGTAAACAACAGCTTGATTGATGTCTTTGATGTTCAATTGCGTTTTGGTGGTTGTTTCGGGCTCAAGGACTCCTTCAGTTAAAAATCCTTCGCCATGGGTAAGTGAACCACCCTGGTGACCAGTCCATGCCAACATAAGAAGCAACAATAGTAGCGTATAGGTATGGGCAACTCGTTTGGCCATCAATTTTTGCCGCAAGAAATAATATGCAGTAAAGAGGGCCGTGGTTCCAATTGCGGTCCATTGGTGATTATCCACCAAATCTTGGTTGTTGCTCCCTTCCAGAGAAAGGGTATATCCTGTGACAAGGGAAAGGATAGCCGACAGAATTCCTATTCCGAGGATCAGTCGAATCGAAGCAGAGAGATATGCAAACTTATCAAACCTCGTTAGTCCATCCATGACAATTACCAATACAAAAATACCTATGGGTAAATGCACCAAAACGGGATGAAAGCGGCCAATCAATTCAATCAGGTTCATGCTATGGTTTTAGCTGTATCTTTTTCTTAGTGTTTCCATCATATACTTGTTGATGGCCCATTGGTCAGCAACAGGTTGTCCCGTATAGGGAAGGGTCTGCAGGTAATTGGGTGGACCAAATTCAGTAAGTATTGTGATGGATTGTCCTTCGGATTTTTTTCGTGCAATAACCTTATCCCACCAATCAAAGTGCGCTTTTACCTCATTCTTCCATTCTGGTGCACGGGGGTCATTGACTTGTGGACCTTCAGCATGACCAATCCTTGCATGGATATGGTGTGTTCGTGCCAATGCAGCCTCAACATTGATGGGCTGATCTCCCAACAAACTCTCATGTACATTGCACCAGTGAGAGATGTCGAGGGTAAGTTTTAATTCTTTGAATCGATCAATGAAACCCTTGGAAACATGGGCTGCAAAAAGCATTCTGCCCCTGTGGGTTTCATGGTAGATGGGCACGCCAGACGCAAGGGATTGTTTAATGGTCATGGCCAGCATCTCTGCATTGTCATCAAAGCTGAAATAGTCTTTACCAGAATGACAGTTGATATAAAGGGGTTTTAAAGAGATGGCTCTTTCAATTGCATCAGAAAACTGTTTTTTATGCAATGTGGGATTGGCGTCATGTCCGCCTGCCAACAACCCTAATTGTAATCCGGCATTACTTACTGCTTCACTCAATGCTTTCATCTCGGCAGCAGAACCAGGAACCCATACTTCAATACCATCGTAACCATCTTTTTTGGCTGCAGCACAGAATTCAACAAGATTTCCCTTGAATCCCCAGTTGGTTGCCATGATGATCAAACTTGAGGCTGGCAACTTGACTGCAGGTGTTGCAAACGCATCCAATTCTGCAAAAAGCAATGACCCTGCCATCAAAGATCCGGTCTTCAGAAAATTTCTTCTGTTGTTCATGGTTTGATTTAAGCGATGATGGGGTCGATGGGTTTTCCAAACACGTCTGTAAGCCGGAATGGCCTGCCCTGGAATTGATAGGTCAATTGCTCATGGTCAAAACCAAGCTGTTTCAATATCGTGGCTTGTATATCGTAAACAGAAACTTTTCCCTCAATGGCATTGTATCCGATTGGATCTGTTTCTCCATAACTGAATCCACCTTTGATTCCGCCTCCTGCCATCCACATGCTGAAGGCATCCGAGTGATGATCTCGTCCTTTGAAGCTGTTTTGTTTGCCATCCCGGTTTTCTTGCATGGGTGTTCTTCCAAACTCTCCACCCCAAACCACCAGTGTCTCTTCGAGCAAACCCCTTTGCTTCAAATCCAGGAGCAAAGCAGAAACAGCCTTATCAGTTTGCAAACATTTGCCAATGAATCCTTTGTCAAGCGCAGTGTCTTCACCTGTGCCATGGCTATCCCATCCCCAATCAAAAAGTTGAACAAAGCGAACACCTTTTTCTACCAGTTTTCTGGCCAGCAGTGCATTGTTGGCAAAAGACTCTTCACCAGGTTTTGTGCCATACATTTCATGAATATACGCAGGTTCATCAGCGATGCTCATGACATCTGGCACAGCAATCTGCATTTTGAAAGCCATCTCGTATTGAGAAATCCTCGCTAAAATTTCAGGATCCTTGTATTCGGCATAGGAGAGTTCGTTCACATTGTTGATGGCTTCTATAGATGCTTTGCGCATATCCCGATCAAAACCGTTGGGGTCTTCAAGGAATAGCACCGGATCGCCCTCAGACCTGCATTGAACACCCTGGTATACGGATGGAAGAAAACCACTTCCCCAAATGCTTTTTCCTGCATCTGGATTTCTGCCCCCAGAAGTCAATACCACAAAGCCTGGCAAGTTGCTGTTTTCAGACCCCAGTCCGTAAGTTACCCATGAGCCCATGCTCGGTCTTCCCAACCTTGGCGTACCACAGTGCATCAGCAATTGTGCCGGAGCATGGTTGAATTGGTCTGTGTTGACAGCCTTTAGGATGGTTACATCATCAATGACCTGTTGAAAATGGGGGAGGTTATCAGATAGCCACAAACCACTTTGACCATATTGTTTGAAGTTGGCCTGAGGACCCAATAATTTGGGAACGCCACGGATGAAGGCAAATTTCTTTCCCTGAATAAATGAATCAGGACAATCAAGGCCATCCATTTTTTGCAGTTCCGGCTTGTAATCAAACATCTCCAGTTGTGAGGGTGCCCCAGCCATGTGAAGAAAAATCACCGATTTCGCTTTTCCCTGAAAATGAGGAGAGCGGGGAGAAAGGGGATTGGACACCAGTGAGCCATCTGCATTGTTACCAGAGAACAAGTTGCAGCTGTCCAATACTGAACCCAAGGCCATCATTCCCATGCCAGTCCTGCATTTCCCCAAAAAATGCCTTCTTGTTTGGTAGGATAGGGCAGTTCTTTGAGCCTCCAATTGTATTTTTTCTTTTGCCATTGTTGTTGATCTAGTTCTTGGTGATTACTTCATCGAGATTTAAAATGGCATTGGTAACGACAGCGAATGCGGCCAACTCCTTGCCTTGTTTTCTATACACTGAATCTGATAGCATTCCCAGTATTTTTTCTTTTTCTTTTTCCAGTTTTTGAAAACTGGAATTGTAAAGCTGCTGAAATGCTTTGGTTTTTTGTTCATTGATGGGATGACCGGTTGCCAAGGCATATCCTTTTCCAATTCTTTGTTCAAGGGAAAGCGATTTGTCTTTGAGCAGGTTCTGCGCAAGTTTAACGGAAAGATCCCAATAGGTTGAATCATTGAGCAAGGTCAGGGCCTGCAGAGGAGTGTTTGTTCTTATGCGCCTGGTTGCACATACTTCTCGGGCTGATCCGTCAAAACTGATCATAGAAGGGTATGGGCTGGTACGTTTCCAATAGGTATAAATGGCCCGTCGGTATTGGTCTTCTCCATCACTTTGCTTCCATTTCCGCCCATCATAGGGTGATCGCCAGATTCCCTCTGGCTGATAAGGCATTACACTGGGCCCGTACATTTTATCGCTGAGGGCACCACAAATGGCCAATGCTTGATCCCTTACTTGCTCTGCACTCAGCCTTACTCTTGGGGCATGGGAATAATATTTATTGAGGGGGTCCTTTTCTTTGGCCTTATCCGTGGATTTAGAAGATTGACGGTAAGTGGCAGACATGACCATCCTTTTCAATGTTTTTTTAATGCTCCAATTGTCTTCATGCATGAATTGATAAGCCAAATGATCCAGCAATTCCGGATGTGTAGGGTTGGCTCCCTGAGAACCCAGGTCTTCCAGTGTTTCCACCAATCCCTGACCAAACAATTGCTCCCACAACCTGTTGACCATCGTTCTGGCGGTCAAAGGATTGGTTTTATCCGTCATCCATTGGGCCAATCCCAGCCTATTCCTCAGCTTGATGTCCTTGTCATTGACAAACAATGCTGGTAATCCAGCCTCCACTTGTTTTGTCTTGAGCAACCAGTTGCCCCTTTCAAAAACATATGTTTTGCGCTTCATGTCTGCAGGATTGTCGAGCATGATGGGCGTGAATTCAGCATCCGGTCTGTTCAAGGTCTGGATAAAAAGATCATGGTATGTTGTATAATCTTTTTGATCCTTCCCCGGGAAAGCAGGTGTAAAGGCAAACCAGTCAAAACGCATACCATTGTCATCTTTTGACTTCAACTTGCTATTTTCATAATTAAGGTAAAGGTCATGGACTCCACTTGAACCGGGAGGAAGATCTACTTCAAGCAAGGTCCAGCCACCTTTGCTCTTATCGATTTTGATTTTTAAGTAAGGTTGGGCATTGGTAGAATCCAACCGGATGGTCAGTTGTCCATTGTCATTACCAGAGCCATACCGGATGAGAAGGGTTGACTTATTGGTCAGGTTGATGGATTTCATCCTTGCCCAGGATGATTTGCGCAACATGAGAAATTTGGTATCTCCAAGCGCAGCATTGATCATGGAATCAGCCAACAAACTGTTGATGCACTGCTGCCCTGTTTTAAGCAACCTGGAATAATAGGTTTTGAGGTCATTGTTGCCGTATAAATTTATCCAGGTTATAACGGAATCGTATTGACCAATGCTTTTGTTGCGAAACTCGCGCAACAGCGGATAATCGTCATAGGTGTCCTCATCCCTGGAATTGTTGAAATAAGCCATGAACTTATAATATTCCTCATGTTTGAAGGGATCATATGGATGACTATGGCACTGAACGCAGGCAAAACTGGTTCCCATCAGGGTTTCCCAAGTGGTATTGACCCTGTCGATGACGGCAGCGGTCCGGAACTCTTCATTATCTGTTCCGCCTTCATCATTGGTCATGGTATTGCGGTGAAAAGCTGTTGCAATGAATTGTTCATCTGTGGCATTGGGCAAAAGATCTCCCGCGAGTTGTTCTGTCAGGAACTGGTCATAGGATTTATCTTGGTTGAATGATTTAATCAGCCAGTCGCGATAGCGCCAGATGGACCTGATATAATCCCTTTCATAGCCTTTCGTATCAGCATATCTTGCAAGGTCCATCCACAAGGAGGTCCATCGTTCACCATAATATTTAGAGGCAAGAAGATCATCAATCAGGTGCTCATATGCCTTGTCCGATGGGTCAGAAAGGTATTTTTGGGCAATGCTATCAGGAGCAGGGATACCTACAATATCAAGTGAGGCTCTTCTCAGAAGAGATTGTTTATCAGCTATATCGGAACGAGATAATCCTTGATTATCCAGTTTTTCATCGATAAAATGATCAATATCATTCTCATCATCATTGCCAAAAAATGAAAAGAAAGAGCCACCTGGAACTTTCTGTGGCTGAACAGGTTTATACGCCCAATGGGTTTCAAATTTGGCTCCTTCGTCAATCCAACGGGTGAGCAGATCAATTTCTTGTTTTGACAGTGGCTCTTCCTTATATGGCATTCGTTCTTCCAGGTCCTTGTGATACAAACGCCTGATCATGTCACTGTTTTTTGCATCACCTGGTATGATCGCCGGCTTTCCAGAAGCAGTGGGAGAGAGTGCCTCATCCCTAAAAAGCAGGCTAAAACCTCCTTTCTTCTTCACCCCACCGTGACAGGAAATGCATTTTTGGTTGATGATCGGTTTGATTTCGGCATTATAATCCACTGGTTCATCCGTAAGAAAAATATAATATCCAGTCAATCCGAGGGTCAATCCAAGGATGGTCAGGAACAGTGGAGACTTTAAAATTGAAGGCATATCAATGCATTGATTTAAAATGAGTGACAAGATTATGTTTGAGGTGCTTTACTTCAGTTCCATCCAGCGATACCTGCACTAGGTTTTCTTTCATGTCTGTGTTGAGGTATCGCATTGGGCTTTCAATTGTTTTTCTCGCAGAACTATGAAAGCATGATGCCCCGGTATCCTTGGCAAGCTGAATGATATTTTCTGCCCTTACTCCTGAGCCTGGCATTATTTTGATTCTTCCATTTGCCTGCGACACAAGTGTCTTGAGCAGCAAACTTCCTTCCATTGCTGTAGGCTTTAAACCACTAGAAAGTACTCTTTTACAACCTATTGCAATGATTTGCTCAAGTGAATATAGAGGATCTTTAACCCTGTCAAAAGCCCTGTGAAAAGTTACTTCCATGTCACCAGCCAATGCTACCAATTCCTGGCATTTTTCAACATCAACAGTTCCGTCATTATTTAAAATACCTATTACAACTCCATCGCAACCAATATCTTGCGCGGCCATAATATCTTCTTTCATGGCATCAAACTCTTCTTGAGTGTACAAAAAGTCTCCACCACGTGGTCGAATAATAGGGAATACCTGAATTGGGGTTAATTTCCTCGCAGCTTTCATCATGCCATACGATGGGGTAGTGCCGCCTTCGTGAGGATTTGCACAAAGTTCTATCCTGTCGGCGCCATTATCAGCCGCCAATTGGCAGGATATCAAATCAAACGCTATGACTTCTAATTCAAATTTCATGTTAGTTAAAATAGCTTTCACCTGGAATAACAATCTCTTCGTTGGCAGATTTTACCGCATAAGAGAAACCTTTTTGGAGTGCATATGCACCATAATTGCCTACTTTGTCAATGGCAAGAAAGCCAATCTGTATTTTTTTTGCTTTTTCAGGATCACGTTTGGCAATTCTTTCCACTACTTTTTTACAGGCCTCCCTTGGTGAGTTTCCTTGGCGCATGTATTCCACAACCAAATGAGAACCAACGCATCTGATGACTTCTTCTCCAACTCCAGTAGATGTTGCAGCGCCGATTTCACCGTCTACGAAAAGCCCGGCTCCAATCACGGGAGAATCCCCAACACGGCCATGCATTTTGAAAGCCATGCCACTGGTGGTGCATCCGCCACTCAAATTACCGTGTGCATCCAGGGCAAGCATCCCAATGGTATCATGATTGTCTATACTACCAGGGAACATGCCGGTATCAGGTTGTTGTTGGTATTGTTTGTTCTCTATGTTCATTACAGGCTCATAGTTGGCTTTTTTCAGCCAGTTTTTCCAAGCTTCCTCGCTGTCTGGCGTAAGCAAATTCTCTTTTTTAAATCCGTTGGCAAGGGCGAATTGAAGGGCCCCGTCGCCAACCAAGATCACATGCGGGGTCTTTTCCATGACCATCCTGGCTACTGAAATCGGATGTTTGATATATTCAAGACACATGACAGCTCCACAATTGCCTTTTTCATCCATGATGCAGGCATCAAGGGTGACGCGGCCATCACGATCTGGATATCCACCGTATCCAACAGTTTTATTGCTTTCATCAGCTTCAGTAACACGTGCACCTTTTTCAATAGCATCCAAGGCTCGGCCATTGGCTGCCAAAACTTTCCATCCTTCAGCATTTGCTGCACGACCAAAATCCCAGGTAGAAATGATGATTGGTTTTGCAGGTTTGTTTGATTGAATTGGCTCAGGTGTTACAGATGAAATCACTGGTAAACTGAGCAATGAATTTTTCAGGAAATCTCTACGAATCATTCTTTATTTTTATCCCTCAATTTACTTCAAAGTTTAAATACTTTGGATGATTGTTCATTTAAAATATCAACACGTTACTTAAAACTTTTATTACAAATCACTTATAATTTATATTATGTTAAATAGCATTTTGTCCAGAATCAATATGATGAAATTAATATTTGGCCGGTCATCAGCATCATATCTTCTATGCCGGTATATTTTGATTGTTGGATTGTCTTCGTCTTCCATTGTCAATGGGCAAACCAATTGGAAAGATGTTTCAAGTCAATTTGGAAAGCTTCCTACAAGTATCAAAGTTTTGAAATCAGATGACTTGTTAGACGGTGCACCTTCCATCATGTTTATTGCTACCATCAAAGCCAAAGATCATGCGAAGCAATTTTTTGTGGATACAACCTTCCGCAGACGCCTGACACCCAGCCAATATTTTACCCGCAATGAGCAACCTTTTGTTGTTGTCAATTGCTCTTTTTTTGAATTTGTTCAGAACAGGAATGTTAACCTGATTGTACAAAACAATAAGATGGTTGGATATGATACACCTGCCGTATCCCGAAAAGGCAAAGACACCATGACCTATGTGCATACCCTGGGTAGTGCATTTGGTATTTTCAAAAACGGAAAGATGGACATTGCGTTCAATTATAATGACTCTGGTATGGCAGTACCCTTCGTAATGCAGTCAGTGTATACGCCCATGATTGATTCTGTAAGAAGATTAAACATCAATCATCCAAGCCTGTCAGGATTGAAACCATGGAAAGTGAAACATGCTTTTGGAGGTGGCCCAGTATTGGTGCAGGATGGTCAGGTAAAAATATCCAACAACGAAGAAAAGAAGTTTGCAGGTAAAGCCATTATCGATAAGCATCCTCGTACTGCCATAGGCTATACCAAAGAAGGAACCATGATCATTCTGGCAGTTCAGGGAAGGATGAAAGGATTGGCTGAAGGCGCTACCCTGCCACAAATGGCAAAAATCATGGTGGATCTGGGTTGTGTAGAAGCCATGAACCTGGATGGTGGCGGCAGTTCCTGTATGCTGGTCAATGGAAAAGAAACCATCAAACCATCTGATCCCAGCGGCCAAAGACCTGTGCCTGCAGTCTTGGTGATCAAATAATGGCAGCAATTGATTTTAGTCCGATTCCTGAAATTTATTGGAAACTACCTTGGTGTGCGATGATAAAATCAACCAATGTTTCCAAACTCACTTCGGCTCTTTCGCAGGCATCCCTAATATCCTCTCTGCTCACATTGGCTGCAAAGGTCTTCTCTTTGATGCGTTTCATGGCACCTTTCCGTTCCATTCCTTCATAGCCATTGGGGCGCATCAATGAATAGGCATGCATCAAACCAGAGAGTTCATCAAAGGCATAGAGCATCTTGTCCATCCGGGTGACGGGCTCAACACCGAAATGAACATGCCCATGTGAAGCAATGGCCCTGATGATTTCAGGATCAATGTTCGAGGTTTCCAGGTGTTCGATGATTTTTTTACAGTGTTGATCAGGCCATTGATCCCAATCTGCATCATGCAGCAAACCTGCCATTTTCCATCTCCAGGCATCATAGTCGTTAAGATTCTCCACTGTTTTTGCCCACACTCCCATCAATCCCCCTACCTGAACCATGTGCAGTTTAAGCCGATCGTTCAAGACCCATTCATCCAGTAAGACTTTGGCCTCTTGCTCTGTCAGTACGTTGCCTGCATTTTTAATGTCTCCAAATGATTGCCTTCCTAATTGAAGTGACATAAATTATGATTTAAAAAAAGAGAGAAGTTTTTGGCTTCTCTCTTTTGATTTAATACTGGATGTTATTGATGGGTTTTATCGGCCTCATCGTATTTCTTTTGATAAAATTCAGCCTTGGTTTTATCTTTTTTCTTATCGTAGCAATAGTTTAACAAAGAACAGGCTGATTTGAAATTAGACCGTTCTCCGACTTTTAACTTGCCCATCGTATCATAATGAGCGAAAACTTTTTCCAATTGTGGAATGGTCTTGTCAACCATTTCGTTGATCAACGCTGCATAATCGGCTTTTTTCTTAACCGCTTCAGGAGTAGTTCCTTTTACCTTGTAGGCATCTTCCTCAATGAATAGCATTTGATTGTAAAAGTGCTTGCCCAATGAAAGCATCGTTTCATAAGAATCTGGTTTCAAACCAAGGGCCTTGTTGTAAAGACCTTCGATTTTGCTGCATCTTTCAGTATAATCTGCAGGTCTTTTAGAAGCTTCTGAAACGTGTGTTTCTCCGAACAACTCACTGGCATAATCAAATACCAGGTCAAAAGACTCAGGATTGATGGCCAACAATTGTTCAAACTTCTTCAAGAGAAAAGCGATATCATTTTTGTCACGTGCATGGTCAATCGCCAACAAAGGAAGATAATCATCCTTGGGGAAGATTTTCAATCCTGCGTCGATGTATTTGTTCATGTTCACATCATCCTTCTTGTCAAAATAGTATTTGGCAAGGTAACGGTATGGTGTAGCCATGTCTGAATTTCCACCAACATTGGCATCCGCCAATTTGGTGAAATAGGCAATGGACTGGTCTTCTTTCTTTGCATTTAACGCAGACAATCCCATGTAATAGGTCAGGGTTGTATCCAGTTTGTAGAGACCCCATCCTTGAGAAAAGATATAATCTCCAATTACGCCTGTAGTCTTAAAAGTTCCCAATGCTTCTTCAAATTTTGAAGCATTATAGAATGCAGCACCCTCTTCAAATCCACTTGAGTAAAGATCAAAAACAGGTTTGTAATTGTCTACTGTCAGGTAAAGGGTTGATTGGTTTTTATCAATCTCCAATGCTTTCTTAAAGGCATCCAAGGCCAGCATCCTTGCCTCAGGCATAGCAGCACGCTCAGTTGCATTCATTGAAATAGCACTGAGCACTTTTCCTTTGAGGTAATAGAGTTCTGGATTCTTTTGGTACTTAGGATTGTTCAAGAAGGTTTCAATGGCTGTTTTTGCCTCTGAAAACTTATTGGCAGTGATGGATTCCTTGATCTTGTTGAGGTTTTGGCCGCTAACAGACATTAAACCGGTTGCTGCCAAAAGGGTAAAAATGATCCTTTTCATTGTTTGGTATTTAATGATTTAATTTTCGTTGTTTTCTTCAGGTGCTTGTTGATCATCAGCATTTTCAGGTGTTGATTCATCAGTTGCTGGTGTGTCAGTGGAAGCATCTGTAACACCGTTTTCAATTCCCTCTGCTTCAGGTTGTTCACTTACTACATCCAAATTGGTGATGGCTGCTATTTCATCTTCATCATCCAACCTGATCAATTTAACCCCCTGTGTAGCCCTTCCCTGTTCACTGATCTGGGCGATACTGGTTCTAATGGTGATGCCTGATACACAGGTAATCATCAGATCCTCTTTCTCAGTTACTTCCAAAATGCCTACCAATTTACCGGTTTTTTCTGTAACACTGATGGTTTTAACACCTTTACCACCCCGGTTGGTAACGCGGTATTCATCCACGGCTGTTCTTTTTCCATATCCTTTTTCAGAAACAACCAATACTGTACGGGTTTTGTCTTCAACATTCACACAAATCATGCCCACCACTTCATCGGTAGCATCATCAACTTCTATTCCACTGACACCAATTGCTCCCCTACCAG
>Ga0207909_1000222_pt1 | contig 21919 bp, 37 predicted proteins | sample LakMenEpi05May10_FD_150672 | JGI IMG/M metagenome (GOLD analysis project Ga0207909, IMG submission 150672) | Freshwater microbial communities from Lake Mendota, WI - 05MAY2010 deep hole epilimnion (SPAdes) | ecosystem: Environmental > Aquatic > Freshwater > Lake > Epilimnion/Euphotic zone ...
GATGACAAGCCACTCAAACCTATCTGCCGCATCCAAAGTGTTCGGCAAGATCGCAACGGAGCAAAGCAACCCTGCCGCTGCCGCTTTGGCAATCCACTTGGCAATGGCCGCTTCCGAAGCTTACTGCGCAGAATTGGAGCAACGCCAAGCCGCTGCCGCTCAAACCGTGAAAACACTTCAAATCGAACAGACTCCTTCCGGCCAGTACCGTTACCGCATTGTCTCAACCGTTGACGACGAAATGCACGTTGACGTTGCTTGGCAATTCGGTAGCCGGAACAAGGCAGACACTATCTTGCAAGCGGAAGACCGTTTTCTTGGAAACGCAAAGTACGACATTGAAAGCTACTAATCCCATGCGCCGCAAAATCCTATCCTTCCTATTCGTTACCGTCGCCTACGCCGTCGCAGGTTACGCGTTTTTCTTCGTTTTCTTTAAATCCCAATTCTAATCCCATGACCAAAAACCTCCTATCCGTCGACACCAACGCCAAAACCGTCAAAGGCCAAAAACGCGGCTTCATGACCGGAATTCTCTATCTTGCGCCGGGAAAACTATCTGGCCTCATTAATGTCTGTCCCAATGCGTCCGTCGCTTGTGACAACCTTTGTTTATACTACGCCGGACGCGGCGCATTCAACAGCGTTCAGCAAGCGCGTACAGCAAAGACAATTTTCTACGTCAAAGACCGTGAGGCCTTCCTTTCCACGCTGAAAGAAAACGTCACGTCGGTCATCCGTAAGGCCAAGGCCAAGCGCATGACCCCGGTCATCCGTCTCAACGGTACGTCGGACATTGGATGGGAACGCTATACGGTCATTCAAGCATTCAAGAAAACCCGTTTCTACGATTACACCAAAAGCTTTCAACGCATGGTTTCCTTTTTAGATGGAAAACTCCCGTCAAACTACAGCCTCACATTCTCACGTTCGGAAACCAACGAAGCCCAATGTCTCGATGTTCTGGCCCGTGGCGGCAACGTGGCGGTAGTCTTTCGCGGCAAAGTACTGCCGACGCATTGGCAAGGTTTTCCGGTCATCAATGGTGACGAAAACGACCTTCGATTCCTTGACCCCCGTGGCGTGGTCGTCGGCCTTACGGCCAAGGGCAAAGCAAAATCCGACACAAGCGGTTTCGTCGTCGGTTGACGGTCCGCGTCAAACTATCGGAAACGGTAGTTTGCGGCGTGCCTTCAATCCACTCAATCCACTCAATCCAATGATCAACCGATACTCCGGCCAGTGCGTCCAATGTCACGAACAAGTCCCCGCAGGCCTTGGCACAGTCACCAAACGCAACCGCGCATGGCGCATAGACTGCAATGCATGCACCGGACGCATGGCGCAAAGCGCCGACATGGTCTGCGTCAAACTCTCATCCGGCTGGACAGGCACCCGCAATGCACGCGGACGCTGCGAAGACGCGCCGTGCTGCGGTTGCTGCTCTTTCTAAGTCTCAATCCACTCAATCAAACACGAATAAAACACCATGCAATCTATCCAAACAAAATACCTGTCAGCGACTGACTCCAAAGGTTCCCGCATTAAGGCAAAGTGCGCTCGCGGTTCAATCACCATTCCCTTCCCGCACGAATTGACAGGCGACGAAACCCACCGCGCCGCCGTTCTCGCGCTTGTAACTCGTTTTCTAGATGAAGATTCGGCCAAAGGCACGCCCCGCGAAACCAATTTTTGGAACCGCGCTTTTGTATCCGGCTCGCTCCCCGACGGCAGCATGGCGCATATCTTCACCACTTAATCTATCCCCGCGCATCCATGAATTATTACGTCATGCAAACCGCGCTTTCTAGCGGCTCAAAACCTCAGTTAGTCCAATGGTCAAAAACCGAATCGGACGCCGTCGCCTATGCGCGCCAGCAACTGGACCTTTGGCGTGAAGTAGGCGTTGCCAATCCCCCGCGCTACGAAGTCCACTACAGCGGCCTTCGCGGCTCCGCCCTCTGGTCTAGTCTGGACTGATAATCTATCCCCGCGCATCCAATGAATAAATCATCCTTCCTCTCTGAATACCGTAAATCCGTTTCCGCGCTCCCTTGGGCATCCAATTCCGACAAACTGGAACGGTTCCTAGAATCCTGCCGCGCAACGCTCGACGGCGCATCGACTTGGCAATACGACGGCGAACTATGCGTCAAAGCATGGCGCGCAATCGGCGGTAAAGGTAAGCCAACGCTCAAAGCTCTCCGCGCACTGGCCGAATGACCTATCCTCCGCGCCTTATTCGAAAGAGTAGGGCGAAAGGGTAGGCCACTCTATCCGCAACCAATCGAAAGTATGAATCCAATTAACGACACTTCCATTATCTGGGGTAATTCCAATACAGTAATCGCCATAGCCATGGCTTGCGGCTCAAAGCCGATTGTAACCCATTACAACGATGGGCAAAAGGTGACTTCTGTAGCGGTCAGTTTTGAAGGCGGATACGACGATTATAATGGATCGTGCGCGTGGGCCGAAGTACCGGGAGATTATCCCGGTAAACCAACGCGGTTTTCACCCCGTCCGGGAAAGTGGATGTCCGGAGTGCGCGTTTAATCAACTATCCCAATCTATCCGCAACCAATCCCGAATCATGAATCCAAAGCTAATCCCCATCCTTGAACGCATCATTGCTCGCGAGACGATCCTGCTATCGTTCCACGCGGACAACCTACCTCAGGCCGCGCTTGCCTATGTGCGCCAGCATTACCTCAACGACAATTTCCTTTGGCTCGCGCCTGACGAGCAGGACTTAATCGAGGAACTCCCTCCGTTCGCGGACAACCTATCCGAATCCATTCGCCCCGGCGGAGGTATCGGCAACCCCGATTCGTCCGTCTATCACCTATTCGACGACGGCTCTTTGTGGCTCAAAACCAACGCGTACAGCTCCGTCTGGACGGACGCGACAGACTTTGCCGTCGAGATTATCCTCCCGCGCATGGAATTATCCCGCATGGACGCGCAATTGCTCCGCGCCATCGAAATGGAAGATGCCGTCGAATCCGTTCGCGCCGACTTTTATTCATCCTTCGCCCATGTCCTTAACCGCGATTGTGGCATACCCTATTGCGACGCACGCGAACACTGGAACGCCTATTCGCGCCAGTTGGGCGACGGCGCACGCGAAGAAGCAGAGCTTGGCGGTTCCGAATCAGGCCGCAAGGAAGGTCTTCGTTTCGCAGAATCATTCACCGTCAAAGCCTGAACCAATGAAAACCCATACCCCCGGCCCTTGGCTTGTCCGATTCGACGAGGATCAATTCGACCCAACGCATTCGACTCTTAAGATCATCGATGGCCGTGAAGAATCGGTGAACCATACACACGGCGCGCTATCCCTCGCCTTCATCAACGTAAGCGCCTTCGCGCCTCACATGGACGAACCGCTTGCAAATGCCCACTTAATCGCCTCCGCGCCTGAATTGTTATCCGCGCTTGAAGCCGTGACGAAAGCCTATGTGGAACTGGTTCAGTCTGATTATCCGCCTTCGTGGAGTGCTGAGAAAGACAGTGAAGTCATCGCAGCACGTAAAGCCATCGCGAAAGCAAAAGGAAACGAGTGAAAACCAAACAGCCAACCTATCGCGAACTTTACCTGAGCGCCTATGCGGCCCACGCGCAAGAGGAGGGAAAATATCAGCGACTGCTTTACATCACGCGCAAGATTGCGAAAGCGATTCCCGCAGGGCATGAAGTCCTGAAAGATTGGGAAGATTGGGAAGAGCAAATCAAAGAAAACGAATAAAATTATGCCAAGAAATTACCTTAAAGACCCAAGCGACGGACCTTGGAAGCGTACCTTGGGCTTGTACACCGGATGGGAAATCATGGATTCCAATGGACATATCATCGCGCAAGTAATCGACAATACCCACGGCAAGCCAAACGCCCATTTAATCGCCTCCGCCCCCGATCTTCTCTCCGCGCTGGAACGTCTGGCGCATCCGATGGCCGACGATGACGATTTAGACTACGCTCGCGCCATCATCAGGAAGGCGAAAGGGCTTTGAGCCGCTCCGTTTATCCGGTAAATCGGGGGTGCGCGCATCCGTTCAACGCGTAAACGAGAATAAAATCATGCATCCATTGCTCTTATCCGCGCTTATCCAGATCGAATCCCACGGAAACGATCATGCCCGTGGCCGTCACGGCGAACTTGGCGCGCTCCAGATCAAACCGATCATGGTCCGCGACGTAAACCGCATCATGGGGACGCATTACGCGCACGCCCAAGTCACCAACCGCGCCGTCGCGACGTTCATCGCCCACGCATACCTTTCGCATTACGGACGCAATCTCAGCGACGAATCGCTCGCAAGGATCTGGCAGGGTGGGCCAACAGCCATAAGTCGTTCCTCCTCCCGCGCCTATGGTCGTCGTGTCATGCGAAAACTTTCCTCTCTCGAAATTAGTCAAACAACAGCAAAGAAATGAAACTAACCATCCAGTCCAAACAGAACGCCCAGACCATCGTGGACCTGTTCAACGCCATCCTAACCGGCGAGGAAGCCGAAAACGGCGCAACCCCGCTCTCAATTTACGACGACAACAAACATATCTGCTCGCTCATCGCGAAGGATGGCCATCAGATCCTTGAATTGATCATCGAGCGCGAGGACGGCGACGTGCTTTGCTCCAGTACACCTGATCTGGAGACGCTATGATAACTGGAACAAACGGACCGTATAACGCATACGAAATCTTAGAGTTTGTTGAAAAAAAATATAAGGACGAATCTTTGAAGGCGCGAAATATCCCGCTCGATGAGTTGGCCAAACAACTCGAACTGATGGCCGATGATTTTCAGAATCCTTTCATCGCATCCGCATCAACCCGTCTCGCGCACGTCGCCGCCGCGCTCACCTGCCTTCAGGACGCGCTTTTCTACGTCCGAATGTATCAGTGCGCGGATACGACTGGCGAGGGCGAGAAACGACGGCAACAACTCATCGATGATTCGGAAACAATCATCAGCGTCATCCGCGCCGGAGGGATGTATCCATGAGCCGCAACCTGTTCGCGAAGCCAGTCTACAAAGTCCAGCTATCCGGCGCGATTGGCTGGAGCGACATGAAGGAGAAGGTCGTCAGCTACCGCACGGTCGAATTCGCGTCGCGCAAGGATGCGGAGAAAGCGGCGCGTGAATTGAATCCCGGCGAGTACACGCAAGGGCGGATTCGGGTCGTCCCGGTCGAACTCAGCGAGGACTACGATATCTATCCGGTAGCAGAACGATCCAAGCCGTGAACCCGCCGTGCATCATCATCCCGTCAATCTTGTCGAATTCTGTGCCGGATATTGCGGCATTGGAATTGGACTCAAGTCGGCTGTCCCGCATCTACGCACTATCGCTTACGTCGAAAGGGAAGCATACGCCGTCGCAAATCTGGCTGCGAAAATTGAAGAGGGACGACTGGATGCAGCACCTATCTGGACGGACCTGCTCGCCTTCCCATACGCAAAATTTCGAGGACTGGTGGATATCGCGGCTGCGGGAATCCCCTGTCAGCCCCACAGCCACGCCGGACTCCGCAAAGGTGGAGCCGATGAAAGATTTCTCTTTAACGACTGGCTCATTGGACTCCAGCAAATGCGTCCGCGCTGCATCCTCATCGAAAACGTCGAAGGCTTGCTTACCAGTCTTATGCCAGACGGAACTCTTTGCATCCGATGGACGCTGGAGAGATTGGAGCGCATGGGCTACCGCGTTGCGAGCGGACTATTCAGCGCGGAAGAATGCGGCGCGCCACATATTAGGAAGCGGATCTGGATTCTGGCCTACGCCGACAGCGAACGAGGACAAGGATCAGAATGCTTCCTTCGCGACGCTTGCGCGACTGGACCGGGGGGGGCGTATCCTGCGACGGATAGCGACATTGACGATGCGTGGAAGTGGCCCAGTGGACCAAATGAACCTCAACGATGGTGGGAACCGGCGCGAACGCTTGAATCCAGCTTGGGTCGAAAGTCTGCTCGGTCTGCCGTTATCTTGGACCGCTTGCGACTCCTCGGAAACGGAGTCGTCCCCGCAACCGCCAATCTAGCATTCCGCACTCTCGCACGAAAAATCCTCGGATAACTTTTCGCCGGATAAAAAGTAGGCCAATAAACCTCATTCGCACCATGCCATTTCATCGATTCGATTCTAGCGCGGACACACGCGAAACCGTCCGTAGAGCCGCCAAACAGCTTACGAACGCTCTACGGGGCATTTCTGATCGATTGCGAGGCATTCTCGCTGACCCATATGACCGACAAAGCGACAAGAACACTTCACATATCCTTTTCCGAAACGGAAGCGGCACCGCCCCCAAAGGCGGAGCGCAAGCATTCCGTTTTCGGAATAAGCCTCTCCCCTTTTTTAGAAAGGGGAGGCTTATCTTTAGATGAGCTAGGTAGACCAAGGGTAACTTAGAAGGAGCCATTGGTAGATTTACGTTGACTAGACGACAAAAGAGACTTATCTATTTTCCACCATGAGTTACTTATCAAATGGCTCCACGCTTCGTTCGACGTTTCGAGAAATGCCGCCGAAGAGGCACAATCTAAACGCGGAAAAGTCCGAGTTGTTGGCCTACATTGTCGAGACGATTGGCGGTGGGTTGGTCGAGGCTAATCGAGCGTTCGGCTCGATGCGGAACGTCAAGAGTCAGGTCTTGGTTTTTGATCGAACCCATCGGGTCTGGCATGGATGCGATTGGAAGCCGTCCGATGAGGAGGCTCAGAAGGATCTTGAATCGCGCAAGTTCTCGGACCTGCGTCGCGAAATCGCCCAGATTTGGAAGGCTATCAACGCGCTTCGCAAGGGAAAGCAGCGCAAGAGAAAGCAGAAGGCCGATGAACCGGCGGCTGAAGATCAACCAACAGAACCAGACCGGCCATCACTGTCCGAGGAATTCGCCAAGTTGTTCCCTGAATTAGCCAATCAATAACCGATTGCTATGGAAACCGAAAAATCGTCCGTGTTGAAAGACCAGTTGGAAAAAGCCGCCACGATGTTCAAGCGAATATCTGAGAGCGTTGATAGGATTGAAAAAACCTTGAAGGACCATGAGCGCAAGATCGATGAAGCGTTAAAGCGTTCGTCCTACCAAGACGATGACGACGACAGCGCATGGGAAGGCTTTGGCCCGAAGCCAGAGAAAACGCCCATCAATCCGAACGCTGAGCAGCACACTCTGGAACTCCATCATGGCCCGTACACGATCTACCGCCATGATGGCGAGTCAGACAAGGAATGGCAGCGGCGCAAGGACCACCTGATGGATCAACGTATCACGTTCCTCAACGGCAGCGGCCAGAACGGAACGCCGGAGCAGGTGGCCTACCTTCAGAGGATCGAAGAACGCCTCGGTCGAAAAGTTTTTCAATATCCTCTTGCAACGACTTGAGACAACTGCGAGGCTACATCCGCAACAATGACCAATTTTCTGCAATCAGACTTAGAGCGCGAAGGGAACTCGCGACAGGGTGTTAGTGGATTTTCGCCCGTGACTGAACACCTGATTGCAACCCCTTTTCAGCGTTCGGGCATAGAGCGGAGCGAGAGGCTTCGACGGGTTTACGCATTGGTTTCCCAAGTTAACACCCGAACGCTGTCGATTTTTTACAAGTGAAAGTTTATACGGCCAAACAAACAGCAGCTATGCTCCAAATCTGCTGCGAAACGCTACGGCGGATCGTGCGCCATGACGGCGTCCAGCATAGGAGAATTGGCCGACGAATCTTGTTCACCGAGTCCGACATCGCCGCGATTCTGACGAGTCGAGCGACAACCGGAGCAGTGAACCCATACGCAAGAAAAACAAAGAAACAACAAGAGAATACAAATGAGCAGCAACCAATTAGCGACAACGCAACCGTCCAGTCCTGACTTCTACGACCGCATCGACAGTCCGATGGACGCGGTTAAGACGATGGGCGACTGGATCGCACATTCCGGCATGTTCGGATGCGTGAAACCTGAGCAAGGCTATGTCCTAGCTTTGGAATGCATCGCCAGCCGGATGACTCCGCTGAGCTGGAAAAGAGAGAACCACTTGATCAACGGAAACATCACCATGAAGAGCGAATCGATGCTCTCTGGCCTGATGACCGCCGGTTGGGACATCGACTGGATTCAGTTCGACTCAGTCGCCGCCATCGCCGACTTCTCGAAAGGCGTGAAGAAGGTCCGCGTCTCATTCACCGCAGAGGATGCGAAGATTGCCGGTCTAATCCCCGCGAAAGCTGGCAGTGGCTGGGCGAAATTCCCGGCAGAGATGCTGCGAGCGCGAGTCATCAGCAAGGCAACGCGAATGCTCGATCCGCGAATCACGCAAGGTCGTTACACGCCCGAGGAAGTAGCCGACTTCTCCTCTGCGCCGTCAACACCCACCATCACCGCTACGACGCGCCAGACGGTCAACGTGACGCCGGAACCAGCCTTCTCGCTCGTTGAGAAGTTAGAGCAGATTCTTGAGCCACATTCTGATATCGCCAATGCGTTCCTCGTCAGCAAGAACCTGATCAAGGAAGGCCAGAACTTCCGCGATGTATCCACGAAGGTGGCCAACATGATCCTCGCTGATGCGAGTGGTTTCATTACCAAAGCAACCGCGTTCGCTAACCCGCCCACCGAATGAGCATCCTCAACCAACACGTCAATCTCGACATGCCAGCGGAGAAGTATCACGCCGTTGATGCTCTCTCGAAGAGCATGATGTCGAAGATCCTCAAGTCCCCGGCTCATTACAAAGCCGCGCTGGAGGAGCATCAGGAGCCGAGCAAGGCCATGCAGATGGGTACGGCGATTCACACCGCTGTACTAGAGCCGCAACTGTACTCGCAAGTCGTCGCCGTTGTTCCGCCGGACATCGACGGACGTACGAAAGAAGGCAAAGCGTGGAAGGAACAGCACAAGTCGCGCATCCACCTGACGCACGCAGAGGACATCGACGTGCAAGGAGTGGCCAACAGTGTCCGTCGTCATCCGTTCTGGGACATCATTCATCTGCGGCATAGGATCGTGCCGCATAGGATCGAGGCGAGCGTGTTCGCTCAAGACGAGGAAACCGGCATCGCCCTTAAGGCGCGTCCCGATCTGTGGATCGAGGGTCATACGCTCGTTGACATCAAAACAACCGACGACGCATCGCCCGAGGCGTTCCTTCGAACCATCGCATCGTTCGGCTATCACATACAGGCCGCGCACTATCTGGAGATGACTGGAGCAGATAGCTTCATCTTTGTAGCGGTCGAGCGCAAAGCGCCATACGCCGTCGCAATCTATCGACTGGATGCCGAATGGCTTCAGGCTGGCGCGAATCTGCGACGCAAAGCAATCTCGACGCTGCACGAATGCCGCGCACTGGACAGTTGGCCAGCCTATCCAACCGCTACGCAAACCCTTTCATGCCCTAAGTGGGTTCTGAATAAATCCGAAAACTAACCACCGAATAAATTATGTTCACAGTAAACCGCAAGGATGCCGGAGGCCGATACATCGATGCCGAAGGCGATTACACCGTCACCGTAGCCAAGGTCGAGGAAACCTTAGACGCCAAAGGCCGCGAGGTCTGTAAGGTTACATTCAAGACTGAAGATGGCGCATCCATCACTGACCGCTTCATCAACCAGGAGAATGTCTGGTTTCGCGTCAATCAGCTTGTCGCAGCGACGAAGCACAATGTTCCTGATGGCACTGAGTACGACTTCCTTGGGGTCAAGGGCAGCTACGCGGCGTTCTTGAAGTCGATGACTGGCTTAGAGCTGCTCATCACCGCTCGCTCCGAGGAGTACATGGTCAACGGCGAGACGAAGAAGACGCTCCGCATCAAGAACATGCGCGAGGTTCCGATTGCCGAAGTCGATGGCGACGATCTTGATCCGAAGCCGTTCTAAAACGCATCACGGAGGGGAGCGCATTCCGGGATAACGCTCAATAAATTTTGTATCTATGAAACCAAAAGAAATTATGACCCCACTCCAGTCAGCTCAGGCGTACTTGCTGGACGTAGAACACGAATTGGCCGATGCCCACGACCGAATTCGATTGCTCGTTGCAGAGCGTAACACCGCACGGCTTCAAGCCGATCAAAGAGTCAGCCTCCGCGAAGAGTTCCGAGAATTGCTTGGAACAGACGAAATCGAGCAGGGAGTGGTTGTTGTGCGTGGGTTACAAGACCGCATCAAACTGCTGGAGGAGGCGGGGGATGCGATGGTTTCACACGCAAAAGCTCTAGGAATGGATGGAACAGGATTGGTGAAACGATGGTTCAAAGCCAAGGAGGCCAACCCGTGAGTGATACACCGAGGATGAACCTTGCGCTTCGTAAGGCACAGGAAGATTGCACTGAATCATATCTATTAACTGAAGGCCTGAAACTCGAACGCGAACTCAACGCAGCCAACGAGCGCATCAAGCGGCTGGAGGCAGTCACCAACGACCCTCACGCACTGTGGGCCAACTGGCTGCGTGGGAGCGTCACACTGCCGGTGGGCATCGGTGACGTAAGGGAGTATCAAGACCGCATCCAGCGGTTGGAGGAGGATCTAATGGACGCGAAGAACAAGCACGCCGCGCTAATTGCGGACGTTGTTCTATACGAGGACAGAGGGGAGCGCATCAAGCGGCTGGAGGAGGCTGGGGATGTGCTATGCGAAAACTCCAATCCATCGCGCTGGGACTCGACAGAAGCCGCTGCTCAAAAACTAACGGAGCAATCAAACTGGCTGAAAGCCAAGGAGGCCAAGCCGTGAGCGTAGAACAACGAATCTTGGACCTACCGGCTTTTGCCGATTACAACGACCGCCGCCAACTCCGCGCAATCGCTCTCGATGTCCGCAAGCTGGAGGATCGGGTGAAACAACTGGAGCAGGAGAACGACGCAATGCGAGCGGACTTGCTGCTATGGAACGAGAAGGAGGCCAAGCCGTGAAAGACAGCCCCGCATTCATATACGTCCACGCATTTAACGGCATCGTCCGCGTTGAGAGTATTGATACAGCCAAGCACATTGATGGGAATCCAGAATGGAAACACGTTGCGACAATAAACCCTCACGTTGTTCTTGAGAGCATTCTACGAGCTTCGATTAAAGAGAGGAATCAGATCATCAAACATCTACTGACATGAAACACCTGCACGAACTACCTGAAGACGACCGGCTGAGGAATGTGGCGCTCAAGGACATCGACGTCCGTATCCGCTGCCGTCACACCAAGATGACCCGCGATCCGCGTACTTGGAAGATCAAGGGCGATACCTACAACCGCCTCGGCGACAACTGGAAGATCAACTTCGATTTCATCCTGCAACCAACCCCATAACCGACACCGTTTACACCTCCGAATAGCTATGAGTACCCACATCAAAATCGAAAACCAAACCGAAGTCCCTGTTCTTGTTGCTCTTTTCGAGCAGCCCAAATGCAACGACCACCCGACACGCTCGGCGGTCCTCAAACCCGGCGAGAGCTGCGACTGGGGCAGTGGCTCCGTACCGCTCGGCAACTACCAGTGCTACGCTGTGATGAGCGGTGATGCGTCATCCCATGACGAGTGGGTCTGGCACTTCCCCGGCATCGCAGAGGTAGTAGCTCCGCTGGAACTAGGATTCAAATTGTGGCATGCAGGCGACATCGACTGGGCCAACGTCAAGGCTATGTCGAGCGACGATTTGAACGCTACGTTTGGATCTGCCTACACCTCCGCTAAGTCATCTACAAAATCATGGAACGGAATGTCTTCCTGCATATTCCATATTCGCGGCGGTCCTTCATGGGTCGAGGAAACCGAACAAGTGGGCATCTTTAGGCCGAAGACCATTGCATACAATGGCGTTCAATCGACTCCGATGAAGAGCGAGTAATTATGAAGAAACCAGCCAAATACACAGTTATCACCATCGACTCGGCGCTCCACGAAGAGGTTCGCAAACATTGCGACGAGAATGGTTTGAAGATCGGATTTTTCGCCAATCAAGCGTTAAAGAAGTTGCTGAACAAGAAGTGCGCCACGACGCAATCGAGCGCGCTTTCTACCGACAGTACAACGAACGAATGACGGCGAATCGCACCGTGTGGTGCGGACAAAACCCTTCGCTCGCTATGAAGCAGTGGGCGGAGGGGCAAATTTCCTAAAATTATGAATCTAAGAGAATACCAACAAAAAGCAGTAGAGTGGGCCAAAAATAGCTATGGGCTGATCGTCGCACCGGCAGGCAGTGGCAAGACATGGATTGCTGCATCGATCATCAAGCATTACCACGAATTTTATCCTGACATGTCGTTTGGATGGATGGCCCCAACACGCGAGACATGTCAGCAAGCGCGCACATCGTTGAGAGTCGCGGGAATTCCAGACAACATTGTAGACGTTCGTTGTCCGCATGAGTCAGTGGACTTCAGCAAGAAGAACCTTCTTATAGTGGACGAAGCGAAGCACAGTCCTGCCGCTGGATGGCGTCGCATCATCGAGTCCTGTAACGGTATACGTTATGGCTTTGACGCCACGCCGTGGAGTGACAACGAGGATCGTAATATTGTCATCAAGGAGCTGTTCAACCAACGAGTCTACGAGATAAACCGAAGCGACATTGGCGATTCATTGGCCGACGCTTACCTCGAAATCAGCCACGCCACGGATCTGAACCTCCAGCAGAAGATCGACGACAACATCGACCGGCTCTTCAACACTCGCGTCAAGTACATGCGGATCAGGGAGGATGAACTCAAACGGATGTGCGCTTGGGAATCGATTGTCGATATCGGCATCTGCCAGAACCGCGAGCGCAACAAATACGCCATCCAGTACGCGGTCGAACACCTCGACATGCAGACCCTCATCCTCATTCCGCGCATCACGCTGGGCGAGGACTACGAACACCAGATTCCGAATTCTCGGCTCGTCCATTCCAAGATTGGCAAGAAGGACCGGCGCGCTTACATGGAAGAATTCAAGGCTGGCAACCTGCGGACCATGATCGCCACATCATTGGCCGACGAAGGATTGGATCTGCCCAACGTCGAACTGCTCATCATGGTCAGCGGCGGTCGGTCGTCGCAGAAGACCATCCAGCGAGCGAGTCGGGCATTGCGGAAAACAGAAACCAAGAACTGCGCGACAATCGTAGATTTCTCTGACAAGTTCCACCCCATCGGAGCATTCCACGCTAAGAAGCGTATGACCTGCTACCGTGAACTAGGTTGTATTTTCCAATGAGTGTATCCACGACAGCAAACGAAACATCCACGCCCACCGAGAACGTAGTCTATCTGATCGGCGAACTGCGCGGTATCAGTCGGCAAACCGAAACCAAAACCGGCTCGCTCATGGTGCGCCGCGTTATATCAATCGCCCGTCACTGGACTGACAACGAGGGCCGCTTCCACGAAGACTTCGATGAGTTCGAGCTGTCCTCATGGGGACAAGTTGCAGAGAAGATCATCGAGATTCAGAACGGCGCTCTGGTGCGCGTAAAAGGCCGCGTAAAGGTCGAGAAGTGGAGCGAGGGGGGAGACACGAAATCAGCGGTTCGAATCGCTGCTGAGCAGGTGACTATCCTTTGTTACTAAAAATAATACTAAGCGAATGAAATCAAACCAAACAATCGTTGCGGTCGATCCGGGTGTGGGCGGCGGATTCGCCGTCAGCACTGCGGACGGAATACTCCTGTTTCCAATGCCTGAGTCGCTGCCAGACACGGCGCAATTACTGGCAGGATTCAAAGTCAGCGACTCCCATCTATGGGTCGAGAAAGTGCCAAAGTTCGTCAGTAAACTCACGTCGTCGGCCAGCATGGCGACGCTCCATGAAAACTACGGGATTGTGCAGGGGCTAGGCTACGCGCAAGGCTACGCACTCCACCGTGTTGAACCCAAGATTTGGCAAGAACCACTTGGACTCGGAGGACGTAAATCATGCGAAACCGGACCAGAATGGAAGCGAAAGCTAAAAAGCAAAGCTCAGGAACTGTATCCGAATCTGGACGTCACACTCAAAAACTGCGACGCCCTTTTGATCCTCCACTACGCGATGGGCGGTGGCCGGTGATACATAAAGCCAATCGTCCGCCCTCGCCCGAGGAGTTGAAGCAATTGCTCATCATGGCGTTCGGAATGGGGATGGTCGTCGCCAGCGCCTACTTCCTTCTCTTCGTCGTCAAATGAGCGAGAATATCAAACCCATGTCCGAAGAAACGGACGTGGAGACATTGCGAGCGGCCATCGCGGAATACCAATGGTTGGCTGGCGTACTTTTCAAATCTCTCGGGTGCGGATGCAACGGAACTCAAGACCTTTGCTGGAACTGCACCCAAGCCGAGCGACACTACAAACACACAATCGAGACATACAAATGATCAGCGCAAACAAAATGCCCATTATGCGGATAGCAGAAGCAGATGAATCACCCGAAAAGATTCACTTCGCTTACATCGACCAGAAGTACAAGGAGTGGCTGATCCGACGCGGATTCGTCAACGAACTTGGTCAGGAACCCGGGATGAGAAAAGCAGGCGGATGGCGCGGAAAGACGGTTAAAAAAGGTTAATTATGATGGAAACTCAAATCACTAGAGAACAGTTATTGAAGGAAGCGCCAGCACTCATCGACCATGCGATTCTTCGAGGTTGGATGACTAAGCCCAAGCCAAAGGCGCAAATTGTTGACGGCGTTTGGCATGCGGCTGGTACAGGACATCTCGATAACGCCTCAGAAGATGAAATTCAAAAACTCAGGAAACAGTACGGTGCAGGTTGAAGTCATTTCCGACGATGTAGAGATACGAATCGGGGAAATGAAATGGGTGGGGATAGCCTACACCCGTGACGGAAAACCCAAGGTGTACGTTCGAACGAAAGCCGAATTCAAGGCCAAGTTCACCCCGGTCATTGAACAAGCACCCTAAACTCTACATCGCAGCACAAGAGCAGCTCTTTGCGAAGTTTCAGTCTCGCTCCATACCAATCCAACACTGGAGCAAGTACCTGATGACTCCCAAAGAGCTGTCTCTCCTTTTCGCAAAATTCGAAGAATCAAAGTCGGTTCTCCAGCAAATCGCCTCGAATGATCTGGGCGAAAGTGGGGACATAGCGCGTAAACAACTTGGAATCCAATGAATCAATCAAATATCGACCGCGCCAGAGCATGGCTTCGTAACACCCCCGGTGCCGTCAGCGGACAGGGCGGTCATAACGCAACCTTCGCAGTAGCTACCGCTCTGGTGCATGGATTCGAGCTGTCGCGAGGATCGGCTGAAGCACTGCTATCCGAGTACAACGAGAAATGCTCTCCACCGTGGAATGCCTATGAATTGGCCCACAAGGTGAATCAGGCAATGACCGTGACGCACGACAAGCCGCGTGGCTGGCTCTTATCCGCTCAATCGGGCATTGGGCAGGGCGGCAATCCAATCTCGCCCACCGGCAAGTTCGTCGTTCGCACGATCCAAGCGATGCCGGAACCTCCGTCGCCGTTTACGACAATCGACTTTTTAAAAGCCTGCTTCGAATCGGACGAAGTTGTCTGCATCTGCAACGACATCATTTTCGACGAAGAGGGTCGAGGTAGGCCAGCCTCCAAAGGTACGTTCCTTAAGCGCGACGAATGGATTAAGAACCATTTCACGCCGCCCATCAGCGCCATGTGGAATGGCAGCGATAGCAAGGGTGCATACGTCCGCATCAATCCATGCTTCGATGAGAGCGGATCAGACTCTGGCGTGGCATCTTTCCGCCATGTCTTAGTCGAGATGGACGAGAAGACGAAGGACGAGCAATGGACAGCGCTGAAGGAGTCGAAGCTCCCGCTATCGGTCGTCATAGATTCCGGCGGCAAGAGTCTGCATGGCTGGGTGCGCGTTGAAGCGGCCAATAGAGAGGAGTGGAACGAGCGCCGCGACGTCGTCTATCGCTACCTCGAAAGCATCGGCATCGATCCGAAGAATAAGAACGCGAGCCGGTTCAGCCGTCTGGCCGGTGTAATGCGCGATGGCAAGGAGCAGAAGCTCTTGGCTGTTAACGTGGGCGCAGTGAACTGGGAAGCGTTCAAGGACGACATGGACGCGCAGGACATGCCGATGGAGTTCTCGATAGATGCCATCATCGAGTACGATCCGCAGAATGATCCTGACAATTTGATCGGAGATAGGTGGGTTCGGCGCGGATCGTCGCTTCTCTTTGTGGGGCAAAGTGGATGCGGCAAAAGCTCGATGGCCGCGTATCAGGGTCTGAAGTGGGCGTCCGGCGAAGCTTGGTTCGGTGTTAAACCGGTCCGGGCGCTAAAAGTAGCTTACATTCAGGCGGAAAACGACATTGCCGATCAGCATGATGCGCTCAAGGGCGCTGCTCAGATGACCTTTGGCAAGGAGAACTGGGAGCGAGGTCTTCGGAGTGCGAACATGTTATTCTTCCGCGAGACGGTGAGAACGGGTTCTGACTTCGCGACGATGCTGCGCCGCCTTGTTCGCAAGACTAAGGTCGATGTGGTTTACATCGATCCTCTGCTCTCCTACATGGGCGGCAATCCATCGGATATCGAGGTCTGCGCGAACTTTACGCGACACTTGCTCCAGCCGATTATGATGGAGACAGGCGTAGTCCTGATTCTCGTTCATCACTTTCCAAAGCCCAAAGGTCGAGACGACAAACCGGAGAGCGTGGCAGAGATGGCCTACTCAGGATTCGGATCGTCGGATCTAACGAACTGGGCCAGAGAGGTGATTGTGATGAAGGAAGTTGGTTTCAATCAACCTCGACAATTTATGCTCGGAATGGCGAAGCGAGCGGATCGTTCCGGCATGACGGACAAGGAAGGAAAAGTCACCGGATCGATTATGATCCAGCGTGGTACGGGCGGCGACATCTCATGGAACTACGCAGACCCACAGAAGTTCGTCGTCGATAAGGAGTCGGCCAAGAAGCCGTACGTCAAGGGACGCTATCCTAAGCGTTAGCATTCTCACGCTCGGCACGGCGACGACCTTTCGCAGCGAGCGATTGGAACTTCGCCTTGCCGAGCTTCTTACGACCAATGTAGGCCGCAAGAGCCTTCGGGTCTTTGACGCCCTTGCTCTCAAGACTGCTAACGAGTTTCTCGTAACGTCCGCCACCGCCAAGTTTCATCTTGTCCATAAATTCAAATAGGGTTTGAGGTTAAAACCGACAGAACAATCGCCAGAATCCAAGCGGCGCAGCTCCAAAATTTAGGCGTCGTCTTGTCCTTAGCCTCCGCACAGTTCATCCGCGCACGGAAATTCTTTCGACGCTCAGGATTCGACTTCTTGATCGTCATATCAGGATCGCCGAAGCGAACGATGACGACCTTGTTCGCCGGATTCTTAACGTACACCGCGCTCTTCTTCCGCTCACCCGGCGTGTAGAAAGGCTTGTTCAGTGTCACCTTCTTGCCCTGATAGGTATTACCTTTCTTGGAGAGGGAGGTTTTCATTGGGGAAAAATATTATCTTCCAAAAAAGTTTGAAACAGATTTAGAAACATTGTCAAAAGTTTGACGCGCAGAACTTAAAACAGGTTCCGCTTCCTCTTTGTTAAGCATCACTCGATCTGTCTCCATCTTCAAAATACGCGGCCACATGCGCTCAATCTTGTCTATCTGGCCTTTTGTGGCCGCATCCAAAGGCTTTGAAACAATGTCCAAGTATTCTGGTGTTTTAAGAATTCTGCCAACCGCAGCGTCAACAGCTTCTTTCATCCCTTCCTTAACCTTGCCGTATGCAGCATATCCTCCAAGTCCAACGCCAAGTCCAACTTCCCCGTAAAGCCTATACCCAAGTGCGCCGACAAGCGTTGGGGCAACAATCTTTGTGAAAATACTTGGCTTTCCAAGCCCTGACACTCGCTCCAACTGGTTTGCAACCGTGTTGATTCGATTAACTCCATCTTCCCCGAGCAATCTTTGAGTTGCTTCGTAATACTTGCCCGGAGCATCACTATTTCCAACAAGAGACGAAATCTTCTTAGTGTCGATCTTTGTGCCGTTAAAAGACTCAGAAACAATCCTTCCGATCAGCATGTTCTGCGCGTCGTTTATCAGGTCTGGGCGCTCTTTCCCAACGACCTCCATAAATCGACGGACACGATAATCGGATGAAATTTCAGCACCTTTTCCCGGTGCCAAGAAATCTATTAGATTTGACGGATTGAAACTCTCAAGCTGACCACCCGGTTGCATTGATTTTTTAACAACTCCGTAGAACCTGTCTTTTGCAGCACTCGTCACCTCGATAGCTCGTTCAAGAGCTTTGTAAAGCGGAAGACCACCCTCCGTTGAAAGCTCACGAACAACCTCATCCAACTTAAACGAATCAAGAGCGTCACTTTTTGAGGCTCCAGCCTTGTTCACTTCCGCTCTAATTTTACCAAGAGACTTTATGATTTCATTTTCTCTCTCAGTAACATTCGAAGCCTTTAGTACAGCAATCTTAGATGTAACTTTGTCAAACTGAGAATTTACGGCATTAAGTTTTTCCTGTGCGCCTTTAATCCCATCATCAACTTGCTTTGTCAGACCATTAATCTGCGATGACAAGTTTTTAGACTCGCCTTCAAGCACTGCTCTTTGATCAATTAACGAGCCGTACTTTGATGCAACATCATTGATTTCAGAAAGGTCTGGAAACAAATCGTTGATGACTTCTTTTTGAATTCCAGTTGCAAACCCGCCTTTTCCTTTTGTGAGTCCTTTCAGAAAATCGTTTGGATTTTCACCTTTGATTTGCGTGTAAACAAATTCCCTAAGACTTGGCTCAATTTCTCCATACCTGTTTCCAAGCATGTTCTTTAGCAGCTTGAGGTTTTGCGCTCCGTTTGCGCCTGAGATTGTTGAAACTATCCCCGGCATACCTCCAGCTTCTCCAGCCTCTCGAAGCACCTTGTCTGCAAAGAACCCTTTGAACCTAGAGATTCCTGTGCTGTAAAACTTGTTTTCAGCTTCGAGCAAACCCTTAAGACCGGGGTCGTTCAACAATGCTTTGTCAAGCTGTTCGTTAATTTTATCGAGTTCTTCAAATACAGAATAGTCAGCTTTTTGAACCTGCTTATTGAAATCAATTTCTTTAAGAATTTCGCTTCTTTCTTTTCTTAATTGATTTGCAGTCTTTACAATCTTTTTTCCATCAGGTCCAATTTCAGTCGAAGTTATTTTTACCTTGTCTAGTCGAGGCTCTAGTTTTCCATAACCTTTATTGCTTTCATCTTTAAAAAGCTGAAGCTCTTCACGTCCAATTTCCTGAACACGTTGGCCAAGTTCTTCTTTTGATATTCCAGAGGCAGGACCGTATCCACGCACAGCTCCAGCTTGGATATCTTGAATCTGCTGGTTGATTACAGAAATCTCATCTTCTATCCGTTTTCTTTCAATTGATTCATCTGGAAGCAATTTCTTCTTAGCTTCAAGATCGTTGATCTGGTTGATCAAAGGCTGAGAGTCGGTTGCGTACCTTCCTTCAAAACCTCTAACAAGATCAGTCAACCTCTTGTTTCTGGAAGCATATTTCTGATCTATTATATTTGTTACATCTGTGACTAGCTTTTCAGATTTTGTAACAAACTGATCAACAGCGTCTCCTGCAATTTTGTCCGCATTTTGAACGTAATTGCCAAGTTGAGTTTTAATTGAGTCTGATATTTCGGATCTGGACAAACCAGACGATGATCCTTGGCCAAACGAATCTGAGACTATTTTCGCAATATTGTTCCTGAACTCATCAGGTTTAAGTCCAGAGTTAGGGGAGTACAGCGTTCTTGCAATGTCGTCTGCAAATTGAGATGACAATCCGCCAGCACCTCGACGTTCAAGTTCTTTTTGAATTTCAGTTCCACGATCCTTGATGAATTGCTGCGTAAACGGACGCTCAAACTCAGCGGCAATCAGCCTTGGATTTACGCTCCTTGCTCGAACCACTGCTCCGATAGCTCCCGGAACCGTTTCGCCAGCCATGCTTAGAAATCCACCAAGTCCGGTGCGAAAAAGAATATCTTCGTAATTCGCACTTTCATCATCAAGAGATTCCAACCCAGCCTGAGCTGCGGATGTTAAAGTTCCTGACCCAACTCCAAGTGCAACCTGCTTCAACTTGCTGGCTTTTTGGCCAATGTTGAATCCGGGTACAGCGGCTGCTGCCATCTCGCCACCTTTGTATTCGTCAGGAGAAATCGTTTGAGAAACGCCTTGGCTTGCAAGCCCGATGCCGCCTTCCACCAAGGCTCCAGTAACAGGTCCAAGACCAGCAATGAACGGAGCAGCAACAAGCGATGGTACTGTTGCGGCGTACAACGCTGAAGCCTTACGCATTCCGCGAGACTCAGCTTGTGCCATCGGAGTAAGCTGTCCAGATGGATCAATTCGGCCACCTTCCATTGGTGCGAGCATTCCAACAGGATCGGCAAGCTGGCCATACTGCCACGGCACCAATCCTCCAACCTCTGCGGATCGTTTCACTGCTTCGCTCATGTCTGGAGGCAACGCGCCAACCAATCCCTGCTCTTCGCGCCGACGCATTTCAGCAATGGTGGCTGGAGCCGATGGCTGCGCCGAACCACGCAAAGCTGAAAGAACGTCGGCTTCTGTCGGCTGCGTATCAGACTCCAGAACAACCCGCTTCTGAACTCCGTTGTCATCAACTGTTACAGCAAAGCGTGGCATATGTTATTGTCCGATGATTTCAGTTGAGATGATCTTGATTCCTCCAGATGAAGGAGCCGGAGCTGATTGCTGTTGTTTACCAAACGGTGTAAACGGCAGATTGTATTTCTCAACAAGTTCGTTGGCCAACTTAACCCGTTCTCTGCTAATTTTGTAATCAGTTTTATACTGATCTATAATGTTGTACAAATTTTCTGCTGCAAACTTAGCAAAGTTATTTGCATCGTTAACAAAGTTTTTGCTCCTGATGTCACCGATTGCTGATTTCAATCGAACTGTTTCAGGCTGTGTAACGGCTTTACCAGACGTTGCAAACGCTTCGCTGTTAAATACCGTATTGAACCTTTGGAGGATTGAATACGCTTCACGTTCCTCATTTGTTGCTGCTGAATTTAATCTTTTTTTCAGCTCCCCAAGCCTTCCGTCAATTATGCCAACGTAGTTTTGAATTTTTCCTTTTCCGTACATTTTATCAAATCTGTTTAATTCATTAATTAATGCAGACGATTGCTGCGCTGTTGAATAATCCCCGCTAATTTCTTTTGCTACATCTCCAGTAGGAAGATCCCATTTGTTTGACATTATTCTATTCTTTACATCATTTTCAGTAAATTTGTCTGGAGTTCCAAACAATTCTTTCCAGTTTTCAAGTGCGCCAACAGCAATGTCTTGGCGCATGCCTTCGGTTTGAGATGGGCGACCTAATCGACGAGCCTCAACATTGGTGCGAGCAGTCTTGATTCGTTGCTCAATTGGAATATTTTTGTCCAACTGATAAACCTCTTCGGAAATTTCCGTGCCAAGGTCTTTGATAATTTTTGCCTCACTCATCTGCTGCCTGATTGCGGGGGCGTTTTTCTGATAAACCTCCTCGTTAATCTGACCTGTCTGAGGATCAAAAACATCGAAGCCCTGATTCTGCATCTCTGTTATGATGTCAGACCTAGTCTTTTCGAACTGTTCACGAGCCTTGATAATTTTCGCTCGCGGAGAATACTGCTGAAGACCTTGATAAGCCCTAGTCGCCTCCTGATTGAACACCTTTGACTTGAAGCGTGGCAGTGCAGGCATTGGAGACTTCAACTCAGGATCGTTGAAATACGTTCCAACATCCTCATTAAACTTCTGAAACGTATCGTACTCAGCAGCCTGATTGGCCTGCTCATCCAATGCTTGAGCATAAGCATTAGACCGAATCTTGTTCTGAAGCTCCATGCCCTGCCGCTGGAGTAGCGACTCCGCCGTCTGCACCTGCAATTGCTCCATCATCC
>Ga0207909_1000229_pt1 | contig 21544 bp, 17 predicted proteins | sample LakMenEpi05May10_FD_150672 | JGI IMG/M metagenome (GOLD analysis project Ga0207909, IMG submission 150672) | Freshwater microbial communities from Lake Mendota, WI - 05MAY2010 deep hole epilimnion (SPAdes) | ecosystem: Environmental > Aquatic > Freshwater > Lake > Epilimnion/Euphotic zone ...
GCGTTTATCTCCAGGTGTGTCAAAAAGTTAATTTAACAATTGCATTAAGTACCTAAGCAAAATTAATTTTATATTCCTTTCCAAATTCTCGAATGATTCTTTCAACATAGTTCACTAAATTATGCCAACTAGAGTAAGTATCTATTTCTATCTATTCATTAGTTTTATTATAAGCTTTCATGGCTTCTCTGAGATATTTTCTCTCAAATTGATTAAGATAAGACCATCTATAGGAGAGATTTCACCATTTACTTGATTGGGGTTAGATTCTAGAATATTAGGCAATTTCTTAATCTTTATAGCTGAAAATGAACACCTTTTTTATTAATTTCATTCTAAAGGAAAACCCCCATAATTTTCAATGATTTGATCAATATTTTCCATAATCTTAATAGTCTCCGATATTATAGAAATAATATTTTGATAATGATTAATATCATCAAAGTTTAATTGTCTTCCTTTTCTGTCTTTCAACCATTTTTGACAAACTTGATAACCACCAATATAAAAATTCCAGATTTGCTGCGGAACTTGATCAAAATACTGTTGAGAATTTATCCAGATTTGTTGATGATTTTCATGATATTTGACTTGTTCGACTATATCAGAACCAGGAATAGGATAGGTAGAAATTTCTGTTCCTGTTTCTTTCATTAAATGGTATTTAACTAGTTTATCACCTTTGATCACTAATTCCCAAAAAAGTGCAGCATTGGCAGTTAAAGGAACACGAGGAAAATCAATCTTTAAAAATTCGGCGTAACGTTGACGGTAGTTAGGAGAATGGAAGATAGCGTAAATATAATTAAAAATATCCTCTGGTCCAAAGGTTTTAGTTTTATTTCCTTTTCCATCAGAAATAAATTCTAAATCTAGTTTTTGAGAAAGTTCTGTGATAAATTCTGGGGATAAATTCGGTTTACGTCCTCCAGGTGCGTTAGTTGGTGGAGAATCAAATAAAGTTGGGGTATTTGTTGGGTAAAGGTAAAGAGGGAAAAAACAAATTCCTCCTCTTCTAAATACATTTTTATCAATAATATTTTTCAAACTTGTAACTAATGACCACTCTGGATCATTAACAGCAAGACCCTGACGACCTACTGCTAAACCTAGATTATCATTGATGATCATGTGTTGCATCACTTCACCTCTAGGAGTACAGTGGAATCCTTTGGTTTTCCCTGTATAGTAAGTATAACGATAATCAAAAGGACGATAATAAATAGGGATAATATTAGTTTTTAATAATCCTGATTCTTTTAAATCTTTTTGAGCTAGAGTAATTTTCCAATCTCTGGTATCTTCACCTAAGTCAAAGATTTTTCTTGCATCTTCTATTGATAAAGATACAAACTTATTGATAGTATCTAAAACATCCTTTTGAGTAAACTTAATAGTTAAATCATCCCTAGCTGTGACGATACCATCATTATTGACAATTAAAATATTAGTGATTTTCCAAAATTTATTATATTCATTGCATAAAATATCATCATTAATCTTAAAAGTATTGAAACCAGGTTGAGGTTTAATTTCAGTCCACTCTGTTGAACTAATATCATTTTCAGCTAACCAATGATACTTACCCCCAACTAATTCTTTATTTTCATAAACCTCTCTCATCCCCCATAAATCAGCATGATAAACCGTCGCTAATTTTTGCTGACTATTTTCATATTTAATAAAAATACTGATTGCTACACCTTGCTGAATATCAAAAACATTTTTATCCGGTGAACCGTCAGGACAAACTTCTTTTTTCTTACTATTACCATGTAAATCTAAAACATAAATCTCATCAAAAGTCTGCATCAAATTTTGACGCATTCCCCGAAAAGTGGGATTATCTAAATAACCATGATTCGTAATTAAAGCCACAATACCATAACCCGTTTCCGAAACTCGATGTTGAGCAAAACGGATAAACTTTACATAATCATCTAATAATCCTTTGGGGTTTCTTTCTCCTAAAGGTTTCCCGTCTACTTGTTAATAATCTCTAACTAATCCTACAATCCAAGGATCAGTATTTATAGATTCATAAGAATAGGGAGGATTTCCTAAAATTACCATCACTGGAACATCTTGTTTTATATCCTTTGCTGCTTCTGCTTCATCTCTAATTCTATTCATAAAACCATCAGCAGCAGGAATTTGAAAAGCCTCCTGTAATGTATTAGTTAAATAAATCCTTAACCGTTCATCAGAACTAAAATCATAACCTAATTCTTGCAATTGTAAGCCCAGTTTCATGTGAGCTACAGTATAAGGTGCCATCAACAATTCAAAACCAAATAATCGCGGTAATAAATGCTTTCTAACATAACTTGACCACATTCCCCTTTGATTTTTAAACTTATCATAGATAAAATCAATCACACTGTGCATAAAAGTTCCTGTTCCCACCGCAGGATCTAAAATCAAAACTTGATGAGTTTCGATAGTTCCTTCACCCTTGGGATTAGGAATTTTAATCTTTTTAGAATCTGCTAAACCCTTACTAATATTAAACTTATGTTTGAGAATATAATCCACACTTTTAACAATATAATCAACCACAGGTTCAGGAGTATAATAAACCCCTCTTGATTCTCTCATTTTGGGATCATATTCTGCCAAAAACGTCTCATAAAAATGCACAACAGGATCTTCTCTGCGAGTCCGTTTACCAAAATCTTTCAGAATTTCTGCCATTTCCGTTTGTTGCAGAATATTCGCTAAATTATCCACAGCCCAACTAATTCTATCATCTAAATCTGGACCCGCTATTTGTCCAAAAATACTCCTTAAAAAAGGGTTAGTTTTTGGTAATTTAAAAGCTGCTGTTTCCCGTGAAAAAGTCTGAGGATTATCAGTATTACACCGCGCTGCAAATAACCCATAACAAATAGTTTGGGCGTACATATCCGCAAATTGTTCAACGGTTAAATCCTTAATTAATACTCGTTGAAATGATTCCAACTGTTCCCGTAAAGTTCCCCCTTTATCCACATCATTTAACGCAGTTTTAATTGCATCTCTCATCAATTGAGCTAAATCAGCCATACATTTAGCTAAATATTTTGGTGTCGTGATTTGGGGAACTTTAGCTAATAAAAATTGTCGTAAAATTTGGTCAACTGCTTGTATTCCTTCCTTATCAATTTTGATTTTTTTGTTTTTATCAATTGTTCCTAAAGAAGCAGTTAATGTTAATTCTCCTTGGACATACCAACGAAATTCTAAATAATCAGTTAAAATCAAATTACCCAAAGCCTGAAAATAACGCCCCATTTGAGCAGTTTTTTCCACCTTCTTGAGAGAAACACTAATATCTTTAGCTTCCATATAACCAACATCTAAAACACCATTTTTGACCAAGAAATCTGGCGCACCACAAGCGATTCTTTTCGGTTCATTAATAGCTTGAATACCAGAATCTAAAGACTCCATTAACTTCTTCAAAGCTGGACGATAACTATGTTCAGTAGCATTTTGTCCTTGATAAACTTGAGTAACTTCCTGAAAATAAACTTGCAAATAATTCATAACTGAATCATACCCCTTAAAAACTTTGCTTCTCTAAATTCGCACCTTTGGGTGAGCTAAAAAAAATTAGCCATAGATAGCCATAGATACTAATTAAGGTAATTATAAATTAAATCTATCTTGCTACGAGTCAAAAACCAGCAAAACTACCCAAATATTGATATAATTGTCATGAACTCAATACCAATCATCATCTGATACATGAAAAAAGTCAAAACTTTTAATCACTGATATATCAAGCTTCCCTATAATAATTGAAGTACAAGTTAATCTTAGCGGGTCAATTGACAACATCCACAACAGGAGAACAACGAAATTCATGAGTAGAATAGAAACCCGCACCGAACCGATGGTGCTAAATATGGGACCCCATCACCCATCAATGCACGGAGTTTTGCGCTTAATCATGACCTTAGATGGTGAAGATGTCGTAGACTGTGAACCAGTTATAGGCTATTTACACCGGGGAATGGAGAAAATTGCCGAAAACCGTTCTACAATCATGTATGTCCCCTACGTTAGCCGCTGGGACTACGCTGCGGGGATGTTTAATGAAGCGGTAACAGTCAACGCACCGGAAAAATTAGCGGGTATTACCGTACCCAAACGCGCCAGCTATATTCGTGTAATCATGCTGGAACTCAACCGCATAGCTAATCACCTCCTATGGTTTGGTCCATTCTTGGCTGACGTAGGCGCTCAAACACCGTTTTTCTACCAATTCCGGGAACGGGAAATGATTTATGATCTGTGGGAAGCCGCCACAGGCTACCGCATGGTTAATCATAACTATTTCCGTGTTGGTGGTGTAGCCGTTGACTTACCCTATGGTTGGGTAGATAAGTGTTTAGATTTTTGTGATTACTTTATCCCTAAAGTTGATGAGTATGAACGCTTAGTTACCAATAATCCCATTTTCCGCCGCCGTATTGAAGGTCTGGGAACTATTACCCGTGAAGAAGCTATTAATTGGGGGCTTTCTGGTCCAATGTTACGCGCTTCTGGGGTAAAATGGGATTTACGGAAAGTTGACCACTATGAATGTTACGATGATTTTGATTGGGATGTTCAGTGGGAAACCGTCGGTGATTGTCTTGCTCGTTACATGGTGCGGATGCGAGAAATGCGCGAATCTGTAAAAATCATACGCCAAGCTATTGCGGGATTACCCGGAGGACCCTACGAAAACCTGGAAGCAAAACGGTTAATGGCTGGAAAAAAATCTGAATGGGATGGTTTTGATTACCAGTTCGTGGCTAAAAAAGTTGCTCCTACTTTTAAAGTTCCTAAAGGTGAAATTTACTCTCGTGTCGAAAGTGGTAAGGGAGAATTGGGAATTTACCTAGTTGGTGATAATAATGTTTTCCCCTGGCGCTGGAAAATTCGCGCCGCAGATTTCAACAACCTACAGATTCTTCCCCATTTACTGCGAGGAATGAAGGTAGCAGATATTGTTGTTATTCTCGGTAGTATTGACGTAATTATGGGTTCTGTTGATAGGTAATTTTCTGTCAATTTTCATAGCAAGGAACTTGAGTTCCTTGCTAGTTATGAATTTATCCCACCCAGAGGCGCTCCAGTCGCAGAGAATAGGAGGTGGAGTTTTGACATTTTTAATGTTTGATTTCTTGTGTAGGTTGGATTTGATTTTGGAATAAGGGACGCACAATTAAATACCCAGCCGCAAAACCAGTTATAATAATGATTATAATAGTTATTGTCAGCCACCAACCATTTAAGCCTTTGCTCTCAGGCTGAGATTGAGGATAATGGCGCACTTCCTTTTCTTCTATAAGTGCTGTTTGCGACACTGGTATATTGATACCCTTAACATTTTTTTGAAGTTGTGTAGCTTTTATTACTGCTTTTGGACGGGGGCGATTAGTTTGCTGACGGGGAACTGTTGCTGTAATAGTTGGCTTATTTGTATATTTTACCTCATGATGATTATGAGGTATCGATTGAGGTTGAGTTTGATATTTTACTTCGTTGTCAGGTGAAATTGGTGTGGGAGAACTGGGTGACGGTGTAGTAACTAACTTTTGCAGTTCTAAGCAGGACTGAATCATTTTAGTAATTTCTTGACGCAGTTCTTGATTCTCTTGAACTAATTTGTGATTATGACTGGTAACTACATCTAATTTAGATTGGACTGCTTGTAACTCCGTTGTCAACTCTCGATAAACGTAAAGAGGAACAGCAGCGGGATAAGTAGGTGGTTGACTAGATTCTGTAGAGGTTTTCATATCTTAGTATCAAAATCCGGTAATTAGTGCCAGGCTAACAAAAATCAGAATATAATTATTTGTGAGATTATGCTCAAGAATAATGGAAAAATGCACAAAAGGCAAAGATTGGAAATTAATTATTTTTCTGAGTATTCCCTGAACTGGTAACAAGGTGACTAAATAGCTAGTTGGCATTTATACGGTATTATTAAATACAATTGGCGAAGGTTTGACCGTAAATAATTACCAAACTATAAACAATCATAATCAATAAAACTCAGGCTAAAAAAATTCACTTTCAAATTATACCATTTTTGAGATTTTTGATCTTACTAAGAGTTTGCACTGGTAGGTATATTTAACAAAACCTATTTAAAAACTGCTAAAGATTGCAATCTATACCCGTTTTTTTGCTAATATTACATAATCATCTAATGTATAGTTAGATTCATGATTTTGATCAAAATACTTTTTAAGTATAGCACTAATATAAACTTGTTTAGGTAAATTTTCTCTAGCAAATTTCGCAAAGTCAATGGTATGGGTATAACCTTTTCTTAAACCAGTTGACGTTAGATATTTATACCAAACTAACTTTAGTCCCAGTTCTTCTACAAACTTATATACTACATTTTTTTCCTGTTCTTTATCTTCAACCCGATAAGTATTATAAGTCTTAAATAACTTTTTATCTTGGATAATAAGCATTACATAACCTTGACTACTTAAACTATTAGTAAATATTTTTTTATATATATTATTAGCTTTAATTCTTTTAGAATTATCTCTAAAAAAACAATGAGAAATGACAATAAAATTAAAAAAGTTTTTTGGAATATTACTATATTTTTCTTCCGAAGAAAAGATATCAGCAGTCACAAAACGAAAATAATTATTTATAGGATTTATCTGCGACTCAATATATTTACGCCAAAATTGAAGTCCTCGATACTGAAAAGTGTCTTGTTTTTCAAAAGAATAGTAAGATACGTGCATTTGGGGAATACTAAAAAAGCTGCTATAACTTTGAAGAAATAAAGCTAAACCATAAGCTGTTGTTCCCGGTCCAGCAGCAATATCAAGAATATTTAATTTAGTTGGTAGCAACTCATTTTGGTAAATTAAAAACCAGGATAAATAGAGACAATATACATTTCCTAAAAAATACTTCATGAAATAGACATGAGGAGTTAGATTAAGACTGTATTCTGGATCTTTTCCGACTTTTAAACCATTAATATCATCAAAAGCATCTTTTAAAGATATTATTAATTTTTGTTCATTAATTTTACTAAATTCTTCTTGAAGATATGTGAATAATGCAACTTCAAAATCATTAAATATACTCTGGTCAATTCCCGTAACTTGTAGCTTGTATTCATCATGATCTACTAATTCAAAAGTTTGATATATATACTTAATAAATTCTGTATTAGGCTTTAATAAAAGATTAGATTTTGATTCTGTTGCTTCCGTTATTTGTTTTTTAAAATTTGCGATTTCCCGTTTATTTTCCTGGGAAGTTCTTTCGAGTTGAAGTTTATCTCTAAATAGTTTCTCTAACCATGAAAAACTTGCTCCCGACTTTTGAATCGCTTGCAAAATTTTTATAGCACTTTGGGTATCACCACGACATAATGCTGATTTGAATTGCTGACTTCTCCACCAATTAATAATGAAATTACTCATAACCAAAACCATCTTTTCCTTCTTTTATTTCCACACCTGGAAGTTGAGATATTAACTTTTCTTTAAATCGTTGATAACTCAACTGCTGAGAATTATACCACCAAGCATACTTTTGTTTAATTTCTTCAGCTTCTTGACGAGTTCCTGCGACTAAAGAACGATTATTATTAGTATGAAAGTCTTGAATTACCACTCTATCTGCGATAGCTAATTTTTGAATAAACGTATCTTCATCTTTGGCTAGTGTTGGAAGTAGAGGTGTAATAGTAATAGAAATTTTAGGAATAAAACCTTTCAAACTATCAATGCTCTGTCGGATTTTAATAATAGCATTTAATCTAGCTTTAATACTAGGAGAGCGGGGTTCAAAATCTTTTCTTACAACTTCGCTACCCGTGGGAATGCTCATATTAATTCGCAACCTTTGAAACCTTTGTAAATAATCAATATCTCTAGTAATGATTGGACTGCGAGTTTGAATTACTAAATGTGGACGATAATCAAGCATTACTTCTAATAAACTACGAGTTAATTGATGTTTAGATTCCAAAGGTTGATAAGGATCTGTAACACTACTCATATAAATTCTGGGAGGTTGATTAGGATTTTTTCGACACCAAGTTTCTAATTCCCTTGCTAAAACTTCCGCAGCATTTTCCTTAAAAATTACCCATTTACCCCAATCCTGACGCATTTTATGATTAGGGCTAAATGCAGCAGCATAGCAGTAACTACAGCCATATTGACAACCACGATAAGGATTAAGAGTAAAGTCATAAGCAGCAATAAAACCAGTTGCTTTTGTTAGTAGTGATTTAGCATTTTGAGCGTAAACCGTAATATCTCCAAATCTTTCGCGCACAAATTTTGTAGGAGTTTTGTCGCTATAACCTTCGTACAATAATTTCGCCATATTCCAATATTTTATTAAATTGAATAACGGTATTTTGAAAATTTATACTATAGCACCACCACAACTAGAACCACAACCCGCAGTACAACCATAACAATATTCAGCAGTTTGGATTTCATTAATTATATCCAAACTACCAATTTCTAACAATTTACTCACAGTCAAATTTTCACCATTACTAGTTTTAGCAGGTAAATTCATCATTTGATTAAAATCACAATCATAAATATTCCCTAAATAATCAATAGAAAGTTGTTCACGACACATTAAACCATCAATTGTTTTGGAATTAAAGTGAGATTCTAAAAAATGTAAATAACTAGAATAAAGCTGCTTTCTTTCTAAATATAATTTAGTTCTCCCTACCGGTATATTAGTAATAGTAAAAAGATGATTAAATCGAATATCAAATTTTTCAAACAGAAAGGTTTTATAAGCCGTTTCTAAATTTTCTTGTTCAGGAGTTAAAGAAAAATCTTCACTATTTGGTAATGGAGGATTGTACACCAAATCTAAAACTAAATTTGGGTTTTGACCATAACCAATTTTATTCAACCATTGCAAAGCCTTAATTGATTGTTCAAAAACACCATTTCCCCGCATTTTATCCACATTATCGGCTAAATAACAGGGAAGAGAAGCCACAATCCTTACCTTATTCTCAGCAAAAAAATCTGGTAAATCCTCAAATCCCTCCACAAAATAAATCGTCAAATTTGACCTGACAATTACCTCTTTACCTGCATTTTTAGCAGCTTCTACCAAAGACTTAAAACCATAATTCATTTCTGGAGCACCACCAGTTAAATCAACAATTTTGATTTCTGGAAACTTCTCAATTAAAGTAATTAACTGTTGACAAATTTCCGGTGTTAATTCCTCAGTTCTTTTCGGACCAGCTTCTACATGGCAATGGTTACAGGTCAAATTACAAAGTTTTCCCAAATTAATTTGTAAAACGTTAATTTGCTTTTTTGTTAAAGGTGAATTTAGCTGCTGAAAAAAAGGTGTAATCATAGAAGCATCTCTAGCACGAATTTCTATAAGAGGATATTTTAAAGGTCATTCAACCTCACAGACAAGGGGAAGTGACAGACTATTGATAATTGGGACATACCACTTGACTAAATCGAAAGTTTCCTATATTATGGATAAACAACCCATCCATCATTACCAAAATCTCAAAAAATATTTTTGAGCGCTCCACTCCGTTACGCTAGGGAAGTAAAAAGAGAAAGAAGGGCAGAGGGTAAAAGAGTAAGAGTATAAAGGGCTACCAAGTCCTGAACGAAGACACGACCCGAAAACCGCAGAGGTTGAGACGAAAGTCGCGCGAACCCCTACCGCGACCCGCAGACCGACAGCCCCTAGCATAGCCGCTCCAAGAACCGCCACGAAGCAGCATATATTCAGTGCTTGGACTTGTCCAAGCACTGCCATCTATAGGCGCATTTATATAGTTTTCATGCAACCCATCCTCGCACCATTCCCACACATTCCCACACATATCATATAAACCAAAAGGGTTGGCGGGAAAAATTCCTACCTCTGTGGTTTTTTCTCGATATTGTCCTTTTTGTCCCTGCCCGTAAGTGTAGTTACCATTATAATTAGCTAAATCTGTAGAAATTGTTTCCCCACAATAAAACGGGGTAGTAGTTCCTCCACGACAAGCATATTCCCATTCGGCTTCAGTAGGTAAACGATAGGTTTTATTTGCCATTCGGGAAAGTCTGGCACAAAATTCTTGAGCATCATTCCATGATACACACTCAACAGGCAGATTATCACCTTTAAAATAAGATGGATCAGATTTTAAATCAATGTTAACCTTTGGTAAGGCAGCCACGACTCGCCATTGTTGTTGAGTAACTGGATATTTACCCATGAAAAACGGGGGAACAGTAACTTGATGTTGTGGACTTTGAGAAGAATGATAACCTTCCTCATTTTCTGGAGAACCCATGATAAAAGTCCCCCCAGGGATAGCCACCATTTCTAGATTTACACCATTTCCCAAATCTTGGGCAAAATAATTTGAGTTTTTGGTAATGCGTTGAATTTCTGAACTTTTTCCCAAACTCAAAACGCCAGGAATTAACTTAGCTGTTTCAAATTTAAAGCTGGTAACGGGAATATTTAAAAACTTTTCCGGTTCTGGTTCGGTATTATTTGGTGAGGGAGATGAATCTACTACTTGTGTATTAGCTAGTATTTTCCGTTCAATAGAAGCTATATCTTTACCTTGAAAATTCCGTCCTATGATACCACGGATTAAATCCTGTAATGCTTCTTCATCTTGTTCAACATTTGAATTAGTAAATCTAATCCAAGCCCACTGTTTTAAATGAAATAATTCATCTGGAATATCGCTAATATCAGGAAGTAAAATAGGAATCACACGAAAACCTTTTTCTTTTTTTTCAAGAAAAAATTGTATTATTGCACCAAGTTCTAAATTCCTCTGAAAAGCTCCCAATCTATTTTGGCTAATAAAAAAAGCACCTACTTTAGACTGGGAAATGCCTCGAAAAACAACTTCTTGAATATTGTCTCCAGGAAAAATTTGCTCCTTATCTAACCAAGGATTTAAACCACGTTCTCGTAGTTTGTTGGCAATTTTTATAACTTCTGGTTTATCTTTACTATTGTGAGCAAGGAAAACATCAAATTGTAGTCGGTTATCAGACATTTTACTCCTCCACACCGGCAATAATCGCCAAAGCTTTCGCATACTCTTCTAAATCACCTCGCAAAGCAGCCAACTCGCTTCGCAACTTTCCTTCCTCAGACCAACTCACCTCGTGTTCCTTCACACTTACCCCCATAGGCCGTCTTGCTTCCCAAGCTTGTAAAATAGGATGCCATTTAGCTAAAAATGGTCTTAACCCATTATTCAACACCGCAATAGCAATACCCCCAACTGAGTTCTTAGAAGCACCTACATCAGGTCCAGCCGCTTTGAGAACTTCGCGGGTAGTTCCGAATAAACTATACAAAGAATTTAACGCTTCCCGCACTAAGCCCTGGTCAACTTCTAAAGACTGCACAGCAACCCGTGTCACAAGTTCTACATACAACGACCAAGCGGCTTTCCGTTCTGTTGTGTCCGCTTCCCATTCCGCAGCACCAATACCAAAGGGAAGACTAATGGATACTTTTTTTAATTTTGCGGGATCTTGTCTAGGCATAAACAGCCATTTTAATAAAATTAATTATTTATTCCATCTAAATTAAACCATACTTAGTTGAGAAATAAAAGCAAAGATGAGAAATCTGAGAATTTTACCCCATTTTCTCTCTAGTTTCTCCTATTCTCTCGTTCCCATGCTCTGCGTGGGAATGTAGTTAAGAGGCTCTGCCTCTATTATACCTAGAGGTAGAACCTCTCAGATGGCATTCCCAGTCAGAGACTGGGAACGAGAGTTTTCTTGCTTTGCGTCTTTGCTCCTTTGCCTCTTTGCGCGAAACCTCAGCTAGATTAGATATAAGAATTACTCAATTACCGTGAAAACCGATACAATTTTCTATAGCCTATTTCAAGCATTTCCTAGCATTTTCTTTGAATTAATTAACCAGTCTCCCACAGAAGCAGGTACGTATGAATTTACCTCTCGTGAAGTTAAACAACTGGCTTTTCGTTTAGACGGTTTATTTTTACCAACCACCAAAGATGCCAAAAAGCCATTTTATATTGTCGAGGTTCAATTTCAACCCGATGATGATTTATATTATCGTCTCTTTGCAGAGCTTTTTCTCTACCTGCGACAATACAAAACTCCTCATCCTTGGCAAGCTGTAATCATCTATCCTAGTCGTAATATAGAAAGAGAACAGAATGTACAATTTGGGGAAATCTTACTGCTTGAAAGAGTTACACGCATTTATTTAGACGAGTTGGGAGAGAGTTCTTTAGGGGTGGGAGTTGTTAAACTAGTAATAGAAACAGAGAAGGCTGCACCAGCATTAGCAAGACGTTTAATTGCCCAAGCAAACCAACAACTAACTGATACCAAAATTAAACGGGATTTAATTAACCTGATTGAGACAATTATCGTCTACAAATTACCCAAAAAAAGCAGAAAGGAGATTGAAGCTATGTTAGGTTTAAGTGAGTTGAAACAAACCAGAGTTTATCAAGAAGCTTTAGAAGAAGGTAAAGCTGAAGGTGAAGCTAAAGGTAAAGCTGAAGCAACCAGAAAGTTTGCTTTAAAATTGTTACGAACTGGCATGAATTTACAACAAATTGCTGAGGTTACGGAATTATCTCTTCAGCAAATTCAGGCTTTACAAAAGGAAATTCAAGAATCATAGTAGTTCTCGCTCTAATAAAATACTATTGAGGACGGGGAAACCCCGCCCTTACAGGTTTGAGGATAAAAAACTGTACTTCATAACGGAGGAATACTGTATAAAATTAACAACATCCTCCACCATCATAATACCATGTAGAATCAGTAATAATGATTTCTTCAGGATTTGAATTTGCTAAATTTCCCGCTGTTTTATCACAAACAGCCACAGGAATTCCCCTTTGTAAAATATGTCCAGATAGATCATCAAAAAATTCTTCCTTACCCGCATAAATTGCCGTTTTACCAGTAAAAACACAAGCTCCGTCCGGGGGAATTTCCACCTTAAAAGCCACAGAATCAAGACTTTCTAAAAGGATATTTTCCTGTAGTTGATAACTATGTTTATCTAATAAACGATAAGGACGACGAGCGCGAATTTCCACTTGTCCAAAACCAGCATTAATTATTAGTTGAGTATATTCTAGATATGTAAGAGCACCGGATAAACACAAAGCGCGTAAATGTTCATTTTTTTGTAAATGCTCAGGAATTGGACTGGTAGAAATTGGATCACTCATTTGTAAGCGACCGCCGAATTTTAATACCCGATATGCTTCCTTTAAAGCGAGAGTTAAATCCGTTGGTTCAAAAATATTGAAAAGGCAATTTTGCGCTACTATATCCACCGAAGCATCAGCCACAGGTAAATTAAAAGCGTCACCTGGACAAATCTCAACAAAGCTAGTATCAAACCAAGGGTTTTCCGTTGCAGCAATTTCTAAATTACGCATTGCAGCTTCTCGCATAGCTTCCACAGGTTCAACAGCAATAATCGCACCGGGACGACGAGAAAAATAAGCAAACTGTAACGCTTCTAAACCACCACCGACACCAACATATAAAACTGTAGGTTCATTATTAAGTTCATTGTGATGAACCGTAGTTCCACAACCATAGTTCATTTCCTGCATCAGCAGAGGAATTTTCAGCCCTGGTAATTGTAAAGGTGTACTTTGGACACAGCATAGCCCCACTTCCGGTGTTTGGGCAACTTGGCTGTAAAATTGGGCTGCGGTTTCTAAATAGGTCATAATTTCAAATTAGTATCAATTCATTTTAACAGAACTGTTTTTGGCTTGACCTTTGACGTGCCGCAATATTTTTCCCTTCCAAAAGACTTGACTTTTAATCTCAGCAAGAGTACAATCTATGACTAATAGAAGGGGAGTAGCTGCTGGCAGTAAATCAAGATTTCCTGTTCAGTATATCTAAATCAACATACTAGTGATGAGCCTGGTTTAGATAGCGAATATACAAAGTATTTGAAAGCGAGACCTTCACTGACTACACATTGAAAAGTGTGGAGTTCAGTGAGGTTTTAATGCTCTCATTGATACTCCACACAGGTAAAAAATCCTTCAGGAGTTTGAGAGAGTGTTAACAGCCTTTACCGCCGGTTTATTACTAATTACCATTTCTGAACTAGGTGATAAAACCTTCTTTATCGCCGTAATTCTATCCATGCACCACCCACGGCGCTTGGTGTTCTCCGGTGTGATGGCTGCTTTAGCGGCTATGACTATCTTATCGGTAATGTTTGGACAAGTAGTGTCCTTTTTGCCAAAACAAATCATTCATTATGCCGAAATAGTTTTGTTTATTGCCTTTGGTTTAAAATTAATCTATGATGCCAATAAAATGCCTGTATCTGCTACAGAAGAAGTCGCAGAAGAGGCAAAAGAAGCGGTAGAAAAGGCAGATTTAGATAATTCCCAGCAAAAAAGTGTTTGGTCAATTTTACTAAAATCCTTCCTACTCACATTTATAGCAGAATGGGGCGATCGCACACAAATAGCCACCATAGCCCTCGCAGCCAGTAATAACCCCATTGGCGTGACACTGGGAGCAATATTAGGACACGCAATTTGTGCAGCGATCGCCGTCATTGGTGGTAGATTAATAGCAGGTAAAATTTCCGAAAGACAAATTACCTTCTTAGGCGGGTTTCTATTTATCATCTTTGGCATAGTCGCCGCCATAGAAGGAAAGTAAATTCAAGACTGTAGGGGCGCAAAGTCCGCGCTCTTATCTCGCCCAACCCTTACGGAGTAGCCGTAGGTGCAGGTGGAGATGATTCCGTAGGTGGTGCAGTGGGAGTAGGATTAGATGCTGCTTTATTGATTTCGTCCTTATACTGAGCCGGTGCTAAAGCCGTCGCACTATCAAATAAAAGTTTAGCCTCATTAACCTTACCTTGTTGCTTAAACAGCATAGCCTTTGCTAAAATTGGTCTAAAATCTTGAACATCTTTCTTAATCGCTTCATCATAAGTAGAAATAGCTTTATCATCCTTACCTTCAGAAGCATATACACTACCTAAAAGTACAGTAACAGCAACTACATCCACACTTCCTGGCTGAATAGTATTAGCCTGTTTCGCAGCAGCCAAACTTTCTTGTAATACCCCAATAGCCGCTTCTGGACGCTTTTCATTCAATTGCAAACTCACCATCCCCTGTAAAGCCTTCAAATCCCCCGGTTTTGTAGTTAAAATAGTACGATAAGTTTCGGCTGCTCCCTCCTTATCACCAATTTGTTGTTTAGCTTGAGCCAGTAAAACCCCATACTCTGACTTTTGGGGATTAAGTTTAGCGAGTTTTTCCAAAGGTTCAATCACAACTTGAATATCCGCTGGTTTAACTTCCCCTGGGCTTTTTTGACTTAACAACTGCAACCGGGCTTGCAAAAGTCCCTTGAGTGCAGTTTGATTTTCCGGGTCTTTCTGTAAAACTAATTCATAACCCCGAACTTGATCTTCCAGTTTTGACTTTTGCTCCGATAAAGATATTTTATGATCACCATTGGCCTGATTTTGTGGAGATGATTGGGGTTTATTCATCGCTGTCAGGATAGGTATAATAGAAACACCAACAAAAGCCACAACAGCAAAACCTAACACTACTCGGACTATCCAACGATTACGCAATTCAGACACAATATTATTTTGCTCCTACATGATCATGAAATGAATTACAAAGTTAAAAATTTCTAAAACTTTGCGGAATACGGTCATTTGTCTGTGAATTTTATAACAAATAAATATCTATCCTGCTAAAGTAAGTGATGACTTTAGGAAGATCCGTCAGAATTATCGCTATGCTATGCTTCCGATAGCGTAGCTTGGCGTAAGCCATAACCGGTCGTCCAGAGCATCAAACAAGTGGCTAAATTAAAAGTAAATATACTTTAATCAACCACATTCTTGCTCTTTTCTTTTGTCTTCATTAAATCCCATAATGGGTTATGTCTTGTGCCGCAAGGAGTTTTTATGAATTCCGACCTGATGCCATCTTCTCAAGCCTCAAATTTCACAGCCTCTAAAAAGGGTATAAAAGAGATTGAAACCCCTGTTAATGCTAATACATTAACAAACCAATCCTCTAAACTAGAAAATACCCTGACTGATTCTAGCAAACCTAACTCCAATGGCCATTTACCTAGCCGAGAACAACCAATTCCACCTCCGAGTGAACCAACTCAATACCGAGCCATTGGCCTGATTCGGGGATGTTACCATGCCAGTGATGAACAGTTTACCCAAGGAACACTGCTCACTACCGATGGAGTGGAACTTAATGCCGTTCTCTTAGGTCGGATTATGAGTTTGGTCAAAAATCACTTAGACCTAGAAAAAGAACATCTATGGGTAGTTTATCCCCGCACCAGACAAGAAAATGACGCATTACACCTGCAAATTGTTGGTGTTTGGGAACCAGAAAATCTGGCTAAGTATGAACTGGATAAACATACCCCAGATCCTCAAAATGTAACTACAACCACAGTAGTTGCTGATGATCTCAAACCCTCCTCAGCAGTTCCTGATGGTGGTTTTTCTGTGCGTGGTGAGGTGGTTTACCAGTCTTTTGACGAAAGGAGTTTAGTTGTGAAAATCAAACAAGCTCCCCGTAAACCTACTGATAAAGTTAAATATTTTAAGTTGAAACTCAAGGGCGTATTAACTACTAAAGCTGTCAGTAAGTTCTGGGACTTTAATGTTAAACGGGAATCGGATACTTTAGTAGTAATTAATGCCGAAACTATCGCTGATTTACCTAAAAAACGCCGACCCCCCTTCAAAGGATCAGCACCTCGTGCTGGTGGAGGTGGTTCTAGACGGCCATTCCTCCCTAGACAAAATGGAGAAGCCCCACGTCCCATTAGAAAGACAGGGGGTGATTCCACAGTCATCACCAAACCCATACCCAAAACTCCCACTCCTATGCCAGTTAAAAAGCCTAAGCCAAGCGGGGAATAGCTAATTGGTCAGTTGTCAGTTGTCCGTTATCCGTTGTCCGTTGCTAAGAAGCTTAAACTAAATGGGCATTAATTTCGAAGAAGCAGGTAAGGAATTTTATTCAACAACTGACTACTGACTACTGACTCCTACTAAAACTCCGTCCAACGATCTTGAGGTAAAAAAGAACGCTCCATTGGTATCGGGGCTACTGGTTCAGTTAGAGTAAATATCCCTTCTTTAATCCATTGTTTCAATTCTTGAGACACCTGTCGGGAAAGAAATAAGCTGGCTAAAGATGCTACCCGTACCGTCCTTCCTTCAATAGTAATGCGTCCAGATTTAAGTTGAGCGTAACTTACTAAACCGAAGGTAGGACGGACACGACGGGGAATGGAAAAATCTACTATTGGTGCTACTAAGTCCTTATCTTGGACGGCGCAGTGTTCCACAACACTATCATTTAAAACTGGTAGCGCTATACCTACACCCATCATTAAAGATGGTCCATAGCCTTTAAAATAACAGCCCCGTATCCATCGGGCATCCATTTGTTTAGCATCACCAATTAATGCTAAAGTTGATCCAGGACCTATCGGTGTTCGATTTTCTAGCCGCTTTTGTAAGGGAAAATGTTGTGTCCCTTCCCAGGCTACATAACCAATACCCCCGGCTAAAAAAATTCTTGTCCCAATTCCTACAAGTTGTAAATCGGGATCATTGAAAAGGGGTGACAGGGAACCAGGGTTAGAATAAACTGCATTACCTAAGCGAGGTTGTAATGGTCCTAAATAGGTATGTAGTGGGCGATCGCCTCCATTTACGCCAATAATAAAATTTTGATAAAGATTCCGCGGATTAAACAAATAAAACTGATTGATAGTTTCACGGGTAACAGTGGTTTCAAATGTGGCTCTAGGATAGCAATCGGTAACTTGTCCCACGGCGCGAACTTGGATAGATTTACCAGCAATTAGATCCGCAATCACATGACCACCACCATGTTCCCGCACTTCTTCTCCATCTGGGGAATCAACGGGACAACTAGCACCCAAGTATAAATCCACTGCCCCAAAACCAGCATAAGCGGGAACTCCATCTAACCAGCAACGCCGAATTTTAATGGGTGGGTCAGTATGCCCTAAGTTAATAATTGCACCGCTTGATTCCATTGGCTCAAATGTACCAGTGGTAATTACATCTACTTCTTTGGTAGTTTTAGTAACACCAATTTCGATAACTCGCGCTTTTAACTCTTCAACCGTCCAGACCACCGCCCGTTTTCGGCTGATTTTTTCATTAATTTCAGCAATTGTTCGCATTTTTAATTCATCTCAAGGACACACAGTACAATCAGGTGTCACTGGTCATTGGTCAGTTATTAGTTGTCAGTTGTTCTGGAGTTCCATCCCTATTGCTTTTCACTCCTCCACCCTGAGTTTAACGGAATCAGCATGAGAAGGTAAACCCTCTGTAGTTGCTAAGATGTCAATGGCAGATGCCACTTTTTCTAAGGCAGTTTGTGAGTATTGGATAATACTTGAGTGTTTTAAAAATGTTTCTACTCCTAAAGCTGAAGCATAACGGGCTGCACCAGAAGTAGGTAAAGTATGGTTAGGACCGGCTAAATAATCTCCCACAGCTTCAGGTGTCGAACTACCCAGAAAAATCGCCCCAGCATGGCGAATTTGGTTAATTAACCCCCAAGGATCCGCAATTTCTAATTCTAAGTGTTCAGGTGCAAATTCGTTCGATAGTTCTGCCGCTGCTGAGAGGGATTCTACAACCACAATTAAACCATAATGGGCAATAGCTTTTTCCGTATCTATCCGGCGCGGGTGATCTATTAATTGTCTTTCTACCTCTGTTTGCACTTTTTTCGCTAGACTCCAATCTGTTGTTAGTAAAATCGCTGCGGCCATAGGATCATGTTCCGCTTGAGCTAACAAATCAGCAGCAACATAGACAGGATTAGCTGTTTCATCAGCAATTACCAGCACTTCGCTAGGTCCGGCTAAAGAATCAATGCCCACGGTTCCGTAAACTAATTTTTTGGCTAAGGTGACATAAATATTACCAGGTCCAGTAATTACATTCACTTTAGGAATTGTTTCTGTTCCATAGGCCAAAGCCCCAATCGCTTGAGCACCACCTATACGGTAAATTTCCTGAACTCCCGCTTCCTGGGCTGCTACTAAAACCGCAGGATTAACTATTTTACCGCCCTTCACAGGTGTGACCATCACCACGCGAGGAACACCTGCTACTTTTGCCGGAATGGCATTCATTAACACTGTACTAGGATAACAAGCTCGACCACCTGGTATATATAAACCGGCTCGATCTACGGGGGTATAACGTTTGCCTAATACTACTTCATCATCTTCAAATTGTACCCAGCTTTTGGGAACTCGCTGACGGTGAAAGGCTTCTATTTTCTTGCAAGCAAGGCGAATTGACTGGAGCAAATCTTTGGATACCTGTTGGTAAGCCGCGTCCAGTTCTGACCCTGTCACTTTCAGTTCTTCTGCTTTGAGGATTTGGTGATCAAATTCAGATGTATAATGTAATACGGCTGTATCACCTTGACGCTTCACAGCTTGCAACACTTCACTAACTGTTGCTTCTTTATGAATTACCTGTTCATCCTGGGTGCGATCGCGGATTCGTTGAAGTTCTGATCTAACGTCTGCTTGCTCTGTAATAATTCGCAGCATGGGGTAATGACAATACTAGGTTTGACAACATTCACATCCGTGGTCAGTGGAGTTATGAAAACAAGTAAGGAATAAGTAACAATAAACAACTAACCACTGACCATAAGTAATTCTCTTCTCTAGCTTAATCTAGATTTTTTTGATACTAATTTATAAAACTCGGACAACCCCATAAATTTAATATTCCCTAGGTGTGAATTTAGAGAACTTGTCTGGCTTCTTTGTCACTAAGTCATTGTAATCTATTTTTTCACCCGCCGACACCAGCTTTTGCGACCAAATAAAATATTTTTTTAGAAACTAGCACATTATCAGAAATAATGCTATATTTATTAAACCTAGTAGTGTGTGTACATAATTAATAGTCTTTTTTGGAATTACTGTGGCGAATACAAAGTCTGCTCTTAAACGCGCACAAATCGCAGAACGTAACCGACTGCGTAATAAAGCATATAAATCAGCAGTTAAAACGCTGATGAAAAAATACTTTAGTTCTGTGGAAGCTTGTGCCGCTAATCCGACAACAGAACTCAAGCAGGAAGTGGAAACAAGAATGTCCGAGGCTTACAGCAAAATTGATAAAGCTGTAAAAACTGGTGTGCTCCATCCCAACAATGGAGCCAGGAAAAAGTCAAGATTGGCTCATAAACACAAAACCCTTACAGCCTAGTCAATGGTTCCAGGGAACAGAGAATGGGGAATAGAGAGATATTTATTTTTCTCACCGAATCTGGACTCTGTCCTTGTTTTGACAACTGACAACCGACAGGTTATGCAACTTATAGATACCCACGTACACATTAACTTTGACATTTTTCAGCCAGATTTAGCAGCCGTTCGCGCTCGGTGGCAAGAAGCGGGAGTAGTCCGATTAGTCCACTCCTGCGTTCACCCCCAGGAATTTGCGAGTATTCAAGCCATAGCGGAGCAGTTTCCCGAACTTAGCTTTGCTGTAGGACTACATCCTCTAGATGCTGATAAATGGGATGAGCAAACAGCTACCCTGATCAAGTCTTTAGCCCGTTCTCATTCCCAGGTGGTGGCCATTGGGGAAATGGGGTTGGATTTTTACAAGGCAGATAATTATGAGCATCAACATCAGGTATTTGTGTCACAATTAGCGATCGCTTGTGAATTAGATTTACCAGTGATTATCCATTGTCGTGATGCGGCCCCTGCTGTGAGAGAAGTGTTGCAAAAATGGCGAAATTGGCATGGGCGCATGGTACGGGGTGTCATGCACTGCTGGAGTGGGACACCGGAGGAGACTCAATGGTTTCTAGATTTGGGCTTCTATATCAGCTTCAGTGGTACTGTTACCTTTAAGAATGCTAAAACTATTCAAGCTTCTGCTGCAGTGGTGGATAGCGATCGCCTACTTATAGAAACCGATTGTCCATTTTTGTCGCCTGTACCCAGACGTGGAGAAAAGCGCAATGAACCAGCTTATGTCCGCCATGTAGCGGAACAACTAGCAAAAATACGAGGAGAAACTATCGAAGAAATTGCCCAGAAAACCACCGGAAATGCTTGTAAATTATTCGGTCTAACATTATAGATAACAGCTTGAATCCCTAACAAGAGTGCTAATTTAACAAAAAATATCTGATACTAGGATGAAAATGTGCTAGAATTGTTCTCTAAAAAACATTTAAGTTAAGCCATAATGGTAAAGACTATAACTCCTAAGACTCAATTTGTGCTGTTTAGCCAGTTGGGAAATCGTGGTTTTAACCCGATTCATGAGTCGAATCAGACCCAAGTCTAAAAAGGAACATCCACCTACAGCAATTCCCGGTGTTCTGAGGTACATATTTAGCGGGCAAGATGCCCGCACCACAAGAGTTTAAGGAACATCCACCTACAGCAATTCCCGGTGT
>Ga0207909_1000230_pt1 | contig 21543 bp, 26 predicted proteins | sample LakMenEpi05May10_FD_150672 | JGI IMG/M metagenome (GOLD analysis project Ga0207909, IMG submission 150672) | Freshwater microbial communities from Lake Mendota, WI - 05MAY2010 deep hole epilimnion (SPAdes) | ecosystem: Environmental > Aquatic > Freshwater > Lake > Epilimnion/Euphotic zone ...
TATTGTAAACGTATATAATGTATCAGCCGACAATGGTGTAAATGTGAATGTTCTGGTTGATGCATTTGTTGTCACTAATAAATTATCAGGTGATCCTGTTATAGTATATCCTGTAATAGCAGTTCCTCCGTCAGAACTAGGAGTATCCCATGTAATAGTCGAGCTAATGACGTCTGTTACAGCTATAGTCGACGAGGCATTTCTAGGCGAAGAAGGAACTGCTGGTATTATTACGGTAAGTGTTAGAACATCAGAATTTCCCGATATATTTGTAGCAATAATATTGAACGTGTATGTTGTATCAGCCGACAATGGTGTAAATGTGAATGTTCTAGTTGATGCATTTGTGCTTCCTGATAAATTACCGGGTGATCCTGTTATAGTATATCCTGTAATAGGAGCTCCTCCGTCAGAACTAGGAGTATCCCATGTAATAGTGGAGCTAATGACGTCTGTTACAGTCATGCTTGATGAGGCATTTCTAGGCGAAGAAACGGGAAAAACTGTTGTTACACCAACTACCGCTGGTGATGAACTACCAGCTATGTTCGTGGAAGTAATATTAAATGTATACGCTGTGTTTACCGTTAATCCTGTAAATGTGTAAGTTCTAGTTGATGCATTTGTTGTCACTAATAAATTACCAGGCGATCCTGTTATAGTATACCCTGTGATTGGCAATCCACCATTAAAAGTGGGAACGTCCCATGTAATAGTGGAGCTAATGACGTCTGTTACAACTGTATTCGATGAGGCATTTCCAGGCGGATAAGCAACGGTTGGTGATGTTATTGTAATTGTATCGGGTTGTGATACACCATCTGCCGAATTTGTAACAGTAATATTAAATGTATATGTCGTAGTAGGTAATAAATTATAAAATACATATGTTCTAGTTGATGCATTTGTTGTGACTAATAAATTACCAGGCGATGCTGTTATAGTATATCCTGTAATAGCAGATCCTCCGTCAGAACTAGGAGCACTCCATGAAATCCTAAAGTCAAGAGTATCTGTATCAAAGTTACTCGATAGTAAAATATTAGGTGGCAAAATAGGTAGTGTAACGCATGGACATTTAACATTTACTAGTCTTTTTCCTATTGGGTCATATTGCATAAGTGTTTGTTCTTTTGTTTTCTTACCGCTATAAATCAGCGGAACACGATGCGCTGGCATGTTTATATATTTACGTAGGTTTATCAAACTGTTTATAATAATCAGAGTACGACATAGGAGGAGGACTTGCCGGAGTCGGTAAATTGCTTACAACAGGCGCAACATAACGATCAAACAATTTCTGACCGATTATCTTGGAAGCCTCGTCATCCGTCAGTTCTTTCTTTTCAACTCGTTGGCGTAGTTTAAGCATATCAAAAAATGTACCATCTAGCTTATTTTCAAAGTGCATCTCGAATATAGAAGGAAACTCGTCGTATAAGATTTTGTTCTCCTCTTCAATCTTCTTGCGATATTCGGTAGGATTGGAAGTCTTTATAGATTTATATTTACGAAAACTGGTGTCCATGTCGCGCACAAGGGCCTGAATTTGAACTGAAGTACGACCCGACATTTATCTTATTTCTCTTTCATACATTAAGATGGCTACTTTGCCGAATGGGCAAATTAATCCCGGTATGCCGGCTCTTCATCCCGGTTACGTTCAAAATGTAGATGGAGGTGTTTTAAAGGCGGCAGCTACGTCAACATTAGCCGCGCAGGCTGCCAATGTAGCCGCCGTTAAAGGTTTGGGTGCTGGACAAAAGGGCGGGCGCAGAACGTTTAAGAGACGTAGAAGTCTAAAAGGTGGTGGCAATAATGTAGTTCCTCTAGAGATTCCGTCAGCCGGAAGTATTCCTGGAGTCGATCATGTAAAAAATCAGATAGCTGGAGTTGATGCACTCAATCAACTACGAGTTGGTGCCATGTACGATAAACTTGCAAATGCCGCTCCCTACAAAGTTGGTGGATTTCGTATGCGCTCTCAGACCGAGCAATTAGCTGCTGGACGAAAACGTAGACGTAAAACAAAGAAGCATGGACGCCGTCATTCAAGGAATCATAGGAGGAGCCACCGCAAGTCTTCTCATCGTCGTCGGGGGAGCAATCGCCATTAGTACTGGCGCATGGGAAAAAATGACGATGGGATTTTCATTATTTTGCTGGATGACTATATTAACAATCTTAACGGTTGGTCAATTATTTTTAACTTATACTATTTCAACTGCACTGGCGGCAGCACCTTCTCAAACAGAGAAAGGAGTTGTTGTATAAAGACTCCACACTCCGAATGGGTAGTAATGCCAGTTAGAATAATTTTTCCAGTACGAAACACTTTAGCAGTCCACTTTTGGGGACCAATGTGCACCTTGACACCAGGGTATACATCGGGATCATAATGGCATGTAACATTTTCATACTTACCATTTCGAATAGCAATGTAGAATGCTTCACGAGCAATTGTTTGATTTGAAGTTAGCTTCGTAGTATAGTTCATCAAAACGACACGACGAGTCAGAATTTCATACTTGAGTGGAACATCTTTCATTGCAGTTTGACAATCTTTCCACAGAACATCGAGAAGAATTTTCATACAATCTTGATCATAGCGATCATCAAGTACACCTGTTAGATGAAATACACCATTTTGAAAGATTTTAACTGTAATTTCTTTTTTGGGAAGTTCACCATTACCATCATTCATCATAACAAGAGTAATTGAATTGTGACCAAAGCCCGTGTTCTTTGTAGGAGTCTCTACAGTTTTAACACGGTGCTTAATTTTATCACGCTTACTTTGGCCTCGCTTTACAAGTCCACGCTTCTCAATCTTAATAATTTCATCATTTAGTGGAAGACTTTCTAGGAGCTTTGTTGTGTCCATCTTTAGGTTTGTCGTGTACAACACTACCATCGTCGATAACGTTGGCGAGTCCATTTGGCTTATCTGTGTAAATTGTTTCAACATCTGTTTTCCATGAGTAAGGTAGACTTTCAGGAAAAAAACTTATAATCGCAACTGGAAACTTTCGAAACAATTTGCGCATCTTAGTTTGATCAGGAAACGTTAACATCCAACCAGGTTCTAAATATCCCAAAAAGATAGAGCAGTTTGTGTGATGAGATACAACAGATTCAGATTCTGCAGCAAGATCACTTGTAGGAACTTTCGACAAATCTAAAAATCTGTGTGTTTCGTGACTTGTTTTAAACAGTTCACGGAATTCACTAATTTTATCTAAGTTTGTTAGAACCCAGAGCATTATCTTATAATTTTACTGTCTGTTTAAAGGACACAATTTAGCTTTACATTGTTCCGGGGTAGTGTACAGGTTCGTTAATCTTTAGGTGAGCAGCAGTACCAGCAGGAATTTGGTAAGGTGTTTGGGGGTACTGTATGTGACCAATTTGAGGGTTACCGTGGTGTTTTTCGACATAAGGGATATTGCGGGGGTTAAAGTCGCCAACCTTGCGAGCATCAGAAGGCGACGGTGCAACAATAATCGGTTGAGCACCCTTCGTAGGACGAGGACCCCAGCGTGTGTTGTGGGGCATATCGGCAGGAGGAGCGTGGTTAGCTCCAACACAGAATGCGCATGCAACACCAGTACCTGCCGAATTGCCTCCACACGATACACAATCGGGTGCAATTTGGTACTTTGTTTTGTTTTGAGGTAGATTATAGTTCTTTACCTGGCTGATTGTATTATCAACAAAAATAGAAGGACCCGGGTGTGTTGTAGCATTTGTAAAATGCTTTTCACCCTGAACTTCGTGGCAAGAAACGATATCCTTGGTAAATGAACTCGCATTCTTAGGAGCTACAGGTGCCGGGATTGGTAAACAACCACTGATACTGTCAGCACTGTTTGAATTCAGTAAAATACGATCACTGGGCAGACCAGCTGCTATTTCCTTCCCGATAGCTTGACCACCAGAATAAGCAGTAAACGCGCTAGCATCCGGAACGCGACCACCCGCTACCTTCTTGTAACTTGCAATAGCATGAATAAACTGACCTGCAGTTCCACCACTATCAGGATCACTTGTGTTTGTTATGGAACCATATTTCTGGCCGTCGGTGGCAAAATTACCTCCTGCAGCGGCTAGCCGTACACGATTAGTGTATGATGATGCATCAAGCTTAGAACGGGTGCTGAGAATAACAGGGTCAGATGCGGCCTTTCGTCTTAAATATTCCGTATAGGACATTTGTGTTGTTGCTGGATTTTATTACTATAGAAGGTCCACGTGGGATAGAAAATGACGACGACAACACATACGCTTAACCCCAAGATCATCTAAAGCCTTACCTTCGGCAGTTTTCTCTGTAGTAGCAGTCAGATATTCCATCTCACTTGTTTCAGATTTTCCCTCCTCTTTGCGATACTCCTTTACCTTCTTAAGGTATGCTTGATACTTACCCGCAATAGGGTTACGGCAACTAAAGCAGAGAATTGGAATGATCATTTTACTCTTTTTGCTCTCTTTGTTTTCCAATTCGTTTTCTATGTAAAAAGGATAAGAATGACGCCCGACTCCGGACTGGCTCTTGTGAGTTCAACTTTTTTAGCAATATTTGTAGTGTTTCCTCAGCTTGCGGAGCCCTTTTTTGATTTCTATTTAATGATTGGTCGCGAGGTCACGACATTTGCTCTGTTATCTTTAGTAGCAGTTGCATACTATTACGGGTATATCTATACGACTGTAGCAACTGCTCTGCTCGTAGTGTATGTTCTATATCAGACATGGGCGGTATATCGTGGCTCGGATAAGCGTCGGCTCAACCAGGAACTTGCAAAGGATACTATTCGGTTTGATCCGGCAACTAGTATAGATCTACAGTTCGCAAATGGCACTGCTGTTCACGACAGCCCCAACATGTTAGCAAAAGATAAGGACCATCATCCCCTTCTAGTTTTCCCCCCGACAAAGGAAGTTCAAACTCAATTAAACGGGTAATCACCACATAACAGAAAGTTCAGTTGTAGACCAATATTCCGACTGTCCATTCGGAACACGACGATGGATAATAAACGGTAGCTTTTTCTCATTAATTTCCTTTTTTGCTACATGTTCTAGAAAACGAGGATCAGATGTCACCATACCATCAATTGAAACAAGAGGAGCGGCACCTTCAGATAACTGCTGAATACGAGTGCCCAACAGAGCAACATACTCATATTTTGTGTAATAAGGATCCATACTACGTTTATTTTTCAAAGCATCGGTAACTTCATCTCGAGATACAGCTTGTACTTCAGGATGCAGAATTCGAGAATCAATACGAAGTTGTTCCATTATTGTAGTCTTTTCTTTTTGTTTCAATTAAAATACGTTTTAAAGCAAGCAATCAAATTACAACAATGTCACTTGTTGAACTTCTTCATGTAATGGGTGATGATTTGATGGTCGTAAATGCTGCTCGCGTGTCATTTGCAAAGGTGTCAACAGAATTCAAAGATCAAGACGCTAAACTAGTCAACTATCTTGCTAAACATCAACACGTTTCTCCCTTTTTTCACCCTCAGGCTCAATTTCGTATCAAGATGCCCATCTTTGTAGCACGTGAATGGTATCGTCACCAAATTGGATTCGCTCGCAATGAAGTGAGTCGTCGTTATGTAGATACTCCTCCAGAGTGCTGGATTCCCGATCCTTCTGATCTACGCCAGCGTGATCCTAAAATTAAACAAGGAAGTAAAGATACTCCTGTGGAAAACTCTAACTTTCTTCACGGTGCGATCACATATCAGGTGCGTGAAAGTATTAACTTGTACGAGCAGCTTCTTGATCAAGAAGTGGCTCCTGAAATTGCTCGTACTGTTCTACCACAGTCTATGTATACTGAGTTTATTGAGACTGGTAGTCTTGCAGCATATGCTCGTCTTTACAAGCTGAGAACGTCTCCGGATGCTCAGCGTGAAATTCAGAAATATGCTCAAATGATTGGTGATGAATTAAGTAAAAAGTTTCCTGTAAGTTGGGCTGCGCTCACTTCTTCTTCTGTGTAATAAGCCTTCCTTTTTTACCACACGTAAACTTTTTCAATGTACGACCACGTTTTTGGACAACGGATTTTACACAGATTGCAATTGCACCCTTTTCAGAAATACCGCGAGCTCTCACTGCCTTAATACAATTGCAAAATCGGTTCTTCAAAGTTGCCATTATTAAGTTGCACGTGAATTTTGCTTCCACATCGTTTTGCAGTTTACACACTTATACATCCAAACAAGTTCTTCTGAGTTTAGTTCAATTGCAACTACATCTGGCTCGGGACCATCTTTGTCTTGCGAAGGGCAGTCTTTGTTACGACATACAACATTCGTCAAATGATCGAGAGTACGATCGTGCTCAATATAGTCGTTTACTGCAAATGTAGATGTCTTATCTTGTTGTAGGATGTGTTCGTAAACTACCGGATTTTTACCAGTGATCTCACGCTTGAACGTACATTCGGGCTTGTGACACTTTTCGTATGCAACATTTTTACCATCCACAACTTCCTCTTCAATCTGATAGAGACAGCTGCGACACGAAGGACAGAACTTTAGAGGCATTCTTGCTTTGTATATCAGGATCAATTCTAAATGCGTTTTCGTTCAAAATGGATTGGTTCAAGGAAAATAATCCAAGTTCAACATACGATGGCATCGAAAAGTGGTCTACGTGAATTTCTCGAGAACCATAAGGCTGACGGGGTTTGGACTCACACGTCGCTAGCTGGAGGTAAATATTTCGTTGGCGAAGATGCTATTACCCAATTTTATGAGCTATATGCAGAAGCGATTCTCGATCAGGACAAGCAGTATTTAACAGAGAGATCTACAGATATTGGTCCTCTTCGAATTGATTTTGATTTCATCTATCCCGCCGATATTAAGACTCATCTCCATACTCAGGATCAAGTTGTCAAATTTACATCTGAGTATCTGAAGATGATGGGCGATTATTTGGAACTTCCTCCTAACTTCGACGTCTATGTCATGGAGAAGCGTAAGCCTACATTTGACTCAAAGAATAATCGCATGAAGTCTGGTATCCATATGGTTGTACCTGCAGTATGTAGTCATAAATTTGTTGAACAACGTGTGCGTCGTGCGCTTGTGAAGCGTATGGACGAGTTCTTCCCCGGTCTTCCTCTCAATGAGCCATGGGAGAAGGTATATGACGAGGCAGTTGTGAATCGTTCTGGTCCTTGGACGATGTACGGCTCTCGAAAGAATGATCCTAATGCTCTCCCATATTTGACTGCATATGTGCTCGAATGCTCGGAGGATGAAATCAAAATTAAAAACGACGTTCCTCAAATTTCTCTAGATTTGCTCAAAACTCTTTCTCTTCGCCGCGATGATAAGGATGAGACTCCAATGACTGAAGAGGGTAAGAAACTTTATGAGGGAATTAAAGAGCAACCGCAGGTGCGAATTTCAGGTGGACGTGCTGTAACACCTGGTCGCGGACGTCCATCGGTTCGAGGTGAAAAAGCTACGTCTCGCGGCTCGTCTCCCAACGGTCGCATCTTTGTGATGCTTGATCCTGATCGCAAGGAATACCTTAAGAAGCATGTGATGAACTTGAATGTATCTAGATGTGAAGGTTATGAACAGTGGGTACAGGTTGCAATCTGCCTTCACAATATTCACCCCGATTTGCTTGACGTCTTTCTAGATTTTAGCTCACAGGACGAAAAGAAGTACAACGAAGCAGATTGTATTCAGAAGTGGAATGGTCTAACTTTCCGCAACGATGGTGATCGACTTGGAGAAGGAACGCTTCGGTATTGGTCCCGTGAAGATGATCGTGAAGGATATGATGAAATTGAATCAGGCAATGTAGATCGTCTAGTGCTAGCAGCGTGTTCTCAAACAGAGCACGACGCTGCATGCGTAATTCATGCAAAGTTTCGTGATAACTATAAATGTTCCGATTTTCGCAACAATGTTTGGTATCGTTGGTCAGGACACATTTGGAAGGAGAATGATTCGGGTGTAGATCTGCTTCTTAAACTTTCAAAGCAAATTGCAAAGCTATTCTTCGAGCGCATGACACTTACTACAAATGAAATGAACAATCGTGGTCTAACTGAATGCGCAGGAGACGGAAAGGGAGAATGTGGTGTTTGCGAATTTTGTAAACTTGATACTCAGCGCAATGGGTTGAATAAAGTTTATATGAATTTGAAGAAGACCGGATTCAAGGCAAATGTTATGAAGGAATGCAAAGAGCTATTCTTCGATGAGGACTTTACAAAGAAAGTAGATGCAAACAAGGACTTGATTGCATTTAACAATGGTGTATTTGATTTGGTGAAAATGGAGCTTCGCGATGGTAAGCCGGAAGATTATATCTCGTTCTCAACTGAAATTGATTATGATCCGGAAAAGCCGTATTACGAGTATGCTGTCTGGCCTGCAATTGATAAGTTTATTAAACAAGTTCTACCTGATGTAGAAGTGCGTGAGTATTTTATGAAGCATTTGGCGACTTGTTTGATCGGTGGTAATCCTGCTCAAAAGTTTCACATTCTCACTGGATCTGGTTCTAACGGTAAGTCGATGATTATGAATCTACTTTCCAAAGCTCTTGGAGATTACGCATGTACTGTTCCGATCTCTTTGTTTACTCAGAAGCGAAAGGGATCAGGTTCAGCTGCTCCAGAAGTCATTCGTCTTAAGGGCCGTCGTTTTGTAACAATGCAGGAACCGGATGAGGCAATTGCTCTCAATACTGGACTCATGAAAGAGATTACTTCTGGAGAGAAGATGTATGCACGCGATCTATTTAAGTCTGGTTGTGAGTTTGAAGTTCTTGCCAAGTTTCACCTTGCGTGTAACGATAAGCCAAAAATTAATACGACAGATGGAGGTACTTGGCGTCGTCTGATGGTTATTAACTTTGTGTCCAAGTTTGTTGTAACTCCTCATGCAGCAAATGAGTTTCCTTTGGATGAGTCAATTCAGAACCTAGTTAATTCAAAGGATTGGGCAACTCCATTTCTGAACTATATGGTTACAATTTTGAAAGAAGAGAAGGGTCTACGTAAACTTGCTGCACCTGCAAAGGTTATGGAATATACATCTGATTACCGCAATGAGAACGATGGTATTGCCCGATTTATTGCAGAGAAGATTTCTCCTCTGGGTGAAGGTGAAGAACCAATTAGTGTCGATAAGGCTACACTCAAGCGTGTATTTAAACAGTGGAAAGAAGAGAGTGATCAACGTGTGTTGACCCCTCTCGACATGGAGAAACGTATTGTAAGTTTGTATGGTGCTTGTCCTAAAGGAGGTTGGGTAAACTTTAAACTTGAAATTTAATGCTTGCGACCACCGCGGCGCGTCTTGCGACCCTTGCGTCCCTTACGCGTACGACGACGGCCACCTCCGGATGTAACACCAGCATCTTCTGGCGCAACACCAGAGGGGGGAGCAGTGGCGGATGACGCACCAGGAACTATGCTAGTTACTGCTTTTTTTGCACCTTCAACCGCGTCTGCAATTGCACCGGTAGCTTGTTGGTATGCTGTAGGCTGAGATGAAGGTACTGATGCCGAAAGTCCCATTCTTATTTAGTTAGAAACACTTTTTACTTGCGAGACACTAGAGGAGCATACGCGCGGATATAAGGGTAGACCACGCTTACGACCATCAAACTTACGAAGAGATGGATTGTTGCGGCAAGAGCGTCACCAACCGGTAGCGTAAAAGGACCAGCCTGGACCGTGAACGTGCTTAGTGACTTCTGAGCACCAGGAAAGAGAGGGGCAAAAAGCGGCGTAACTAGATCACGCGTAATTGCCTTAAAGAAATCTGAAAGTGCAAAACCAATGTACACAGCAAGAGATAGCGTAAGTAGTTCGCTCATTTTACAAATATAGTTAGAAACTTTTTCACGGTAAGAAGTAGTGATGGACACTCGTTACTGGGGTCCGAGTGGATGGCAATTATTCCATCTGGTTGCGTTCAAATCAGAACACCCTGAAGATGTTCTTATGCAGATGAAGGATGTATTACCGTGTAAGTTCTGTCGAGCAAGTACGACTCAGTTTGTTCACGATCATCCTCTCCGCGGTGATCCTGGCAAATGGATGTACGAAATTCACAATATGGTAAATCACAAGTTACGGTCACAATGCAAAGATGATCCTAACGTGATCAATCCTGGGCCCGATCCTTCGTTTGAATCAGTGAAAGAGTATTATATGAATTTGAAGCCAAGTCAAATTCCGGGACGTGATTTTCTATTTTCAATTGCTATAAATTATCCGGATAAGCCCGAAGAGACTGATATGGCAAACCAGCGCACATTTATACAAAAATTAAGTAGCCAGTTTCCATTTTATTCGTTTGAAGATTATTTGCAACAACATCCAGTTGAGCTACAAAGCAAAAAGACTTACATGAAATGGATGTATGGATTATTTAAATATTTAGCACCTAAGTTTCACACAACGCTTCCTTCGTTCAAAGGATATGTTATGAGAGCAATGTACTACAAAAGTGGATGTGCAAAGAAATCTTACCGTGGAAAAACGTGCCGTAGAACACCCAGCGGACATTACACAAAGGTTCGCGACAATCGTAAAACACAACGAGTTGCACATTTACCGCTGCTTGGTCTTTAGCGACTTGCGTCTCTCAGACTGAATTTTTTCCATATTTCGAACATGTTTTGAACTGTAAGGACCGCCTTTCTTTTCTTTGTCGGTCTTTTTAGTTTCACGTCGTGTTAGTGGGGGATCCATTGATGTTTCTGTTTATTATTGATGATGGTTTGATCCATTTTAATGCATTTCAATTAAAAATAAAAATGCCGTCTTTTCATATTTTAATAGCAACAGTAGGTCGTGATGTATTACAAAGAATGCTTGATACTATTCTTCCTTATTTAACAGAAATTGATCACTTAACGATTGTATTTGATGGCGTTGAACCAACAAATATAAACGTGGAAACAAAAGGACACGTACATATTCATTCTGAGCCGATTGCTCTTGGATTCTGGGGTCACGGAATTCGCAATAAGTATGCTTCTCTTCTAGAGAAAACCGATTTTGTTATGCATGCGGACGATGACGATGGTTACGCTACTGATGCGTTTTCTGTTCTTAGAAATATTTGTATTGATAATGAAACCCTTTATATTGGAAAAATGAAAAATTTTGATGAGAGGATTCTTCCAACAAACGATAAAATTGTAATAGCTGATATTGGAACCCCTTGTGGAATTATTCCATATGAACTAAACAAAAAGGCAACATGGGCAGAGTATTACGGCGGAGATGGTTCATTTTATATTGAAATTTCGAAGTATGTGGCTAATATTGTTTTTTTTAATAATATTATCTATAATGTTAGATCTATTTCATAATAAAAAAGTTGTCGGTACTCTATTGACCGAGCAATTCTCCATAGAAAGCTCGCAAATTCTTCGGATCGTTATCGTCATCATCCGGACGACACATACGCAGCATCGTCATGATAAGAGAATCCGGATCTCTTAGCTTTCCTGAAGCCTGGATCTTTTTGTAGTTATTCTTCAGTTGATTTACGTCACCCTCCAAGATCCACTTAGAAATAAGTGCGTCGGTTAGGTTAGGCATTTTAACAGGTTGTATTCGTTAATTCTTTGATCATTATTCATCCGTTTTGCTAATTTCACCACCAGCAATACGTCGTTTCATAGTATGATGACGTTTTAAAGATACAATGCGGCCAGCAGTATTCTTTAGTAAATCTTCTTTTCTTAGACCACCAACTGTTTGTTCTGCAGATCCATTAAAGACCTTTCGACGAGATCCAACGCGTTGTGTTTTATGATTTGGCATTCTTTATATATTACAAATGTCTTTTTACATAAATTTAGACTCGAGAGAAGACCGTAGAGAAGAATTTGAAGAGGAATGCAAAAAAATGAATTTACAAGTTGAACGATTTTCAGCAATTAAAACTTTTCCAGGCGGAATTGGATGCACTGAATCACATCTTAACGTACTAAAAAAAGCTCGTGATTTAAAGCTAGAATCGGTTATAATCTTTGAAGATGATTTTCAGTTTTTAATTAGTCGTGAAGAATATGACCAAATTCTATTAAATCTTCCTACCAATTATGATGTCGTTATGTTATCTTATAATATAAAACAATCCGAACCTTTTAATGAAATGTTTGGGAAAGTACTTGAAGTACAAACTACAAGTGGTTATATTGTTCATTCGCGATTTTATGAAAAAATAATTAATAGAGTAGAAGAAGGATTGCGTTTATTTAAATTATATTCATCCGATCATCATAGCTATATACTTGATCAGTATTGGAAACCATTACAGCCCATTTCAAATTGGTATTATTCATTAAAACGTGTTGGAAAACAAAGACCCGGTTTTAGCAATATAATGAAGGCGTATATCGATTATGACTGTTAGTTAACACTTTAGACTAACGCGTTGTGTTTTAGACGTTGGTATTCTTTATATATTATAAATGTCTTTCTATATCAATTTAGACTCGAGAGAAGACCGTAGAGAACAATTTGAAGAGGAATGTAAAAAAATGAATATCAATGTTGAACGATTTTCAGCAATTAAAAATGAAAAAGGAGGTATAGGTTGCACTGAATCACATCTTAACGTACTAAAAAAAGCTCGTGATTTAAAGTTGGATTCGGTTATAATCTTTGAAGATGATTTTCAATTTTTAATTAGTCGTGAAGAATATGATCAGATTTTATCTAATCTTCCTGACAACTATGATGTAGTTATGTTATCATATGGTCTAAAATATTTCAAACCTTTTAATGAAATGTTTGGGAAAGTACTTGAAGCACAAACTGCTAGCGGTTATATTGTTCATTCGCGATTTTATGAAAAATTAATTAACAGGCTAGAAGAAGGATTGCGTTTATTTAAATTATATCCATACATTGATCCCGTCTATGATAAATATATAAACGATCAGTATTGGAAACCATTACAGCCCATTTCAAATTGGTATTATTCATTAAAACGAGTGGGTCTACAGCGCCCAAGTTTTAGTAATTTAACGAATGATTATGTTGATTATGGATGTTAATCATAAACAGGTGTACCTGTATGTGTAACCATCCAATAATTACCACACTGCTTGATATCTTTCTGCAAATCTGATGAATAATATCCAAGAAATAAACATGAGAAATCATAGACTTTATTTTTCATTTCTTCATACTTTTCTTGAAGGTACGCAGGGGTTATTTCTGAGTAATCGTCGGTGTATAAAATAGGACAGCCTTTATACTTTTCCTCAATCAGAGGATTTCTTTCAATAATAGGAATACATCCTGCAATAAGTGCTTCGTAGTGACGGTGGCAATCTATACCATTTCCCTCCGGAGATATTACAAATTTAAAATTAGGAAGTGATGAATAAAAAGTTGCAGGATTGATATAACTATTATAAATTCCATTTGATGAAAGCCTCTTAAGAATTGTTCTCCGGTTTTTTCCGGTTGGGCGGCGTGATAGATCGGTTGTATCCCGAAGTGCACAAAGAACAGTTTGCGAATGATTGCCAAACTGAATTAGGGTTCCTTTTGGAGATTCAGCTGGGTATGTAAAATGCATTCCAATTGGAAACGGCATCCACGCATCGTCTGCTTTCATCGATGATGCTTGAATAATTAAACTTCTAGGATCTTTAAAAACAGTTTGCCAATCAAGTAGATTTATCTCATACTTAAAAAAGTTACCCATAAAGTGATTAATTAGTTCACTGGGCATACTTTCATATTTATCATGATTCTGTTTCCAATAAGATCCTTCGTGTACTCTATGTTCATATTCCATACCATCAACTATAAATAAAGTTGCATTCATATTGAACATTGAATATAACGAAAAGTATAACGAGTCGGATGTTCCAACTCTGTCGCAAAATCCGTCTGAATTGATATCAAATAAAGATAAAAACTCTTTTGAAATAATAAGATTCATCACATTTAAACACGTCTCAATTTTTGGGTAATGGTATTTAACATTGCTACGCGTGATGGGTATATTCATCCATCCGGTGAAATCAAAGCATGGTTTTGCACGCGATGGTATAAACATAGATCTAAACGGAACCTTTTTATTTGATATAAATTTATTGAATGCTTTGAAGTACTCAATATCTGCAAAGTTATCGCTATCCAAGATAGCTATAAATTTTGACGTTGCATATGATGCAGCTCTAAATTTATTTCTAAGTACCCCAAGACGAGTTTCATTCTTATAGACTCGTAACTTTGGATGAGAGAATGTAGATATGATTTCCTCGTAATCTTCACCAGTCTCATCCGTAATTACGAGTTCGCTGACGTAGGGATTTTCAAGATATTTGGGAATAGACTCTTTCAAAAATGAAAAACGACGCATAGTTGGAATACATACGCTAATAGTTATTGGTGTAACAATTAGCATATTATTATCATGCGGGTTACCACCATATAGCCGACGAAGTGAAAATATGCGACCAGGATGCATATTTTCCCAGTCCTTAATCTTTTGCTCGAAACGAAAAAGATCAACGCCAATGATATCTTCTATAATATAGATTCCCGACGGTTTTAGTTTATGTATACTGTTTTCGAACAAAGTAACATTCGCCTCGAACGTATGAAGACCATCGTCAATTATAATATCCATGTCTGGTAGAGAATTCCACATAGAACTGATCAGTGTCGGATTTGTCTGGTCACAGTATGTAGTGTGTATACGATCCTCTTCAAATAAGATCCCCTTATCGATGTCTGCACCATAAATCATAGAATTTTTAAAGTAATCCTTCCACCCTCTAAGCGACGCACCTGGTCGGCCATTGGGTCCCATATGAGACAGAAAAGATGTATTGTTGGTTCCAAGACCCATTTCAAAAACACTAAGAGACTGGTCAGTCATATCTTTGAATAGCTCATGATAGACTTCTGTGTATGTATGGTGAGTTGTATTACCTACACGCGGACCCTTATCGCTTCCGTACTTGTCCATCAGCGGACAAAGCAGGTTACTCATTTTTTATACTAAAGAAAAGTTTAATCTATAAATAACTAATCTCCTAGAACTATATAATTTTCTTAATTTAAACAAGCTAAGAATAGAAAGAGAAATGGATATTTTCAATTTCATTAAAAATTTAGATGTAAATACATTTATTGAAATTGGTATGCATTTTGGTGAGGATACTGTAAAGTTTCGTACCATGCATCCAAACGCACATATCGTAGGATTTGAACCTGACCCTCGTAATATTAAGATTATTCAAGATACTGGACTAGATAAGATATGCGAATTCTACCCCGTTGCACTCTCAAATAAGAATGAGGAGAGGGAGTTCTTTATGTCGTCTGGTAAAGTAACGTTCGATTTAGATAAACAACATAGTGATAATGATTGGTCATCGTCTTCATCTCTTAAACGCCCAACCGGTCATTTAGATGTTCATCGATGGATTACATTTCCCACCACATCAATTGTAAAATGTGTCCAACTAGATGACGTAGAAAGTATTAAAAATAAAACAATTGATTTTATTTGGGCTGATGTTCAAGGTGCTGAAGATATTGTATTTTCGGGTGCTAAAGATACTCTGAAACGTACTCGATATGTATATACAGAGTACGCAGCAGGCTTATACGAAGGACAGCTAAATCGTGATCAACTACTCGAACTATTTGGAAGTGATTGGTCAGTTGTTCATGACTTTGGTAGCGATATTCTACTGAAGAACGTTAATAATGTTTAAGAAAAAATTCAAGATCTTCTTAAAAACAGTATAAACACTATTTATTAATAAGCATAATAATATGTTAGGAGTTATTCTACAGGGTGGACTGGGTAATCAATTATTTCAACTTGCAGCAGCTGAAACAATTGCTTCCGAAACAGACCGAAAAGTATATCTTTTAAATAAAAATAGCCCGAATACGGTTCATTCAACTTCTAATTATTATTTAAGTATTTTTTCAAAGTTTTTAGACTGTCCTATTATTGAACAACCGTATGCTATAGTAGATGAACCATCATTCAAAAAACAGGACTGGAACAAATTAATACCGGAAGGTCCTGTTTGTTTAAAGGGTTATTTTCAAAATTGGAGATACATATCAGCTGATTTTATAAGTAAACTTATATTACCAGAATGTTCTCCAATTGATGGAGCGTTTATTCACATTCGTGGAGGCGATTACGTAAATAATTATTTTCATCATGTTGATCTAACATCGTACTATGAAAAAGCAGTTGGCTATTTTCCAACTGATACACATTTTTATATTTTTACAAATGATGTGCAATATGCAAAAACATTTACATTCTTATCAAAAATAAATCATACATTTGTAAATGAAGACGAACTTATGTCAGTAACTATGATGTCTAAATGCACTAAAGGTGGTGTTTGTGCCAACTCATCATTTTCATGGTGGGGATCGTTTTTAAACCCCAATAGAACGATTATAATGCCGAGCAGATGGTTTAATTCTTCAGATATGTGGATAGAAGGTTATTATTTTCCAGGTGTTATTAAAATTGATTTAGTGTAATCTTTTTATTATAAATCGCGATAATAAAGCCCTTCAATTGTCTTCATATCAGGATCAAACTTAGTTTCAAATTCACCGCCTTGTTGAATTTTAGTTCGCAGTTCTGCTAAGTTAAAATCATTTCCTTCGGTCCAAAACTTATTGCGTATTAGCATATCGAGAGTTAAATGACTTAAGTCATAACGACCATCAGGAACCCATCGTGTTGGTACATTATACTTAACCATAAGTGCTTCATATTCTTCTTTATTTAATAAAGGATCACGACGTGTAAAAACATCACCCTGATCGGCTAAGTCCTCTGACTCATAAAATACCACCTTACGGTTGTAATATATGGGTATGTTTAGCTTTTCAACGCGCATGCCATAATGGTAATCTTCACCCCCCATTGTATTACAAATTTCATCATATCCATTTACTTTCAGAATAACTGAAAGAGGAGATGCAGAATATCCAAATAATTGAGAACCTCCAATTCTTCTAAACTGATCTCCTTGGTTCCAGCGAGAATCGACCCCACTTTGCTCCGAGCGGCTTGATAAACGTTTACCATTTTCAACAACCATTTCCCATAACTTTTTGTAGCCAAATGATACAATAATTTTTTGGTTGGCACACTTTACTATTTCGTTAAAAGCACCTTCTTCCATAACACTTGTATCGTCAACAAATACTAAATAATCATACTTTGCATAACATATTCCTGTGTTTCTTGCAGACCCAGCTGAAAAATAATTTTTACTTGTCAATCTATATTTTCCTTGAACTGGATTTGGTTTTGAAGGAATGTGTATAAAATCAAGACGTTCGCGTACTATCTTTGAAAATAATTCTTTGCGAGTCTCATCAAATTGCAGCGCATAATCTACGACAACAAGTTGAATTGGTGTATTGTCTTTCTGATTACATAGAGAATCGACAAACCACTCTAGTTTAGGTTCATTCCTACACGTAATATAGATAAAAGTTATCATTTATTTACTATTCACTTAATAAAATGGATCGTATTACGAAAGTATTTTATATTAACTGTTGGCATCGAACTGATAGAAGACAACAAATTGAAGAAGAATTAAAAAATAATTTTAAATATGATAGAGCTGAACGTCTAGATGCAACTGTACATAAAAATGGTCTTTATGGATGTACAGTAAGTCATGTTAGAATTATGCAAAGAATGGTCCAAGAAGACTGGGATACTGTTATGGTTATAGAAGACGACGCAATGCTTCAAGTATCACGAGAAGAACTTGATGGATATATTAATGCATTTTTAGACGATGAAAATGGTGATATGTTACATATTGGAAATAGTTGTTCTAAAAAAGAAGAATATATTACGTCCGACCCTTATACAAAACCTATTAATAGAGCTAAGGGTGATGCAAATCACGCTGGTGAAAATTGTAGATGTGTAAAAGGGGGCCCTTGTGATGGAATACCGTTTTACAGTACAAGATTTCTTAGAGCATTAAATACACAAACTTCATCATGTTATATCATAAAGAAAAAAGTAGTAAAACCGTTATTATCTTGTTATTTTGAAGAACATGCCGACATAACTAAAGATATAGCAAGCCCTCTTCGTGTTATTGATGTTTCATGGTATCACATAATTAATAAATATAACTTTCTAGTACCAAATGTTCCACCTTATGCGAGATTACTTGTACAACGAGCAAGTTATAGTGATATTCAACGGTGTGTTGTAGACAATAAACTTTAAAACCTTATCACCTTATTAGCATGACCTGTTTGTGGATACTCATCTTCTACTGATACAGAATCAAATTTCTTTGATAAAAATTCAAATGACGCACCACTGTTCCAAACCATAAATCCAGAAACAACACTATCAAATACGTATGAAATATACTTGGCTCTATCATTTTCTCCTATTTCGGCCAGAGCATAGTTACTTACAAAGAAACACGCAGGTAAGTTCTTTCCATCTGACCAGTGTACGGGAAATTTTATATTAAACTTATTAAGATAATAGTTTTGGAGTACCTTTGGCCCAGGAAGATCTATAATAATATATACAGGCACTAATTTATTCCACAGAGTAGAAACATAATTTATAGCAAGAGCAAGACCGCCGTATCCGGCACCTAACTCAACAATGGGTAGCATATTGTTTGCTTTTAATATTTGAGTTGCATGATAAAGATATCTCATTGATGTAGGGGAAAATGTTAAATTTACCTCAGAGTAAAAATTCCGGTCCGGGTTTCCAACAGAATCACACATATCGGCATACGCTTGTATCTGTGTATCTGTTAATCCTTCTTCTTTGCATAACTTTATATATACAATAGCATGTTCTCCGGGTAGGTGTTCTAACATATGGTGTATATTATTATTGCGTTTCCAATTTGGGTCTAGAGTAGCTTCTTTGGCACTTTCATTCCAAGGAAGATAAAATGAATCCATGTGTTTGTAGAACACAAATAATATAAATAATGAAAATAAACATGTTTGTAAGTGGAAATCTAATCGGTGGGCTTGGCAATCAATTATTTATACTAAGTGCTGCAATTGAATACGGGAAAAAGTATAATAGAAAGGTTGTTTTTACTCAATTATATTCTAATCCACACTGTTCAAATGATAAATCAATAAATGATCTTTTTCCCGAAATATCATTAATTCAAAAGGATTCATTTAAAACGACAAAAATAATTGAAGGATGTGGAGTTCATGAATATGTAGAACTTCCAGATGCAACAGAACAACTTGTTATCTTAAATGGCTATTTTCAGCATAAAAACTTTATGGGCAATGCTAATGATGATGTTTGGAATAAATTTAAAACTAGACTCCCAGTGCCTTTATTAGATTTTAACTTATCAAGTATATGTTTTTTACATGTTAGAAGAACTGATTATGTTAATAACGAGGCATTCGACCTCAATGCTATAAATTATTATAGAAAGGCTCTCGAGCCTGTTATGTGTCCTATTATTCTTCTAAGTGATGATATGGAATGGTCATCGATAGAAATACCGAAATTATTTTCAGATAAAGCATGGATCATTCCGTCAACTAAAATGACAGCAACTGAGACATTGTATGTAATGAGTCAGTGTGGTAAAGGAGCTATTTGTGCAAATAGTACACTAAGCTGGTGGGGTGCATGGCTCAACCAAAATAGATATATAACAATGCCAAATATATGGACAGGGTATTGTTCTGGAGATCAACTTTACTTTGACGGTGTCACGATTATTTCTAGAGATTAATTCACTCTTCGGATGTGTTAAATTTTGAAAATACTAATATTATTAATAAAAAATAATGCTCCCATCAAATTACACAAGTATCGAGGGATGGTGCACAGTTGAGAAGGCAGATAAGCTAATGGAAATTGTTTGGGAATGTAAACCATCCCTTAGTGTAGAACTTGGTGTATTTGGCGGAAAAAGTCTTCTACCTATTGCACTTATGTCAAAGAACATCAATCCTAAATCAGAGGTAATTGGAATTGACGCGTGGTCTACACAGGCCTCTGTTGAAGGAACAAATGATAAAGCCAATGCTGATTGGTGGTCTAAGATTAATTATGAACAAATGCTTAAATATACTAAGTATATTATGGTAGAAAACAATGTCGATGATATAGTAAAACTTTGGAAAGACACCAGTAGAAATTGTATTAGTCGGTTTAGTGATAACTCTATAGACATTCTTCACCAGGATAGTAATCATAGTGAAGAAATTACGTGTGAGGAAGTAGAACTCTATTGGAATAAAGTGAGAGAGGGTGGTTATTGGATTTTTGATGATACCAACTGGCCTACAACTCAAAAAGCTCAAAGATTACTTGTTTCAAAAGGATATAGTGAAACATATAGTCATAACGGAGAATGGAAGGTATATCGGAGAAACGTATTAACTTAAATTATTCATTTAAAGTTCCAACATATCGTATATTTTAGTCTTCCAAATTAACATATTTTTTTTAACTCGTAAATGAGCTATTCTATAATCATTGATTCCCATGCTTATTAAAAAAGTTTGAGAATCGAGTGTTATTGCTCCGCAAGGATATACTACATTATCTTGCAAATATAAAGTTTCAGAGACAAATGAAGGTACACCCATCAAAACTGGATGTGTTATTATGTTAACTACTTGGAATGGATATGACTTTGTTGTTAAATATGCTCCAATAAAGTAAACACCCGAATCATTTCCAATTGTTGTGTTCATTCGTTTTAAAGAATGAAAAAACCAAATTAGAGTTTCATCATCATATTCAATAGGAGGACAACCTCCGCGAATATCACCATAAGGCCATGTTGTGTTATAGCCTTCACTAACAACATCTATAGTTTCAAGGCTAGTTCCCGTATCATCGTATTCGATAAATGTTCTAGGAGTATCGGAGTATAATGCAAAAAGTCTATCCCCATCTACACACATAATCCAATTTTTTTCTCGTCCGTCATTAGTTTTAGGAATAAACCTTTTGGGAGGAGACTTTAAAAAATGAGAATATATAACTTCACATGTATCCAAATCCAATTTAGCAACACCAACTGCTAGACCATCTGTATAAGTTAAAAACCAACTATTATTAAATTGAACTACGCGTGGATCTTCAACGTGCTCATTTTTTTTATATACGTAACTTTTTGTTACATACGATTTATTATCTTCACCATAATATGTGTATAATATTTCTCTTGGTTTATCCATATGCCCCGATTTATAACTTTCATGCCAGTCAGAAAATACATCTATATATTTATTTGTGTTCGGAACTACTTTCAAATCAGTGGTTAACAGACAAGTTGCAATTCGATCACTGACGGATTTTGGGTTTTTACTACATCTATAAAAAAACCGATATTGTTTTTTATATTTACAAATTGCTGAATTAAAATAATATAAATTAATTTCTGGATCAATGAGAGTTTTTACATCTATATACTCCAGAGTGGAATAATCGCACAGAGATCTCGGAAAAGCCGGAT
>Ga0207909_1000232_pt1 | contig 21486 bp, 20 predicted proteins | sample LakMenEpi05May10_FD_150672 | JGI IMG/M metagenome (GOLD analysis project Ga0207909, IMG submission 150672) | Freshwater microbial communities from Lake Mendota, WI - 05MAY2010 deep hole epilimnion (SPAdes) | ecosystem: Environmental > Aquatic > Freshwater > Lake > Epilimnion/Euphotic zone ...
TCCGCCGGTGATAACGGCTTGAGTTGCGGGAGCAGTTATCACGAAGCCGTCCAGGGTGATAGCAAATTGATTTCTTGGGCTGGTCAGAGGGAACAGCCTTTGCGTCACATCAGCGAAGGCTTGAGTACCACTGGCATCAAAATCTAGGTTTACAGCCCAAGTGTTAGTCGAAGCACCAGTGGAACTTTGCACTGTTCCATTTGATGCATCTGCAATATTTGCACCCTCAACCTCAACTGGGCCAAGAATGAACTTTTGGGTTCCAGTTACATCACAGGTGATAAGTGGAATTGTCGGGTCATCAACCTGACCTGGTTCGCGGAAGGAAGATGCGCAATCAAGAGCATCGAACTGCTTCTGAAGATCAAGTGAAACCCAGTTCAGATCGCTTGCGTCGGTAGGAGCGGCGGTTGGAACGTTTGGAGCAGGTGCTTCGGCAGCTGGATCCTCTGCAGGCACTTCACCATCAACAGTCTCCCCCTCAACAGCAGTTTCTGGCTGATCCACGCTTGATGACGGTGCACCAGTGCTTGTGACTAGAACGGCTCGAAACTCGAGTTTCGCAGAAGCCTTGATCAGCGCAAGAGTGTTTTCGTCCGGAACTCCAGGGATGGAAACAATGATGTTTCGATCTCCTTGGGTTATGACCTGAGATTCACTCACACCGCTGGCATCAACGCGCTGGCGGATGATTGAAACTGCCTGGTCAAGCTGCTCGGGAGTCACGGCTTCGCCATCTAGAACTAGGGGTGAAAGGATTACCTGGGTGCCACCCTGAAGATCAAGAGCTAGCTTTGGAGTGAAGCTGGCATTCTCATCCGATAGTGAGCCAACTGCTATAAGACCAGCTAGACCGACAATAATCGCAAGCAGCCATGCAAGCGATTTGCGCGCAGACTTAACGGAGTTTGAAGCTGACAAGATGACTGACCTTACTTCTTCTTAGCCGAAGACTTAGCTGGGCTTTTAGCTACTGAACGTGATTTGGCCCTGGGGGCCGACTTTGCGGAAGGTTTGGCTGCGGAAGCTGGCTTTGACTTCTTTAGCTCTTCCTCGATGCTTCTAACAGCTCCAGTTGCCACCAGCAATTTTTGTCCAGGAGCAGTTTCTAGTTCAATGCGGTTATCTAGCACTGCTGTGATTTTTCCGTAGATTCCGCTGGTTAGCATCACGTAAGCGCCTTTTACGACCTGAGCCTGGAGAGTCTTAGCTGCCTTCTTGCGCTTATTGCTTGAGTAAAAAAGCATTGCGCCAAGAAAAGCCAAGGCAAGAAACAGGAAAAGACTGTCGTCCATGAAAAAGTACCTATCTAGTGGGATTACTGGAAGCCGTTGAACGAATTCGCGTTCTCTTGATTATAACGGCAGGCCAAGGTGCCGGTGGGCAAGGGCTGTAGCCTGCCTGCCCTTGGGGGTCCGCTCAATAAGGCCCTCGCGCAGAAGGTATGGCTCAACTACCGACTCGATGGTGTCTGGCTCCTCCCCGAGCGCTATCGCCAACGTGGAAAGGCCAACAGGCCTGCCTTCAAATTTCTGAATCAGAGTCAAGAGAACTTGTTTGTCTAATCGGTCAAGTCCTAAAGAATCAACTTCGTATAGATCTAAGGCGGCCGCAGCAAGGCTCTGACTAATTTTCTGATTGTTTTCTACCAGCGCGTAATCTCTAACCCTGCGAAGCAGCCGGTTTGCAATTCTCGGGGTTCCCCGAGAACGAGAAGCAATCAAGGAAATAGCCTCAGCCTCTGTATCCAGCTCCAACTTTTTTGCAGCTCTCTCAAGAACCAAACGCAGCTCATCTGAACCATAGAACTCTAGATTCGCAGTGTATCCAAAGCGATCACGCAAGGGGTTTGGAAGCATTCCAGATCTTGTTGTAGCTCCAACCAGAGTAAAAGGCTCCAGCTCCAGCGAAATCGAACTTGCGCCGGGTCCCTTACCCACCATTACATCAACTCGGAAATCCTCCATCGCCATGTATAGAAGTTCTTCAGCAGGTCTAGCCATGCGGTGAATCTCATCGATGAATAAAACCTCCCCGGCACTCAAGGAGGACAGCACAGCTGCTAAGTCTCCTGCGTGTTGAATTGTTGGACCGCTAGTCATTCTTAGACCCGATCCAATTTCGTTTGAAACAATCATGGCGAGCGTAGTTTTCCCGAGTCCAGGAGGCCCGGCAAGAAGAATGTGATCCGGTGATCGCTTCTGCAACGCTGCTGCTTTTAGAAGAAGGTCTAGTTGCTGCTTCACCTTTGACTGTCCAATAAATTCCGACAGACTGGTTGGCCTAAGGGCACTCTCGAAGGCCAGATCGCTTTCTGTTGCAGCCCCGTCTAAAAGTTCACTCACGCTTTTCTTGCCTTTGAAAGAGTTTTCAATGCCGCTTTCAGTAGATCCTTATCGGTCATTCCAGGATTACCGACATCATGTACGGCATCTCTGGCTTGACGTTCACTCCAACCAAGCCCTACTAAAGCATTGACCGCCTTCTCGCTTTGATTGGACGAGGCACCCTTGTTCGAAGGCGCCAACATCTTTCCGGAGAGAGTGAGTGTGATCAATTTGGCAGTTTTCGCTCCAACACCAGAAACGGCCTTGAAGGCAGCATCAGATTCTTCCGCGACAGCCTGGGCAATTTGCTCTACGCTCATTTGGTTCAGGATAGAAAGGGCCGATTTTGGGCCAACTCCGTTTACGCTCCTGAGCAATTCGAACACTTCAAGCTCCGACTTAGAGACAAACCCAAACAATGTGAAAGCATCCTCACGAACCACCAGGCTGGTATGAAAGCTTGTGCTGTTGCCTTCCGAAAGAGAAGCCACTGTGGAAGATGTGGTGTGAACTAAGTAACCGACTCCGGCCACATCAATCACAACTTGCCCATTAGAGCTAGAAAGGACCGTTCCGGTCAATGAGGCAATCACGCCATTAGCCTACTTAGCGTTTGCTTTTTGCACTGGCTGATTTCGCAGCCTCATTCCACTTCAGCTGGGCTTTGGTGTAACTGGTCGATGTATTGACACCTCGAAAACCTTGGCAGATTGCTATGGCCAATGCGTCGGCGGCATCAGCTGGCTTGGGGATCTGTTTCAATCCAAGAAGCTGAGCGACCATCTGGCCCACTTGAGCCTTTCCAGCTCGCCCAGAACCAGTCACCGCAGCTTTAACTTCCGTTGGGGTGTGCATCGCAATGGGAATCGAATACTTGTTGGCCAGAAATATGGCTACACCGGATATCTGTGCGGTACCCATCACCGATGAAAGATTCTGCTGAGAAAACACCCGTTCGATTGCCACTACATCTGGGCGGTGTTTCTTGAAAAGAGCTTCAAGTTCTTTTCCAATGGAACCTATTCGAGCATCTAGCGCTTCGTCTTTTGGGGACACTAGAACGCGCACATCAACCAAAGAAACTTTTCGTCCCTTAGATAGCTCAATGATCCCAACTCCGCATCGAGTAAGACCCGGATCGATGCCAAGAATCTTGGTCACAACTAAGCCTCGAGCTCGGCTAGAACTTCCGGACTGATATCAAAATTGGCGTAGACACTCTGCACTTCATCTGAGTCCTCTAATGCTTCTATTAGCTTGAAGACCGTGCGGGCAGTATCAGCATCAACCGGCAAGCTAGCGGCCGGAACAAACTCAACATCTGCGCTTTCATAATCAAGACCTGCCGACTGCAATGCCGTTCTAACTGCAACCATTGCAGACGGATCGGTAATCACCACGAAGCTAGATTCCCTAACTTCAACGTCTTCGATACCTGCATCAAGACCCACCTCAAGCAATCGATCTTCGGTGACACCGTCGGCGTTTTCGATTGTGATTACGCCTTTGCGACTAAACAGATAGGAAACGCTTCCTGGGTCAGCCATCGTGCCGCCATTTCTGGTGACTGCGAGACGCACATCGGCAGCAGCGCGATTTTTGTTGTCCGTTAAACACTCAATGAGCAAGGCAATTCCATTGGGTCCATAACCTTCGTAGAAAATTGTCTGATACTCGACGGCATCCGCGTCCTGACCGGAGCCGCGCTTAACCGCTCTTTCAATGTTGTCGTTTGGTAGTGAGCTCTTTCGCCCCTTTTGAATAGCGTCGTAAAGTGTTGGGTTGCCATCAATGTCTGCTCCACCAATGCGGGCAGCAACCTCAATGTTCTTAATCAGCTTGGCAAAAAGCTTGGCGCGACGGGAGTCGATAATTGCTTTTTTGTGCTTGGTAGTGGCCCACTTGGAATGACCAGACATGACTCTCCTTGATTGGCTTCGCTTTGAATTCTAGGTGAGAACCTAATGGGTTTTTGAAATCATCCCAAGGAAGTACTCGTGGACAGCGCTATCCCCCGTAAGTTCTGGATGAAACGAGGTAGCTAGCAAATTGACTTCTCTTACGGCAACTATTGCCCCAGTGGAAAGTTTAGAAAGAACTTGCACATTCTCGCCGACACGTTCAACAATTGGGGCCCTGATGAATGCAACCTCTACCGTGCTACCTGCGAACTCAACCGATGCTTCGAATGAGTCGAGCTGAGAGCCGAAGGCATTGCGTCTTACGGAAATGTCCATTGCCTTTAGGCTTTGCTGACCTGATGCTTCATCTAGCACCTCAGTTGCGAGCATGATCATCCCGGCACAGGTTCCATAAACAGGATTGTCCTGGGCAATATATGCAAGAAGATCATCCCGCAGCCCAAATATGTCAATCAGCTTTGAAATGGTAGTTGATTCACCACCAGGAATGATCAATCCATCACAACTTGCGAGCTGTTCCGCATTTCGAACCTCGATGGATTCAACTCCAAGCGATGTCAGCAGCTGCAGGTGTTCGCGAACATCACCCTGTAAAGCAAATACGCCGACGCGCAATTACCAGCCGCGCTCCGAGAGACGGTGTGGTGCTGGAAGGTCTTTGACGTTAATTCCGACCATAGCCTCACCCAATCCTCTGGATGAATCGGCCACAACGCTCGCGTCGTTGTATGCGGCAACTGCCTTTACGATTGCGGCTGCACGCTTGACTGGATCTCCAGACTTAAAGATTCCAGAGCCTACGAATACGCCATCTGCTCCGAGCTGCATCATCATCGCAGCATCCGCTGGTGTAGCAACACCTCCGGCAACAAATAGCACCACTGGAAGCTTCTTGGTGCGGGCAACTTCTCGAACTAAATCGTAGGGAGCCTGAAGCTCTTTGGCAGCAACGTATAGTTCATCTTCACTCTTGGCTGAAAGCGCGTTAATTTCTCCAAGGATTGTTCTGATGTGCTTGGTTGCCTCGGAAACGTCACCGGTTCCGGCTTCTCCCTTTGAGCGGATCATCGCTGCGCCTTCGGTGATGCGCCTTAGCGCCTCTCCAAGATTGGTTGCACCGCAAACAAATGGGACGTCGAACTTCCACTTATCAATGTGGTTCACGTAATCTGCGGGCGATAGAACTTCTGATTCGTCGATGTAGTCAACCTTCAAACTCTGAAGAACCTGAGCCTCAACAAAGTGACCAATGCGCGCCTTTGCCATAACTGGAATCGATACAGCCTTCATGATTTCGTCAATCATGTCTGGGTCACTCATTCTTGCAACGCCACCTTGAGCGCGAATGTCTGCAGGAACTCTTTCGAGTGCCATAACTGCTACTGCTCCAGAGTCTTCGGCAATCTTGGCCTGCTCTACATTGACAACGTCCATGATGACGCCGCCCTTGAGCATCTCGGCCAAGCCGCGCTTTACAAGAGGAGTTGATTCATTCTTTGAGGGGTTCATGATGCCAATTCTAACCCGACAATTTGGGGACTATCGAACCGGTTAGTCCCAGGCTGCCTGTATCTCAGCCCTGATCTCACCCAAAAGCCTTGGCATGGCTTTGGTCTTGGCGATGATTGGAAAAAAGTTGGAGTCGTTGGCCCAGCGAGGAACAATGTGCTGATGCAGATGCTCCGCGATTCCGGCCCCCGCTTGAACGCCCTGATTCATGCCGATGTTAAAGCCTTGAGCTTGGGCAACACTCCGGAGCACTTCCATAGCCCGTTTGGTCAGAAGCGCCATCTCAGCTGCTTCTTCTGGAGTGGTCTGATCGTAATCGGGAACGTGGCGATAGGTGCAAACTAAAAGATGTCCTGAGTTGTACGGGAACAGATTCAACAGGACAAAGCAGGTTGTACCTCTATACACAATGAGGCCATCCTCATCGCTACCGGCTGGGGCTAGGCAAAAAGGGCACTCATCTGCTGGTGGCTGCTGGCCGTTTTGAATGTAAACCAAACGGTGCGGAGTCCATAGGCGCTGAAAATTATCAGGTACCCCTGGTAGGAACTCCGGCTTGTCCAACTAGACCTGCTCCTTATTTGCGATTGCGGAAACTATCTGCTCAATAGCGTCTTTCACCAAGACTCCATTTACTTGAGTGCCGTCACGGTATCGGAAACTTACCGATCCTCCGTCTCGGTCGTCGCCTCCTGCAATCAACTGGAATGGCACCTTGTCTTTGGTGTGGTTACGAATCTTTTTTTGCATCCGGTCATCGCTTAGATCAACAGTTGCTCTAACGCCCTTGGCTTTCAGCTGGGCAATGATATCCGAAAGATAAGGTGCAAATTCATCAGCAACCGGAATGCCAACCACCTGCACTGGGGCAAGCCACGGTGGGAAATGTCCGGCGTAGTGCTCGGTGAGTACTGCAAAAAAGCGCTCGATCGAACCAAACAGCGCTCGGTGAATCATTACTGGACGCTTCTTAGTTCCATCGCTTGCTGTGTACTCAATGTCGAATCGATCAGGAAGATTGAAATCAAGCTGAATAGTGGACATCTGCCAAGTTCTGCCAATTGCATCGCGCGCTTGAACCGAAATCTTTGGACCGTAGAAGGCAGCGCCTCCGGGATCAGGAACAAGTTCGAGGCCGGAATCGGTAGCTACTTTCTCGAGTGTTGAGGTAGCAGCCTCCCAGATGGCGTCCGAACCAACAAACTTTTCGTTCTCCGGGTCCCTGGTTGAAAGCTCTAGGTAGAAATCCGTAAGGCCGTAATCCCTCAATAAATCAAGCACGAAGTTCAAAACAGAAGTTAGCTCTGATTCCATGTCCTCTTGGGTCACAAACAAATGAGCATCGTCCTGGGTCATACCGCGCACTCGAGTAAGACCGTGAACTACACCGGATTTTTCGTAGCGATACACCGACCCGAACTCAAACATTCTCAATGGAAGATCGCGGTAGGACCTGGCCTGAGATTTGTAAATCAAGATGTGGAACGGGCAGTTCATCGGCTTTAGGTAGTAGTCCTGTCCTGCTTTGCGGACTACCCCATCCGCGTCTACTTCTTCATCGAGTTTCATAGGAGGGAACATTCCCTCGGAGTACCAAGCAAGATGCCCAGAAGTTTCAAACAAGTTCGATTTGGTTATGTGAGGGCTGTAGACAAATTCGTAGCCGGCTTTTTCATGCTGGGCACGAGAGTAGTCCTCCATCGCTTTGCGAATGATTCCACCCTTGGGGTGAAACACTGCAAGCCCTGATCCAATTTCTTCAGGGAAGGAGAACAAATCAAGCTCTGCCCCGAGGCGGCGATGATCACGCTTGGCCGCTTCTTCTAGTCGTTCAAGATGTGCCTTGAGTTCATCCTTGGAAGGCCAGGCGGTTCCGTAAATTCTTTGCAGCTGCTTGTTGGCTTCGTTGCCTCTCCAGTAGGCAGCCGCTAACCGAGTCAGCGCATAGCCGTTTCCGATCATGCGGGTATTAGGAAGATGTGGACCTCGGCAAAGATCTTTCCAAACTACTTCCCCCGATTGTGGGTCAACATTGTCGTAAATTGTAAGTTCACCGGAACCGACTTCCGCGGCACCTTCGGCCAGATTCTCAGAGGACTTGAGCGAAATCAGTTCAAGTTTGTTCGCCTCTCTTGAAAGCTCTTTGGCCGCTTCCGAGTCAGAGACGACCCTTCGAACAAAACGTTGGCCGGATCGAATGATTCGATCCATCTCTTTTTCTAGCGCCTTAAGGGACTCCGGTGTAAAGGGCTCAGCAACATCAAAGTCGTAATAGAAACCATCAGTGATTGGCGGGCCAATTCCCAAGCGCGCATCTGGGTTAATCTTCTGGACTGCCTGTGCAAGAACGTGAGCGGTTGAATGCCTGAGGATGCTCAAGCCATCGGTCGAGTCAATCAGAACCGCTTCAACCTTGTCGCCGGCGGATAAAACATGAGCTAAGTCTTTTAGTTCCCCGTTTACTCGCTGAGCGACAACCTTCTTGTCCTGAAACACCTCAAAACCAGTCGAGCCGCTAGCAACTGCTGTTGGCGCACCTTCAAGGGTCAGCTCGATGGTCTCTGGCAAAATTGTTCCAATCGGTCAAGGCTTTACTATCCTAACCAGCTACTAACTCAGGCTTTGGTAGCCTGTAGCCTGAAACCCAAACCTCAAGGATCAACAACACATGACTAGCCCAATAGACACTCGCGCCGAAGAGCGTAAGGCACTTGCCCGCAGACTTAACTGGCTACGAGCTGGAGTGTTGGGTGCCAATGATGGAATCGTTTCGACCGCCGGAATAGTTATGGGTGTTGCGGGAGCAACAGTTGAAAGTGGTCCTATCTTGATTGCGGGTATTGCCGCTTTGGTTGCCGGTTCAATTTCTATGGCCGGAGGTGAGTATGCCTCAGTAAGTGCTCAGCGCGATAGTGAAATTGCGGCCTTGGACAAAGAGCGCAAAGAACTAGATAACAATCCAGACGGTGAACTCCGCGAATTAGCTAGCTACTATCAGAATCGGGGAATTTCGGAGAAGCTCTCACTCGAGATCGCCCAAGAGCTCACAGCAACCGACCCGATCAGAGCTCATGCCGAAGCGGAGCTGGGTATTTCATCGGACGAGCACGTTTCTCCAAAAGCCGCCGCCATTGCATCGTTTATTGCATTTGCTTTGGGATCAGTCCTGCCGATTGTTGCTATTTCTGGACCTTGGGTTGAATACCGCGAGATCGCAACTGTTGTTTCAGTAGTAGTCGCTCTTGCCTTGACTGGATACTTTGGAGCCAAGATTGGACGAGCAAAACCACTCCGCGCCGTTGCTCGAAACGTTGTCGTGTCACTACTAACTATGGGAATTGCCTATGCCATCGGAACGGCACTTGGAGTTGCAGTCGGCTAAGCCTTGAGCTTTAACGCTCTGGCGGTTCGCACCAGAGAAGCCGCCGCAAGCTGTGCGTCATCGTTTAGCTCAAGTCCGTAACTTGGCACCAAGGCCTTAATTCCCGGTTGCCACGTCTGAAACTCAGCAGGGTAAATCTTCTGCACTACATCCAGCATCACTCGCACCGCTACCGAAGCACCAGGCGATGCTCCAAGCAATCCAGCAATCGATCCATCGGATGAGCTGATCACTTCCGTTCCGAACTGCAGTGAGCCGGATAGTCCTTTGGGTTTGATAACTTGGGCGCGCTGTCCAGCCTCATAGAGCTCCCAATCCCCTGATTTTGCGTTTGGCACGAATTCGCGAAGGCTAGCAATTTTCTGCTTTGGGGATTTTGCAATCTCTTTGATCAAATAGACCACCAGTGGGAAATTTGTGAGAGCCACAGAGAGATATGGGAGCAGATTTGCAAAGCGCAAGGACTTTGGTAGATCAAGAATCGAACCGTGTTTGAGAAACTTCAAGTTCAATCCCGCAAACGGTCCAAACAAAAGAGAAGATTTTCCATCAATGATGCGGGTGTCCAAATGAGGCACCGACATCGGAGGTGCACCAACAGCTGCTTGTGAGTAGACCTTGGCTTGATGTTTTGCAACAAGTTCTGGATTCTCAGTTTTTAGGAAGTGACCACTTACCGGGAACGTGCCAAAACCAGAGATTTCCTTGATTCCAGAATTCTGAAGCAACTTCAACGCCCAACCGCCGGCGCCAACAAAAACTTTTGGCGCCTGAACTGAAAAGCCCTGGTTTCCGTGTTTTCCACGAATCGCCCAACCGTCGCCGCTTCTTTTAACCTTTGAAACCTCGTGTGAGGTCAACACCTCAACTCCCGACTGAACAAGCCAGTCAAACAGTTGCCTGGTGATCGCTCCGTAATCAACATCGGTTCCTTGTTCAATTCGAGTTGCTGCCATGGCCTGTTCGCGGCGCCCTTCAAGCATCAGAGGAACCCACTTTGCGATTTGCTCGGGATCGTCCGAAAACTCCATGCCAGCAAAAAGAGGTTGGTTCTTTAATGCTTCAAAACGACGCTTAAGATAGTCAACATCTTTTGACCCCTGGACAAATGTCATGTGGGGAATCGAGTGAATGAAAGTCTCTGGCGATTTCATAACGCCGGATTGAACCAGATTTGCCCAGAATTCTCTTGATTCCTGGAATTGCTGGTTGATTGCAATTGCCTTAGTTGCTGAGGGAATGCTTCCATCGGAACTATCCGGCATGTAGTTCAATTCACAAAGAGCAGCGTGACCAGTCCCGGCATTGTTCCAGGCGTTTGATGATTCCTCAGCAATTTTCGTAAGCCGCTCCAGCACCACAAGCTTTAGATCTGGGTTTAGGTGCTTCAGGATTACAGCGAGGGTGGCGCTCATGATTCCGCCACCAATTAGAACGAGGTCGTAGTCGCTTCGCTGTGGCAAGCTCTTCCTCGAATCAATTCTTGGGCCAGTGTGTGTGCGTGGGCGATACTGGGTTCGAACCAGTGACCTCTTCCGTGTCAGGGAAGCGCGCTACCACTGCGCCAATCGCCCATTTCCTTTTTTACTCGGAGGTGAAGACGGGATTCGAACCCGTGTAGACGGCTTTGCAGGCCGCTGCCTAGCCTCTCGGCCACTCCACCGATGCGTGGGGTTTCACCACTGCGAGCGGATGACGAGATTCGAACTCGCGACCCTCACCTTGGCAAGGTGATGCTCTACCACTGAGCCACATCCGCTAACAACCTAAGTTGCTTGGCTACTCTAACTCAAATCGCACTTCCCTGCCACATCCCCAGGGGCGTGCCTAGTCGTTAAGCGCCAAAGCGGGGACCAGATAAGGCCCCCGCTTTGGTTTGTACTTACTTAGTCTTTGCCGCGAGCGAAGGCGTATGCCTCTTCTCCGTGGACCACGGTATCGATTCCGGCAATCTCGTCTTCTGCTCTAACCCTGAAGCCCATAGTTTTCTCGATGGCGAATCCAATTACCAGTGCCATTACGAAGCTATAGATAAGTACCGCTCCGGCACCGATTAGCTGCGCCCATAGTTGACCAAAACCGAAGCCAAATAGCGCTCCTACGCCAGTACCAAAGACACCGATAGCTAGTGTTCCGATGATTCCTCCAACTAAGTGGATTCCAACTACATCCAGAGAGTCATCAAAACCAAAGCTGAACTTCATATCGATTGCCAAGGCACAGATCACTCCAGAAATTAGCCCAAGTACGATTGCCCAGACCGGCTCGACGGATGCAACCGCTGGTGTGATGGCCACTAAGCCAGCAATAACGCCTGAGGCTGCACCAATGGAAGTTCCCTTGCCGTGACGAATCTTTTCAACAGTGATCCAGCCCAGCATGGCTGCAGCTGGAGCTGCAATGGTGTTCACAACAGCCAACGCGGCAACTCCGTCAGCAGCCAGTTGGCTACCTGCGTTGAAGCCGAACCAACCGAACCAAAGAAGTGAAGCACCAATAAGAGTCAATGGGACGTTGTGAGGCTGCATAATTCCCTTTGAGAATCCAAATCTCTTACCCAGCACAATTGCTAGTGCTAATGCAGCAGCTCCAGCATTGATGTGGACAGCTGTACCACCTGCGAAGTCAATAGCGCCAAGCTTGTCTACGATCCAGCCGCCATCGTCTTCTGGAGTGAAGTTGAAAACCCATCCCGCAACTGGGAAGTAGACCAATGTTGCCCACAAGCCAGCAAACACCATCCAAGCGCCAAACTTAGCTCGGTCTGCGATTGCTCCGGAGATCAAAGCCACAGTAATGATCGCGAACGTTGCCTGGAAGGCAACGAAAGCTAGTTCTGGAATGCTTCCTGCCGGAGCTGCGGCGTCCGCCACTTGAGCCGCTAGTCCAAGGGCAGCGGTGTCAATTCCAATGACGTGAGGGATGCCAATCCATCCAACATCGCCTACATCGGCGAACGTAATGGCGTATCCGTAAAGCACCCAGAGCACAGCAATCAGCGCGAGCGAGCCGAAGGAGAGCATCATCATGCTAACTACCGATTTGGCCTTTACAAGGCCTCCATAGAAGAAAGCTAGGCCAGGTGTCATCAAAAGCACCAGAGCGGCGGAGAAGAGCACGAACGCAGTGTTTCCCTGTTCCATTCGAGTTCCTTTCAAATTCTGAACCACACCGCTTTGGTGCTTGGGGCCATTCTGGCCCTGGTGTGTTTCAGGAAAGGGTGTTGTAGGTTTCCGAATTGTTTCAAGATTGCCCTCGAGGTGAAATCTTTGTTTCCAGATTCAGGGTATTTTGGGTCTATGAAATCAGAAAGAAACGCCGCTTTAGTGATGATGTTTGCCGCGATGGTTGGATTGCTGTTGGCAAATTCACCTTTCGGTCAGCCGGTGCTAAACGCCATCGATTTCAAGCTCAATCTTGATTTGATCAACATAAACATCACCCTTGGCCACGTGGTTTCGGATCTGTTTCTAGCGGTGTTTTTCTTTGTGGCGGGCCTTGAGCTCAAATATGAACTAACTACTGGAACTCTTTCCAGTCCAAAGCGGGCGCTGGTTCCTGTGGTTGCCGCGATCGCAGGTGTTGCGGTTCCTTCAGCAATTTATGCCTTCTTGAATTGGGGAACAGGGGCAATTGTGGGCTGGCCGATTCCTGCCGCTACTGATATCGCCTTTGTACTTGGACTATTGGCAATCTTCGGAAGAGGAATGCCCAAAGAGGCGCGAATTTTCCTTTTGGCGCTGGCTATTTTTGATGACCTGGTCGCAATCGCCATCATCGCAATCTTCTACACCGCCGATGCCCAGCCGACCTGGCTCCTGGCCTGCATTGCTGTCGCTATTGCCTTTAGATTTGCTGAGATGTCCCGCTCCAAAGATAAGTGGCTTATCAGAGCAGGTTTCGGAATCATTCTTTGGTACACCGTTTACCAATCAGGTGTCCACGCCACCATCGCAGGAGTCTTGCTGGGAGTGCTGATCCCCGCGACTCGTGCTCACGGTGTGATTGCTAAGGTGCAACCAGCGACAAACTTTGTGATTCTTCCGCTATTTGCTTTCACCGCAGTTGCGGTTGTGATTCCTACCATGACCGGCGATTCAAACAACGTCTTTACAGGAATCTTCTTCGGGCTTGCGGTTGGAAAAGTTGTTGGCATTTCGATCGCAGCAGTGATTGCCAACCAACTTCTCAAACCCAGGGACCGACTCCCGCTTGGAATATTTGACTTGATTCCGTTGGGTTTGTTGGCCGGGGTTGGATTCACCGTCTCGCTATTGATGGCTCACCTGGCATTTTTAGGCAATCAAGAACTTTACGCACAAGCAGTTCTTGGAGTCTTACTGGGATCATTTGTGGCAATGGGTGCCGGCGGAGCTTTACTCTGGCTGCGTGCTCGTTGGCATCTAAAGAACAAGCCCAAGACTAAAAAGACGAAGTCAAAGAACCGATCCGCGAAATAGCTCTCAGATACTTCTTTTTGTATCCGCCTGACAAATACTCTGGCGAGAATACTTCTGTTAGCCCCACCCCTGTTGAGTTAATGCTGACTTGAGATTCGTACAGCCTGTCCACAAAAGAAACGAACCTCAGTGCTGCTGATTGGTCGGTTAGAACGTGAGCGTTGGTTAGAACGACAGAATCGACCCCATCAATAAGTTTTAGAAACTTTGATGGATGAACTTTTGCTAGGTGAGCAAGTAATTTGTCGAATTCATCAACTGCAACCAACTGACCTTCGGAGACCTTCTGTTCAACTTGACTCATGTAGTCACCGGCGCCAAGGGCCTGGGTGTGTCCGTCGACGGGGCGATGGCGGTAGTCCTCGCCGTCAACGCTAACAATCAAGAAGCGATCCGACATCGCCGCAATCTCTCTTGCAAAATCCTTGGCCGCGAATCGACCCTGCCCTAGAGCGTTAGGAGGTGTGTTGGAAGTTGCTGCGAACCTGATGCCCTTGGCTCCGAGTTCGCTAAGCAGCCTAGACATCAACATGGTGTCCCCGGGATCGTCTAGTTCAAACTCATCGATGCACAACAGTTCATAGTTGGAAAGCTGCTTTAAGGCATCGGCGAAACCAAGAAGGCCAATAAGGCTGGTGTAGGCAAGAAAGCTACCGAATGCCTTGGTTCCCTTGAAATCGTGCCAGATCGAAGCCAGCAAATGTGTTTTACCAACGCCGAAGCCACCGTCGAGGTAGATTCCTGTGCTTTGCGTCGTTTTTGATCTCGAGAACAATCTCTTGAGGCTAGATGGTCTAACAAACTCTCTTGCGGAGGCAACCGCTGCGGCCTGAGAAGGAAAGGATGTATCTGGCAGGTAGTTATCGAAGCGGGCTTTGGTAAACTCTCTAGGAGGTACCAGCTGACTGAGTACCTCTGACAAACTGGGATTGGGTTGAATTTCAACCAGGGAACAAATAGCCCCTGAAGTGGTTGACAATGACACCGCCTAGTGTGGTCCCGAACAAGCCCTCAGTCTACAAGGAGAACAAGTTGCCATTCAGCATAGACAACAGTCCCAAATTTGCCGCGTACGCGAATCCGCGTGCACTGGTTAGCACCGAATGGCTTTCCCAGAACTTGGGTTCCGAAGGTCTAGTGGTCTTGGAATCCGACGAGGATGTTCTGCTTTACCAAACCGGCCACATTCCTACCGCCCGCAAGATTGACTGGCACACAGATTTGAACGACAAAGACACCCGTGACTACATCGACGGTGAAGGCTTTGCCGCAGTTATGTCGCGTCTGGGAATTAAGCGTGAAGACACAATCGTGCTGTACGGCGACAAGAGTAACTGGTGGGCCGCATATGCTCTATGGGTGTTTAAGCTTTTCGGACACGAAGATGTTCGCCTACTAGATGGCGGAAGAGATAAATGGACCAGCGAAGGCCGAGAGCTAACTAAAGACGTTCCTGCAGTCCAACCTTCAAGCTACCCGGTGGTGGAGCGAAACGATTCGACTCTGCGCGCATTCAGAGACGATGTCTTTACCCACTTTGGCAAGCCAATGATTGACGTTCGCTCACCTGAGGAGTACTCGGGAGAGCGTCTAACGGCTCCGGGCTACGCAGACGAGGGTGCAACCAGAGCAGGTCACATCCCAACCGCAGCTTCGGTGCCCTGGTCAAAAGCCTGCAACGAAGACCAAAGCTTCAAAGACCGCGCAGGTTTAGAAGAGATTTACCTCAAGGGAGCATCTCTAGCTGGCCATTCCGATGTGATTGCATACTGCCGAATTGGTGAGCGCTCATCACACACCTGGTTCGTGTTGAAGTACCTAATCGGAATTGAAAAGGTAAGAAACTACGACGGCTCCTGGAGCGAGTGGGGCTCTTTAGTTAAGGCTCCAATCACCGTTGGTAGCGAACCTGGTTCTATTCCTCAGCTGGTCTAAATGCCGACACTTGAGACAGCTGAACAGCTGATCAAAGATTTCGAGATTCTTAGGGATTCCGAGCGACTTGATCTGTTGCTGGAGTTTTCAGATGCTCTTCCGGAGCTGCCCCAGCGATATGCAGATCATCCAGAGCTGTTAGAACGAGTCGAAGAATGCCAATCCCCCATATTTCTATTTGTTGAAATAGATGATCAAGGACTAACACGGTTGTTTTTCAGTGCACCAGCCGAGTCCCCAACAACTCGAGGCTTTGCGAGTCTGTTATTCAGTGTTATCGATGGCTTGCCCGTCAATGAAGCCTTGGAATTCGACCAGGACTTTCCCTTCAAGCTATCGCTATCATCAGCTGTCTCACTTCTTCGACTCAGAGGGATGCTCGGAATTCTTTCGCGCATCAAGCGCCAGCTTCGGGAAAAATCTCAACAGTGATCAAGCCAATTTTTGGTCTTGCTAAAGCTTCGGGTGTATCAGAACCAAAATCCTTAGCAGCCGCCTATGGCAATTGGTCTGGCATTCGCTCGAATCACGTAATCACCCAGTCGGGCAAGTTTTCGGGAAGCGATGGATCCTCGCGCTCGATCTCGAGTAAAGAAGATCGGGAACTTCTTTTGGAGATTCGCTCACGCACTGACCTGATTTTGGTCGATGCCGCTACGGCAAGGCTCGAGCAGTATCGAACCCCGCGTTTGGGGGCACGCCTGGCAATCTTTTCTTTGACCGGAGACTTCGGCGGTATCCCGGCAATAGAAGATCAAGCCAATTACGTCTTTCTGTTTTCAAGTGCCGCGGTCAGAACCGAGCAGACAAGTTCTAAGAATGTGAGTGTGCAAATTGGTAGCAAGCCCTTTGATGGATTTCTAAACTGGGCAAATTTCAACGGGTTCGGCTCTATCTTGCTTGAGGCTGGGCCGACACTGACAGCCCTTGCCTTCGAGGCAGGCGTAGTTGGTCAATCGGCAATTACTAGAACGCCAATTGCCGCTAGCGAAACTCCCGAGACGCAGCGGAATCCATTTGATGGAGAAGCTGTGCTCGTATCTTTTGCACAGTCCGAGGATCACAGCTTTTCGCTCTGGACTCACTAACGGCGTGGCAGAAGCCCAAGGCCAAGAGCGCCTCGTAGTGTTATTCAAATGCTCGAGATTTCTGATAAAACCGACACGACCGCTGACTTTCAGCTTGCGGTGATGTCCCTGCGCCAGGCGAATATTCGCGAAGGCGTAAACATTACAGAGATCCCCTCTCCTGACAAGATTGCGAAATACTCTGTTGCTTTGGCCGCCAACATCGGAGTTGATGCTCACGAGAATCGATCCGATCAGGGAACCGGCCGCTTTGTTCTTCTAAACTCCGACGAAGCCCAAGAAGGTTGGGGTGGCAATTACCGAATTATCTGTTTCGCAAAATCTCCCTTGGAAACCGACATCGGACAAGACGAACTAATCACGGACGTTTGTTGGGCTTGGCTTGAAGATGCGCTACGCAGCCGTTCAGCCGGATACGCTTCCGAGGCTGGAACAATTACCAGAATCATTTCGCAAGGATACGGGTCCATTTCTGGCCACAGCGACCATGCCGAGCTTGAGTTGCGAGCTTCCTGGTCGCCTACTGATAACAACTTCTCTGCTCACCTTGAAGCCTGGCAAGACCTGCTGTGCATGATGTCTGGCCTTCCACCTGAATCTGGAATCAGCAGAATCTAATTGTCTGAATCACCTGAAGCACCCGAGCTTCCAGAACTTCCACTGCTTCAACACCCTCGCGCAGCAACCAGGCTAATCACCGACGAGAATGCACTCCAAGAAGCTGTTGCGGTTTTGAAGGCCACAACTGGCCCAATAGCGATTGATGCTGAACGCGCCTCCGGATTCAAATATTCTCAGCGGGCCTACCTGATTCAAATTCGAGCATTAGACTCAGAGATTTTCCTGATTGATCCAGTGGCTACTCCAGACATGGCAGCCTCAAAGGCTTTTCAGCAGTTAGCAGCCGTGCTAAAAGATCGGGAGTGGATTTTGCACGCCGCCACTCAAGATCTTCCCTGCCTCAATGAAATAGGACTTTACCCGGGTTCAATCTTTGACACTGAACTTGCAGGGCGCCTTGCAGGCGCACCACGTGTTGGACTTGGTTCACTAACCGAATCACTATTGCAGTTCCGACTTGCAAAGGAGCACTCCGCTGCAGACTGGAGTACTAGACCACTACCTGAGTCCTGGTTGAATTACGCAGCCCTTGACGTGGATGTTCTCCATGAACTTGCAAATGCAGTGCAGGAGCTGCTGAACCAACAAGGCAAGCTTGATTGGGCCACTCAAGAATTTGTCTATCTAATGAGCTTTAAGCCAAAGCCGCAAAGAATCGACAAATGGCGTGGCATCACAGGCTTACATAAAGTCCAGGACAGACTTTCCCACGAAATTGCTAGGCAGCTCTGGACTGCGCGAGAATCACTAGCTCAGAAAATGGATGTTGCTCCAGGAAGACTGATTCCAGATTCTTCAATTTTGGCAGCTGCAACCCAAAAGCCTAAGACGCGACCAGAGCTCGCGGCTATGAAATCATTTTCGGGTAGAGCAAGCCGCTCTTACTTAGACCTCTGGTGGGATGCTATCCAATCTGCGCTGAAAGCAACTGAACTACCGAGTCTGAAGCCAGAGAAAACTGATGCCATCCCAAATCACCGCAACTGGATTACAAAGTTTCCTGAAGCCGATCGTCGACTCAAATTCGCGAAAGCTTCCCTGATTGAACTATCTGAGAAAAAATCAGTTCCGTTAGAGAACTTACTTACGCCGGAGATTTTGCGTCAGGTTAGCTTCACTCCCCCGGAAAACTTAAGTTACGAAACTCTTTCAGAGAAGTTGGATGAACTAGGCGCCAGAACCTGGCAGATCGAGTTAACTGCTCAGTTGATTGTTGATGCCTTTATTCTTGCGAAGACAGCTCCGGTCGATCAGACAGCGGCTGATCTCCCGGCATTGGACGAGCATGAGGAACTCTAGAGCCTAGAACTTGGGCGACTATCTCCCTAGAAATACTCTGTGCAGTCAGACCCACTCGTTCCAGAATTTCATTTCTGGAAGCGTGCTCCAAGAATTCATCCGGTAGACCAATCTCACTCAAAGCTGTGTCAATCTGCGCGGCTCGAAGATCTTGACGAACTCTGGTTCCAATACCTCCGACACGAATACCATCTTCGATTGTGACCACTAGTCGATGATCAGCTGCCATCTTGACAATCGATTTTGGAACTGGGATTACCCAGCGAGGATCAACCACGGTTGAGCCGATTCCTTGGTCTGAAAGCATCTTGGCAACCTGAATTCCAGTTTCAGCCATTGCACCGACGGTAAGAATCAGAACGTCTTTTGCCGAAGATTCGTGAAGGACATCCACCCCATCTTCGAGTCTTCTAATTACCGGCAACTCGCTGGCAACAGTGCCCTTCGAAAAGCGAATCACTGTTGGAGCATCGCTTATGGCAACAGCTTCGGCCAACTGTTCTCTGAGGCGAGTTTCGTCGCGGGGGGAAGCAATGCGAATTCCTGGAACAATCTGGAGCATCGCAAGATCCCACATACCGTGATGGCTTGCGCCATCTGGACCGGTGACTCCAGCGCGATCAAGCACAAAGGTGACTCCCGCCTTGTGAAGGGCTACATCCATCAGGACCTGATCAAATGCCCTATTCATAAATGTCGCATAAACCGCAACCACGGGGTGGAGACCACCAAAGGCCATTCCAGCGGAAGATGCAACCGCGTGCTGTTCAGCAATTCCAACATCGAACACTCGGTCTGGATACTTGGCTGCAAATTTGTGCATACCGACTGGAATAAGCATCGCCGCAGTGATGCCAACTACCGACTTGTTATTATCGGCAATAGTGACCAGCTCATCGGCAAATACTGAAGTCCAGCTCTTTTTCCCTGAGGACTCGATAGAAACACCCGTATCCGGGTCAATCTGTCCAACTGCGTGGAACTGATCAGCTTCGTCACTGACGGCTGGGTCGTAACCTTTACCCTTTTGAGTAATGGCGTGAACAATAACTGGGTTTGCGTACTTCTTAGCTTGCTTTAGGGCAGCTTCCATTGCGTGAAGGTCGTGACCATCAACTGGACCGATGTACTTCAGGTCTAGGTTTGGGAACATCCCCTTAGGTGCGAAAGATCCAAGAAGTCCTTTACCTGCACCTCGCAAAGTTGAGTAAGCCATTCGGCCGATAGTTCCAAACTTGAAGAAAACTTTTTTACTCAATCGATACAAACGACGGTAGAACTTCTCGGTTCTAATTCCATTGAGATACCTAGCGAGTCCACCGATTGTTGGTGCGTATGAGCGACCGTTGTCGTTGACAACAATCACAAGCTTGCGGTCGTTGTCATCGGTGATGTTGTTTAGTGCTTCCCAGGTCATTCCCCCCGTGAGCGCACCATCGCCAACAACCGCGATTACGTAGCGGTCGTTTTGCTCAGTAAGTTTGTACGCCTTCGCAATTCCATCTGCCCAGGAAAGAGATGATGAGGCGTGGGAGCTTTCAACGATGTCGTGGACGGACTCGGATCGCTGCGGGTATCCGGCAAGACCGTCTTTTTGGCGAAGGGTGTCAAAATCTTTTCGCCCAGTTAGCATTTTGTGGACGTAGGACTGGTGACCGGTATCGAAAACGATGCTGTCATTTGGAGAATCAAAAACTTTGTGGATAGCAATCGTGGTTTCAACAACACCCAAGTTTGGACCTAGGTGACCTCCAGTTTTTGCAACCTTGGCAATCAGAAAATCCCTGATCTCTTGAGCTAGCTCAAGAAGCTGCTTGTGGGTAAGCGACTTCAGGTCCTCGGGACCGTTAACTGAGTCTAAAATCGCCATATCTATTCCAACTTCTTTGTCGGTACTTGTATTCCTAGGCCGATACCAAGGATCGCAGTACGTATTGCAAAATACCACCATGCCTGAAGTAATCGGCCTCTCCTGGGGTATCAATGCGAAGTACCGCATCAAAACGCACTTCAGTCTTACCTGGTGCCGAGTGCGCTGAAGGCTTAGCTGTGACCTTCAGGGTCTTGGGAGTCACTCCATTGTTGAGCTGATCGACGCCTTCGATCTCGAAGATTTCGGTGCCATCTAGTCCCAAACTCTCTGCCGAACTTCCGGCTGGGAACTGAAGGGGCAAAACACCCATTCCAATCAAGTTGCTTCTGTGAATGCGCTCAAAGCTTTCGGTGATTACTGCTCTAACCCCCAGCAAAGACGTTCCTTTGGCAGCCCAGTCTCTGGATGAACCAGAGCCGTATTCTTTGCCAGCCAAAATCACAAGTGGCGTTCCTTCAGCCTGGTAGTTCTCACTCGCGTCGTAGATAAATGACTGGGCACCATCTGATTTTGTGAAGTCTCTGGTGTATCCGCCTTCTACGTTGGCCAAAAGCTGGTTGCGAAGACGAATGTTTGCAAAGGTTCCGCGAATCATGACTTCGTGGTTTCCACGGCGGGATCCATAGCTATTGAAATCAACTCTGGATACACCGTGGTCGGTTAGGTACTTTCCAGCAGGAGAATCGGCCTTGATGGAACCGGCTGGGCTGATGTGATCTGTAGTGACCGAATCGCCAAGTTTGGCAAGAACTCTGGCACCTGAAATGTTTGTCACAGGCGCCGGGTTCATTGTCATGCCATCAAAGTAAGGCGGCTTTCTTACGTATGTGGATTTGGCATCCCAGGCGAAGGTGTCTCCGGTTGGAGTCTTGAGTGACTGCCAACGCTTGTCTCCCTCGAATACACCGGCGTACTGCTTTGTAAACATTCCGGAGTTAATTGAAGAATCGATGGTGTCCTGGACTTCAGTTGGAGACGGCCAGATGTCCTTTAGGTAGACCTCTGAGCCATCAGAGCCAGTGCCTAGAGAATCCTTTTCAAAGTCAAAATCCATAGTTCCAGCCAGAGCG
>Ga0207909_1000233_pt1 | contig 21405 bp, 10 predicted proteins | sample LakMenEpi05May10_FD_150672 | JGI IMG/M metagenome (GOLD analysis project Ga0207909, IMG submission 150672) | Freshwater microbial communities from Lake Mendota, WI - 05MAY2010 deep hole epilimnion (SPAdes) | ecosystem: Environmental > Aquatic > Freshwater > Lake > Epilimnion/Euphotic zone ...
TAGGCTCAGATCTGATAAACGAGCTGGCCGGTTGACCCGTTGACCGGCGGGCAAGGGAGGCAGCGGGCTTAACTCAAAGGGGAACCGGAGACGGGATGTTCGCCTGGGAAACATGCCCGTGGCACGCTTTCCGGTAGCTGTTCGGCTGTCTTTCTTCGCGTCAACCGGCCAACTGGTCAACGGGTCAACTTGTGGTGTATCGCTCTGGCCAACCGGCTGGCCGGTCAACGGGTCAACTTTATGACGCTCTCATGCCCTGCATCCGGATACTCCAGCGGGAGACTTCTTCAATCTCGTCGAGCGGGATGGGGGGCGGGACAAGGTGATGGGCGGCGTCCAGGAAAGCGGAAAGTGCTTCGCGATGGCCTTTACCCCGGGCGGGACCGCCGAGCCAGGCCGGCCGGGCCGAAGCTCCCGGGAGGTTGGTCGAACGCAGCGAACGCCAGTTGTCGATCTCGGCCGACCAGCCGTTTCCGGCGACGGCGATACGTTCCTTGGGCAGGTGGGCCGGGAGATCCGTACGGTAATGGAGTGCGGCGACGTCGCCGCTCGCGAACGCCAGCTCGAAACAGCCGCCATCCTGTCCATCGAAGTCCCGCGACAGGCAGCGGACGGAGACGATTGGGCTGCCGGCCAAGAAACGCAGCAGGTCCACGAAGTGGCAGGCTTCTCCGACGATGCGTCCCCCGCCCTGCTTCGGGTCGAGCGTCCAATGGTCGGCGGGCAGGCGTCCGGCGTTGACCTCGACCGTGAAGCGCCGCGGGCCCGGCTTCGCCGCGAGCGCGGCGCGCAGCCGGACGGCGAGCGGGGCGAAGCGGCGGTTGAAGCCGACGGCCAAGACGGCGGAATCCTCGGACGCGCGCGCGACGGCCAGCGTCGCGGCGAGGTCGGCTTCGGTCAACGCGAGCGGCTTCTCGACCCAGGCGGAGTTGCCGGCGCGCAGCGCCGCGCGGGCGAGTTCGCCATGTTCATCATGGCGGGTCGCGACGAAGACCGCCTCGCCCCCCCGGTGTTCGAGCATCGCCGCGACATCGGTCGTCGCCGTTGCGGCATCACCGGCCAGCAGCCGGGCCGAAAGCCCGTGGGCCGAAGCGAAGGAGCCAGGCGCGCGGCCGAGGCGGCGCAGCGCCGGTACGAGGACCCGGGAGGCGAAGTTGCCGCAGCCGATGACCCCGAGCCCACCGAAGCGGGGCGCTTCCTGCCCGCCGGCTCCGGCGATCGTGCGGGCGAGGGCTCGGTCCGGGACGGCATACTCGATGAGCAGGCCATAGGCGCCGGGGCGACGGAGGTCGTCGTAGATTTTCGGCGCTTCGCCGAAAGGATGACGCGAGGTCAGCAGCGGGGCGACGTCGAGCGAGCCGGCGGCCATGAGCCCGAGAACCTCATCGAAATTGGCGCGGGCGGACGAGGGATCGGCCGGGTCGGCGGAGCCGTAGGAGCGCGAGACCTGGAACGAGACTTCGTTCGCGTAGAAGTCGGCGCGGTTGAGCGAGAGGCCCGTCACGCCGACGAGGACGACGCGGCCGCGGCGACGGCAAAGGCGCGCGGCGAGATTGACCGGTTCGTCGGAGGAAGTGCTGGCCGTGATCAGCACCCCGGCCGCGCCGCCAGGCGCCAGGGAGGCGACCGAGATACCTGGAGACGGAACGAGGGCGCCGGCCAGCTTCGCATCGGCGAGTTTCGTGGCATCCGGGTCGACGCCGACGACCTGGACGCCGCGGGCGCGCAGCAGGCGGACCGCGAGCTGGCCGATGAGGCCGAGCCCCATGACGACCACCGTCTCACCCTGCTGAGGGGAGATGAGCCGGAGGCCTTGGAGGGCGACCGCGGCGAGTGGCGCGAAAGCCGCATGGTCGGCGGAGACGCCGGCGGGGACGCGCGCGGCGAAGGCCGGATCGGCGGAGACGACCTCCGCGTGCGGGGAATTGGAGACGACGAGGTCGCCGACGGCGAAGCCGGGGACTTCGCCCGCCTCGAGGACTTCCCCCACGTGGCAATAGCCGAGCGGGAGCGGCTGGGCGAGCTTGCGGCGGACGGCGGCCAGCGTCGGGAAGAGTCCCTCGCTGCGCACCTTGGCGAGCACCGCCCGGAATTTCTCCGGCTGCTGGCGAGCTTTGCTCAGCCATCCGCCGCGGCCGAACTCGACCAGCATGCGCTCCGTGCCGAGGGAGACCAGCGAGCGCCGCGCCCGCACGAGCAGACGGCCGCGGCGGGGACCGGGGGCCGGGACTTCGATCAGTTCGGTCCGACCCGAACCCAGATGCTGGATGAGCTGGCGCAAAGGAAGGGGTCAGGGCGCGACCGTGGGGGCGTGGCCGACGGAGGACTGCTCGGTGAAGGCCGCCAAGGCCGCGACGATCAACGCGAGCACGGTGAGCAGGGGCGTGAACCAGCAGAGGAGGTCGAAACTGGCGTGCAGCGCGAAGAGCAGCAGCAAGCCTGCGAGCGGTATCGCCTCCGGATGGCCGGGCCGGAAGGCCGCCCGGACCTTGCGGCCGAGCCAATACAGGAAGACGCCGAGCGGCAGCAGGCCGAGCAGGCCGACTTCCGCAAAGAGCTGTAGCCAATCGTGGTGGGCGTAGAGGGCGCGGACCCGCAAACGGCCGCGGTCATCCTGCAAGGCCTTCTGCTCGGCCTGGTAGACCGGGGAAACCCAGCGATAGGAACCGGCGCCCCACCCTGTCCAAGGACGGTCGAGGGCCATGTGCCAGGTCGCGGCTCGCAGAGGGGCCCGGTCGTCGACGCCCGCCTGCAGGTAACGGTCGGCCTTGCCCCTCGCCTTGTCGGCCAGCTTGCCGAAATCGGCGACCGCGCCGAGCGCGAGGACAATCCCCGCCGCGGCTAGCGCGGCGGCCCACACGCCCGGGCGTACCTTGCCCTGGTCGTCGCGATAGCCCCGGAACAAGGTCAGCGGCGCGACCACCAAGCCGAGCAGGCCGACGACGAGGACGGCGCCGATGCTGTTGGTGAGCGCCGCGAACAGCGCGAGCACGACGGCCGCGAACGCGGCGATGAGATGCGGGCCGCCTTGGGCGGCGCGGTCGCCAGCCCGGCGGAGATGCCAGCAGGCGAGCGCGAGCGCCAAGCCGGCGTTGAGGTAGAGGTAGGCGCCGGCGTGGTTGCGGTTGATGAACGTGCCGTAGACTTGGGCTTCGCGCGGGATCGCGAACCCGAGAATCGTGCCGTAGCTCGGTTGGTTGAGGTAACCCCAGACCGCGAAAAGCGCCGCCGTGATGACGGAGGTCCAGGCGAGGGCCACGAGCACGCGACGGCGGAGGGCGGCGGCGCGCACGGCGCAGAAGAGCGCCCAAGGACCGCCGAGGATCATCAGCAGCCGCCAGCCGTTCATCGCGCCCGGGTCGACGCCGTCGGAACGTAGCGGCGCGGCCAAGCCCGCGGGCAGCCAAGCCACGTGTGGCTCGGGCACGATTCGCCAGAAGAGGTCGCGTTCGACCACCGTGCCGTAGGCGTTGGCCGCCTGCAGCGCGACGTAGGCGGCGAACGCGAGCCCGACCCAGAAAGGGACCGAGCGGCGCAGCCGCGGCCAAGCTTTCGGGGACGCGGTCGGCTCGCGTAGGAGGGCGAAGGCGAGCGCCTGGCCGACCAGCGCCGCCAGCGGGAAGGCCAGGGCCTCGAACCAAGGGTTATTGGCGAGGGAGAACGCCGGGGGCACGAACGGCAGCAACCCGGGCTCATCGCTGCCGCGCAAGGCCGCGGCGGTGCGAATGGCGGCGACGATAGCCCAGCCGACCCAGCCCGCGGCCGCGACCAGCTGGAAGCGGCGGCTACCCCACGCGCTGATCAGCGCGGCGACGCCGAGACCGCAGGTCGCGGCGACCACCCAGAACACGACGCCGCCCCAACCCCACGGCGCGAGGATGAGCAGGAGCGCGGCGATCGCGGCGACGGCCCATTCGCGGGAAGTCGTGACGGTGCGCGCGATGGCGGCGGGGGGGGACACGGGCGGGGACTCAGACCAAGCCAGCCTGGTAGATATCGTGGATCCGGAGCAGGCCGAGGCAGCGCGCCGAGTCGGGCGCGGTCACCGGCAGCACCGAGATCTGGGAAGGACGGTCCTCCATGATGCGGGCGGCCTCGCCCAGCGGCATCGCCGCGTGCGCGCGGATCGGGTTGCGGGTCATGATGTCCGCCGCCTGGGCGGTGTTGAGTTCGACGCCCCGGCTCAGGGCGCGGCGGAGGTCGCCATCGGTGATCAGCCCAACCAGGGCGCCGTCGGGCGCGAGGATGCAGGCCGCGCCCAAGGGGAACTGCGTCATCGCGATGACGGTGTCGCGCAACGACGCCTCGGGGGCGACCCGCGCGCAACGCTCGAGCGGCTGCAACGCCTCGCCGACGGTGAGCAGCAGGTTGCGTCCCAGCTGGCCCGCCGGGTGGAAGCGGGCGAAATCGGCGGCCCCGAAACCGCGCTTCGTCATGAGCGCCGCGGCGAGGGCGTCGCCCAGCGCCAAGGTCAGCAACGCGCTCGTGGTCGGCACCAACCCCAGCGGGTCGGCCTCCGGACGGGCCCCGATATCCAGCACCACGTCAGCCTGGCCCGCCAGAGGCGACTGCAGGTTGCCGACGATGGCGATCAACGGTGACTTGAAGCCGCGCAGTACCGGCAGCAGGCGCACGAGTTCCGCGGTGGAACCGGAGCGGGAGATCAGGATGACGGGGTCGCCGGGCTGCAGGATGCCGAGGTCGCCATGGACCGCGTCGGCGGCATGGAGGAAGATCGCCGGCGTGCCCGTGCTGCAGAGCGTGGCGGCGATCTTCTGTCCGATGAGGCCGGACTTGCCGACGCCACAGAGGACAACCTTACCCGGGTGGGTCGCGATGAGGTCGACGGCCTGGGTGAAGGCGCCGTCAAGGCGCGCGGCCAGTTCGCCGAGGGCGGCGGCTTCGGCCTGCAGGAGGGCGCGGGCGGAATGAAGGGGAGTGGTCATGGTGAACGAGAGTATCGAGTTTAGAGGAGGGGGAGGGATGAGACGGCGTAAGTTGATTGGTTGACCAGTTGGCCAGGGAGACAGAGGAGAGGCCCAGAGGCTCGGAGGCTTAGTTGATCAGCAGAGACGACGCTCCAAGGGGGACCGGAGACCGCATGATCGGCGAGGAATCCATGATCGCAGGCAACCATCTGGTTGCCGGCCTCCCCTTGGTTGTCCCTCTTTCTTGTCAACCGGCCAACGGATCAACGGGTCAACCGGCCGCACCATCACACCATCCCCCGGGCGACCGCGAGGTCTTCCGGGGTATCGATGGCGACGGGGTGGTAGTCGGTGACGACGGTCTGGAACGTCTTGCCGTGGGCGAGGAAGCGCAGCTGTTCGAGCGACTCCGTCGCCTCGAGTTCGGTCGGCGCCAGCTGGCCGTAGCCGGCCAAGGTCGCGCGGTCATAGCCGTAGACGCCGATGTGGACCCAGTAGGCGCGTCGCGACACCCACTCGGCCGGATCGACCCCGCGCAGGTGCGGGATCGGGCTGCGCGAGAAGTAGATGGCCTCGCCGTTCTCGGCGCGGACGACCTTGACGACGCTGGGCGCGAGCAGGCGCTCGGCGGTGGTGATCCGCGAGACCGCGGTGACCAGCGGGCAGCGGGTCTCCTGCCAGCGGGTGATGAGCCCGTCGAGCAGCTCGGGCTGGATGAACGGCTCATCGCCCTGCACGTTGAGGAAGAAGTCGCCCGGCAGGCGCTCGATCACGCTCGCCATGCGGGCGGTGCCCGACGGGCAGGCCGGGTCCGTCATCAGCACCTCGGCGCCGAAGCCACGCGCGACCGTCGCGACCTCCTCGGAGTCGGTGAGCAGGACCACGCGAGCGGCCTGCCGCACCTGGCGGGCGCGTTCCCAGACATGCTGGACGACGGGCTTGCCGCCGAGGTCGAGCACGACCTTGCGCGGCAGGCGCGTCGAGGCGAGACGGGCGGGGATGCAGAGGGTGACGGAGGACATTTTATTTAAAGGGGGCAAGCTGGCACGGGGGCACGTGGGCAAGGGGAGGATAGACGAAGTTGATCAGTTGAACGGTTGGCCAGTTGGCCGGAGAGAGACACCACTAGTTGACACGTTGACAAGTTGGCATGTGGACAAGGGGTATAACACGATGCAGCCGCGGGAACCTGGCGCCGTCTGCCGACGGCTGAACGGCTGAGACCCGAATGGCTGATGCCCTGGTGGCCGTCACCTGACACCCGCAAGATATATCCGAAGCAAACTATCCGGTTTCCGGTCTCCCTTTGAGTGATGAGATGCTCTGGTCAACCGGCCAACGGGTCAACGGGTCAACTAGCGGTGCGGCTAACGCCGCGCTTCGGCGGTGTTCGCCAGGTACCAGGCGTAGGCGTCGCGGATACCGTCGGCCATCGTGATACGGTGCTTCCAGCCGAGGGCGCGGAGACGGGAGACATCCATCAGCTTGCGCGGGGTGCCGTCGGGCATCGAGGGGTCGAAATCGACCCGCCCGGTGAAGCCGACCGCCTGGGCGACCAGCCCGGCCAGCTCGCGGATGGTGAGCTCCTCGCCCGAGCCGACGTTGATAGGGCCCGCCTGCGAGTAGCGCTCGAGGAGCATGACGCAGGCCTCGGCGAGGTCGTCGGCGTGCAGGAACTCGCGGAGCGGCGTGCCGGTGCCCCAGAGGCGGAGCGTGGTCTCGCCGCGCAGCTTGGCCTCGTGCATCTTGCGGATCATCGCCGGCAGCACGTGAGAGTTCTCGAGAGAGAAGTTGTCGCCCGTGCCGTAGAGGTTGCAGGGCATCGCGCTGATGAAGTCGCACCCGTATTGGGCGCGGGCGTGGTCGCAGAGCTTGATGCCGGCGATCTTGGCGACGGCGTAGGCCTCGTTGGTGACCTCGAGCGGGCCGGTGAGGAGCGCGTCCTCGCGGATCGGCTGCGGCGCGAGCTTCGGGTAGATGCAGCTCGAGCCGAGGAAGAGCAGCTTACGCACACCGGCGAGGCGGGCGCCCTCGATGACGTTGGCCGCCATCACGAGGTTGTCGTGGAGGAAGTCGTACGGGGCGGCAGCGTTGGCCTTGATCCCGCCGACGCGGGCGGCGGCCATCACGACGGTGGCCGGGCGCTCGGCGGCGAGGAACGCGCGGGTGGCGGCGCCATCGCGCAGGTCGAGCTCCGCGGAGTTCCGCGTGACGATGGCGGCGTGGCCCGCGGCGCGGAGCGCACGGACGATGGCCGAGCCCACCATCCCGCGGTGGCCCGCGACGTAGATCTTGGCGGCCCGCTCCATCAGCGGTGCGCGTGGGCGACGGCCTTCAGGTCGTGGTCGACCATCTTCTGGACCAGTTGCTCGAAGGTGGTCTGCTGCGGGTTCCAGCCCAGCTCGCGGACGGCCTTGGCCGGGTTGCCGAGGAGCTGCTCGACCTCGGTCGGGCGGAAGTAACGGGGGTCGACCGCGACGAGCGTCTTGCCCGTCTTCGGGTCGACCCCCTTCTCGTCGACGCCGGTCCCGCGCCAGGCGAGCTCGATGCCGGCGCGGCGGAAGGCGTGGGTGCAGAATTCCCGGACCGTGTACATCTTGCCCGTCGCGATGACGAAATCATCCGGCTGCTTATGCTGCAGGATGAGCCACATGCACTGGACGAAATCGGGGGCGTAGCCCCAGTCGCGCTGCGCGGAGAGGTTGCCGAGGAAGAGGCAATCCTGGCGGCCATGGACGATATTGGCGACCGCCAGCGAAATCTTGCGGGTGACGAAGGTCTCGCCGCGGCGCTCGGACTCGTGGTTGAACAGGATGCCGTTGGAGGCGAACATGCCGTAGGCTTCGCGGTAGTTGCGCGTGATCCAGTACGCGTAGATCTTCGCCGCGGCGTAGGGGCTGCGCGGGTAGAACGGGGTGGTCTCCGACTGCGGGACCTCGACGACCTTGCCGTAGAGCTCGGAGGTGGAAGCTTGGTAGATGCGGACCTTCTTCTCCAGCTTGAGGATGCGGACCGCCTCGAGCAGGCGGAGCGTCCCGAGTCCGTCGGTGTCGGCGGTGTACTCGGGGATGTCGAAGGAGACCTTCACGTGCGACATCGCGCCGAGGTTGTAGATCTCGTCGGGCTGGATGTCGCCGATGAGCCGGATCAGGCCGGTGGCGTCGCCCAGGTCGCCGTAGTGGAGTTGGATCTTCTTGACGTGGATATCGCGGACGAGGTCCTCCATGTAGAGGTGCTCGATACGCGAGGTGTTGAACGACGAGGAGCGGCGGAGGACGCCGTGGACCTCGTAGCCTTTGGCGAGGAGGAACTCGGCGAGGTAGGAGCCGTCCTGGCCCGTGATGCCGGTGATGAGCGCGCGTTTCTTCATGTCAGGTAAGGGGGTCTCAGGCCTGGCCTTCCTTGGCCTGGGCGATGATGCGGGAGCTGCTGTCGATCTTGGCGCCGAGCCCGTCGATGAGCAGGGCGCCGTGACGACGGAGGACGGCGAGCTCGGGGATGTTGCCCGCATGGCGATCGCCGCCCTTGCAGAAGACCGCCTCGGCGCCGGCGGCCTTGGCTTCGGCCAGCAGACGCTCGAGGGTGGCGCAGACGGAGCCATCGGCGTCGATGGCCAGCACCGCCCGGTCGACCACGCGGAGGGCGCGGGTCACCGCCAAGCGGGTGTCCTGGTCGATGAAAGCCTTGCCCTTCTTCAGGGCCGCTTGGACGTCGTTGTTGACGATGACCCAGAGGACGTCGCCTTGGGCCCGGGAAAGCTCCAGCATTTCGAGGTGCCCCCGATGCATCGGGTCGAAGTAGCCGGAAGTGATGGCGACGCGCATGGTGCGAAAAGATCAGACGGAAGGTATTGGCGGTTAGCGGCTGCCCCGACGTAAGCGATTTCTCGGACAGGGGCCTTGGCGGCCCTGAAGTGGTTTGACTGATGTCCTAACCGCCATCCGCTCGCCGCCAACTGCTTATGCTTATTTTGATTACTCGGGCAGGCTACCGCCCGTGGCGGCGCTGGGGGCCGGCACGTACGGTGCGTTTTCGACTGTCTGCCGGTTGCCCGGCGAAAATTTCAGCCGCCCGGCGAAGGGGGCAGCATCAAGGGGAAGAGTTCTAAGGCTCGGGCGTTCCAGCGCTTGAGTCGGCTCAGCCGCTCGAGGACTTCCGGGGAGGCTCCGGTCGTCTGCGCCCCATCGAGGACCCGCTGCAGAACCGGGGTCGACTGTTCGAGGGCCGGCAGTACCTGCCGGCGGACTAGGTTGACCATGGAGGCGGCCAAGGAGGGGGTAGGCTCCCAGCGTTCGCGCCTGACGCCCTTGGCCTTGACAGCGAGGATCATCTCATGGTCCCTGAGGAACTTAAGTCCTTGACTGACAGAACCTTTACTCATCCCCAACTTGGCCTGGATTTGATCAAAGTCGAGGGCCGCATCGGCCGCGTAAAGCAGCGCGTAGATCTGGGCGACCGAGCGCGGCACCCCTAGAATCCCAGCCATTTGGACAAAAAAGTCCCCCAGCTCGAGCTCGTGCGGCGTCAGCCGATGGGAGTCGCGGCGGGGGGGGCGAGCAACGGGAGGCTTTTTGGCGGGGGGCTTCATGGCGCGGCCTTGGGGGGCTGAAGGCCAGACATGTTTCAATAAAAATTGAACTAAGGCAAGAGGCATCTTTACCGTCAGGGTGAATGCCCTGCAAGCCACGTCCAGTCATGGCCTTGCAAGCTATGGGCCCAGCCCTACCCTGCCCATCCGATGCGAAGACTTTCCCTGGCTTTCTGCGGCAGCGGCTCCCGGGCCCGGACCTACGCCGCCATCGCCGCCGGCATGAGCGACCAATTCGCCATCGTGGCTGCGGCCGACCCGATCCCGGAGCGCGTCGCGGTGATCCGCTCCCACGCGCCGGCCGGGGCCGACTTCCGGTCCTTCGCCTCGGCCGAGGCGATGTTCGCCGCCGGCAAACCTGCCGACGTGGTGGTCGTGGGGACCCAGGACGCCCAGCACCGCGACCACGCGATCCGAGCGATGGAGCTCGGGTGCGACCTCCTGCTGGAGAAGCCGATTGCCCACCGGCTTGAGGATACCCTGGCCGTGCGCGACGCCGCCCGTCGCCTGGGCCGCCGGGTGGTCGTCTGCCATGTGCTGCGCTACACGCCCTTCTACGCCCGGGTCCACGCGTTGCTCCGCGCCGGCGCCATCGGCGACATCGTCTCCGCGAACTTCATCGAAGGGGTGCAGCCCTGGCATCAGGCCCACTCGTTCGTGCGCGGTCATTGGTCGGTCGAGGCCAGCTCCTCCCCGATGATCCTGGCCAAGAGCTGCCACGATATGGACTTGCTGGCCTGGCTCATCGACCGCCCCTGCGTGGCCCTCTCCTCCCACGGGGGCCTGTCGCACTTCACCGCGGCGCACGCGCCCGCCGGCGCCCCGGCCCGCTGTACCGACGGCTGCCCGGCGGCGGCGAGCTGTCTTTACGACGCCCACCGCTACGCCCGGCCGGAAGGCCGGCGCTGGCTGGCAATGGTCCATGACCGCGCCAAGGAAGCCAGCGACGCGGAGGTCTTCGACTGGCTGCGGACGAGCCCCTGGGGGCGTTGTGTCTACCGCTGCGACAATGACGTGGTGGACCATCAGGTGATCGCGGCCCGGTTCACCGGCCAGGTCACGGCGACCTTCACGATGACGGCGTTCGACGAGGGCCGCCACCTGGAGGTCTTCGGCACGGAGGGCGTGCTGCGCGGCGGGGCTTTCGTGAAGAAGCAGCTCGGGTGCGACCTCACGGTGACCCGCCATGGCTGGGAACAGCCCACGGAGAAGATCGTGGTCGAGACGCCCGCGGCGGGCTACGCCGGCCACGGCGGAGGAGATTTCGGGTTGATGAGCACCTTGCACGCGGACCTGACCTGTCCGGATCCGGCCGCGATGCGCACCTCGCTGGAGGTATCCCTGCAGAGCCATCTCATGGCCTTCGCCGCCGAAGAGTCCCGACGCTCCGGCCGGACCGTGACCTTGGCGGTCTGACGGTCGGTGGAAAGTTGTCCACCGTGGCGCCCCCTTGGGGATTCGAACCCCAGTTACTTCGATGAAAACGAGGTGTCCTGGACCGGGCTAGACGAAGGGGGCGGACGGTAGAAGAGCCGAAATTAGGAACGAAGGTGCGTTGGTCAAGGCTTTTGGGCGAACAACAAAAAGGGCGGCAATCCCTCGGAATGCCGCCCCTGGGGGGGACCTCGGCTTGGCTTTTAAGCGTCAGAACCGCTTACGGTAACTGATATTGAAGCCCGTGCCGGTGCCTTGGTTCTTCTCGTAGGTCAGGCCCAGGCTGTAGGTCGTGTTCTCGTTCGGCCCGAAGTTGATCGAGGGCGCGAAGTAGTAACCGGAACCACCCGTGACACGCAGGGGCGAGGTGTAACTCTGCCCGTTCAACCCGTTGGTATCGGCGTTGGTGGCGGTGAAGTCGCTCGTCTCACCCGAACCTTGGTTGAGATAACCTAGGTCGGCCGAGAAGCGGTAGCGCCAGGTGCCATCCTCGGACTCCCACTGCTTGTGGAAACCGACGCCCGCCCGGAGCGAGGTCTGGGCGATGGTCTTCGCCGTGACCTTCAGGGCATCGACCTGGCCGGTTTCCTCGAGGTTGGAGAGGCTGGTCGAGGAGACCTGGACGCCGAGGAACGGCGTGGCGTAGGCGCCGACGGCCTTCATGGGCAGGACCGTGCCGATCCGGGCCCAGCCACCGATGGTCGTCGCCGTCGGGGAAGCGACGTTGGTCGTGCCCGGCGCCATGACGGAATCGCGGCGGGTCTCGCCGGAGAGGCGGCCCACGGAGAAGCCGGCGTCGAACGACAGGAGGTCGTTGTAGAACGTGGTCCCGGCGAAGACGTCCGCGCGGATATCGTTGCCCTCGAACTTGGCGCTGGTGTCGCCGGTGGTGGTCACGCGGTTGGCGCCGAGGGTGAAGCCGTAATTGGCGCCCTCGTCCGTCTGCCGGATCAGGCCCGCATGGACGCCCATCAGGTTACCCTTCGTCTTGGTCTCGCCGGAGGCGCCGAGGCTGAGCTGGCGGATGTCGCTGCCCACGAACCATTCGGAATTGACGATGGACAAGCCGGCGCGGTCGAAGCGGCGCGTCTCCAGGCGCTTGGCCAGGAGGGCCTCCGAGGAACGGAACCCTTCGATCGACATGGCGGCGGCGGAAGCCGCGCCGAACGGCGTCAGGTTGTTGATCGCGATCTGCAACTGCGCGTCGCTCATGAGCGCCAGCTTGGAGCCGAGGAGGTTGAAGGTGGCGTTCGGCGTGGCCTGCCAGACGTCGTCAGAGGTGCCGAGGTTGCCGTCGACGCCGTTGTCGACGCGGACGATGTCGACCCGCGCGAGGCTCTTGACCGCGGTACGCAGGGCGGCGGGCCCCCTGAAAGCGTCGTAATCAGCTGCGGTGCGGACCGAGTAGACGGCGACCTCGTTGGGGAGCACCGGGACGCCGACAACGACGGGCGCCGTCGGAATCGACAACAGGTAGGGCTTCGGGGCCGCCCCGATCATGGTGATCGAACCAGCCGGGATGACCGACGTGTAGTAGGACGACGCGAGGGCGCTCGGCGTGATCGCCACCGTCCCGGCAGGGACGGCGGTGAGGGCGCTGCTCAGCGTGACACCAGCCACGCGGGTGATCGTGCCAGCAGGAGTCGCCGTGGTGGGCTTATCCAACGTCAGGGTGTTGCCGACGATGGCCGTGATAGCGGAGTTCGCGGCGATACCCGCACCCGTCACGACCTGACCGACCGCGAGACCAGTGGCATCATCGAGGATGACGGAATTGTCGAAGCCTCCGGTGGCCGTTCGCGCCAGGGAGCTGACGACACCGGTAACCGAGGTGCCGGCGGCCAGGCCCGTGCCGGCGAGTCCGTCGCCGACGCGGAGGCCGCCTAGGTTCGCGGTGGCGAGGAAAGTCTGTCCGGAGACGCCACCGGCGGCGGCGACGTTGGCCGGCGTGAGTCCCTTGAAGAGCACATAGCGCTGGCCGAACGGGAGGGCGGCGACGCCGTCCTTGGACAGCACGATCTTGCCGTTGCCGCCGCTGTTCAGGTCCGCCACTCCGTAGAACTCGATACGGTCGTTGAAGGTGCCGTTGGTCTCGGTGGCGGAAAGTTCCAGCTGGTAGGTGCCGGTATTGGTGACGTCGCCCGTGACCGTGATGACGCCGGGCGAGTAGCCCGGGGCGACGGTACCGTTATTGGTGAAATCCGCCGGCGCCGCCAACGTGCCTAGGACGGCCGAACCGCGGAGCGTGGAAGTGTTGCCGACCTCGATATCCCCAGAGATGGCCACATTGGGGGCGACCGCCGTGCCCAGCGCCACCTTGGCTTCGCCGGTGAGGTCAAGGCCGCCGGCAAAACTGCCGCCGATGGTCAGGACGCCGGAACCAAGTTCACCATCGACCTGGATCAGGCCGGTGCCGCTGGAGGCGGTGAAGGCGCCGGTGGCGAGCGTCGCCGCGCCGCTGCCCTGTTTGATATCAAGGAAGCCGCCCTTGAGGGTGATCGGGCGGCCGCCGAGGATGCTGCCGGCCGAGGATTGGACAATCAGGTGACCATCCTCAATCTCGTAGGAGGAGAACACCGCTGCCGTCACGCTGGCGGTCCGGCCATCGAGGTAACCCGCGCCGGTCTTGATGAAGCGACCGGCGGCCGTGACGCCGGCGACCGTGCCGAGGAATTCCTCGGGCGCGTTGTAGGAGCCACCGACCGCGCGCACTGCGACGGAGCCCTGGTTGGCCAGGACCGCGGAGCTTTGGGCCAGGGTCAGGGTCTTGGCGCCGAAGGCGGGCCGGATCTCGATATGTCCGGCCTCGGTCGTCGTGCCGACGGTGAGAGTGTTAGTGGTCGCGTGGGAGGCGGGGTCGAGGAAGTCGGTCGCGAAAGTAGGCGCCAAGAACGAGGCGCGCGCCGGACCGGCCAGCGTCAGGTCGGTGTTGATATAGCCGGAAGCGACGACGCCGAGCATCGTGGTCGGCAGGTTCTGGCGCAGCGTGACGGCCTGGGACGCCGCGGCGCTTCCGGGCGCCGGGGAGAAGGCCAGGGTGGAACCGGCGGAACCCTCGACGCCGACGACCTCGCTCTGGCCGTTCGTCCAGAGCGCGACATTGCCCTGCAAGCCGATCGAGCCCAGTTGCGGCACGGAAGTCAGCGCCACGGTGGCGCCGGTGCCGGCGTTGGCGAGGATGAGCGAGCTGCCGGCGGCGGCGGTCACCTGGGAGCCCAGGGCGCGCTCGGTGCCGTCGCCCAAGGCGATTTCCAACGTGGTGTTGGCGGCCAGGTTGGCGGTGAAGATCCCGGTGGTGAGGCTGTTGGGGACCGCGTTGATCAAGGTGATCGACGTGCCGATTCCGTTGGCCCGGCCGTCGCTGACGCGGAGCTTGCCGCCTTGGACGACGTAGTTTTCGGCGGTGTTGCCGGGGTTGGTCAGCCGGACTTCCCCGGCCCCGGTCTTGAGGATGGTGCCGCCGGCCGTGCCGGTGCCGACGCCGGTGCTGTTGACCTGGCCGGCGTACGTCCATGCCAGCGTCGGGTTGTCGTTGTTGAAGCCGATGGTGGCCCCATCGTCGACGGAGAGGTTGGCCGTGCCGAAGCCGGCCTCGCTGCCGATGAGGGTGCCGGCATGCACGTTGATGGCACCGATGAGGTTGGCCGTCCCGAGGCGCGCGAGGTTGAAGGTGCCAGCTCCCAGCTTCTCGATGATGGCGCCGCCCACGATGCTTCCGCGGTAGACCGCGATGGTGGCGGCGGAGACATTGATGGTCAGGACGGAGCCCGTGCCGTTGATGGTCGAACTGGCGTCGCCCGCCACGTTGGCGAGGTCCTGGCGGAAGCCGGAGACATCCAAGGTCGTGTTGATGCCGAGGTTCACGGCCGAGGCCGTGGTGAAGGTCGCCGCGGTGTTCAGCTTGAGCGTGCCACCCGTGAGGTTAACCGCGCCCGTGAGGGAGAGCGGGACGTCGAGCTGCAGGAGACCTCCGCCGGTCTTCTCGAAGTTGCCTGCGCCCTTGATGTCGCCCTGATAGAAGGCGTAGGCGCCGCTGCGCGCCACGGTGGTCGCGGCGCTGAGCGTGAGGGTGTTCGCGTCGACGATGGCGGCGATGGTGCCGAGCAGCACCGGGGAGCCGGCCACGGTGTTGTCGTAGACGCGCATCCCGGCCTGGAGGCCCGCCGTGTTCGCGGACACCGAGGTGCCGGCGGCCGCCTGGGTGGCGGCGCGGCTGACCTGGGTGCCGTAAGTTTCGGCGCCGACGACGCCCTGGGTGGCGACGGCGGTCGTGGGTAGGTCCAAGGTCAGCGAATCCGTCCCGACCGCGACGACCACGGAGCCGGCGGCGATGCCGGCGCCAGAGACGCGCTGGCCGACGTAGAAGCCGGCGGCGGAGGCGACGGGGACGACGGTGCCAGCCAGCAGCTGGGTGCCGGTAGTGGCCGCGACCTTGTCGGCGAAGGTGGTGCCGGCGGCGACGTCGATCGTGCCGAAGAGGGTGCCATCATTGGGCAAAGCGTTGACGACGACCTTGCCCGCCAGCACGGACAGGGTGCCGGTGGTGGTGAAGCTGCCGCCGATGGTGAGGGTGCCGGCGCCGGTCTTGGAGGTGTTGCCCGGGCCGCTGATCGAACCGGTCCATGCCAGGTCGTTCGGCGTGTTGAGCTGGAAGTTCGTGCCGGCGCGGACGTTGACGATACCGCCAGTGATGGAGGAGAGATTGCCGGGGTTGAACTGGACGGAGCCCTCGATGATGTCGATGCGGCCGGTGGACCAGCCGGTGGTCGTGTTGATCACGAGGGTGCCCGCGCCGAGCTTCTCGAAACCGCCGACACCGACGATGGGTCGGTTGAACTCCAAGATGCCGGTATCGACGTTGATGGCCAAGGAGCCCAGCGCGCCGATGTTGATGCTCGAGGTGTTGGGCAGCGAGCCGCCGTTGATCTGGAGGACGCCGCCTTGGATGTTGGTGGCCCCGGAGTAATTGTTGACGCCCGCGAGGATCAGCCGCTCCGGCCCGATCTTGGTGAGGCCGCCGGTGCCCGTGATGTCGCCACGGAAGGACAGGACCTGCTGGTCGGCGACGGTGAGGACGCGGACGCTGCCGGTGGCCGCGGCGGTCAAGGCTTGGCTAAGGGTGACGCCAGCCAGGCCGGTCACCACGCCGGACGAAGCCTCCTGCAGCGCGTTGCTCAGGGTGATGCTGGCGTTGGGCGCGATCGCGGTGATGACCGTGTTGGCGGGGATGCCGACGCCGGTGACGATCTGACCGACGGTCAGCCCGGCGGTGTTGGTGGTGGGCAGGGTGGTTTCGCCGGCGAGGATGGTTCCCGTGAGGGTGGCCGAGCCCGCGGCGAGGATGCTGGTGATCGCAGCGCCGGCCGGAATACCGGTGCCGAGGATGGTGCGGCCTTGGATGAGCCCAGTGACATCGGCCAGGGCGAGGGTGGTGCCACCTTGGGCACCGGCCACGACGGTCCGGACGACCTGCTCACCGAGCGTAGAGGCCAGGTAGCCCACGGTGTTCTCGCGCGACATCCCGGTAACGGGGAGGTTGGTGAGGTCGCCGGCCGACTGGAAGCTCAGCGGGGTGTCGAGCGTGAGGACGTTGCCGTTGATGCCGGTGATCACGGAGCCCGGCGTGATGCCGGAGCGGATCGCCAGCTCGCCAGTCGCGGGAGCGAGCAGGTTGGTGTCGAGGGTGACGGTGTTGGTGGCGGTATCTAGGCCGATAATCCTCGCGCCGGTCGGGATGCCGGTCAGGACCGTCAAGGTGCCGCTGGTGGCGGCGGTGGTGCTCGCGCTGAGCAGCACGTCGTTCCCCGCGAACCCGGTGATCGTGGTGCCCGCCGGGATACCGACGCCGGTCACCATCTGGCCGGCGGCCAGACCGGTGGTATCGGCGACGGTGACGAAACCCGCGTTGATGGCGCCGGGGACGAGGGACTTGCGGAGGGCTTCGGAATAAACGGTCTGCCCGACGGCGAGCTTGGACGCGTCGGCGACGACGAGGGTGGGCTGGGAAGCGGTCAGGCGGCCCGCGGCCTGCGCGGTGAGCACGTTGCTCAGGGTCAGCGTGTTCGTCGCGAGGTCGATGCCGACAATCGTGGTGCCCGCCGGGATGCCCGTCGCGACGGTGAGCAGGCCGGAAGAAGCGGCGGTCAGGGGGGCGCTAAGGTTCACCCGTCGGGTAAGGGTGTCGACGCTCTGGATCGTGGTGCCGGCGGCGATGCCGAGGCCGGTCACGGTCTGGCCCGCGGCGAGGTTGTCGGTATTGCCGACCGTGACGAAGGAAATGACCGCCCCCGCGGCGGAGGAGTTGTTGATCGGCTTGACGATGGGAATCGTCCCGATCGCCTGGCCCGGCGAGAGGTTGGTCACGTCAGCCAAGGTGATCGTGGGGGTGAGGGCCGCGCCGGCGCCGATCTGGCGGATGAAGAAGTCACCCGACCCGACGGACGCCGTCGGGTCGATGCCGTTGACCGGGGAGCCGGCGCTGAGACCGGCGACGCTGGCGAGGCTGACCGTGTTGGCGCCCGCGGCGCCCCACGGCAGGGTGATGGTGGCGTTGACCGAGGGGGTCGTCTGCAGGTAGAATGCGGGATTGGCGTCCGGCGAGGTCCCGGGGAAGTTGGTGAGTGCGGCGTTGAGCTCGGCGATCTGGCCGGTCGTCTTGCCGACGATCAAGGTGCCGCCGTTGAGGTTGATGGTCGACCCGGCCTGGCCGAAGAGCGACCCGACGGTCTGGTTGCCCGTGGCATTGAGGGACGCACCGGCGAGGAGCACGAGGCCGGCGGTGTTCTGGATGCTGTTCGTACCGGTGAGGGCGAGGGCGCCCTGCTTGACGACGGTCGCGCCGTAGTAGGCGTTCAGGCCGGAGAGGGTCAGCGTGCTGGCACCCTGCTTGACGAGGTTGCCCGCGCCCGTGATCTTGCCTTGGTAGGTCGTGGCGGCGTTCTGATTCAGGGTGACGCTGCCGCGGCCGAGCTCGATGCGGGTGTTGGCGTCGCCGACGAGGTTGTTGACGCGCTGCGTGGTGTCGTTGAAACGGATGGTCGTCTCGTAGCCCAGGCCGCCGTTCACGTCATTGTCACCGATGCCCGAGGAGAGCACGATGGAGGAGGCGTTCACGAACGTGTTGTCCTGGCCGAAAGAGAAGGCCAGCGTGATGCCGTTGCGGACGACGAGGTCGCCGAAGAAGAGGTCCTGCCGGTTGTAAACGTCGATCACGCCGAGCTGGCCGTTGCCGATCGTGGCGTTACCGGAGCGGGTGTTGACGATGTTGTCCGTCGGGGCCACGGTCAGGACGGAGCCGGCGGCGCCGTTGATCTGCGCCCGGAGCGTACCGGCGTTGTTCTGGACGATGGAGAGGGTGCCGGCGGCGCCCAGCACGACGCGGCCGTAGCCGAGGCTCTGCACGTTCGCGATGATCTTGCCGCCGTTGACGTCGATCTGGCCGATGGTCGAGCTGGTGCCCATCAGCGCGAGCGCGCCGACGCCCTGCTTGTCGAACACGCCTTGGCCGCCGTTGATGCTGCCGGTGAAGTAACCGTCGAGGTTCGCGTCCTGGATGACGACAAGGCGCTGGTTCGGCGAGACGTCGATGCGGGAACCGGTGCCGGGACCGGCGTCCCAGAGGTTGACCGCGGCTTCCGCGAAGAGGGCCTGCAGGTTGCGGATCGTCTGGTTACTGCGGACCTCCAGCACGGGAGCGCCGCCGGCGGGGAGGTAGCCCGGACGCCATTCGGTGCCGCCGGCATCGTCGGTGGCGGAGTTGAATTCCGTCAGCGTGGTCTGCCCAGTCGGCGAACCGCCGATGAGGTTGACGGAGGCGGCCTGGCGGAGGGCGAGGCCGTTGGGGTCGTTGAGCACGAGGTCGCCGCCGGCGATGAAGACGTCGCCGGTGAGACGGCTGCTGTTCAGGATAGTCAGCTGACCGGTGCCGGTCTTGAAGAGGCGACCGGCGCCGTCGATGCGACCGATGGAACCGACCATGCCAGCATCGAAATGGGCGTTGAGGGCGTAGTCGGCGTCCTTGCCGACCTCAAGGACGGTGTTGACGTCGGACCCCTCGTTGCCGCTCACGAAGTCGACCAAGGTGCCAGCGTAAAGGTTATGGACGAAATTCAGGCGGAAAACCAGCGGCGAGGAGGGATTGCCCAGCTGGCCGTCGCCGAGCTGCGGGCCTTGGCGGACGACGTTGTAAGGGGTGTTCTGGAAGCTGAGCGTGGAGTTACCCTGCACCAGGACGGCCTTGGCGCCGACCATCCGCGACGTGAAACCCGCCGGGGCATTGCCGCCGTAGTTCGCCCACTGGTTGAGGTAGCCGCTGACGACCAGCGAACCTTGGTTGACGATGGCGATGCCCGAGAAGGCGCCCTGGGCGCGCAGGTCGTTGGGCAGGTTGGAGTTGTTCGTGAAGGTGTTGTTGCCGTAGTAGTTGATATCCTTGAAGGCATCGTACTGGAGGGTGCCGCCGCCGGTCTTGATGAACAGGGGGACCACGTCGGCGATCGCCAAGCTGGTCACCGGGAAGGCGGTGATCGAGGTGAAGTCGTCGCTGAGCAGCTTAATCTGGGTGGTTGCGGCCACCTGTTGGTTGACGATGAGCTGAGTGCGGACGCCGCTGACGGGCTGGCTGAGGTTCAGCGAGGTGATCGTGCGGGTCAGCTCCTGGATCTGCGTCGGGCTCGGCAAGGTGCCGGGTGCGCTGAGGTTGGTCAGGTTGACGACGCCCGTGAGGGGCGCGCCGACGAGTACCTGCGCCGGGTTGTTCTGCGGCACGGCGTAGTTGACGGTGACGTCGGCCCGGGCGAGGGGGGCGGCCGCGAGGGCGGCGGCCAGGACGAGGAAGCGGCGGGAGAGTTTCATTGCGGAAAGGAAGTGAGCGGGACGATCAGAAGCGACGGCGGTAGCCGGCCTCGAAGCCGGTGGTCTGGGTGGAACCGGCCTTCTCGAGCGAGATCGTCAGGTAATAAGCCGTATCGGGATTCGGTCCGAACGTGAACGACGGCACGACGCGGACGCCGGAGCCGGCGGCGACATTGGTCTTGGTGTTGAAGGCGCCGACCCCGCCGAAATTGGCCTCGATGTCGGCCGTCTTCCCCCCGCCCACTTCAGCGAAAGCCTCGAGGTCGAAGGCGAACTTGATCATCTGGCCCTCGTGGACGGACAGCCAGGCGATCCCCGTGCCGGTGGAGGCGCGGGCCGACGTGTAGTCGTAGGAACTAACGCTCAGGGAAGTCGGGTCGTTGGCCCGGCTGCCGTTGGTTTCGGTGAACGACTTGCCGCTGACGCGGACGAGGTCGAGGCCGACGAACGGGGTGAAGTTGACGCCCCCCTTGGTCGCCAAACCCGCGCCGAGGCGGGCGAAGGCGCCGTACGACATCGCCGAGGGCGAACCGCGCTGCGTGCCGAGGAACGTCACGCGCTCGGAGGTGTTCGAGCTGTTGCCGAAGGAGACGCCGGCATCGAGGAAGACGGTGTCGCGACGCTCGCCCAGCATGCCGGAGAAGAAGGCGGTGGCGCGGAAAGCGTTGCCGGAGACGGACCCAGCGCCTTCGGCGAGGGTGCTGGTGGTGCGGGAGGCGCCGAGGGTGACGCCGGCCACGGACCACGGGTTGAGGTCCTTCATGTAGCCGCCGAGGAGGCCGGTGAGGGTGGAGTTGAACGGCGGCGCGCCCGCGCCGGACCCGCCCTGGAAGCGCGTCGAGGTGGCCTCGACGAAGAACTCGTTGTAGTAGACGCTGTAACCCGCGCGGTCGTAGCGGCGCTGGTCGAGGCGACGCTGGAGGGCGTCGGTCTCGGCGCGCTGCTCGAGGGCGACGGTCGCCGGGATGGCCGACAGGGAGGCGGGCTGGAGGGAGCGGATCGCCGGGGCCAGGGCCGCGTCGCTCATCACCATGAGGCTGGCCGCCAGTTCCTTGAGGTTGGCCGGATCGGCCACCAGCACGGAGCCGCCGTTTTCCAGGGCGCCGCCCGCGCCGGTCTTGGTGATGTCCTGCAGGTAGTTAACGATGCCGGTGGCGACGCCCGGAATGGCGTAACGGTCCGCACCGCCGACGAAGTAGACGGCGTATTCGGAGGGCGAAGTCTCGAGACCGGGGAAGGCGGCATCGCGGGGCGCGACGACCAGGTAGCGGCCGTTGGCGTCGTTCGTCGTGATGTTCGAGAGGAGGTTATCGAAGCTCTCGCCGACGGTGGGCGTAGCGTCGGTCGTGGTATCTTTGATCAGCACGAAGCGGCGGCCGAAGTCGGGAGCGGCCGTGGTGGTCGGCGCGTTCCAGCGGGCGATCACCAAGCTGCCGCCATTGAGGTCGGCCTTGCCGGAAAACTGGACGTAGTCGTTGAACTGGCGGGCGGTGATGGACCCCGCGGCGGTGGAGGTCAGGACCTTGCTGATCGTAACGCTGTTGTTGGCCGAGATCGCGGTGATGGTGGAGCCGGCCGGGATGCCCGCGCCGGCGATGGACT
>Ga0207909_1000235_pt1 | contig 21376 bp, 27 predicted proteins | sample LakMenEpi05May10_FD_150672 | JGI IMG/M metagenome (GOLD analysis project Ga0207909, IMG submission 150672) | Freshwater microbial communities from Lake Mendota, WI - 05MAY2010 deep hole epilimnion (SPAdes) | ecosystem: Environmental > Aquatic > Freshwater > Lake > Epilimnion/Euphotic zone ...
TTGTTCACTTCACCCGGAAGATGCTTTTTCAGAGTCTTTTCAAGTTCACTCAAAACTGGACGGGTCGTATCCCTCCGTAGATCCGCTAAAACGTTCTTGTACATTATAGGACTCCGCGTCTACCTTTTAAACACGTTCGGGTAGCTTATCTGCAACAACCTTCACCAAATTCTTCGCTAGAATCTCCCGTTCCTCCTTCATACGATCCACAGTACACTGGTGATCCTCAGGAAGACGATGCTTCACACAGAACACATGTGTGCACAGACACTTGAACTCCAGAACACTCCGTAGGTTGCAGAACTTGCAACGAGCCATTGCTTGTATCTGAGATATCATCATCATTCCGTTTTATGAAATAGTCAAGCATCTTTGGATTCCATAGATGGGGCTCCATCCACTCAAAAACACCATCTCTGTTTACTCGAATAAGTTTCCGTATGTCATACTTTGAGTTCAACATCGAATGACGCTCGACATACTTACGATTCTCTCGTGTTCCGTGGTAGAGATGGTATATGGTCCCCTTCAGATAGGTTATCCGAGGACGGGGTTTCAGTCGAAATTCAGAATAGGATGGTTGCAACGGTTCAGGAAGAGACTTGAAGTTTGCAGGAAATACCTTTCCAAGCCAGGCAGCACTCGAGAGCGTGTCGCCACTTCCTGTGACAGCATAATCGTAGAATCCGACCTTGCGGTACCAATCCCTGCGAAACGCCCAAGCAAATCCCGGATGAAACTTCCAATCCCAGACCTGTCCCTGCATATGAAGAACTGTTTTACGCGTCAGCATACTATTGCTGTAGGTGAGGTCCAACCACGTACAGTCTTCGAAAGGCTGAACCACATCGTGTATATTCAAAAGCTTTGACGTCTCGGTATACCAATCTCTCCGCTCAAACAGAATATCTGCATCCAAGAAGGCAATCTTTCGGTAGCACTTTGGTATCTCTTCTTCCAGAATGCGACACAGGCGTTCCTTATGGAACATGTAGGAGTTGCCTCGAACAACGATCGAGTCTACTATTTCTGGTTCTGCAGTACCAAAGCACAGTTCTACCGTGAACACCGGTATTCCCTGCGATCGCATCTCATTCACAACATACAAATAGTTCATAATCATTCTCTTCGTCTTCGCTGGATTGAATAACACAAGACCGACCGCCATGTCTTTTGACGACCCGGTACCCATTGTGTTTAACTTTGGATTTTAACGTATCCGAAACTGTATATACATGCATTGGGGTTACCATCTGATTCTTGACGCAGGAAAGTGTGCTCCCGCCAAGATTCGGTGTGGGCGAAACATCGACGGGTTCGCGCGTCAGCTCGTCCAGCGCATTGACATGGTTCCCTTTGGCTCGCCCCAGATTCAACACTTTGGAAGTGGAAACAAGGCGGGATACACTCTTGTCCAACTTATCGAAACATCTAACATCACCGCTCACTTTGTAGAGGAGACCAACGATATGTACCTCGACGTGTTCAGTTGTAAGCCCTTTAAGGCAGAGGTGGTCTCGGAGACCGCTCGCGAGTTTTTTGGGTACACGCACGCAAATATGCAGTTTCTCACTCGCCAGGCACCGCGTCTTTCTTGATGTAGTATAAATGTCGGTTGCAGTTCTTAACCAAAGTACGGTTGTTTCCGATGCGGACGGCCAAGCAATGGTTACCGCACTCAATACACTTATGCCACAGTTTTGCAGGGACTGGGTATTGCCTACCACAACGATAGTGTACGTTGGAAGGGGGAGGACAAGCACTCTTCCATTGAAAGTATACATTCGAGATATGTCTTATTTGGAAGGTGCCTTGGGATACCATGATCAGACTTCCAATGTTCCGTATGGAGTAGTGTTTGCAAAGACGATTCTTCAATATGGTGTGGTTCTCCACAGTACAACACGGCCTACTGTTGCTCAGACTCTTTCCCATGAAGTATTTGAGCTTCTCGTAGACATCAATGCAAATCTATGGGCATCACGAGCAGATGGCTCGCTCTATGCATACGAAGTTAGTGATCCAGTACAGTCCAACGCAGTTGTTGTCCGAGTTCAGACTGGTATGACTCCTGCAAGGGTGGGGATCCCTATACGACCACCAACTCCTATATTTACAACCGTGACACTCTCGGATTGGGTTCTTCCTCGGTGGTTTGATGATCAGGAGACAGGTGGAAAGTTTAATCATATGAATACTATTCGCAAACCGTTTACTCTCGACAGGGGTGGGTATGCGATCGTCAACAATACAGGAAACGTCTCGCTGATATTTGAACAGAGTGTTTCTGCTGAGAAGAGGGCACGCATGCTGTCCAAACGTCATCTTGTGTCCAGAAATGCTCGTGCGTCATCATAATATGCTTGGGGAGCTACTTGAAACACAAGCCCCAGTCCTTCCAGTAGCGTCTAGAGATACCCTCTGGGCCCTACGGGAACAAGCCTGTACACAAACTCAGTCCTTCAAACTCCAAAGTCAACAGCGGTTCCTACGGAGGGTTCTGTCTCCCGATTCGCCAGTTCAGAGTCTTCTGATGGTCCATGGCACCGGTGTTGGAAAGTCGTGTACGGCTATTCAAGTTGCAGAGGAGTTCATTCTTCGTCCGGAGTTTCGTGAACACCGTGTGTTAGTGGTTGCAAATCCGGCAGTCCAATCAAACTTCAAACGAGAGATATTTGATGTGGATCGCGTAAAGGTCGACAAGGGAATCCTGCAGTCTCCGCAGTGCACTGGACGCAGGTATCTTGAGATTCTGGAACGGATTGAATCGGAACCAGCTCGGTGGTCAGAGCCCGATGTTCGAGAGCGTCTTACAAAGTTATCATCACGCATAATCGACGAGTTCTATGAATTCCGTGGATACATCGAACTTGCAAATCAAGTATTAACCGCTACACCCGAGTGGATCCACGAAACGTTTGATGGTAGGCTTGTCATCATCGATGAGGCACACAATCTCCGCCAGAGGGATGACGATGACAAAGAGACAGATGCTGCGAAGCGTGTGAGTCTGGCAATTCAAACCATTGTCAAGACTGCCAAGAATATGGTCCTAGTGTGTCTGACAGCAACTCCAATGTATGACTCGTTTGCAGAAATCATCTTCTATTTCAACCTATTTTTGTGGAATGATAAGCGTCAGGCATCAACAGAATCATTGGCTATCTCCGATTACTTTTCGGAGGACGGAGATGTCGTGGAACCTGCAGATAAATTCCGGGCACTTGTTCAGGACTATGTATCCTTTGTGCGAGGCGAGTCTCCCTTTACATTCCCATTCCGTCTTCCTCCCCCGGACGAGGTGATATCTCCTGCAACGAAGACCAAGAACCCCCAGGGGAATGCGATTCCCGCTAGATCACAACGTAAGTATCTTCCTCTCGTTGGAACAACCGTTCAAGGAGTACAAGCAGAGCGCCTACAACGTGCCCTTGTTGAAAGTGTAGAAGACCGTCTTTCAACGATTGCCGTTCCTCCAGAGCCCTTCAAGATTGAAGGAAAGCAGTATGAGTATACCAACACAAAGTGGTTGGCCCCCTCACAGTTGCCAAACTACGCTGCAAAGTTCTCAAGTGTACTCCGGTGTATACAATCTGGAAAGGGAGTGTGTTTGGTGTTTTCAAACTTTGTGGAAGGAGGTGCAAAACTCTTTGCGATGGCTCTGGAAGAAGCAGGATTCCGCCCCCTTATTGGAAGTATGCTACTGGCAAACCCGGCAGGTGAAATAAAGGCAGGGAGCGCAGGAGTCTATACTCTAATAACTCAGGAGACCAGCGATACTGATTTGCGCCGAGTGCTATCAAAACTCAAACAAGCAGATAACAAAGAGGGAGGCCTTTGCAGAATTATAGTTACCACTCCTCGCGTATCGGAGGGCGTTGATTTCAAGTTTGTACGGCAGGTACACATTCTAGATCCCTGGTTCAATATGAGCCGTCTTGAGCAAGTTGTTGGCCGTGGTATGCGGACATGTAGCCATGCACTTCTGCCACGAGAGGATCAAAACTGTACGGTATATTTCCATGTGTGTCGCGCCGATGGAGACCGCGAGATGCTTGATGAGTCGATATACCGTCGTAAGGTAGAGGGCAAGGCTATAGAAATTGCTAAGGTTCGTCGAGTTCTCATGGAATCTGCAATGGACTGTCCTCTCCAACTGCAAGTCAATATCCTGCCCGAAGATTGGCAGAAACTAACTGTTCCTCAAAGCCGTTCTCAAGATGGAAAGACGGTTGAGCTTCCCCTCTCAAAGATGTTGGCACCTGTATTCGAGGATGCGGCACCCCTGTCATGCCATGTAAAAGCACGTCCTCCTAAGAGTTCTCACATACGCCCCCTTTCAACATATCTGGATGTTCGCGACGAAATTCTAGACGAGTTTCAGAAGAGGTTCCATTCGAAACCTATATGGACGGGTGATGAGCTTCGGCAGTCGTTGAGCAAATATCAGGGAGATGTTGTGACATTCCTCCTACAGGATGCCGTTCGGTCCAACGTGAGGTTTCTGGACCCTCAGGATCGTGTGTCGGTCCTCCAATCAAGGGGGCAGTTCTACGCTCTTGTTCCTCGAGAGGGCGGTAATGAAACCCTGGTTCGCCGGTTGGTAGACATCAAGGAGAAACAAGAGGCTCTTCCGGATGTCGAAGAAGAAGCTCCGCCTCCCGAGGTAACCGAGGTGCCCGATATCAAAGCTCTTGCAGAGGCTTATCCGTGGGGAGATTCGGCAACGTTCCCCGAAAACATTCGACAGGATTACATCGTGGATGCGGTTCTGACGCCCTCTCAGCGTCGAAAGCTTTTTACGGGACCAGCCAACCGATGGAATTCTGTTATAGAAGCGCGTATCGACGGAGACCGTGTTTTGAGAATTTTGGGACCACGTGAGTTTATGGTTGGAACCACTATGATGGATACTCCTATAGGAGAGGTTGCGGATGCATTTGATACCTGGATGGCCGAACGGAAACAGCGGTTTGTCCAGGATGTCGGAGTGCTTTCTGCAACGTTTGAGGTTGGAGAGGGTTTGAAACTTTGGACATTCAACATCGAAGATGGTATACCTGTTCGTAAAAATAAGGAGAAATCGATAACACCTACTGCACTAAAGTCTATCAAAGCAGATCAGATAGAAGCTCTTGCAAGGTGGTTGAACGGTGTTGGGTTTCCGCCAACTATAAAGAAGAAAGAACAACGTGCTCCCTATCTTTACATGTTGATACGCTCGTCTCCCGATAAGATACGTTGGTGGACCCCCGAAGAATGGACAATGCTAGAATCACAACGAGTATCGATTCGGTTAATGCTCCGCGAAAAATAGACACAGCATCCCTTAAGGAGAGACAGTATGGATCCTTTATTCGAGCGTCGTAATCTCAATCGCCTAGTTCGCATTCCTGCATCGCAACTGCAGAAGAACGTTCGCCCTGCACTCCTTGCACAGCTTCGGTCAAAATATGAAGGAGTGTGTATTCCTGAAGGGTTCTGTCAACCGGAGACCATTACCATCCTAGAGCAATCTCTTGGACGCACGGATCTGGTTCATTCCGGAGTTGAATACCACGTGCTATTTCAGGCAGACATGTGTATGCCTCACCAAGGACAGGTATGGAAGGGAGATGTAAAGATGCGTAGCAAGATTGGCATACATCTTGAGATCGGCCCGGTCCAGGTATTGCTCCCTCGCGACCTGCATATGGGTGATGCTGTATTTGAAGAGCTCAAGGATCGTCAGCAGGTAGAGTTTGAAGTTATTGGGTCTCGCTTTCAACAGGGAGACGCAACAATCGCAGTGCTTGGAAAACTCAAGTCAGTTGTAGCACAAGCTCCTCTCAAGGAAGTCCGTGCAGAGGCAGAAGAACCCATGCTCGCAGCGTCTACTGTAACCCCAGGATCACAAAAGGTAGTCACGGTTGGCCCTGCTACAGTTGCACCCCCGCGGAAACGAAAGCTCAATCCAATTGCTGTGGAGTAGTAATGCGCCGTCAAGAGTTAGAGCGTCTGAAGGAGAACATAGATCTGCTTGATCCCCACGAGCAGAATCAGGTGTACAACATCGTCAAAAAGTATACAACGGAGTATACTTCCACAACCAGCGGGGTTTTGGTTCCTGCTTCTGTTTTGTCTGAGGAGTGTCTGCAGGAAATGAAAACATACGTATCTTTCTGTCAGGATCAGAAGAAGCGTATGGACGAGGACACAACTACACGGAAGAAGTACGAGAGGTTGTTGACATAAACGACCTCCAGTTCCCTAGGTCTTCCTTTTGGTCCTGCCTAAAGAATCCGCCGGGGGAAAGAGACATTCCAGTATATGTGCGAATCAGATCAACGGGAGCAATAACTAATACCGTTCCCTCCATACGGTTAACAACTCGCATAAGAGCATCAACCCTTTCAATAAGCTGTTCGTTAGATTCAGGTACCTCGGGTAGCCACATGGACTCCTCGAAGTATTCTGAGAAATCGATAGTAGGATAGTCCTTCTTGAGAACAGAGCATGGCTCCCGTACACGACCAAATCCTTGTGGAAGGAGCAAGTCGCTGACGAAGGGAGGAAACTGAGACGGTACTCCATCATAAACATCCCGAGCAATGTCAAGGCACCTCCTTGTTGTTCCAGTAACGATGCAATGAAATCGAAGTTCCATGGTGTTCATGGTTTCGATAGTCGACTCCACGGGACCGGGGCACATGAAATATACACTCTCCATTTGATGGGTCTATGTTCAACTACCCGTCTTCCATTTTCGGGCGAAAACGGACGGTTCTTTCTGGAGTTATAATAAGGGCAACATGGATTCCGAAGCAAGGAAGACACTGCGATCTCTACTTGAGACTGCTAAATCAGACCCTAATGCTGAACTCGAGGTAAAGATTCTGCCTGGACGTATTCAGACTCCCGACATGTCGGATCGCATCGCAAAGGCTATTCGTGAGCGTTCGTCTGGTGAGGCCAAGGATACCCATATCTTTCGCCAGATGTACCCCGACGGTCGCCGAGTTGTCGTTGAGACTCCGGAAGCAATCTTCAAGGTCTGTTCATCTGGATCCTTTCGAGGAATCGCTCTCGACGTAGAACGAAAGCGTCGCTACTTTGAGGCCGGTGGAACGGGACAGGATACTCTAGATGTGCCGGATATGGGAGTGCGATTCACGTTACGTCAGGAGGAGAAGCTCAAGCGCGACTTTCAAGGTGTTCCTGGAGACCCCGATTCCTTTCCGCGTATCATTCACCGCAAGTCGTGGCGCTCAGGAGACGGGTTCTTTCAGTTTGATCTATCACAGGTCAAGTCGAGGGATCCGAAACAGCGCAACCAGACTATCTCGGGTATCCTAAAGAATCCTGTGGGATACGAGTTGGAGATTGAGCTTCTCGACAAGAAGGCCGACGTCGACGTTCTGGAGACCTCTATCATGGGCCATATCCGTGCCATGATTGCAGTGTACCAGGGGTCTCCGTTCATCCTGTCGCAGACCGATCAGAAGCGATATGCAGAGGAGTGGCGCCTAGGGAAGATTGACTTTATAAATCCGGTTACCATGGAGCGCCGTCATCTTCGACCGGAGCGCCCAGGGAACATCATGAAGGACTACACGGTGACCAATAAGGCCGACGGAGAGCGTTCCATTCTCTGGGTATCCCGGGACAAGCGTCTTCTTCGTATCAACAACCGTCAGCAGATTGTTTGGACCGGTATTGTTGCGATGGATGACTCGTTTCTTGGAACGGTTATCGACGGCGAGTATATTGTGGAGCATGAGCTCTATTGTATCTTCGACGTTTACAAATACAAGGGACACGACACCCGTGGGCTCCCGCTCCTGACTCGCGAGGAGGACGTCACTCGCAACCCTAAAGCATGTCGTCTTGGATACGCTCGACTCTTTGTAGACGACACTCGTTCCAGCTTTGTCTCCACGGGAAGCGGAACTCCTCGCATTGAAACCAAGCTGTTCCTCTCGGGAGACGGCCCGGCGATGGAGGAGGCAATCAAGACACTTCTCTCAACGAAGTTTGAATATGCTACTGATGGGTTGATCTTTACTCCAAAGAGTTCTCCGGTTGCTCCTACATCAGAGCGCCGGGGAAACACGTGGTACCGCGTCTACAAGTGGAAACCCGCTGATCAGAATTCCATTGACTTTCTGGTGCGCGTAGAAGGAGATGCCGTTTATGATACGGTCCTTCGTCAATCTGCGAGAAAGGGAAAGCTGTTTGTCTCGCGTAGTCCTGGCTCAGATATCATCTACCCATGTCAGCAGTTAACAGGAGAATATGTACCACCGACTATCCCTGCTGATCTGGCTCTCATTGCACAGGTTCGCGACAGGATTCCGTCCGTATTCCAGCCGAGTGTACCCCGAGACGCAGACGCGTACGTTATCTACATCCCGGTCAACGCAAGGGGTCAAATGGTTGACCGTGAGGGAGCCAGAGTTGACGACAATACAATTATCGAATGCTCCTTCGATATAGATACACGCAGGTGGAGTGTGATGCGAACTCGCCACGACAAGACCTACAAGTACCGAGTGCTAAAGGAGGCTCAGTTCGGAAACGACGTTTCCACGGCCGACAACATCTGGACATCAATTCACATTCCAGTTACCCAGGATATGCTTGAGCATCTTACTACGTCACCTCCCGATGATACGTATGAAGATGAGTTGTACTACCGTGAGGACCTAGACTCTCGCGACCGTATCCTGCGGGATGTTTACAGCTACCACAACCGCATCAAGGACTCTCTCTACAAGGAAAACGTCCGCCCGGGGTCAACTCTTCTAGAGTTAGCAGTGGGTCGTGCAGGAGACCTCAGGAAGTGGATGTCTACTCGTCCTCGTCTTGTTGTTGGAATTGATCTTGCAGAGAGCAATCTGACATCCCCACGCCAGGGTGCGTGTGCTCGTGTTCTAAAGGAACGCGCGAAGAACCCGGTGCCTCCCGTTCTGTTCATCCCAGCAGACATGACGAAGCCACTGGACGAGCAGGATAACAAGTATCTCAAGCTTCTTCGCGGAGAGGAACCTGCTACTACTCCCTATCTCGAGACGTTTGCTGGAGTCTCGCAATTTGATGCCATCAGCTGTCAGTTTGCAATCCACTATGCATGTGCATCAGAAGAGACGTTTCAAGCATTCATCAAGAATCTGAAGGGCAACGTTCTGTTCGGAACGTGTATGGATGGAAAGGCAGTGTACTCTCTGATGCTCAATAAGCCTGGGTATGTCTTCCGTTCCTCTGGAAAGGTCTATGCCGAGTTTACGAAGGATTACACGGATACCGAATGGCGCTCTGAGTTCGGAATGGGAATCCGTGTCCTTCTAGAATCGTTCGAGAAACCCGTGGCCGAGTATTTGGTTCCGTTTGAGAAGGTTGTAGAACTGATGGGAGGCGCTGGGTTCCAACTGGTTCACTCTGAGATGTTCTCAGAGATTTACTACCAGCAGACGGATGTTCGCCTCCAGCAGAATCAGCGTGACTTCTCATTCCTGCATCGGTCGTTCGTGTTCCGCCGTACGGACGGAGACGCTCTCGAAGAGGCGGTTGTGGTTGATATCCCAGAGGTCCCGAAGGAACCAGAGGTTCCTGGGGAGAAGGAGGCAGAGAAGAAGGAGGGGGAAAAGGGGCCAGAGGTTCCTGTTGTGAAGCGCAAGAAGAAGCTGGCACCCCCTTCTGACGAGCCCCCTCCTGTGCTCTTCTCAGTAGCCGATGAGAGCAAGGGACCATCTCGGGTATTCAGCCCAGAGTATATCATTCCTACTCTGGTTGACGGGGTTACGTACCCTACAACCGAGCACTACCTCATGGTACAGAAGGCTCGTATGTTTGCCGACGAGAAGGCTGTTCAGAAAGTCATGAAGGCAAAGTCTGCCAAGTCTGCAAAGGGTGTCTCCATTGAGGGTGCAAAGGAAGAGGAGTGGGATGCTAAAAAAGATGATGCGATGCGAGTCATTCTACGCGCCAAGTTTACCCAGCATCCTGAACTGCGGAAGCAGTTGCTGGAGACAGGGAAGTCTGTTCTGGGATATGCAAATGCCCGTGATAAGTACTGGAGCATCGGTACATCCGAAGATACCGACAAGGCCAAGAATCCCAAGAAGTGGCCAGGGAAGAATATGGTAGGTGTTCTCCTGATGGAGCTCCGCGAGACCCTTCAAGGGGAAGGAGCCGATTAAGCGAACTGCTTGTAGTACTCTTCGTAAGACATTGGCGCGGGTCCGGGCGGAGTAGAATCTACAATAGGCTTGACATATTGCTCAAATAGAACCTGACCGATTGCAGCAGATGCCTGTTCTGACGTTAACTCCCCATTTTCAACTTTACGCTTCAGCTGTAACATCTTAAAGAACTTTTCGTCCAACTTATCGTCGACGTGCATTTCCCACAGGCTCGGGAATGTCTCGAAGAGGACCTTGTTTTCCTTCTCAAGCTTCTCTCTGTACTTTTCACTTCCCTTCAACGATTTCCATCTGCGCTTACTATGATCCATCTCTCTCACCATAGCCTGAATCTGCGTAGACGTGTACTCCATATCTTTGTTTCTGCCGATACATTAAGATGGCATCGGTAACGACAACTGGAAAAATCATACCCGCTCCGGTGGACGAACCAGCGGCCGCAAAGCCTCCTGCAGCGAATGTTGAGGGCGGTCCGATAGAGGCGGCAGCCCAGAAGACAGAGAATGCAGTTGCTGAGGCGGCGGCAGCCCACAGTGTTATGGCTGCACCCGGAATGACGGGAGGTGGCGATGTAGAGGTGCGGGTTCCCGGTGCAAAGATGCCGTCAAACGGAGACGGTCCTAGCTTTGCAGATACATACGTTAAGGCAGTAGAGAGTCTTCATGCACTGAAGTCTGACGGAGCACAAGACACGCTCGTTACAGCCCCTGCGGAAGTTCTGAATCCTGCTCAACAGGGTGGGAGTCTTCCTCTAGAGCCGGAATCGCCAGATAACCTCTACAATCGCGGAGGAAGCATCGGTCGTCATTGGCGTACTCCTCAGTCTCGGTTTCATCCTGCTGAGCTCGCCAAGGGTGTCAAGACGGAGATGGAGCACACCGATAATCCCCGTATCGCTCTTGAGATTGCAAAGGACCACCTTTCGGAACTTCCGGACTACTACACTCGTCTCGAGAGAATGGAGAAACGCGCATTCGCAGAACGTAAAAAGAAACGCCACAGTACAAAGAAGAATGGACGCGGTAACAAGCGGACTCATCGCAGGCGCCACCGCTAGCTCTCTTCTTGTCTTTGGAGGAGTTGTAGCCTATGCGTCTGATATGTGGCGCGGATTCATGGGGATGGAAATGATTTTTGCATGGTTCGTTGTTCTGACAGCACTAACCGTTGGTCAACTTGGAGTGACTGGTATTATTCTGCAGAAGTTAGCGGCAGGGCCCTCACAAGCAAAGGGTGCAGTTGTAGCATGAGTTCTGCTGATTCCTCCTTCGTTGTCATTCCAGTGAGAATGACGTTTCCAGTTCGGAATACCTTTGCAATCCAACGCTTGTCTGCGAAATAGATTTTTACAGCCGGGTACACACTCGGTTCATAGGCTACCTTTGTTCCGCTTTCGCGCAAATCCTGATACAACTTCTCACGTGCGATAGACGAGGTTCCCTGTAGGCGTGTCTTGTAGTTCATAAGAACCACACGACGCTCTGGAACGACATCTGTAGGAGTCATACCATCTGGGCAGTATTCGCGAATCATTCCAAGAATTACTTTGACAGCATCCTCGTCATAGGAATCGTCCAGAACGCCGGTAATGTGAAACACACCGTTCTGAAAGAGTTTTACGGTAATCTCCTTCTCGCGGAGAGTTCCGTCTCCCTTTGATAGGAGGACTAATGTCATTGAGTTATGTCCGAATCCTGTGTGGCGCTTTGGTTCCGTGTTACGAACTCGGCGCTTGATTTTGTCCCTTGCGCTTTCTCCTCGTCGGAGCACTCCTTGCTTCTCCACCTTCAGGAGCGGGTGCTGGATCGGCAGGTTGTGTAGGAGAATGTCGGTGTTCATCTTGTAGGGTGTCTTTACCAGTACGACCATCGTTGTTAGTGTCGGAGTGTCCATTGGTATCATTTACACAGAGATATTCCAATTCGTTTTTCCAGGACAATGAAAACGCACATGGCCACCGACTTACAACACACACTGGAAACTTGCGGATCAATGGTCTCAGTCGTATTTCTTCAGTTATGCTCAACATCCACCCATCCAGATATCCGAGATAGACTCCTATGGTAGTATGATGTTGCAAGACGGTCTCTGCTTGACTAACCAGTTCCGCGGGGGTGCAGTCAGACCAGTTTAGAATTTCAACTGGATTCTGACGTTTGAAGTCTGCAAGGGCATCGTCTACACTCGTGTAGACCCAGAGCATTGTATAGGGTATAGGTGCATATCTGTAACAGACTAGTTCAAAAATGGAAGCATAGAGTAAGAGTCATGTCTCTCACCATTACTATCATGGATTCTCAGTTCAAAATCAATGTAGGCAACCGAGTGGTAGCAGAGATGTACATTGATTACGAGGGGGAACTGAATGGCATGAATTATGTAGATGCAATTCAGGAGCCGGAATTATATAGCTCTACATGTGAACTAATAGATCGTATGAGGAAGTCGTCTAAGAAATCAACCTCCCATGGGTAATACGAAACGTCCTTGTGTTGTCTCTAGTCTTGCGATATCCGTCCTTCGTCTTTCGGCATGTTTTTCCACGGTATGTCGGACTATTACATGCACTCTTGAAGTATCCTACATGTTGGCACATTCCACGGTAGGTACGCATTTTGCTTTTACAGAGCCGTTTGAGAAGACTGTGTACCCAGCGCATATACTCTGAACGGGACTGAAGGGCTGGTTCAATAGGATGCTTTGCTACAAATGATCTGTATCCATCTCGTAGGTGATTGTAGGGCATAAACTCTAAAAGACTGTCCCAGAATTGATAGTGATGGCTTATCTGATCTGATGTTGGTTTCTCGGGGTAGTTATACCCCAGAGTAAACATGAAGTCTGCTCCGGGAATGACCTTCAGTTGAGACGGAGTATACTTCAGGAAGTTGCGGTATCGTTCCGTTACCTCTTCAAATGATGGATCCGGACCGGGATCCCGAATCAGCTTGTCCGTCTTAGACTGTTCGCGTAGCTTTTGGTTTACACGATTGTGGAGATCGTAGAGCCACCTTGCTATGTTGTGTCTATGCGGATGCAACGGAAGATCCTTCTCCATAAACTCCGTCGTGGACGCCCGGCAGAACTTGCAGGGTAGGATGTGCTTGATAGTATTGAAGAACAACTCAGAATCTGGGCGAGAATAGGCAACTAGATGAAGCAATTGCCAACTGCTCGGTCCCCAGAACCGAGTATCCATTGCTTCAACCACATAAATTCTCTTGTTCTTTGGACAAATGCTAACGAATGCCGACCTGATCATCCTGACTGCGTCCGTCTATCTCGGTGGTGTCCTTGGTGAGTTTTTTAAGTCTCTCTCGGCTGACCTGATCCTCCCTCTTCTGTCGCCGGTAACGGCGGCCGGCAAGGGTGTGTCCGACTTCACGGTTCGCCTCGGTAGCATCGAGCTCCGCGTTGGTGAGCTTCTCTCCAAGTTTGTGAGCCTCGTTATTTCGCTCTTCCTGGTGGTGACAACCGTGGGTCTGCTCAAGACGTACGTGCTCCCTGCGGTCGGCGGCAAGAAGACAATGTCATGAGTAAATAAACATGGACTTTCTGAGCGGTCTTGTTGCAAAGGCTGGTGAGGGATTTCAGAAGGCAAAGTCTGCAGTGACCGGAACCCCCGCGTCTGTATCCGATGGGTATCCCACAATGGGAGCACGTCGTCGTCGGGGAAAGAAAACTAAAAAGGCTGGTCGTCGTCATCGCCGGAAGACGGGACGTCGCGTTTAAACCAAGCGCTCCAGCTTGAATGACGCCCAACCATCTCGCGGGTACTTGCCAAACTTGGCCTCTACCCGCTTGGTTAACTCTGCAGGAGTTCCCTTCGCAATATCGTTGATCCTCTTCCACTCCTTGAACTGACGAGCCAACTCTGGCTTCGTAATCAGCTCCGGATAGGGAGCATCATCTTCAGTAGTATCCACCTTCTGCATGTGATCCTGAATGAACCGTGCAATACTATCGTTCTCCGCCTGATACTCATTGGTATACGCCATCACCTGAGAGGGCGGCGTCAACTTGCGATATCCCTTACCATCCTCCAGAAGCTGAACCATGTACCGGAGGAAGCATGTAGCCCATGTCTCAGACACAACCTTGTGCTGTAGAGACTCATCCATGACCATCTCGTGCGATTCGGTAGGCTTCACAACGAACTTCGTCGGGAAGTCAATGACAACCAAACGACGCCACGTGCCACCATCGGTAGTCTGAATCTTCGGCTTCTCGTTACACGCAAGATGGAACTTTGCCTGAACATCAAAGTCTACCATCTGCTTTGACCCGGCATACAAGTCACGAGCCGTAATCTTCTCACCAGAAGCCAACTCCTTCATCAGACCAGAGTTGATCGCCGCACCTTCATCTGGCTCCTGCATCGTTACAAACCGCTTTCCCTTGATACGCACAACCTCCGGAGATGCCGCTGCCGACTTGCCACGTCCCTGGGTGAGCAGACTGATCGGAACCTTACACGCGTAGTCGCCCATCGCTGTAGTAACCAAGTTCATCATCATCGACTTACCGTTGGATCCAGACCCTGTAAGAATGTGGAACTTCTGTGCCTCGTTTCCTCCGATGAGAAGGGTTGAGAGATGTTGCAGGAAGTAGGTTCGGACTTCTTCGACAGGAAAGACATTGTTGAGAAGCTTGTGAATCTCAGGCCAGCACGGATACTGCTCGTGAGACATCTCGGGGTCATAGTCAACCTTCGTTGAGAATGTAATGTAATCCTCTGGCTTTCCGTCGCGGAACGTGTACGTGGAGGTATCGTAGATTCCATTGTTGAACGCCACCAGGTTCTTGTTCTCATCAGCCTTGGCAGCAAACTGCTCGTCCAGAAAGAGCTCACGACACTCCTTCATGACATTCTCCTTGAACTTCGTCTTCTTCAGATTCATACAGACCTTGTTCATGGCGTCCTTCATGTAACACGCCTTGCAATAGTTGCACGTCATATCCCGCTCCTGCTTCTTGTGACCGCAGTCATCCATGGTCTCCAACCGGCTGATGAAGTCCTTCTCACGGCGCAGAAAGATCTTCCAAATCTCAGAGGAGAGTTTGCACTGGAGGTCAATGCCCTTCTCAGTCTCCTCCCAGATATGTCCGGTGAACCGATACCAGACGTTGTTTCCAAACTTTGCACACTTGTAGGTATCCCGGAACTTGGCGTGAACGACACGAGCCACATCATGCTCTGCAGATGCCTGTGCTGCGTCGACGAGAGTCGTGATGTTCGTCTCACGGATACGCTCGTATCCTTCGGGGTTGTCCATGCGACTCCAGTAAAGGAGGGTTCCCGTTTCGATACGCTGTCCATCCGACTTGAACGCGAACGAGTTCCAGCGCTGGATACAGTCGCGCTCATTGTACTTCTCCGATCGGCTACTGAAGTCCAAGAATACCTCCAGAAGATCGGTATGGACGTTCTTCAAACAGATACCCGTGCGAACCCATTCCTCGTAGTTGTCTGAACGGAACTTGGCCAGGTTCTTGACGTGGGCTCCAAGGAAGTCACGCTCCTCCTCGCTCAGCGGTCTCTGAACCAGACCGGCCGGAGAGTTGCCACGAGATCCACCGGGGTTCCGCTGCATCTGACGACCACGAGAAGGAGTCGCTGCACGTCCTGCAGATACCGAGTTGTTTCCGTTCTCCATCGGAACGTTCTCATACAACTTGCGACCATACTCGGTGAGCGGGCTTGCTGCGTCTTCGGATGCACGGACCGACATCCTCCTGACGAGATCGCTGGTAAACTGAGGCTTGGTGTTGTCAACCGACATTCCCTCAGTGGTCCAGTCGACCACATACTTGATCTTGTAAGGAAGACCGTTCTGCTTGAGAGAACAGTAGAGAGTCCACTGTGCAGAGTGACTCAGAGGTTGCGTGTCGTATACCTTGTCCCACCCATCGGTCAGAGGTAGACCGGGGAAGAACTCAGACATCCGTGTTAGGAGGTTACGGCGAATCGTAGTCTCCACATACTTGTTGACCCGAACCTCGGGGACTAGAATATGGACACCAGACTTACTGCGCTCCTTGTCGATTGTCGGACGATCCTTCTCGGTTACAAAGATCTCCACTGGCTCCGGAACCGCAATGATCTTTGCTACCTCATCCATGTAAGCACTCACGAAGTTCAGAACCTGCTCCTGAGTATGCTGGTGCTTGACGATATCCTTTGTGTAGATGAAGTCCAAATCCACCCGTAGGGGACCAATCGGAGTACTCTTCTCCGTAAGATGGAGTGCACCCTGGTTGTTCTCAATGTGTTCAACATACAGGTCATAGAACACGCCCAACTCGTCGTCGGGAATGAAATACGAACCAGACCCTCCCATGCAAGTATGGGTATACGTTGCGCCCTTGTCTACCCGATGTTGCTTAAGAAAGTCTTTGAGATCTGCCATCCTGTGATATCTACCAAGAGAAGAGGTTGGCGACACTTCCATTTTGAACGCACCCGAAAACGAATTTGAATCTCTTGATAGAACTCAAACCAAAATGCGGTTCTGTCCTGATTGCAACAACATGCTCCATGAATTTAGCGGAGCAAACATTAAGTGCCGGTCTTGTCCCTATACCGAGCCTATTCCGACTCTGGTATACGAACGCAACCTAACTGGAAATGCGTCGAGGCTTTCTATCAACCCGTACGTTATCCACGACCCCACTCTCCCGCGGTTTACCCATCTTACCTGTTACAACAAAAGTTGCCCCACTATTGGGGGTAAGGTTCCCCGTGATGTTGTAGGTATTAAGGAGGATCCGACTCGTCTAATTTGGTCTTATGTTTGCGCTGTGTGCACAACTACCTGGACTCAGACATCGCGTGGTTAGTCCATGTCAGTTGCACTCATGAACTCTGCAAGCATGTCCACTGCAAGTGCCTCATGGCCATTTTCCTTTGCGAACGTGATACAGTCCATTCCGTTGATATCCTTGACTTTGGGATTGGCTCCCATTTCTACAAGGTAGATTGCAACGTCTGCCGCTCCGCAATAACAGGCACAGTGCAGAGCAGTCTCGTTCCTGAAGTTCTTTGCATTCAGGTCTGCTCCATCCTCGACCAGGAGGATTACCATGTCTAGGTCTCCATGTCCGGCTGCGGAATGCAGTGCGGTCCAGCCACCGTCGTGACACGCCTTGGCACTCGCTCCCTTCTCCAGGAGCTTCTCGACCTCAGCAAGATCCCCGTCGTAACAGGCCTGACACAGCGCACTATCCAGCTCCCCTTGGGGAGACATCATCATCCGCATTCTCTTTCCGTACTGAGGCTTGGGCTCCATGAAGGTATTATTGTTATCCATTGTTGGGGGCGCTATTCGATTTCTGGGAATGAACAGATCCGTTTTTTGGAAAAACAAAAATGGATCTAACAGTTTCTATGATACTGATGTTGCCCCCGAGAAAGATGATGAGCCAAATTACTACCGTTATTCACGAGAGCTACCGCCGTGCCTGTGTGGCAGTGTACAAGCGCCACGGCGCTGAGATGGAGGAGTCCATCTGCAACGAGATCTGGGAGCAGATGCTGTCCGACATGTCGGATACTACTCAGGAGGTGTCAATCCCGACGATCAACTCTGGCGCTGGGTCGGTCGTTGACGAAGAGAAGGAGGATAGCAAGCTGACGCCTCTCCAACGTCTAGAGAAGCAGTTGCGTAGTACCACTGACAAGATCAACACGATCCGCAGTCGCCAGGGTGCCAAGCAGACTCCCAAGCAGAAGGAGAAGGATCCCGAGGATCTCAAGAAGCTCAATGCAAAGTTGGTGGAGATCGAGGGAAAGCTGAAGAAGCTCAACGAGAAGGCCGAGAAGAAGCACATGGAGAAGTGGACTCCCACGTGGGTCAAGCACTATAAGGCTGCCGGTGGGAAGGATGACGAGAAGACGGCCTTCCAAGAGTATATCAATGGGCTCACCGAGGCAGAGTTCAAGAAGTCAAGCTATGCCGAGCATGCAAAGGCGTATGTCAGCCGTCCGGTTCCTAAGATCGAGCCCGTTGAGGAGGCAGAGGAAGAGGAAGCCGAGGAGGAAGAGGAGGCAGAGGTAGAGGAAGAGGAAGCAGAGGAAGAGGAGAAGGAGGATGAAGACGAGGACGTAGTCGAGATCATGTATGACCACGAGACGTTCATTGTTGGATCTGTCACCAAGAAGGTGTACCGTGTTACCGAGCAGGGCGATGTCCCCGTGCAGGACCTGGACCTTATCAGCGCAGTGCTCAAGAAGTTCAAGAAGGCATGAGTGCCACGTAGGGTTCGGCAATGTACCGAACGTTAGAATACCCCATTGTTTTTAGCTTTTCTGCTGCAGCCCTCGCACGTTGTCCAGAGTTACAGTAGAGTAGTAGTCTATCCTCTTTTCCAAAAAGGGTAGAAGCTCGTTTTGCAAGGTCTGCAGAAGGAACATGAATGGAACCTGGGTATGCTCCTAGAGTTTGAACTTCTATGTCAGTTCGAACATCTACAACTTTGTCAATTTCACCTTTTTGAATACGTCGTACTGCTTCGGAAGAGTCAATACGAAGTGGTGAACTATATGAATACAAAAATGCTATACACAGGATTACTGCGATTCCAATCAATATCCACTTCATTGCTTCCTTCCCAGAAGATAGTCATAGTGAGGTAACATGCTCTCACCATACAACTCTCCGTATACCGTGCGCAGAATGCGTTCCATTGCATTCAGACGGTACTCGAGAGAAGACGTTGGAATGAAGTTTGTCTGCTTTGCCGGTCCGATATAGTCTAGGAGTTCCTGAAGTGTGCAGTAGTACGGATAGAATTCATCATTGCGTCCATACATTACGTCGTCAACCTCTCCATCGCAATCTGCAACCCATTCCTCCAACGTTGGGAAGTAGGTTTTCGTGATGTAGTCAAAGTATCCTCTGCGCTCCATCTTTGCGTGGCGGATTGGCTTGTACCCAGCGATCTCTCGCTTCAGAAAGAAGTAGCACTTGTACCCATGGACACCGTTCTCTCCAAAGCGCATCTCAATCTGAGAGTCACGGGCCGTTGAGCGATTGTATCCCTTGCGAAGTGTCTTGTTGATATCCATCGTGTGCTATCGTACACCGATCTGCACATACTTCCATTTTAGCGACGACGACGGGCTCCTATTGATTGAACTGTGGAACTCACGACTCCCAGAGTCTTCAGTTGAAAGAACGCGTAGTAGGGGTAGTATAGCCCACTAAAGAAGAAGGCAACAACTGCCCAAAAGTATGACTGATTAATGCTCCAGTTGATCTTGGCGGCACCATAGTTGAATATAATTGTCGGTATAGCCGACACAATAGCCAAAAGAACTCCTGTTACAGATAAATTTGATAGAAAAGTGCTAACAACAGAAGTAGTCGGAACAGCGGTAGCCACAACAGGAGGGACTGGTTGAGTGGGAGGAGGCGGGGCGCTCATTTATAGAATACTAAACACGGATTTCTATGTGCATAAAAATGGATGTATGATTCTATGGGAATCTATAAGCGCGGGAGAATGGCGACTACTGTGGAAATCAATATTCGAGTTCCAGATGCATGTGAGGATTGCGGTGATACGAAGAACGGTTCGCATACGTGCGACGCTACCCCCCACCGGAATACACCACAGCTGTGGCGTTGCTGGGGGTGCAAGGATGGTAACCATGTTGACGTGGAGTGTGCTTTCGAGATCTTAATTAGTCGCAGGTTGAACTTCGGAGAATGCTTGTGCTGTACCAGCAAGGACTTCGCTTCCGAGTCGGTAATGTGCAAGGAGTGTGATGCACATGCTCGGAGACATCCCGAGGTGATAAACTATGACGGTTGTTGTTCCTGTGAGCGAGTGGGAATCTTCAGCAAGACCTGTCGGTTCTGCCAGGCTGAAGCTCCCAACGATTTGGATTGTGGGGACGGAGACAACGAACAGCAGGACGATATGGGGTGCCCTGGGTGTGGCGAACCCGGTTGGAACAATGAGTTCTGCAGTCGCGAATGTATGCTCGAAAGATATGACAGCCAGTGATGTAAATGAGCAACTCTACAATTTTGTATTCAGACTGTTTTGAGTATTCCCAAAAAGCTCTTGCATGTAAACAAATGGACGAGAAAGCTTTGGTTGATTTGATGACACAGATCGATGGAAAGACGGTGGATGAAGTGAAGGTTGTTCTTGCAGAGTCTCTTGCAAAGCTGGAAGAGGCAAAGAAGGGTGCCGAGGCAGTGGTGCTCGAGGTCCGTGATGTTGCAGAGGATGTAAAGAAGGTAGTCGAAGAGGTATCCACGAAGTGCTCTTGGTGTGCTCCCCTCCTAAAGAAGCTCTCCCGCTCATAAAAATGGATCTGTACCGGGCAGGGAAGTCTATACCACCCCACAATGAACACTTACATCAGCAATAAGCTGGTGTCGGGTGGCGGGGTGATGATGGTTCCGTTCTCGGTGCGTATGCGCCAGAGCGGTATGGTGCGTGTGCCGAACGCAAAGCCGTTGACGAGCTGGTGGGTGCCCATCCAGGTCGTGAACGAGCAGAAGGAGAAGAAGGTCCTCCAGAAGAAGTGGCGGGAGCACCTCACGGAGACGTGGGAGTCCACGAAGAAGTCCGAGCGCGAGTGGGGCGACTTCATGTACACGCGTGACAAGGTCCTGCTCCGCGAGCTCCCCAAGGAGCGCATGACCCCCGTGCAGTTCCGCGCGTGGGTTTCCGAGGGCTATGCGTCGTGTCGCGACCGCTTTGACGAGCGCTTGTACACCCGCCACATTGAGAAGATCCGCCTGGACTACTTCGCGGAGCTCCCTGAGTGCGTGTTCGTCCCTGCGGTCCGCAAGGAGCGCGACTCCCACATCCTCCGCGCGTATCGCGAGAGCCACGTGGAGCGCAAGCGTGTCCGCCAGATCCGCGAGGAGATCCGCCACCTGCAGGTCCTCCTCATGGACTACATGGATGCTCCATCGCGGTTCTTCGACAGCGATGAGGAGCGTGACGCGGAGCTAGAGGAGGTCACGGCACAGCTGGTGGAGCTGTTCGACCAACTGCCGATGGACCAGCCCACGACGTGGAGCGATGTCGTGCGTAAGTAAAATCATAAAGTTACCTGTTCTGGAAAGAAGATGGACCCTACCCAACCCTGTTTAGGCTTTGCTATACCCGTGAAATATTCGGTGATGCTCTGAAAGTTGGATGTGGACGTTTTCGCTTTACCCCCCCCCCCG